>Ga0255338_1000129_pt1 | contig 334467 bp, 325 predicted proteins | sample MeOH1_35cm_T4_19_FD_203715 | JGI IMG/M metagenome (GOLD analysis project Ga0255338, IMG submission 203715) | Sandy soil microbial communities from University of British Columbia, Vancouver, Canada - MeOH1_35cm_T4_195 | ecosystem: Engineered > Artificial ecosystem > Sand microcosm >...
TTTGACTACATCGAGAGGTTCTACAACCCGCGGCGACGTCATTCGACCGTTGGCTACGTCAGTCCGATAGACTTTGAGAAAGCTCAAAAAGCTTAGGTCGGTGTCCACGGAACCGGCAGCAGCCCAGAAGTCGATCTCGCCGTCTAGCTCGTTCCGATCCTTGTGTCCAGCTCGGATCGGTCTGCGTGTCCAACTGCTCCCGGAAAATGCACTGCGCGATCACGAGCAGCGCAGCGGGCTTCCCCGCGTACGCGGGGATCGACCCGGTCATGATCTGGGTCATGGGAGCGCATCATAGGCTTCCCCGCGTACGCGGGGATCGACCCATGCAGGCACTCGGACAAGCCGTGCTCGTCTGGGCTTCCCCGCGTACGCGGGGATCGACCCGATCTGTACAACCGGGACGAAGCGAAGAGCGAGGCTTCCCCGCGTACGCGGGGATCGACCCATGGCACGGTCGACGTCCTCGCGCATCACCATGGCTTCCCCGCGTACGCGGGGATCGACCTCCTGCCACCCAGCACTCGCGACGGCTCCACATGGCTTCCCCGCGTACGCGGGGATCGACCTTCGTCCAGTTGCGCCAGCCGGGCCCGCATCGCGGCTTCCCCGCGTACGCGGGGATCGACCCTTCAAGGCCGACGGCACCACCAAGGGCCTGTCGGCTTCCCCGCGTACGCGGGGATCGACCGCGGCTCTGCGCGAGGCGCTGGAGTGGAAGGGGGGCTTCCCCGCGTACGCGGGGATCGACCTGTTTCGACGAAGCCGGCCTTGCGACCCTCAGAGGCTTCCCCGCGTACGCGGGGATCGACCGACCGACGAGCCGAACTTCCAGCGCGTGCGGGAGGCTTCCCCGCGTACGCGGGGATCGACCGCAGGTGGGCGAAGCCGTGCCGGTCGAGACTGAGGCTTCCCCGCGTACGCGGGGATCGACCCAATGTCACCGCCGCGCCGCCTACCGGCTGGGAGGCTTCCCCGCGTACGCGGGGATCGACCCCCTGCGCGAGTTCGAAATGGGCACCGTTCCGCGGCTTCCCCGCGTACGCGGGGATCGACCCCGGGGTCATCGGCGGCATTCGCCTGACCGGGAGGCTTCCCCGCGTACGCGGGGATCGACCCCCTGCGCATCCGCGCCGCCTATGCCTGGGACGGGCTTCCCCGCGTACGCGGGGATCGACCTGCAGAGAGCGGGCGGCCCTGGTATGCCCAAAAGGCTTCCCCGCGTACGCGGGGATCGACCCCACTGCGCCGGCAATAGTGGCGACGGCGTCAAGGCTTCCCCGCGTACGCGGGGATCGACCCTGGCGAGAGGGCGGCGCCCGGATGCTCTCCGAGGCTTCCCCGCGTACGCGGGGATCGACCTGCGGCGCATCCCATGACGACCTGGTGGACATGGGCTTCCCCGCGTACGCGGGGATCGACCCTGCTTCCAGGAGTGCTCGCCGCCGACAGCCGTGGCTTCCCCGCGTACGCGGGGATCGACCTCCCCTCCGACCCCGAAGGGCCAGAGGGGCGGCGGCTTCCCCGCGTACGCGGGGATCGACCCCTTCTCGATGATGCCGTCGGGCCGGGCGATCTGGCTTCCCCGCGTACGCGGGGATCGACCTCGAGCCGATCGCGTTGATCGCGCTAGACGGGAGGCTTCCCCGCGTACGCGGGGATCGACCGCAGATGGACAAGTCGGGCGAGCCCTACGGCAAGGCTTCCCCGCGTACGCGGGGATCGACCCTTGCGCATCCGCCGCCAGGGCATCGACGAATAGGCTTCCCCGCGTACGCGGGGATCGACCGTTCTGCGAGATCAACGGGCTCACTCTTGGCGTGGCTTCCCCGCGTACGCGGGGATCGACCCGGCGTGGTCCGCAGGATCATCGCCATCCTGAAGGCTTCCCCGCGTACGCGGGGATCGACCCCTTGTTCCGCTCCGGTGCGCAAGGTGGGCTGTGGCTTCCCCGCGTACGCGGGGATCGACCGTTCGCTTCCTCGATGGGTCACGCTTCGGTTTCGGCTTCCCCGCGTACGCGGGGATCGACCCCCGCCAGCGACCCGGAACCCCTGCATTGGGGCGGCTTCCCCGCGTACGCGGGGATCGACCTCAGGCCGACCGCGGCGACGCTGTGGTGCCCAGGGCTTCCCCGCGTACGCGGGGATCGACCCGCCGAGGACTTGAAGCGCGAACTGGTGGGCGGGGCTTCCCCGCGTACGCGGGGATCGACCCGAGGCCGACCGGCTGGCGCAGCGCCTGCGCGCGGCTTCCCCGCGTACGCGGGGATCGACCGCCCGCGCGTGGCGGGCCTTCGTGGATTCTTCAGGCTTCCCCGCGTACGCGGGGATCGACCCGACCTGCGTGCGGCCAGCGACAACCCCGAGGTGGCTTCCCCGCGTACGCGGGGATCGACCGCATCGGCGGTTACGCCTTGTTCTCGTCGAGCCGGCTTCCCCGCGTACGCGGGGATCGACCCGAGCTTCCACTGGCGCCGCGGCGTGCCGGTGCGGCTTCCCCGCGTACGCGGGGATCGACCCATCATCGGGCAGTACCTGACGACTGAGCGCTAGGCTTCCCCGCGTACGCGGGGATCGACCTTCGATGGCCGAGATACGCACCATGCCCTGCGGGGCTTCCCCGCGTACGCGGGGATCGACCCGTCACGCGCCTGGCGCTCGCCCCGCTGGCGCCGGCTTCCCCGCGTACGCGGGGATCGACCTCAGCCCCTTTAAGGACGGTCCTTTAAGGCCGCGGCTTCCCCGCGTACGCGGGGATCGACCCTGATAGGCGCCGGCCGCGGTGGACCAGTCGGTGGCTTCCCCGCGTACGCGGGGATCGACCCCGTGGTGGACAGGAACTCACCGACAGCACCAGGGCTTCAGGGCGCACGGGCTTCCCCGCGTACGCGGGGATCGACCCCGGCGCGGCTCGATGTACGCCGACGTCTTCGTGGCTTCCCCGCGTACGCGGGGATCGACCCCATCCCACGACGGGGCTCGGCACCACCGGGTCGGCTTCCCCGCGTACGCGGGGATCGACCCATCGCTTCGGCGATGTCGAGGTCCATCCAGCGGGCTTCCCCGCGTACGCGGGGATCGACCCGTCTCCAGCCAGGGTGCCGTCGGCTTCAACCGGGCTTCCCCGCGTACGCGGGGATCGACCCTACTGGACCGGGCTGCTGCACGGGCGCATCGCGGCTTCCCCGCGTACGCGGGGATCGACCCATTGCACCCGCATGACCTTCGTGTCGAGGTTGGGCTTCCCCGCGTACGCGGGGATCGACCCTGGCCAGGACAAGCCGCCGGAACCCTGCGGCGGGCTTCCCGGCGTACGCGGGGATCGACCCCGCGTGAAGTCGGCGCCCCCGCTGACCAAGGCGGCTTCCCCGCGTACGCGGGGATCGACCCCTCTATATAGGCGAGCCGCGGCCCGCGCAGCCTGGGATCGCTGAAAACTACTTCCGTCCCGCAGCCACCGTCGGGACACGTTCCAACAGGTCCCCGACCGGGATGTTGAGGTACGCGCAAAGCTGGTCGATCACCTCCAGTTCAACGCGCTCGGCGGTTTCCGAGTAGAGCCGCGTGAGCGTGTGCCGGTGAATGCCGGTGGCGACTGCCACGTCGCTGATCTTCAACTTGCGCTCACCAAGGAGCCGGCCCAAATGGCAGCGGATCATGAAATCTGCTTGCAGAAAGTCCTGCAGTAGTACATAATGTAATTCAGCAGGACAAAGAATCCTGCAATGGGACCTGATACCGCGCCAGTGTAGACCACCAAGAAAGGACTAGGACATGGGCATCAAGTACATGCGCGTCGGCAGCGATGCGGTGGCGTCAGCGCGCCTCCAGGACGCTCCGCAGGCAGAGGCGCGATTCATGAGTCTGCTTCAAACGCTTGAGCCGGCCTTCCGTGAAGTGGTTCGCCAGGCACTCTTCGACGTAAATGGTCGCTTCACGAAATTTGCAATGGCGCCGTCGAGCGCAGCGGGGCACCACAGCATGCCTGGCGGAAACCTGCTGCATACGCTTGATGTTGCCGACTGCGCCTTGCAGATTGCCGCCCGATATGAAGGGCTCGTCGACAATCAGGTGTTGCTAACCGCGGCTTTGCTGCACGACATTGGTAAAGCGGAGGAGTACCAGAAGTTGCCGCACGCGGTGACGCTGTCGGAGTGGGGTGCCATGCTCGGCCACAAACTGCTCGGTTGCGCAATGGTTTGGACAGCGCTCGAGCCATTGCGCGCTCAGAGTGAGGAAAGAGCTCTTGCGGTTATGAACGCGATTGGCTCCTCAGCTGGACGCTCGTTCGACATGCGCGGCCCGGCCACGCTCGAGGCAATCATCTTGAGCAAAGCTGATCAGATCTCCGCTGCCGCCGATCTCTACCGGCAATCGCTCCAGTCTTGTCGCGCTTTCCAGGGTCTCCGCCACAGGCACCTCGCCGAGGCACCCCGGCATCCTTGTGCACTGCCGCGGTTACCGGACGCATCTGCGCCGAAGCCTCCCATCCAGTCTTCTCGGGCCAAGTGGTATTCGGCGCGGAGGGGCGCATGAGACGCTCAGACGAGATGCCGCCCGGCTTCGCCCTGCATCACGTGGAAGATGGGCTGTTTGGCGTGCAGCGTGACCTTATCGTCCCAGCGTGGCTCAAGGACGAGCTCGTTACCAAGCGCACCGCCGAAAGGCCGTACAACAAGGCGCCCGCCGCAGCCGGGACACCCACCGCTCTTGCGCCTATGGCCACGGCCCAGAGGAAACGTAAGATCAGGGCGGTCGAAATCGACATCGAAGAAGAGATGGAGGAATTTGACCATTCCCCGGACGAGAGCGTGTTGCCAGGCAAGTGCCCCGTCTATGAACGTGGCGAGCCGCTGCAAATGCTTCGCGCCGGGAAGGAGTCGACGCCGGACAAAGATCGCGTCGCTCAGTTGCAAACTCTGTATCTGAAGCTGAAGGGGATGGGTCGGCACCGCCACGTGACACCGTCTCCCACTTGGCGCGACGGCTTTGTGAGAATCGATAACAGTCATCCGCACTTCGCGGCCGTGACCCAGGTCGTGCGCGAACGGCTTATCCTGGCGGAACAGACCGGGATGCCGGCCCAGATCCCGCCGCTGCTTCTCCTCGGTCAAGCCGGAATTGGCAAGACACACTTCGCAAGAACGCTCGCGGCTGCCATCGGGACGTCATTTCGTCAACTCAGCTTCGATAGCGGTGTGACCGACGCAGCGCTGGTGGGAAGCGAGAAGCGGTGGGCCAATACGAGTTACGGGGCGCTCTTCGAGGAAATCTGCGTCGGTGAACATGCCAACCCGGTAATCCTGCTCGACGAGATCGACAAGTCGTTGCGAGACAAGCGCAGCGACCCGCTCGCGCCGCTGCATTCGCTGTTGGAGCCCGTGTCGGCCAGGACGATCCGCGACATTTCTCTTGACTTCTCCTTCGATGCCTCCAACGTGATTTGGATCGCGACCGCCAACTATCCCTTGCGGATTCCGCAGCCGCTGCGGACTCGTTTCAAGGAGTTTTGGCTCGAATTTCCAAAGGCCGAGGACTCGATCAAAATCGCTCGCGAAGTTGCCCGAACGGTTGTTGAGCAGCTCGCTCCCGCAAGCTTCGAAGCGCCAGGTGAGGACATTGGTCTGCTGCTGGGACACCTGACCGCGCGCGAGGTTTACCACGCGGTCTCAGATGCTGTCGCACGCGCGGTCGGGGACGGCAGGCGTCGGCTGGAGCGAACCGACTTTCCCGCGGACGTGCTGTGCGACGAGGATATGGCAGCGAATCTGCTCCATTGAGCATGGTCTCGTTCGCAGTCCGGCAAGCTTGTCCCGCTTCAGGGACCGCACCAATGGCTTCAAACATGGTGAAGCTCCGCTGCCTACTGAATCGCCCCGGATTTTCAGGAGGCCTATCCATCTGAAGAGGATAGAGCCATGAACAAGTCGAATAAGTTCTCACCGGAGGTCCGGGAGCGGGCGGTGAGGATGGTGCAGGAGCACCGTGGGGCGTAGCCGTGGTGCGAGCTGGCCGCGCCGAATACCTGCACGACGTGCGCGAGCAGGCGCTCGGGGCCGCAGCGTAGGTCAACCGGGTGTACCGCCAGCCACATCGCGTCGATACGGATCACCGCAGCAACTCGCGCAGCCATGCTGCGCACTCGGCAGCCGCCAACACCGGCCAGGTCACGCTCACGACCAAGGCACCGCGCTTGATTTCCGCGCGGATCGCGTCGGCCGCTGCAGGCGCGGCGACCAGGGCCGGTGGTGGCGCGGACGGCGGTGCCGGCCGGCCCTCCTTGTACCCTCGGCCGCGGCGCCATTGATGCACCAGGTTCGCGTTGAGCCCGAACGACAGCGCCACCGCCGAAACCGACGCGCCGGGTTCGGTGCACGCCGCCAGCACCTGCGCCTTGAACTGCTCGGCGTGCCGACGACGCGGCTTCTGATTGGCACGCATAGATGTCCATCTAAGTTAGATGGACAGTATCGTCCCCATTCTGACTGCACGTCTCAAGGTGGCACGGCCAGCCGCTTACCAAGTATGCACAGCCGGCCATCACAGCGCCGGCTCCCGTCCCCGGCTCAATATTCAATCGGCGCCGACAGGCGCCCCTTCAAGCATCGGCACTATCTCTGTCGACAAGACCTCGCCGAGCGGGTCGCTGCCCACCGGGCGTCAAACTTTGAGCGCGTGGGTGGACCGTTAACCGGGAACCGGGGCTCCTACGGGCGGGACCAGACGGCTAAGTGTGTTCGCTGCTTGCCAGTGGCATGGCTCATGTCTTGCTCGCGCCTATCGCGCGAGCTGCTCGGAGGACAAGTGGTCCAAGTTGTTTCCTGGCTTTGTCAAGCGACCATCTCGGCTTTGGCACCGAGATACTTAACGCCGCGACCGGGTTCTGCGCTTCGTCGAGAATTGCTGCGGCCACGTTGACGTCTCCGTGGTAGAACTCCTCGTCTGCATACGCATAGCCGTTGTTCCTCGCTTCGACCACCAGTCTGCGCAGGGCTGCTTTGTCGACCGTAGTTCGAGGAGTGTGCTTTTCGAGCTTGGCGGTTTTCAGCCGCTCATCGAGGGCTTCCATTGAGCCCCAGGAGAGAACGGCACGGCCGGAGGCGGACGCAAACTGAGGGATACGCGTGCCGATGGGCATGTAGACCGGGATATGTCTGTAGCTGTGCAGACGCATCACGAACACCATGTTCGTTCCGTCGGGAACGGACAGGTTCACGCTCTCCCCGCATTCCTGGTGGAGCCGGTGCACCACGGAATGGGCGCTCTGAAGCAATTTCTCGTTTGACAGGTAGCTATAACCCAGCGCAAGTGCCTTGACGCCAAGCCTGTATCGGCGAGTGGCTGGATCCTTGATCAGGTAGCCGAGCTGTTCCAGCGTGTAGGCGATCCGTTGCGCAGACCCGCTGGTCATGCCGCACGACTTCGCAATGTCGGTCAGGTTCATGCTCTCGTGATGGCGGAATGCCTCCAGCACCACAAGGCCCTTCCCCAGGGCGCTGATGAACAATTCCGATGTCTTCCCGGTCTCCTCCCCCATGTGACGTCCTTTCAATGCTGAACCGAGCTGTCCGGAGACCCGCCGTCACGGGGCGGGGACCGATGAAGTGTCGACTCCAGGCTTGACAAGCGCTCAGCCAATTAGTCAAATCGATATCGTAGGTCGATAACAGTTATCGTCTACCGATAATAACTCAGGAGAGCCTTATGCGGGAGACACGTCAGGACCTCAGCTCAGCAACCGTCATCGACGGCCTCGTCTTTTTCAGCGACGGCAGCACGCGCGATGTCCTTGCGGGCGGCGTCACCGCGATGAACGTCACGGTCACCGACATGCAGTCGGATTTCGAGCAAGCGGTGATCGACATGGCCTCGTGGCAGCGCCGATGCGCCCAAGAGGATGGGCGCTGGTTGCTCGTCGAGCGCGCGGCCGATATCGACCAGGCCAAGCAGCTGGGCAAGGCCGGCCTGATCATGGGATGGCAGAACGCAAAGCCATTTGGCGGTCAGCTGGAGCGAATTGCCACCTTTCACCAGTTAGGTCTGCGGGTCGTTCAACTCACCTACAACGAGGCGAACCTCGTTGGTGACGGTTGCCTCGAAAAGCGCAACGCGGGCCTGAGTGCGTACGGGGTCGAGGTCGTGCGAGAACTGAACCGGGTAGGTATCGCCATCGACTTGAGCCACTGCGCGGAACAGACCTGCCTGGACGCCTGTCGTCACTCGGCCAGGCCGGTATTCCTCACGCACGCCAACGCGAACGCCGTCATCTCGCGCCCCCGCAACAAGAGTGACGCAGTCATTCGGGCAGTGGCCCAGACGGGCGGCGTGATCGGCTGCAGCATCCACGCGTATCTGAATTGGCGTGGAGACCCGCGGCAGCAGCCCACCCTCGACGACTTTGTCGCCAACGTCAAGTACATCGGCAACCTGATCGGGTTTGAACATGTTGGTATCGGCACCGACTTCCCGTCAGTGGACAACTACGAGGCTGTTCGCCACGTCATGGTCATGTCACGCACGAAGTACGCGGCTTCGGGCGGTGACTTCGCCGAGGCTTTCGGTGACGTGATGGAGGCGAGATACCCGAAAGAGACGCCCACACCAGCGCAGTTCCCCTTGTTGGCGGATGCGCTCGCCAGGGGTGGTCTGGAGCCAGACGAGATCCTGAACGTACTCGGCAGAAACTTCTACCGGGCGTTCGACCGTTGCTGGAACGTTTAACCAAAGGAGACATGCATGAGCGCCTTTCGTCTCGCCCGTCTGCTGGGCGCATCTGCCGCTGCGTTTCTCGCCATCACCGCGGCGAATGCGCAATCAGCCTACCCGAGTCGGCCTGTGCGCCTGATCGTTCCCTATCAGGCGGGCGGCTCCACGGACTCGGTGATCAGGAAGTTCGCGGAAATGGCTGCCCCGAAGCTGGGCCAGCCAATCATCATCGAGAACAAGGGCGGCGCTGGGGCGACCATGGGGGCCCAGCAGATCGCGACCGCGAAGGCGGACGGCTACACGCTTGCGATCCTCCCCAGTCCGGTGTTTCGCATGCCCCACATCCAGAACGTGGGCTACGACCCGAACAAGGACTTCACCTACATCATGATGATTAGCGGCTACACGCTGGGAGTGGCAGTAAAGCAGGAGTCGCCTTACAAGACATGGGAAGACCTGATCGCCGCTGCGATGAAGACACCGGACAAGATCACGTACGGCACGGCAAGCCTGGGAAGCGCATCAAATGTGATGATGGAGCAGATCGCCGAGCAGCTCGGCGTGAAATGGAGGCACGTCCCCTATCAGGGTGAGACAGGCGTGCTCCAGGCGGTCCTTGGAGACTTCGTGGACGTATACGCGGGATCGTCGACGGTACTGCCGATGGTGAACAGCGGCAAGATGCGAATGCTCGTTACGTGGGGGAGTGAGCGCAGCAAGATCTATCCCGGCACGCGAACCCTCCAGGAAATCGACAAGCGCATCCTCCCGGTGTATGCGCCCTTCGGAGTCGCAGGGCCCAAGGGCTTGGCGGAAGATGTGCTGGCACGGCTCACCGCCGCATTCAAGTCGGTGGTCGATTCAGACGATTTCAAGAAGGTCCTGCTGCAATATGGGCAGGAGCCGGTCTACATGGATGGTGCGATGTACGCCAAGTACGCCTCGATGCAGTACGCCGAGGAAGCAAAAATCGTTAAACAGCTCGGGCTTGTGAACAAGTAGCCGCAATGACGAGCGAAGTGCAGGTTCCAGCCCGCGTGGATGTGGCTGTGATCGGCGGCGGAATGGCCGGCGTAAGCACTGCCTACGCCTTGGCCAAGGATGGCATCAGTGTGGCTGTCTTTGAAAAGGGGACCATCGGGTGTGAACAGTCGTCGCGCAATTGGGGGTGGGTCAGAACCCTGGGGCGGGACATGCCGGAAGTGCCGCTGGCGATTCGGGCCAGCGAGCTCTGGGGTGATATCCAGCAGCACGTCGACGTCGGCTTCCGACGCACGGGACTGCTGTACCTTGCAGAAAACCAGACTGACACAGATGGTCACCAGGAGTGGCTGGAACGGGCAAGGTCATATGGGGTGGATGCGATGCTGCTGGGCCGGGAGGCGGTCCTGCAGCGGCTGCCGGTCACTAACCGGCCCTGGACCGGCGGACTGTTCAGTGCCGGAGACGGGGTGGCGGAGCCGTCGATGGCGATGCGCGGAATCGCACACCTTGCCAAGTCGCTCGGGTGCCGCATCTTCGAGCACTGTGCGGTCCGCGGGCTTGATCTTGCGGCCGGGAGGGTCTCGGGTGTCGTGACGGAACATGGGCGCGTGCAGGCCGGCACGGTGCTGCTTGCCGGCGGCGCGTGGTCGCGGCTGCTGTGCGGCAACTCGGGGGTAAGTTTTCCTCAGCTGAAAGTTCGCGCGTCGGTGCTGCGGACCGTTCCAGTGGCGGGAGCGCTCGATGTGACCCTCAACGGCAAGGACTTTGCTTGCAGTAGACGCGCTGACGGAGGCTACACCGTGTCCCAGTTCCGATCGTCGATCGCGGACCTCGTCCCTGACAGTTTCAAGCTTTTCCCGAAGTTCTTTCCGTCTTGGATCGCTAACAACACGCTTGTCAAGCTCCGCGCCGGTCGGCGCTTCTTCGAGGAGTTGTCGATTCCGACGCGCTTCGACCTTGGCCGTAGAACGCCCTTTGAGGAGCACAGAACGCTGGTCCCACCAGTGGGGGACGGGGCCGCAACGGCACTGCGAAAGCTCGCCAGGTCGTTCCCCGCGTTCCGTGGCGCCACCATCGCCGAGGCGTGGGGCGGCTACATCGACGTAACGCCTGACGCGCTACCGGTGATGTCGCCGGTGCCGGCGATTCCTGGCTTCTATCTCGCATCGGGGTTTTCTGGTCACGGATTCGGCATTGGTCCGGCCGTTGGCGAGTTCATGGCAAACATGATCCAGGGCCGCCCGCTGAGTGGGCCCGTCCGGGCGTTCCGGCTGGACAGATTCTGAAGCAGCGGCGGCGGGCTTCGATCAGTTCGAGTACGCCACCAGCTGGCATGGAGCGTTCGTGCTGGCGGCCACCCCGTCGCAGATCGCCGCCAGACCCGAAAAGGCGTTCATTGCGGTGTCCGGGAATGCATGTACGGCCGCAAGCTCGAGGCGCTCGGATTGGAGGTCGTCGCAAGTCCGGCAGCGAGGCAGCAGCGCACGCGAGAGCCTGCTTTGATCGCCGCGCCTATCGGCTCGTAATCTTTGATCAGCAGAGCGTTGTACTCCGTGCCGCTCAGGGCCGACAAGGCGTTGACGAACTGCAGCTTCACCTTTTCGGTGTTCAGCCGCCCCTAGGGCGGATCGCGTTGCGTGCACTGAAGCTTCCGGCCGGACGGACGCGTCCCTGCAGGGTGTATCTGGGAAAGCCCCGGGAAAACCCGCAAAAGAATTTGCGTGACGGCCAGTTAGGTGCACCGTATATTTGCGCAATGAATGCGAGGTCCAGATCGCCCACCCCAGAAAGCCTCGACGACTTGCGGCGCTTTGTCGAACAGCAGCGCACCGCGAGCGGACGCGAATGCATGGGAGATCGCATGCTCGCCGTTCTCGTCTACTTGCTAGACAACCCTGGGCAAGCTGCCGTGCAGAGCATCTCAGAATTGGCGCTGCGCAACGGCGTGGATCCATCGACGCTCACCCGGCTCGGCAAGCGTCTCGGCTTCAGTGGCTTTGCGCCACTGCAAGCGCTGTTCAGGGGGCACGTCGCCGCGACCCAACCCTTCTACAGCAGCCGCGTGGAGGAACTCGTCGCGAGCGCGAGCAAGAGGGCGACGGGTGGCATGCTGGAGAAGCTCGCGGAGGCGGAGTGCCAGAAAGTTCTTGCCGCCGCCAGCAAACTGACAGAAAAGCAGATCGGATTGGCGGTCAAGCAGCTCGTCGCGGCGAAGCACGTCTATGTCCTGGGGCTGCGCGCGACCTACGCGGTTGCATACTTCTTTGGCAGCTTTCTCGGAAACCTGCGCGATGGGGTCACTGTGCTCGGTGCACCCGGCTTTCCGCTCGCGGGTGAGCTCGCCAACATCAAGAAGGATGACCTCTTGGTGGCGATGACGTTCCGGCCATACACGCGCGCGGTCGTCGCTGCGGTCAGCGTGGCGCGCGCCGAACACATTCCGGTTCTGTCACTCACGGATGGCGGCTCGCCGGTGAAGGTGGAGCCGAGCGACGGCGTAACCCTGGAAGTGGAGCAACCGTTTTACCTCGACTCGTCGCTGGCACAGTTCTTTGTCGCCGAAGCGCTGCTCCTCGCTGTCGCACGTCGCCTCGGACCACAGGCTAGCTCTGTGATCCGCCGTCGCGAGACGATTAACAAAACGCTGAACATCGAAATCGCTTGAGGAGGTCGTTTAGATGCTTTCCGAATCGCAGCAGAAGTCCATCGCCCGGGCGCTCGAGACCGCGCAGGCGCGCTATGTCGCGCAGAATCCGCGCAGTCGCGAGCAGCACATGAAGGCGGCGAAGGTGCTGCCCGGCGGTAACACACGGTCAGTCCTCTTCAGTACACCTTTCCCGATCACGCTCACTTCCTCCAGGGGTTGCACGGTCACCTCCCTGGACGGCCGCGAGTACATCGATTTCCTTGGTGAGTACACCGCGGGGCTTTATGGTCACTCGGACCCCACCCTCGCCGCAGCCGTGAAAGCCGCGCTGGAACATGGATGGGTGATGGGTGGCCACATCCAAGCCGAAGAAGAGCTCGCGCAGCAGATATGCAAGCGCTTCCCTTCGATACAGCTCATCCGCTTCACGAACTCCGGCACCGAGGCGAACCTCTACGCAATCTCGGCCGCTAAGGCGATCTCGGGCAAGCCGAAAGTGCTCGTGTTCGAAGGCGCATACCATGGCGGCGTCTTCGTCTTTGGCACGAAGCCGAGCCCTCTGACCGCACCTTTCGAGTTCGTCAGGGCGCCGTACAACGACATCGCAGGAACACAAGCAGTGCTGGATGCCAACCGCGACGCGGTCGGCACGATCGTCGTCGAGCCGATGCAGGGATCTGGAGGGTGCATCCCGGCGGATCCGGCCTTTCTGAGGATGCTTCGCGAATGGACCGACCGGAATGCGGCGATTCTCGTGTTCGACGAGGTGATGACCTCTCGTCTCGCTCCCGGTGGTCTGCAGGGGGTGCACGGCATCCGACCGGACCTCACGACACTCGGCAAGTACATCGGCGGAGGCTTCAGTTTCGGAGCCTTTGGTGGACGCGAAGACCTCATGGTCCGGTTCGACCCGGCGCGGCCCGACGCGCTGGGGCATGCGGGCACCTTCAACAATAACGTGTTCACGATGACCGCGGGCGCCGCAGGTCTGCGCGACGTCTATACCCCGCAAGTGAACGGCGCGCTGAACGCGCGCGGCGACGAACTGCGACGACAACTGAACGTGGAAAGTATGCGTGCGCTGTTTCCACTTCAGTTCACCGGGCGCGGCTCGATGATGAACATGCACCCGTGCCGCGGCGAAGTGCGAAGCATCCTCGACTTGGTGCAGTGCCACGCCGGGCTGCGCGACCTCTTCTATTTCGAGATGCTCGCCAGGGGTATCTGGCTTGCGCGTCGCGGCATGGTCAACCTCTCTCTGCCCATGGAAGACCGTCACTGCGCGGCACTCGCGAATGCCGTCCGTGAATTCGTGGACACCTGCAACTCGCTGCTGGGTGACGGACCGCGCCAATGAGCACGATCGAGCTGATCGGTGTTTCCAAGCGCTACGCCGGCGTCGTGGCGGTGGAACCGACGGACCTCAAGATCGAGCAGGGGGAACTTGTTACGCTCCTGGGACCGAGCGGCTCCGGCAAGACGACGATCCTCTCCATGATCGCGGGGCTCGTCGAGCCCTCCACCGGCATTATCAAAGTCGGCGGACGGGACGTCACGCGAACGCCGGCCGCGAAGCGCAACCTTGGGCTGGTGTTTCAGAACTACGCGCTGTTCCCGCACATGCGGGTGTTCGACAACATCGCATTCCCGCTCATCATCCGCGGAATGCGCAAGGACAAAATTGCGGCGCGCGTGGCTAAGGTGCTGGAGCGGGTTCGCATGTCCGGCTTCGATGGTCGTCTGCCCAGCCAGCTTTCCGGCGGCCAGCAGCAACGGGTGGCCCTGGCCCGCGCCCTCGTCTTCGAGCCAGACATTCTTCTGCTGGACGAGCCGATGGGAGCGCTGGACAAGAAGCTGCGAGAGGAAGTGCAGCTGGAGCTCAGGCAGCTTCAACGGGAGCTTGGCGTCACCACGCTGCTCGTGACCCATGACCAGGAAGAGGCGCTCTCGCTGTCCACCAAGCTCGTCGTGATGGACAAGGGGCGGGTGCAGCAGATCGACACGCCACTCGGCGCATATCGGCGACCTCGCAACCGGTTCGTGGCCAGCTTTATCGGCACCGCCAACGTCCTCGAGGGCGCACTCGCTGCCGGTTCCGGCGACGGCGCGGTGTGGAAGCTCGAGAGTGGCGAATCGTTTCCCTGTGTGGCCGAGGCCCACATCGGCGCGCGCGGGTGCCTAGTGGTGAGGCCCGAGCACCTCCAGGTGTTCGACCCATCGGTGTCTACCGGCCTGGGAGGCACAGTCGCAGAGTCGGTGTACTTCGGCAGCACGGTTCGAGTGCACATTGATCTGGATAACGGCACCAGGCTCGTCGCAACGGGCAATGGCAGCCAGGTGACCCACGACGCGGGGCAGGCGGTGAAGGTGTATTGGGCGCCTGAACATGCCTGCTTCATCCCTGCAGAACGGGTGTAGCGGTTTCCACGGCAGTTGATGGGCCGATCCCGGCTCACCGTTGGAGAATGAGAGGAGCAAAACATGCGCATTGCATCTCTGCGCCAAGCAGTTTCTACTGCCTTGCTGGCGTTCGGCCTGTCTGCGTCTGCGGCCCACGCGCAGGTGAAGGAAATCAGGATGCTCGAATCGGGCGGCCCGAGCGGCGACTCGATCGAGGAAGCCTACATCATGCCGTTCACGCAGAAGTCCGGCATCAAAGTCACGCGAGAGAGTCCCACCAGCCTGGGCAAGCTACAGGCCATGGTCCAGTCGAAGAACATCACGTCGACCCTGGTGGAACTAGGCGCGACAAACGTGGTGCAGGCGCGCGCGCTGGGATTGCTCGAACCGTTGGACTGGACCGCAATCAATCCGGCGCCGATGTACCCGGAAGCCAAGCTGCCCGACGCGTTCGGCTACCAGTATTTCTCGACCATCATGGCCTGGCCAAAGGGTGCCAAGAGGCCGATCAGCTGGGCGGATTTCTGGAACGTGAAAGACTTTCCCGGCAAGCGAGCACTGCCGGACTATCCCTCGTACACCTTGCCGCTGGCCTTGCTCGCGGACGGTGTGAAGCCCGAGAACCTCTATCCGATGGATGTCGAGCGGGCGTTCGCCAGCCTGCGCAAGATCAAGGATCACGTCGCGGTCTGGTGGAAGGCCGGCGCACAGGCGCCTCAGTTGCTCGAGGACAAGGAGGTGGCGTACGCCGCCGCCTGGTCAGGTCGCATCGTCGGGAACGGCAAGCTCGAATACAGCTACAACCAGGGCCTGCTGATGCCGTCCTATTTCGTCGTCCCCAAAGGAGCCGACCCGAAGGCGAAGGCGGCCGCGATGGCGCTGCTGCGCGAGATGTCGCAGGCTCAGAACCAGGCGGTTGCAGCCAGGATCATCCCGTACACGGGAGCGAGCCCTGGCCTGGAGAAGTTCATTCCGACCGAGCGCCTTGACGACTATCCCACTTCGTCGAAGAACAAGAAGGTGCAGGCGCTGGCAGATCCGGTCTGGACAGCCGACAACACGAAGCTCATCGAGAAGAAGTGGCAGGAATTCAAGCTCGGCCTGTGACGACGGCGGAAGTTTCGGAATGAGCGGACGCCTATGACAGCAGGCAACGTTCGAGCGATGTGGCTGGTGGCGCCGCTGCTGCTGGTGATGATGGTGGCGTTCAACCTGCCCATCGTCACCATGCTGGCACAAAGCGTGATCAGCGCGTCCGGCCCCACGCTGGCTCACTTCTCGGAGGTGGTGAATGGGTCGGTTCATCTCAAGGTGCTGGCTAATACGTTCGCCATCGCCGGCGCCACGGCGGTGCTGTGCGTGGCGCTCGGTTACCCACTGGCATACTGGATCCGAAAGCTGGATACGCGCCACCGCGCGATCGCCCTGGCGATGGTCGTCGTGCCGTTCTGGATCAGCATCCTGGTGCGCACCTACGCTTGGATCGTGCTGCTGGGCAACGCCGGGATCGTCAACCGCAGCCTGCTTGGTCTGGGATGGATTGGCGCTCCCGTGAGCTTTCTCTACAACGAGCTGGGTGTCCTGATCGGCACGGTCAACGTGCTTCTTCCATTCCTGGTGCTGCCGCTGTACGCGGCCATGATCAAAATCGATGACCGGCTGCTGCGCGCCGCGGAAACGCTCGGTGCGGGACCGTGGACAGTGTTCTGGCGGATCTTCTTTCCGCTGAGCGTTCCCGCGCTGGCAGCCGGGGCCGTGCTGGTCTTCATCCTGACCCTGGGATTCTTCATCACCCCCGCCGTGCTCGGCGGCGGGCGCGTACCGATGATCGCGAACATGCTCGATCTGCTGATCAACCAGATGCCGAGCTGGGAGCTCGCTTCGGCGATATCCACGCTGCTACTGGCGGTCACGCTGCTGCTCTTCGTCTTCTACCTGCGCCTGACGCAAGCGGAGGAAAGCGCATGACGGGAGCGTCGTTTTGGTCTGGCAGTGCGCGCACCGTGGAAGCGCAAGTCCTGTGGGAACTGCATCGGATTGTGCTGACCCTGTGCAGCCTCGGGGTGCTCGCTTTTCTCTGCATTCCGGTGCTCATCGTCGTGCCGATGTCCTTCTCGAGTGCGAGTTCGCTGCGCTTCCCACCAGAGGGCTTCTCGATGCGTTGGTACGAGCAGGTCTTCCGCGATCCACGTTGGGTTGAGGCGATGCAGACTTCACTGATCCTGGCGCTGCTGTCGAGTACTCTTGCGTTGATCCTTGGAGCGATGGCAGCCTATGGCCTCACGCGTGGCAAGTTTAGGGGGCGCGCGCTGCTGCAAAGCAACTTCATCGCGCCGATGATCATCCCGTCGGTCATATTCGCGGTCGCCCTGTATCTGGGGCTTGCGCGCGCCGGGCTTCTCGGGACGTTCGCGGGGTTGTTGCTCGCCCATACCTTGCTTGGCGTTCCGTACGTGGTGCTCATCGTGGCGATCGCGATCAAGAACTTCGACATTCGCATCGAGCAGGTTGCCTTCACCCTCGGAGCCTCGTGGTTCGAAATGGCCACTAAGGTACTCGCGCCCAACCTTGTGCCAAGCATGGCCGCCGCTTGGCTATTCGCCTTCGTCACGAGCTTCGACGAGGTCGTGGTCACAACCTTTGTCGGTGGCACGTACGAGACCGTGCCCAAGCGCATGTTCAACGATTTGGTGCTGCAGGTGAACCCATCGATCACGGCGATTGCCACCTTACTGATCGCCGTGAGTCTTCTTCTGATGGTCGGCGCCGCGAGCCTCATGCGGCGCTCGGCAACCCGTCAATCTCTCTCTTGATCGCAAGGTGCACATGAATACGAAAACCGGTTATGGGTCGCATGGCGGCCCCGTTCAGGTGTTCTACCTGCAGAAGGACGCGCCACGCCGGCCCGTGATCGACCGCGGCGAAGGCATCTACTTGTGGGATACGGCCGGGCGCAGGTACATCGATGCGTCCTCCGGGCCGATCGCCTGCAACATCGGTCACGGCAATCAGCGCGTCATCGAGGTCGCGGACCGGCAGATGCGCAAGGTGGCCTACGCGAGCCGCGCTTTCTTCGAGAACGAGCCGAACGAGCAACTGGCAGAGATCGTGACCCGCCTTGCCGGACCCGGCCTGGAGCGCGCGTTCTTCGTCTCGGGAGGCTCCGAGGCGACGGAAAGCGCGCTGAAGTTGGCGCGGCAGTACCGGCTGGCCACTGGGCAGCCGGGCCGGTGGAAGGTGCTGTCTCGCAGCCCGAGCTACCACGGAGGCACCATGGGCGCCCTCGGTATCAGCGGCGATCAGGTGTCCGAGGCAGCATTCGGAGCAATGACGCGTCTCATGCCAAAGGTCCCCGCGCCGCTGGGCTATCGCCTTCCTGATGGTCACACCCCGCAAAGCTACGCCGACGCCTGCGCAGACGCACTGGAAGACGCTATTTTGCGTGAGGGACCCGAGACAGTTCTGGCGTTCATCCTGGAGCCTGTCGGAGGGCTCGCCACGGGCGCCCTGGTGGCGCCGAGCAGCTATTACGATCGGGTGCGCCAGATCTGCAGCCGCCATGGAGTGCTCCTGATCTTCGATGAGGTGATGAGTGGCGCGGGCCGAAGCGGTGCTTTCCTGGCGGCACACCACTGGCCACGGGCAAGGCCCGACCTGGTCACGCTCGCCAAGGGCATCGGGGCCGGATACACGCCGCTCGGGGCGGTGCTCGCTTCAGCCGAGTTGGTTGACACAGTCGTCGAGGCGGGCGGGTTCATGCACGGCTATACATATGCTTCCAATCCACTGTCGTGCGCCATCGGTCACGCGGTCGTGTCCGAAACGGTCGACCGGGGCCTGATCCCAAATGCCGCCGCGATGGGCGAGCGGCTCCGGATGGGGCTTGAGGAGTTGAAGAAGGATGTCCCGATCCTCGGGGACATACGCGGCAAGGGCCTTTTGATGGCGGCGGAGATCGTCTCCGACCAAATGAGCAAGGCCACCTTCCCGGCGAAAGTGCAGGCGATCAATCGCATCGTCGAGCTTGGCATGCAGCATGGGTTGCTGCTTTACTCGCGTCGCACGTCCAATGGGGTCTTCGGCGAATGGTTGATGATTGCACCGCCGCTGATCGTGGACGCGGGGCAGGTGGACACTATCGTCGCCTTGATCGGAGAGACCCTGAGCCGGTTCGACCAAGAGCGCAAGAGAGCAGCATCCATCAACTGATGTCATTCGTCATTGGAAGGGGGCAATGTGATCCACGTTTCTTTGCTTCTGCACTGGTGGGTTGAACATGATTGACAAGCTCGTTGATTCGCCGGCCGAGGCACTGCTCGGTGTCAAGGACGGCGCCACCGTGCTGATCGGCGGTTTTGGTACGGCGGGCATCCCGGATCAGCTCATCGATGCGCTGCTGGATAACGGGGCGCGCGACCTCACGATCGTCAACAACAACGCCGGCAACAGCGATCGTGGCGTCGCGGCGTTGCTCAGCAAGGGGCGTGTCCGCAAGGTCATTTGCACGTTCCCAAGGACGGCGGACTCCTATGTCTTCGACGATCTGTACCGGCGGGGAAAAGTCGAACTAGAACTCGTCCCCCAGGGAAATCTGGCCGAACGGTTGCGCGCGGCCGGCGCCGGTATCGGCGCATTCTTTACGCCCACTGGTTACGGCACCGAGCTGGCGAGAGGAAAGGAAACGCGGGAGATTGCGGGGCGCCAGTACGTCCTGGAATACCCGATTCATGGGGATGTTGCCCTGATCAAGGCAGAGGCAGGCGATCGATGGGGTAATCTGACATACCGCAAGGCGGCGCGCAATTTCGGCCCGGTGATGGCGACCGCGGCGCGAATGACGATCGCCAGCGTGCACCGCGTGGCCGAACTTGGCGAGCTCGATCCAGAGGCGATCGTGACGCCTGGCATCTTCGTCACGAAGGTAGTGCACATCGAGCGCCGGGAAACGCTGCCCGGCGGTCTGACGAAGGGGTGATCATGGAATACCGCAAGCGCTCCAAAGCGGACCTCGCGGCTCGGGTCGCGCAGGATATCCCTAACGGGGCTTACGTGAATCTCGGGATCGGGATGCCTACGGGCGTCGCCAACTATATACCCGCCGGCCGGGAGGTGATCCTCCACAGCGAGAACGGCATCCTGGGTATGGGACAGGCGGCTGCACCAGGTAATGAGGACTACGACCTGATCAATGCTGGCAAGCAGCCTGTCACGCTCGTCAAGGGGGGCGCCTTCTTTCACCACGCCGACAGCTTTTCGATGATGCGCGGCGGACATCTCGATATCTGCGTACTCGGGGCTTTCCAGGTGTCGGCGGTGGGTGACCTGGCCAATTGGAGTACCGGCGAGCCTGGAGCGATTCCTGCCGTAGGCGGCGCCATGGACTTGGCGATCGGCGCAAAGCAGACATGGGTGATGATGGACCTGCTCACCCGAGATGGCCAAAGCAAGGTCGTGCCGCACTGTACCTATCCTCTCACGGCTGCGGCTTGCGTCCGCCGCATCTACACCGACCTGGCCACGCTGGAGTGCGGATCTCGGGGGCTCAGGCTGGTGGACGCTGTGGAGGGACTTTCCTGTGGTGAGTTGGAGGCGCTGATAGGAATGGATATCGAACAGCCTCGCGGAGCCGAAGTGCGCGGCTACTGACCATCGCTTCGCGCGACTGGCGATCGACGCTGAGGCGGATCGGGCGTATCGCGACGGCCGCGTCGGAACAGCGGGCTAGGCGATGCGGTCCAACATGGAGAACCAAGTCACTCCCGCCGCCACGTATAGGCGCTGTAGCCCATGGAGCGGGATGGGGCGGATCGGCGTGATCGGGAATGGGAAGGGGGACGCGCTTCCTGTCATACGAGCTGCCAGGTGCTTGCCCATTGCGGTTGCTGTTGCGATACCGCGGCCGTTGTAACCTAGGGCCATGATGAGCCCCGGCGCCGGCTCGTGCACATGCGGCATGAAGTCGCGCGTGATGGCGACACGTCCAGCCCAGCGGTACTCGTACTTCACCCGCCCAAGCTGTGGAAACAGCAGCTCCACCGATCGCTCGAGATGTTGAAAATCCTGCGGTCCGTTCGGTTCGGCGAAATGGCCCCGCCCTCCCATTAGCAGGCGACCCTCGCCATCGCGGCGGAAGTACAGCAGCAGCCGTTGCGTGTTGGAGCCGGTTTCGCGGCCGGGCAGGATCGCCTGAGCAGCAGCGCCACTCAAAGGTTCCGTCGCGACCATGAAACTGTTCGCGGCGAGCATCGTCTGTTCCAAATGCGGCCACAAATCGCCGGTGTACCCGTTAGTGGCTAGCAGCACACGCTCGGCGCTGATCGTCGGCCCGCCCGCCGTCTGCAAGCTCCAACGCCCGTTTTCGCGCTGCAGTGAGGTCGCGAGGGTGTGACCGTGGACACGCGCACCGCAGGACAGGGCGGCGCGCGCCAATCCGCGCGTGAAGCTTAGCGGCTGGACGCTGCCGGCGCGGGGGTCGAGCCAGCCGCCGGCGAAGGCGTTGGTGCCGACTCGTCGCGCCACCTCGTCGCGGTCCAGCACTTCAGCCCTCACATTCAGGCGGCGCCACTGCTCCGCGCGCGCATGCAGACCCGGAATCGCCTTCGTCGAATGCGCTACCTGCAACCAGCCGCGACGCACGGGCTGGCAGTCGATCCCGTGTCGCTCGATGAGCCCGAACACCACGTCGGCCGAGCCGTTCATCGCGTCAATCAGCGACCCGCCGCGCTCGTCCCCTAACAAGCGTCGCAGGTCGTCGGGATCGTGCTTCAAAGTGGGGTTGACTTGGCCGCCGTTGCAGCCGGAGGCGCCCCAGCCGGGTTCACTTGCCTCGATGACGCAGGCGCGCACCCCGGCCTCGGCCAGGTGCAGGGCGGTCGAGAGTCCTGTGAAGCCGCCGCCAACGATTGCCACATCGGTAGTGATCGATTCCTGCAGCGCAGGAGTGGGTGGGGCGGGCTGCGCCGTTGCAGCCCACAGCGATTTCGGCAGGGGCAGCCCCGCTGTCGTGATCTTCATACTTGTGGTCGAAGGACGCGTCGCAGGAAGTCCTGCGTGCGCGCGTGTTGGGGAGAGGACAGCAGCTGCACGGCGGGGCCGGCCTCAACGATGCTGCCGCTGTGCAGGAAGCAGACGCGGTCGGCCACTTCACGCGCAAAGCCCATCTCATGGGTCACGACGATCATCGTCATGCCTTCATTGGCCAAGGTTCGCATGACCGTGAGCACTTCACCGACGAGCTCGGGGTCGAGCGCGGATGTGGGCTCGTCGAACAACATGGCCTTGGGCTTCATTGCCAGCGCTCGCGCGATCGCGACGCGCTGCTGCTGGCCCCCGGAAAGTTGGGCCGGCCAGGCATCGGCCTTCTGCGCGAGGCCCACCTTCTCCAGCAAAACCATCGCTTCGCGTCGCGCTGATTCAGCGGGCATGCGCTTCACATAGAGCGGCCCTTCCATCACGTTGTCAAGCGCCGTTCGGTGGGGAAATAGATTGAAGCGCTGAAATACCATGCCGACGCTGCTGCGCAGATCGTGGATCGACTTGGCATGACGGTCCACACGCTCGCCGAGCACGCGGACCTCGCCGCCTTCGTACGACTCCAGCCCGTTGATGCAGCGCAGAACGGTGGATTTTCCCGAGCCGGAAGGTCCGATCAGGCAGACCACCTCGCCAGCTTCCACCTTTAGGCTGACGCCCTTCAGAACTTCGTGATCACCGAAGCGCTTGTGAAGATCATGGATTTCGATCATCACGTCTTCCTCGCGGCCAGTCGCCCTTCGAGCCGGCGCAATCCATACACCAGTGGCAGGCTCATCACCAAGTACAGCAACGCGACCAGCGTATACACCGTCATGTTCTGGAAAGTCGACGAGGCGATTAATTGCCCAGCTCGCGTCATCTCCGCAACGGTGATGGTCGACACCAGCGATGAGTCCTTGAGCATCATCACCAGCGTGTTGCCGTAAGGCGGCAGCGCGATCCGGAAGGCCTGCGGCAGGATGACACGGCGCATGACCATCGGCATGCGCATGCCGATGGCTTGAGCTGCCTCCAACTGACCGGAATCGACGGCCTCGATGCCGGCACGGAAGTTCTCGGCCTGGTATGCCGAATAGGCGATACCCAGGCCGATCACTCCCGCCTGGAAGGCACTGAGTTGTATGCCGAAGTCGGGCAGCACGAAGTAGATGTAGAACAGTTGAACGATGATGGGCAATCCGCGGATCAGGTTGATCAGCGTGCTGGCCGCGAGCGACAGAGCGCGCCAGTGCGACACCTTCATGAGCGCTAGCACGAGGCCGATCGCGCTGGACAGGGCGAAGGACAGGACCGTCACCTGAACGGTCACCCACGCGCCCTGCAGCAGGATCGGCAGAAAATCTACTGCGTGCTGAAAGAAGGCCGTCATCGTGAGTTCACAGGTTCCATTTCTTGACGATCTTCGCCAAGGTTCCGTCTGCCTTGATGCTCGCGATGCCCTTGTTCACGCGTGCCAGCATCTCGGCGTCGCCCTTGCGAACGACCAGGCAGACGTCGCCCACGTTGTTGGGTTTGTAGTCCCTTGCCAGCTTGACGCTCGGATTCACGCCCTGGGAGAGCTGGTAGGCCACGATCGGCTGGTCGCCCAGGCCCGCCTTGATGCGGCCTAGGGCGATGTCGCGCATCATGTCGGCGATCGAGTCGTAGCTACGTACCTCCTTGAACCCGCCCTTCTTGTTGAGCATGTCGAGGAATACGGTGCCGACCTGCGCGCCGACGGCCTCGCCTTTCAATTCGTCGAGGTTGGCATAAGGCTTGGCATCGTCCGCTTTGACAATCAGACCTTCGCCATAGGAATAGACCGGCTGACTGAAGTCGACGACTTCGGCACGCTGAGCGGTCTTGAGCATGCCCGCCGAGATGAGGTCGATCTTGTTGGCCGTGAGCGATGGAATCAGCGCCGAGAATACCGTCTGCTGCACCGCGACCTTGAACCCGGCAGCCTGGGCGACGGCGTTGGCCGTGTCCACCATCATGCCCTGGATGGAGTTGGTCTTTACGTCCAGGAAGGTGAACGGCACGCCCGTGGCAGTGGCACCAACGTTATAGACAGGCTGGGAAAAAGCCGCGGTAGCCAAAGCCGCCGTGGATAGCCCGAGGGCAAGATGCACGAAAAACCGGCGAACTGAATTCATGGATGCTCCTCTGGATGTTGGGACGATAGAATCGAATGTAGCATCGCATATGGCGAATAACACTTATATAAAATCGATAATCGATATTTGACAGGTAGGATTTACCCGTAGCAGCGCCATCCCATGGACAGCAAAGTCGTCACCACCGCTCCTAATCTCTTGTTCAACCAGTCAGTGGAAAAAGGATTGGCCGTTCTGCGCAGCTTCAACGCTCAGCGCCGCACCATGACTCTGGCCGACGTAGCGGCTGCAGCGGACATCACCAAGAGTTCCGCGCAGCGAATGGTGTACACGCTGGAGCAGTTGGGCTACGTGCGCAAGCACCCCCAAACTCGTCGATACCAGCTGACACCGCGTGTGATGCAGCTCGGCTTTAACTATCTGATCGCTGATCCGCTGATCGAGATGGCCACGCCATTCCTTTCCGAACTGGCACGCCTCACCGGTGAGACTTGCAATCTCACAGAACCCGATGGCGTCGAGATGGTGTACGTCGCGCGGTTCGTCAGCACAAAATTCGTCCCTATCCACATCCCGATCGGCGGCAGGATTCCGATGTATTGCACTGGCTCTGGACGTGCGTACCTGAGCGCGTTACCTGAAGAGGAAGCGCGGCAGTTGCTGCTGGCATCGGAGCGCGTTGCACATACCGAGCACACTAAAACAGACACTCATGAAATCATGGACCTTCTAGGCAATGCGCGACGGCGAGGTTACGCAGTCAACCGTGAAGAGCTCTACCTCGGGGACATGAGCATCGCCGCCCCGATCATGGGCGCCCAGGGATTACCTATGGGCGCTGTCCATGTGGTCGCGCCGACCAGCCGCTGGACACTGACTGAGGCTGAGCAGCGGCTGGCGCCGGCAGCGCTCGAATGTGCACGTGCGATCAGCAACTCGGTTCGCGCTTTGGGTTGAGAACCGGCCTTGGCATGATCGTCTTCATGCCGAGGCGAAAGTATTGGCGAATACACGCTACGCGGCCTGCATCGGTCGGCACCAATGTGATCTGGTCGAGTCTTCGCCAGATCGCCGTCGAGCGTGACCCCGCTCCCCGCGGGACGGGTCCCTGCCGGGGAGGGCCTGGACTCAAAGTTCGCGACGCCGAACTGACCGGCGTTCGTGGAGAGCTTTCCCGGGCCTGGTGGGCAGCGTAGTGGAGAGTTCCTCGGTGCGTATTCCACTGATCGCGGGCACCCATTCCACGCGATGGCGGGCAGCGTTCCATCGTGATCGCGGGCGGCGTTCCGCCGTGATGGCGGGCAGACGCGCGCGGCCCGGAGTGACCTCTGAATCGTACCTGAGCTGCCCGCCATCAGCGTGGAACGCTGCCCGGTTATCCACGCGACGCGCAGCGCCGGGTGGGTAACCGGTGCGCCGCAGGCGTATGTCGTGGGAGAGTCGCTTTGCAGCCTTGTCCACGGCGGCGGTCGGCGCTTGCGACGAACCGGCCGCCGCGGTGGGCAAGGCGGCTTGACCGCTGACACGGCTGGCGTGCCAGGGTCTTTTGCGCGCAGCGCGGAGTTCAGGCGCCGAGGGTGACGGGCTCGACCGATTCGACGCCGTCCTCGCTTGCAGTGCGCCGGCGCCGCAGCGACTCGCCCTTCAAAGCGATCTTGTGCGCGCCGTGCACGATGCGATCGAGGATCGCATCAGCCAGTGTTGGTTCGCCCAACCATTCGTGCCACGCCGGCAGCGGCAGCTGGCTGGTGATGATGGTGGAGCGGCTTCCCACGCGATCGTCGAGCAGCTCCAGCAGGTCGCTGCGCTCGTGCGCGGCAATGGGCGCCAGCGCGAAGTCGTCGATCAACAGCAGATCCAGCCTCGCCAGCTGCGCGAGGCGCCGCGTGAAGCTGCCGTCGCCGTGCGCCACGTGCAGCTCCTGCAGCAGCCGCGACGCGCGCGTATACAGCACGCTGTGGCCCGCGCGCGCGGCCTGCTGCCCCAGGGCACAAGCCAGCCACGTCTTTCCGCAGCCGGTCGCTCCTGTGATGAGCACGCTGCGCCCCTCGCGCAGCCAGTTGCCGCCGGCCAGATCGGCGATCAGCGCGCGATTGAGGCCGCGCGAAGCGCGCCAGTCGATGTCCTCCATGCAGGCGCCGCTGACCTTCAGGTGCGCGGCCTTCAGAAGGCGCGCCAGCCGCTTGCCGTCTCGCCAGTCGATCTCGCGCTGCACCAGCAGCGCCAGCCGGGCGTCGAAGTCCAGTTCGGCGGCAGCGCGCGAGGTCGCGGGGTCTTGCAGCGCCGCGACGAAGCCGTCCAAGCGCAGTCCGCGCAGTTGATCCAGGGTGTGCTGGTTGAGCATGAGTGTTCCTTCGTCTGTTCGGTTGTGTTCAGTGGTAGTAGCCCGGCCCGCGCACGTTCTCGTGGGCAGGCATCGCGGGCAGCTGTTGTTGGCCGAGGGTGTGCTGGCGGTCCAGGCCGGCTGCGAGGATGGAGCTGATGCTCTTGTAGAGCGGCGCGCGAATCGACAGTGCCCTGGCGCACGCAGCTTCCAGCCGTTCGGTGCCGTACTCGCGCGACAGCCGCATCAGCCCCAGGCAGGCGCGGTAGCCCTGCTCGGGGTGCGGGCGGTGCTCCATCTGCCAGCGAACCACGCCGGCGCACGCCGCGCCCACGCGCTCGCCCCAGGCGACCAGCTTGGCCGGGCTCCACTGCGCGTGCTCGCGGTGCGACGCCGGCATGTGCTCGGCCAGCGTCGTGTACGCCCCGCGCCTGGCGTCCAGGGCGTGCACGGCAACGCGCTGGCGCTTGTGCAGAACCTCCAGCGTGCGCTCGCCTATCCCCGGTTGCGAAAGTCACTCCGAGCCGCGGCGGCTGCCCGCCATCACAATGGAATCGTGCCCGCCATCGCCTGGAACGCTGCCCGCGATCGGCTGGACTGCTGCCCGCGATCGCCTGGAACGGCGCCCGCCATCAGCGTGGAACCGTGCCCGTCATCGCCTGGAATACGCACCTCGGAATACGGGAAAGAGAGCCGGGGGCGGCGAGTCGGGAAAGGGAACCGCAGGGCCGCTGAGCACCTCGTCCTCCGGGGTACATCCGGTGGTGGGCTTCCGTTGCAGCTTGGCGGAGCCGCTGTCTGGTGTGCAAGGTCAGTGCTACTCCGTCAGCCGCGTCCGTAGGCTGATTGACGCCCTCATGAACGAACAAAAGTTTGAATGAAGCGGCTCAATGCGCTCAGCGTTTCGAGCGTCCCCGCATCCATTCCAATGTGAACATCAAAGAGGTCGTAAAGATGGTCAGCAGCGTGGCCGCGGCGGCGATGGTCGGATTGATGTTCTCGCGAATGCCGGTGAACATCTGGCGCGGCAAGGTTGTCTGCTCGGCTCCGGCGATGAACAGCGTCACCACCACCTCGTCGAAAGAGGTGGCGAATGCAAACACGGCGCCGGAGAGCACGCCTGGTGCGATCACCGGCAGCGTCACCTTGAATCGCCCCTACTTCTCTAGACACTCGCGAGCGTGTTGAAGTACCGCCGCTCGAACTCCACCGGTGAGAGCCGATTGTTGTTACCGTGGCGGCGCTTGGGGTCATAGTGATGAAGCCGCTGTAATGGTGGTGGAGCGAAGGGGCTGCGTCATCTGTGGGAACGCGATGCGTCAACCGCGCGAGCGGGAGGAGCGCGTGACGTGACCAAGGCATTCGATATCCAAGAAGCTGATCTGGGAGGCGTCAACTAAACCGGTACAAGTTCCTGCGGTGCTGTCGGGGGGCTGCCCTTAACGAGCCGGAGGGGCGTGTAGACCAGTACCACTTCACCGCGCTGGTTCACCACCTCGTTGCGCGTGCGCACCAGACCTCGGTTGCCGGCCGACGCCCGTCGGCTTTCGATCACTTCACCGCGAACACGGATTGTGTCTCCGACGATGGTGGGGCCGCGCACGTCCATCTCCGCATTCAAAAATGCGAGGCCGGTGAACTGCATACTCGGCGTCAGCAATCCCTCGGCAAAGGCATATACGAGAGCGCCCGGTACAACGCGACCGCTCAGTGCGCGCCCGGCGGTCTCATGGACGTTGACGAACACTTCCTCGGTGAACCAGATCAGATTCACGAACGTGACGAGATCGGTCTCGGTGATCGTTCGCCCCAAGGTCCGAAACCTGAACCCAGGCTTCAGCTGGTCATAGAAGTAGCCATGCCCGATCAGCACACCGTCTTCGGGGGCAGCATCCTGGTCGTCCGGTAGTGGCATGATGGTCCTTTCGGTCTAGCTTCTGCGTTCGACCGGCAATTGGGTGCCTCCTGCCGTCTGCCAAGTGGATGTCGCAATCGCAGCCGAGGCTCCATCTGCCGAACTCAAGACGGCTTCCACGAAACTCACCAGCCGTCCCCGTTTCAAGAAGCGCGCTTTGCAAGTTGCGCTTCCGAGCCCGACGGGTCGCAGGTACTGGGTCTTGCTCTCGAGCGTGTAGCCCGGCCCGTTCGCGCGCTTGAACAGCGATCCCGCGGCAGTGTCAAGCAAGAACGCGACCACTCCACCATGCAGCGAGCCTGCCGAATTGAACATGAACTCCTCGATCTCCAGGCGCACCGCGGAAGACTCGCCATCGAACGACAATTCGCAGCCGAAAAAACGCTCCATGAAGAAGCCACCAGTCTTCCGGTCGTATCCGGCAAGCGCACGGGCCAGTGCGTCGGTGGCGGCGACTTCGTTCATTTGGCAGCAGGTCCTTTGCGCAGCTGAGCTCGACTGTCGGGTGCCGCAAGCGGTCGAGGCGGTTCGGCTGTCATGTGGATGCAACGCCGCTGGCCATCTCACGCAAGGCGAAGCGCTGGATCTTGCCCGACGCGGTCAGCGGCAACTCGCGCACGAAGCTGACCTCGCGCGGCAGTTTGTGTTTTCCTATGATGCCTGCACAGTGCCCGATCAGGTCCTGGGCACTGGCGTCCTGCCCCGGGTTGAGCACGACGAAGGCGTGCACGTTTTCACCACGAATCTCGTCGGGCACTCCGATCACCGCCGCACTCTGCACGGCAGGGTGCTCGCAGAGGGCGTTCTCGACTTCCTTGGGATAGATGTTGTAGCCGCTGGAGATGATCATGTCCTTGAGCCGGTCGCGCACGGAGAGCTCGCCGTCCTCGGTGACGATCCCGATGTCGCCTGAATGAAGCCAGCCGCCGCGCAACGCCTGCGCGGTGAGTTCAGGCTTGTTCCAGTATCCGATCATGAAGGTCGAAGAACGAAAGCAGAACTCGCCCGGAGTGTTGGCCGGCAACTCCTCGCCGTTGGATCCCAGCACCTTGACCTCGATCCCCGGTAACGGATGGCCGCAACCGCCAAGCCGGTGCGTCTTAAAGGGAGCCTGCACCGAGGCAACGGGAGAGATCTCGGACAAGCCGTAGCTTTCGACGATTTCGATCTTGTGTACGTTCTTCAGATCGCTCTTCAAGCGATCGGACACCGGACCGCCACCGACGTCCATCAGCCGCAGGCTCGAGAAGTCGCGGGCGGCGAGGTTCTCAGCGTGGAAGAGCCTCGCGAACATAGTCGGAACGCCGGCAAGGACCGTGACGCAATGCCGCTCGATGAGTCCGATCGCGACCTGGGGATCGAATTTCGGCAGGATGACGGTGCGCGCGCCGGACTGCGCCGGGATCATGAAATCGAAACAGAACCCGAATGAGGAGAACAGAGGCAGCATCGTGAGGGCGACGTCGCTCATCTGGTAGCGCAGCACGAGGTTGGCCATGTGCGCGTTCTCGGTCATGCCCCGCTGGCGCAACAGGATGCCCTTGGGTCGGCCCGTGGTGCCTGAACTGTAGATCATCACTCCAGGCGCCTCGGGATCGTCGCTCACGGGCCTCGCGAGGGGACCGTTCTTCTTCACAAGTTCCTCGTATTCATCCCAGCCCGCGGCACTACCGTGCGTGATCACCTTTAGGCGCAGGCCAGGGTGCAGGACGGCGGAAGAAACGCGGTCGAGGCACTGGTGCGCGACAAAGATCGCCAAAGGCGTACAGTCCGCCGCCGTATCGGCCAGCTCCCGCACAGTGGTGAGGGTGTTCACCGGCACACAGATCACGCCAGCGAGGCTGCACCCGACATACATCTCCACGAGCTCACGGGAATTGCCCATGAGGAGCATCACGCGCGCGCCCTCAGGGATGGCGGCTGTAACGATCGCACTGGCGATGCGGCAAGCGCGCTCGTACGTCGCGGCATAGCTCTGCTCGGTTCCATCCGGCAGGATCAGGTGCGTGTTGCCGCCGATCGTCCGTGCGTTGTGGCGAAACAGCAGGTCGATGCGATTCAAAGGCGCTACCACTGGTCTGTCTCCTTGTTCAGTCAAATGGCGATGCGCTGCCCGCCGTCCACGTAGTAGGTCTCGCCAGTGCAGAAAGAGGCAGCGTCAGAAGCCAGGAAGGCCACGAATTCGCCAATCTCGGCGGGTTGGGCAACCCGGTGCAGGGGGATCCGCCGGAGTATCCAGTCGCGCTTGCTGGAGTCAGCGAGCACGTCTTTGGAGATATCGGACTCGACATAGCCGGGTGCCACGCACAGCACCCGGATTCTGTCCCTGGCCCAGTCGTACGCCAGAGCCTTCGTCAGGCCGTCGATCCCGGCCTTCGAGGCGCAGTAGGCGGGCGTTCTCGGGAAGGCGATGGCCCCGGCCAGAGAGCCGATGTTCACGACGACGCCGCCTCCCCGCGCACGCATCGGCGCATAGGCTGCCCGCGCCAGCGTGAACTGGCTGACAAGATTGACCTGCAGCGTTTCGGCGAACTCCTCCGGTGTGAGTTCCTCGGCGCTGCGCTCTATGACCACGCCGGCATTGTTGATGACCGCGTCGATCGCACCGTACGTCTGCACGGCGTGTTGCGCGAATTGCTCCAGGGAGGCACTGGATTTCGCGTCGCCGACGAAGACGCTCGCCTTCGCACCCGCCTCGCGAACCATTGCAGCCGTCTCCTCCAGAGCCGCGGCATCGCGGCCGAAGCAGGCGAGCGAGTACCCGCGCCGCGCAAGCGCGAGCGCGACGGACCGGCCGATGTTGCGGCTCGCGCCCGTCACCAATGCCACCTTGTTCTGTGCCATGCAGGTTCGATCCTTCAGACCTTAGCGTTACGCCGGCCGGGAGCGGGCAACGTGAAGACGCCCTTGTTGAGCCATTGGCCCCCGTCGGCGACGAGCACCTCGCCGTTGATGTAGTCGGCGGTTGGCGTGCACAGAAAAAGGCCGATCTCGACCGTCTCCTCGATCGTCTCGAAGCGCCGGGCAGGAATCGTCTCCAGGATCTTCTTCTGCCCGGCCTCCGTGGGCCACAGCGCGGTGCGGGACTGCTCCGTGTCCACGAACCCCGGGCACAGGCAGTTGACCTGGATATTGCGCGGTCCCCATTCCACGGCGAGGGTTTGCGACATGGAAATCACCCCGGCCTTTGCCGCGGCCGAGTGCACCGTGCCCGGGCCACCGTACCAGGCGTACGCCGCGGAAATGCTCAGGATCTTGCCGTGGCCCTGCTTGAGCATGTGCTTGCCGGCGGCCAGGGTGCAGTAGGCCGTGCCATTGAGCACGATGTTGATCACCGTGTTCCAACCGTTCGGGGAGAGGTCTTCGGCGCGGGCGAGGAAATTGCCAGCAGCGTTGTTGATCAGGACATCGATGCTGCCCGTTTCGCCCACGGCCCGGGCGACAGCCGCTTCGACGGCTTCCGGTTGCCGTATATCGACCGGACAGACGAGCGCCCTGCCGCCCTTGGCCTCGATCGCGCTGGCAGTCTCCTGCAGCAGGTTCTCGCGCCGGCCGGCGAGAACGACGTGCGCACCCAGTTCCGCCGCCCGCAGGGCAAAGCCCCGGCCGATGCCGGTGCCTGCACCGGTGATAAAGACAGTGCGGGAAGAAAAGGTGCCGGCTGCGATCATTGCTGCTCCAAAACGGAAAGAAATACCAAAGGCCCGAATGGACACGTTACCCAATCGGGAGTCTCAAGTCAACAGGCCTTCTTCACCCGCCGGGCTGGCGGTGCTGAATTTGTCCAATAGCCCAACGTGGAGCTGCTTTGGCTTGCGGCCGAGCCGGGAGAACCGGTGGCGTACCGCCATGGCAAATCAAAATGAAATTATCGTTGACATAATGAAACCGCCGGGCTTATCCTGCTCGGAAATGAACCACGGATGGACGGCATGACAAGCGCGGACATGGAGCGCGATGACGCTGCGGCGAAGCAGGCTGTGCTCTATCGCGTCGAGTCGGGGATCGCGACGATTACCCTCAATCGTCCCGAGCAACGCAACGCGCTCTCCATCGCGGCGGCCGAGCGCCTGCACCAGATCTGGGGCGAGGTCGACGCGGACGACCGCGTGCGAGTCGTCGTGCTCACCGGCGCGGATTGCGGTACCTTCTGTGCTGGCATGGATCTCAAGGAAGCCGCGCGAGTTCAGCGCGAGCGCAATTGCGACATCCTGGATGTGCTCACCGACCCGTTCTATGAGCGGATGCGGGCGGTGGCAAAGCCAATCGTTGCGGCGATGACCGGCCATTTCGCCGCGGGCGGGATGATGCTTTCCCTCAATTGCGACTTGCGGGTGGGACTCGCGGGAACGCGCGGCGGCATCACGGAAGCCAGGATCGGGCGCGGGTCGCCCTGGGCGGTGCCAATGCTGTGGATGCTTCCTCAGCCGGTCCTCATGGAAATGACCCTGACTGGCGAGATGATCGATATCGAGAGGCTGCATTCCCTCGGATTTGTGAACTACGTCGAGCCGACGCCGGACGCCGTGCGGGCGCGTGCGTACGAGCTCGCCACGCGCATCCGCGACAACGCTCCGTTGACAGTGCGCGCCGGCAAGGCAGCCTTGCTGGCCGCGGTCAGCCTGGGGTGCGAAGACGGCGTTGCGCGGGCCAAGGAGATTTACAAACCGGTCTACGCCAGCGCGGATGCGCAAGAAGGAGCGCGCGCGTTCGCGGAAAGGCGCCCACCGCGGTGGTTGGGTCGCTGACGCGTTCCGCTGCCAATGGACAGGCCGGGTGCCCGGTCGCCCGCCAAACGCCCAGAAGAAGGAGACAGAGCTTGACATTGCAGCAGTCGGATGGGGCCTATGTGGCAGACGCGATGCTCGGAAGCGAGCACATCGCGTTCCGCGGCGCTTTCCGCCGCTTCGTCGCGGAAAGATTGGCGCCGCTCGCCGCCCAAGGCGAGAAGGAAAAGCGTTTTCCCGTGGCGGTCTATGAGGAGTTGCGCCAGGCCGGCTATCTGGCGCCCGATTGCCCCGAGGAAGTCGGCGGCGGCGGGGGGGACATCCTGATCGGCTGCGTCTACTACGAGGAGCTGACGCGCATTCCGGCTGGCGTGTCCGCGGGCGTATTCGCGCATCAGCATCTGGCGCTGAAGCCGCTGCTTACATTGGGCAGCGACGCCCAGCAGCGCGAGTATCTGCTGCCGGGGGTGCGTGCTGAGCGCATTGGAGCGTTCGCACTGACCGAACCGGACGCCGGCAGCGACATCATGGGCATCCGCACGCGGGCTCGCCGCGACGGCGACGACTGGATCCTTTCCGGCAGCAAGCTCTACATCACGAACGGCACAATCGCCGACTTCTACCTCGTTGCGGCCCGGACCATGGCGGAGCGTCGACCGGATGCACTTTCGCTCTTCATCGTCGACGTGCCAAGCCGCGGACTGAGCGCTACGCCGCTTGACAAGCTCGGCAACCACTCCTCGTCAACAGCGCTGGTGTCGCTCGACGACGTACGGGTCGGCCCTGGGGCGTTGCTCGGAACGGTGGGTGGCGGACTCGCGCAACTGAAGGTTACGCTGGCATCCGGCAGGATCCTGCAAGCGACCCGCGGACTCGGGATTGCCCAGGTCGCCCTCGAGCAGTCGCTCGCATACGCGCAGCAAAGAGAAGCTTTCGGACAGCGCATCGGGAGTTTCCAAGGCGTGGCGTTCAAGGTTGCGGAAATGGCGGCCCGCGTAGAGGCCGCTCGGCTGATGATCTATGGCGCCGCATGCGCCCACCTGGCTGGCAAGGATGCGGGCACGACCGCGTCGATGGCCAAGTTCATCACCGCCGACGCGGTGCAGTATGCGGTGCTGAACGCCATGACCGTGCACGGCGGCTACGGATACATGGAGGAGAGCGGCGTGCCGCGGTTGTACCGTGATGCGCCCGAGTCCTATATCGGCGAGGGCACGCCCGAGATCCAGCTACGTATCATTGCCCGTTCCCTGGGAATGAAGTGCTAGGCGAGGGCCCCCTGACCAGCTCCCGCTTCCATTTCCTCGACGTGCCGTGCTTGTGCCCCCAAATCGGATCATGGTTGCACCGCATAGGCTTTTCCCGATCGCCAGCGCGGATCAGCGCAGTTCACAATATCCGGGGCAGAAGTCAGAGGCAGGTTTCGGGTGGCGGCGGTTGAACCGGGCTTAAGAACCCGGCGCAGCACTGTGAAGGCCGGTAGCGGGTCGAAAGCGCCCGCGATGTTTTCTTGGTGATTATTTCTACTTAGGAGACTGCAGATGAAGAGTATGTCGATGAAGAGAACGCTGATCGCCGTGCTTTCGGCGATCGGACTGGCCTGGACTGCGAATGCCGCTGCCCAGACGGAGACCTTGAAGATCGGGGTGGTGAGCGCCCTCTCAGGGCCGGGCTCGGAATGGGGCCTCGCGCAGGATGGCGCGATCAAGATCGCCGCCATGGAAGCGAACGCCAAAGGTGGGCTCAAGGTGGGCGGCAAGACCTACAAGGTCGAGGTGATTTCGTACGACGATCAGTACAAGGCGGCGCTCGCAGTCTCGAGCGCGACCCGACTGATTGAGCAGGACAAGGTCAAGTTCATCGTCGGACCCATGGGCTCGGCCGCGACGCTCGCGGTCAAGCCGCTTCTTGAACAGAACAAGGTGGTGGCCATCATCGGCGCCTACTCGGAAAAAGCCCTCGACGCGAACACCAAGTACTCGTACCGCGGATTTCCGACACAGGTGGAGTTCGTCGGTCCAATCGTGCAGTGGCTGAAGAAGAACAAGCCGGACCTGAAGAGTGTGGCGCAGATCGACCCCAACGACGAGACGGGATGGTTTTCGCAGAAGCTCTTGAAGGAGCAATACCAGGGGGCCGGCTACAAGGTCGTGTCCTCGGAGCTGTTCGAGCGCAGCGTCAAGGACTTCCAGCCAGTGCTGACACGGATCATCGCGACCAAGCCTGACATCATCGAACTGGGCACCACGCCGCCCGGAACGGCCGGACTTGTGATTCGGCAGGCTCGCGAACTCGGATTCAAAGGGCAGTTCGTTAAGATCGGGGGGCCGGGAGTGCCACAGATCGTCGCCGCAGCAGGCAAGGAATTCGCCGAGGGCCTGATCTGCTACGCGGCAGCTGACGCGACGACACCAAGCTACAAGGGCCTGGAGACGCAGTATGCCAAGGTCCTGAAGCCGCCAATGAACGAGTTCACGGTCTATTTCTACGACGTGGCTCGCATGCTCCTGGATGCGATCCAGACCGCGGGGACGGTGGACGACACCGAAAAGGTTCGTGCGGCGCTTGACAAGGCGACGCCGTACAAGGGCATTCAAGGGCCGATTCGCTGGGGCGGCATGAAGGCGTACGGCGTGAATCACCAGATCCTGACGCCGACGTTCATCGGAATGATCAAGAACGGTGAGCAGGTGATCATCGGCCAGATGGAGTAGGGAGAGGGGACACCTCCCGCCGGGACCGGTGCTGGTCCCGGCGGACACCTCATGTTCCGGAACAAGCCAGCATGTTCGAACTCGCAACGAAGATCGTGATCAACGGGCTGACGTCCTCGTTGGTCTACATCCTGATGGCGCTTGGATTCACGCTGATCTTCGGCATCATGCGCGTCATCAATTTCGCGCACGGCGAACTTTACATGATCGCGTCGTTCTTGGTCTTCGCGCTGGCGGGGTCACTCGGCTGGAATTACTATCTCGCGGTGCTGGTGGCGGCAGTGGCGGTCGGCCTGTTCGGGGCGTTGCTGGAGCGCGTCCTGTTCCGGCCTTTCGTCGGCCGGGAACTGAACGGGATGATCATGGCGCTGGCGATCTCGATCAGCCTCCAGGCCTCGGCATTCATCCTGTTCGGCACCGACGAGCATTCTGTCCCGCGACCGATTTCCGGCGTTTTACAGTTCGGCGGTGTGATTGTTCCGCGCGACCGCCTCGCGGTGGGGTTGATGGCGGTTGTGGTGCTGGCGGGGTTCTACGTCTTCATGCGCTACACCAAGGCGGGGCTGGCAATGCGGGCAGTCGTGCAGGACCAGGACATCGCCTCGATCTATGGAGTGCGCCCCAAGATCATCCATCCTCTCGCGTTCGGGCTCGGGGCGATGCTGGCCGGGTTCGCCGGCGCCTTGATGGCGCCGATCTATACCGTCTATCCATACATGGGATCCCAGCCGATGCTCAAGGCATTCATCGTCGTGATCCTCGGGGGCCTCGGGAGCGTTCCCGGGGCGGTGCTTGGTGGTGTCGTGCTCGGACTGACCGAATCCGTCTTTGCCACGCTGATCAACACGACGGTGGCGACCATGGTTTCGTTCGTGATCGTCGTGGTGATCCTCCTTGTCAAGCCTACGGGCCTCATGGGACGCTCGACCCGATGAAATACAGCTTGAAACTCCTGGCTCTGGTCGCCGCGCTGGCCGTACTGCCCTTCCTGCTGCGTTCCCCGTTTCTCACGCACATCGGCGTCATGACGGGCTTGTACACGGCACTGGCCCTCAGCATGAACCTGATGCTGCGCATCGGACAGATTTCGTTCGCGCATGGGGCGTTCATGGGGCTGGGCGCCTATGGGTCGGCGCTGCTGGTGATGCGCCTGGGGCTGCCGTTTCCCGTCGCCTTCTTCGGTGCCGCGTTGGGGGTGACGTTGCTCGCCTGGTTGGTCGGACTGGTGTTTTTGAGGATCAGGGGCGTCTACTTCGTTCTGCTCACCTTCGCCTTCGGCGAGATCATCGTCCTCACGTTCGTCGAATGGGTCAGCCTGTTCGGCGGCAGCAGTGGGTTGGCCGGGGTACCCAGGCCAGTCCTGTTCGGCCAGCAAATTCAGGGCCGTAATGGGTTCTATCTGCTGGCGCTGGCGCTGGCCGTGTTTGCCTATAGTTCCGTGCGTGCGATATACAGGAGCGAACTGGGCGCAGTGATCACGTCGCTCGACGAGAACGAGGCGCTGACGCAATCGCTGGGCATCGATTCGCGCCGATATCGGCTGGCGACCTTCTGTTTCAGTGCCTTCCTGGTCGGCATGTCCGGCGCGGTGTACGGGCATTACCTGACGCTCGTCACTCCGGAAGATTACGGGTTCTGGGTGCCGGTGCACCTGGTTGTCATCAATGTGATCGGGGGCATGGCCCATCCCGTCGGCTCCGTCCTGGGCGCGTTGCTGTTGGTCCCGCTGCCCGAGCTGCTGCGTGATGCGAAGCAGTACCAGGTGCTGCTCTATGGAATCCTCCTGATCGTCTTCCTCCTGTTCATGCCAGACGGGCTGTATGGGATGTTCAAAAGATTCCGGCGCGCCAGGGAGGCGGTGAAATGAGCGAGGTGGTCCTCGAGGTGGCTGGCCTCACCAAGTCCTTCGGCGGGGTGAACGCGGTCAGCAACCTTTCCTTCAGCACGTTTCGCGGCGAGATCCTGGGAATCATCGGCCCGAACGGCTCCGGGAAGACAACACTGTTCAACGTCATCACCGGAGTGCTGCCGGCGACCGGTGGCAGTGTGCGCTTCCACGGTGATGTCATGAGCGGGCTGTCCACCGATGAGATTGCGCGCCGCGGACTGGTTCGCACGTTCCAGTCGGCGACGGTGTTCAAGCAGGAAACCGTGTACGAGAACATACGGCGCGGCAGCATGTTCGGCTGCATCGGCAATCCGGCCTGGTTCTTCAGGCGGGGAGCCGTGGCAGCCGGCGCCCGGCGGGCCAAGGCCGCGGCCGAGGATCTGCTTGAGTTTTCGGGCCTTTCCGACGTGGCGCAGACGATCGCAGGCAATCTTCCTTACGGGAAGCAGAAGATGCTCGGGGTGGCCATCACGCTGGCGCAGCAGCCCACCCAACTGCTCATGGACGAGCCGGCCGCGGGCCTGAATCCCATCGAGACCGAAGCCATGGGCCATCTCATCTCGCAGATCCGCTCAAAGCGAGGCATCGACGTCGTGCTCGTCGAGCACGACATCAAGATGGTGACCAGCGTCTGCGACCGCATCCTGGCCCTGAACTATGGCAAGGTGATCGCCATCGACGTGCCCGCGCGGATCGTGGTTCATCCGGAGGTTGTGGAAGCCTACCTGGGAGCAGACGTTGAATAGCCTGGAAGTGCGTGGACTCACGGTCGCGTACGGCAGTGCCGTGGCCCTGGAGAACATCGACCTCACCGTGGAAGCCGGCGCGATCGTGTGCATCCTCGGCGCCAATGGCGCCGGCAAGTCTTCGTTCCTAAAGTGTCTGGTGGGACTCGTCCCGGCCAGGTCCGGCCAGGTCAAGCTCGAAGGCCGGGACATCACGAACATCAAGTCGTACCAGGCCGCCGAGCGAGGGCTGGCGATGTCGCCCGAGGGCCGGCGACTCTTTCCGGAGCTCTCGGTCTACGAAAACCTTTGCATGGGCGGCTATCTTCGCCGCCGTGACGCGAGTTTCCGCGCTGACCTGGACAAGGTCTTCGACTACTTCCCGCGACTTCGGGAGCGCCTTCAGCAGGCGGCGGGCAGCCTCTCCGGCGGCGAACAGCAGATGGTTGCCATCGGCCGGGCGCTGATGTCCCGTGCGCGCGTGCTCCTCCTGGACGAGCCGTCGCTCGGCCTCGCGCCGGTGATCGTGTCGCAACTGGGGAGCATCATTTCGGCCATCAACCGGGAAGGAATGACGATCGTGCTCGTCGAACAGAACGCGCGGCTTGCGTTGCGTCTGTCCCGTTACGGATATGTGTTCGAGACGGGCCGGCTGGCCTTGCAGGGCCCCAGTTCGGAACTGATGAACAACCGGTACGTGACCGAGATCTACCTGGGCGGGGGCGGCAAAGTCAGCGCAGGGCAACGCACCCCTGAGCAGCCCGCCTGACGCTCACGCTTCTTCGGCCCGAGGCAGCTCGCGCTTGATGCGCGCCGCCGCATCCAGCAGCCCCGATGCGACCTTGCCCCTGAAGACGGAATCCTTCAGCTTCTGTTCGGATGCAAGGGCCGTGAGTGTGAACACTTCGCGACCACCGGCGGGAGGCAGGGGCACGGCAATCCCCTGCAGGTCCTGCGTCCGCTCGCCCAGCGACAGACAGTACCCGCGTTCCGCCAGGTCCTGGAACGCGCGGTAGATCCCCGGCACGGCGCTCATCGCGTCTGCGTCGCCCTCGCCGCGGATCCGCTCGACGTAGTCTCCCTGCACCGCAGGCTTCTGCGCCCACAGCCAGGCTCGTCCCGCCGCGGTCTGCGCCAGCGGCAGGAGGCTGCCGACACTGAACTCAGCCACCTCGCCACGCGCGCTGCAGTATTCGACAATCATCATATCCATTCCCTCCCTCACGGCCAGGAAGACATGGACGCCGAGTTCGCCTGCGAGCGCCTGCATTGCTGGACGCGAGACGCGCAGGATGGTAAGACTGGCCAGCAGCGCGTGGCCGAGCACAAAGCACGAAACGTCCGGTTCGTAGCGATCGAGCTCAGGTAAGTGGCGCAGAAAGTGATGGGCGGTCAACGTATTCAGCAGCTTCTGCGCAGTCTGGCGCGGGATCTTGGTGCGCGCGACGATGTCCGCGAGCCGCAGGGATTTTTCGCCGTTGCGAAACGAACGCAGGATCTGTAGGCCGCGCTGCAGCGAATCTACTTCCGATGCTACCGGTGGTGAAGCGAGTTCCTGCCTGGTCATTCCGGATTGCCTGCGGCCGGCATGAGTTTGGCGACTCTGGACTCGAGGTCGCGCCCAATCGCGAGCAGCTTCGGTCCGATCTCGCGCTCCAGGCGGGCGGCTGGAAAGCGAAAACTGGGGCCGGCGAGTCCGAGTGTGAAGCTGTGCGGTGCACCGGGCGTATCCACGACGACACCGATGCCGTTGGTCCCGCTCTCGAGCGTTTCGATGGTGGTGCAGAAGCCGGTCGCCTGGTACTGCGCCATGGCCGCCTCTATGAGCCTGCGCAGATCCCGCCAGTTCTTCTTGAACCTCGCGCTGATTTCCTGCAAGGCGCGCTCTCGCTCGTGCGGCGCCATCGCACCAAGCAGTGCCAGTCCCATGGCCGAGTAAGGTAGGACGAGGCGCGAGCCCACGTTTACCCGCAGTGTGATTAGGCCTTTGCTGCTGTGACAGACTTCGTTGCAGACCATGGCCATGTCGTCGCGGCTCGCCAGGACCGTGAGGGTGTCCTCCTGATCTGCCAGGCGCTGCAGCAGCGGACGTGCGAGCACCCGGATGTCGAGGCTGGCGAGAGCGCTAAATCCGAGCGTGAGCACCGACGTCCCGAGGCGGTACTTGCCGGTGCTGGTGGAATAGGTGAGGTAACCGAGGCCTGTGAGATTGGTCGTCAGGCGCGACACCGTCGGCCGCGGCAGCGACGTTTTCGCGGCGATTTCCAGGTTGCTGAGCCATTCGTTGCGCGGCGTGAAGGCGCGCAGGATGGACAGCCCGCGTGCCAGCACCCGGACCTGGCCTTCCTCGGACGGCGGCTTTGGCGCCGGCCGGCGCTGCTCGCGTAGCAGTTCCTGGTCGACGGTTGGACGGGGACGTTTGGCTGCTTGGGGCATGCGCGTCACGCGGCGGGTTCGACCGTCACGAGCTGATCGCCGGCATTGACGGACTCGCGTAGTCGGCAGTTGATGGCGGTCACCGTCCCGGCGAAAGCCGCAGCCACAGCATTTTCCATTTTCATCGCTTCCACGACGGCAAGCACTTCTCCTTCGACGACCTCTTGTCCCAACGAAACGGGTAGGGCCACGACGATGCCGGGCATCGGTGCCAGGCCGGATCCTGCGACGGAGAACTGCGCCGGGTTCTTGTCGGCATAAGCCTGAATGCTGTGGCGAACTCCGTCGAGAATCAGTTCAAACGCGCCGCTTGCCCGGACACCATGCCAGCTGAGGGCGCCGAGACTGCCGTGCCACACCCGTTCATCTTCGATGGAATCGATCCGCACCGCATAGCGCTCGCCGGCCACGAATACCTCGGCAGTGCCTGCGTCGCTGCGGCCGAGCGCTGCCTGGCGGGTTTCGTGCCCGGCCCAGAACCAGAGTGCGCCCAGCGCAGCTTCGGCCACAAGACTGGGACGATCGGCAACCCCGACCGCGTGCCCCGCGCTCCACGGCCAGCGAGGTGTCCGCAGCTGTTCGGTGGCCAGCGTTGCGGCGCAAGCGCAGGCGATCGCGGCATCCGTGAGATTCTTCGTCTTGAACTCCATCTCGTCCAGGTATTGCGTGTGGTAGGTGCCCAGCTCGACGTTGCTGTCACCCATGATGGCGTCCAGGAAACCCAGGTTGGTGGTGAGGCCAAGAACGACTGTCGACCGCAGCGCTGTCCGCATGTTGGCGAGCGCCTCCGCACGGCTCGCCCCGTGCGTGATGAGCTTTCCCACCATCGGATCATAGTACGGACTCACCTCGCCCCCGCTCGCGAGGCCGGGTTCGACACGCGCCAACGCCGGCCAGTCGACGTGAAGCGCCGTTCCAGGTGCAGGCCGGAAATCGTTCGCCGGGTCTTCCGCATACACGCGGCATTCGAATGCATGGCCGCACGCACGGATGTCCGCCTGCTGCAGCGGTAAGGCTTCGCCGCTCGCGCAGCGAAGTTGCCACTCGACGAGGTCCAGACCGGTGATGGCTTCCGTCACGGGGTGCTCCACCTGCAGCCGCGTGTTGACCTCCAGAAAGAAGAACTCGCCCGACGCGCCGACGATGAATTCGAATGTGCCCGCGTTGTCATAGCCCACCGACTGCGCGCCGCGCACCGCCGCCGCCAGGAGGCCGGTGCGCAACTCCCCGCTCAGGCCCGCGGCGGGTGCTTCCTCCACGATCTTCTGGTGCCGCCGCTGCAGCGAGCATTCGCGCTCGAACAGGTGCACCACGTTGCCGTGCGAATCGCCGAACACCTGCACCTCGATGTGGCGGGCACGGTCGACGTAGCGCTCCAGGATCAGGCGACCGTCGGCAAAGTGCGCGCGTGCCAGCCGTATCGCGCGCTCCAGCGAGCCGCGCAGCGCGCCCGGTCCGTCGACCACCTGCATCCCCTTGCCGCCGCCGCCCGCGGTCGGCTTCAGGAGCAGCGGGTAGCCGATTGCCTGCGCTGCGAGCGTGAGCTGGTCGAGATCTTCGCTCGCCTCCGCCATCCCGGGCACGGTCGGCACGCCGGCGTCGCGCATCAGCTGCTTGGCCGTCGCCTTGTCGCCCAGCGACGAGATGACGTTGGGCGACGGACCGACGAAACGCAAGCCGGCTGCCGCGACGGCACGCGCGAACTCGGCGTTCTCCGACAGGAATCCGTAGCCTGGGTGGACGGCGTCGCAGCCATGCTCCAGTGCGGCGTCGATGATGCGCGTCTGGTCCAGGTAGCTGTGCGCTGCCGGAGGCGGCCCGATGCAGGCCGTGGCGATCGCGCCGCGCAAGTGCGCAGCACCCGCATCCGCTTGCGAATATACGCCGACATACTCGATGCCCATGCGTGTGCAGGTGCGAGCAACTCGGGCGGCGATTTCGCCGCGGTTGGCGATGAGGAGGCGTTTGATCATTTACAGCCGGAATATGCCGAAACGGGTTGTTTCCTTTGGGGACGCGGCGGCGAGCGCCAGTCCCAGGGTCAACCACTGGCGGGTGTCCACCGGGTCCACCACGGAATCCACCCACAGGCGGGAGGCGCAATATACCGGGTGGCTGTGGTCCTCGTAGTGTTTGCGGATCGGCTGCTTGAATTGCTCCATGTCCTCGGGCGGGAACGGTTGCCCCTGTTTCGCAAGCTGCTCGGCGCGCACTAGCGAGAGCACCGTCGCCGCCTGTTCGCCGCCCATCACCGACGTGCGCGCGTTCGGCCACATCGCCATCAGTCTCGGTCCGAAGGCACGGCCGCACATCGCAAAGTTGCCGGCTCCGTAGCTGCCGCCAATGAGAATGCTGAATTTCGGCACGCGCGCGCACGAGACGGCGTTCACCATCTTTGCGCCGTCGCGGGCGATGCCGCCGGCCTCGTATTGTCGGCCCACCATGAATCCACTGATGTTGTGCAGAAACAGCAAGGGCACGTCGGACTGGCTGCACAACTCGATGAAGTTGGCGGCCTTCTGCGCCGATTCGCTGAACAGCGCGCCATCGTTGATCAGCACGCCGACCGGGTAGCCCCCGATGGCGGCGGTGCCGCAGATCAGCGTCGGGCCATAGCGGTCGCGATATGACACGAGCCGGCTGCCGTCGAGCAGACGCGCGAGGATTTCGCGCGCCGGAATCGGCTCCTTCGGATTTGCCGGAATCAATGCGGCGATCTCCGCCGGATCGTAGAGAGGCTCCTCGGGAACGAGCGGCGGAGGCGTGACCGGGCGCAGCGCCGGACGCGCCACGATCTCGCGCACCAGCGTCAGCGCGTGCAGGTCGCTCTCGGCATAGTGGTCGGCCACGGCCGAATGCCGGGTGTGCACATCGGCACCGCCCAGCGCCTCCGCATCGATGCGCTCGCCGGTGGCGGCCTGCACCAGCTGCGGGCCGCCCAGGAAAATGGTTCCGATCCCCTTGACGATGATGGTCTCGTCGCACATCGCGGGGATGTAGGCCCCGCCCGCAGTGCAGGACCCCATGACGGCGGAAATCTGCGGTAGGCCCAGTGCCGACATCTCGGCGATGTTGCGAAAGATGCGGCCGAACTGCTGCTCGTCGGGAAAGATCTCTTCCTGCAACGGCAGGAATGCGCCGCCCGAGTCGACCAGATAGATCGACGGCAGACCGTTTTCCCTGGCCACGGCCTGGGCGCGCACCTGCTTCTTGATGGTGATCGGCAGGTAGGTGCCGCCCTTGACGGTGGCATCGTTCGCCATGATCATGCAAGGGCGCCCCGAGACGACGCCAACGCCGGTCACGATGCCGCCGCAGGCCGTGGGATCGCCGTACAGTTCGTGCCCGCCAAGCTGGCCGACCTCGAGAAAAGGCGTGCCGGGATCCAGCAGGGCCGTGATGCGCTCGCGCGCCAGCAGCTTCCCGCGCGAGCGGTGCAGGTCACGAGCGCCCTGGCTGCCACCGGTGATCGCCTGTGTTCGAGCTGCCGCGACCCGCGCCCGCAGGGCGTCGTAGGCCTCGCGATTCCTCGCCACCGAGGGATGCTCCTGTCGAAATGCGGAGTGGATGGCCGCCACTAGTCCACCTTCGGCAGCCGCAGCAGCGCGTGGCCCAGGGACTTGCCCGTCTGGTCGAGCCGCAGCGTGCGCGTGGCGCCGCCGCCGAGCGCCTGCTCCATGACCACCACCACGGCCTGGATGTTGTCCATCGGATAGCAGTTCACCCTGCCCTTGACCCAGTCTCCATACAGCGCCTTCACCTTTTCGGGCGTGACGCTGCGCAGGAGGGCTGGATAGTGTTCGGGCGCCTTGGCGAGGAGCCCGGCCGTGCAGGTGTCGCCCTTGTCGCCGGAGCGCACGTAGGCGATGTCGCGCAGTAATTGGACCATTTCTCAAGCCTCCAGTATTTCGGTGTGGGCCTGGATCAGTTCTCGGGGAACGAGGGTGGGCCACAGCGATACGACCGGCCGCGGCTTCATCGGGGTGCCGAAGGAAGTTCCTCCCGGCCCCATGATCCAGAGATGGGAGGCCGCGCGTCTCACCTTCTCGGCTTCCTCCGCGGTCTTGGTCTTCACCGCGCAGCGCAGTCCAACCTCGTTCAGTTCATTGGCTGCAGCGCGGTCCGGCAGGGGCGCACCCGGGCCGTGCAGCGTGTTGAGGCCGACAAAGTCGAAGTGGATCTGGTCCGCCTCCAGGCCCATTCGCTCGAACCTTTCCAGCATCGACTGCTTCGCCTTCACGGCCCGGTCGTATGCATACGGCCACGGGAAGAAAGACATGCTCTCGCCGATCCAGCCGTCTTGGTAGCCGATCACGAGCTTCAGCATCTCCGGAGCGGGGCGGCCGCGCACGTGGCTCACCCGAACGCGTTCGGGGCCCGGCTCCTCCAGCGCCAACGAGGTGAAATCTGCGATTCCGTCGGGCATGACGTAGTTGCGCGGGTCATGGATCTCGTACACCATGTGTTCCTTGACCGTAAAAGCGTCGAGCCGCCCGCCACTGCCCGCGATCTTCGAGAGTTCGGCCGTGCCGTCGGGCCACATCTCGATGATCGGAAAGCCAACCATGCCCATCCGCGGCATCTCGGTGAAGCGCGACGACATGCCGCCGGTACAGGCGGCGGCGCACTCCACGATGTGGCCAAGGGTGACGGCGGCGGCGATGCGGTCCGCATGCGCGGCATCGTGGCGCCAGCCGAACTCGTGCATGACAGGTCCTACGTACACGGCGTTGTCCGACACGCGGCCGGCGATCACCACGTCCGCGCCCTGCGCCAAGCCCGAGATGATGCCGGTGCTGTCCGTGTAGACGTTGGCGGAGACCACGCGCTTGCGAATGTCGCGAAAGGCGGTGCTGCCGGTTTCCATATTGGTGAAGGAGATGCCCTGGCCGAGCATCTCGTCGATGCGGTCCAGGACGCCGTCGCCCTCGACAAGTGCCACCTTGGTGCCTTTCAGGCCCAGCCCCCGTGCGTCCTCGACGATTTGTTGCGCCGCGGCCCGCGGATTGACGCCGCCGCCGTTCGAGATCAGCTTCGTTCCGTTGGCGCGCGCCGCGGGCATCATCGCCTTCATGTATTGCACGGCGTCGGGAACGTATCCCATCGCAGGATTCTTGAGCTTCTGGCGCTGCAACAGCGCCATGGTCAGTTCTGCGAGGAAGTCGAAGCACAGGTAGTCGAGCTTGCCCTGCTCGAGGAGTTCCATGGCCGGGTCCATCGCGTCACCCCAGAAGCCCGACCCGGAACCGAGACGCACTGTCCGTTTCATGTCATCTTCCTTTCGTGGCAAGCCGCTCGCGGTAGTCACGCACCCGTCGCTTGTGACCGGGCGTGCGGAACGCATAGCTTTGAAGATAGGCTTCGAGTTCGAGGTTCGTGTTCAGGTCGGTGTTCAGGCAGCTGCGCAGCGACAGCTTCGAGATGCGCACGGCGGGCTCGGGCGTTTCCACGATGTTCCTGGCGGCCGCGCGCGCTGCCTTCATGAGTTCACCGGACGGCACGACTTGCGGGAACAGGCCCATCCGGTGTCCGGTGGCGGCGTCGATCGATCCCGCGGTGAGGATGTAGTAGTTCGCGAGCACCGGGCCGATCGCTCGCGTGAGGAACCAGGGAACGCCGACGTCGGCACCGGACAGCCCGACGCGATGAAACGCCAGGTCGTACCGCGCCGTTTCGCTGGCCAGGGCGAAGTCGCAGGCGAGGGCGATGCCTACGCCTCCTCCGGCGGAAGGCCCGTTGACTGCCGCGATGACCGGTATGTCCATCTGGTAGATCCGGCGCGCGATGCGGTTGTAGCCCCGGATCAGTTCGAATTCTCGTTCCATGTCGCTCGCATCGGGGCTCATGATCTCGTTGAGGTCGCCGCCGCCGCAGAACGCTTTGCCCGAGCCAGTGAGGATCATGACCCTCGCGCCGGACTTCCCCTCGACGCTGTCCAGCACCTTTCCGAGGTCGGCCGAGAAATCCACTCCCATCGCATTCACGCGGTCCGGCCAGTTCAACGTCACCGTGGCGATGCCGTCCTCGATCTCCAGGTTGAATTCGCGTCTGCTCATGCTGGCTCCAAATGATTCAAGCGAAACGGACGATGTCGCGCCCGAGGATCTCACGCGCGATGACGATGCGCTGGATGTGGCTGGTGCCCTCGCCGATCTGGTACATCTTTGCGTCGCGGTAATAGCGCTCCACCGGGAAGTCGCGCAGGTAGCCATATCCGCCCATGATCTCGATCGCGTGGCTGCAGGCGCGCAGCGACGCTTCCACGGCGAAATACTTGGCCATGCCGGCCTCCAGCTTGATCGGCATGCCGGCGTCGTGCATGCGGGCGGCGTTGAGCGTGAGCAGCCGCGCGGCTTCGATTTCCGTGGCCATTTCGGCCAGCGGCAGCTGAATGGCCTGGAATGCCCCGATCGGTTTGCCGAACTGGGTCCGCTCGCGCGCATAGGCCGCAGCCGCATCCAGCGCCGCCTGGCCAAGACCGACCGCGAGCGCGGCGACGTTCACGCGGCCGCGGTCGAGAGTCCTGGCGAACGCCTGAAAGCCAGTGCCGTCATCGCCGATCAGGTTCTCGCGCGGGATGATGACTTCGTCGAAGTACAGGGTCGACGTCGGTGAGCCGTGCACGCCCATCTTCTTTTCGGGCGGGCCGATGGTGAAGCCCTTCATCCCGCGTTCCAGGATGAAGGCGGACACGCCATCCCCGCTGCGGGCGGTGATCACGAAAACATCCGCAACCCAGCCATTGGTGTTGAACGCCTTGGATCCGGTGATGACATAGCTGTCGCCGCGTCGCGTCGCACGGGTGCGGGGGTCGCCGGCGTTCGATCCCCCGGAAGGCTCGGTCAAGCCGAAGGCGCCGATCTTGCGCCCCGAGGCGAGCTCGGTCAGGTATTTCTGCTTCTGTGAAAGCGACCCATGGTGGGCGATCACCGACGAAGCCAGGCTGATATGGGCGTTGAAGGAGCTGCCCACCGCGCCTGAGGCACGCGATATCTCCTCGAGGATCAGGCACACCGTGACAGCGTCGCAGCCCGCACCCCCGAACTCGGGTGAAAAGGGAGCACCCATGTATCCGAGCCTGGCCAGTTGCGTGAAGATGCCGTGCGGGAACTCGTCGCTCTCGTCGATGGCCCGGGCGGCAGGCGCAATCTTCTCCTGAGCAAAGCTGCGGATGGCTTCCCATGCGGCAAGCTGTTCTTGGCTGAGGTGGTACTTGTTCATCAGAGATCAGGGGTCGCAAGGGGTTATTCTATAAAAAGAAACCGTGGCCAACAAAGTGGACATAGCTTACGCGGCGGAACGTGGCGAGTCAACGGGCGGGCGTGGCGGCGGATCCAATCCGCCGCGCGGCCATGGCGAGTACGACCGCCGCACCGGCCTTCGCTGGGCCCCGGGCCGACCTGCGGAGATGACAACGCGCCGACCGGAGTCAACCACCAGGAGACAGAATGGAATTGTTGTTGACATAATGGAAAGTGCGGTTAAGCTGTGGTTCCGGAACCAGGACGGGGTCGAGGGATGAACGACATTCAGGCGCAGTGCAAGCTGTCGCAGGACGCGGGAGTGCACCGCTACCCGCGCCTTTTTTCTCCGCTGACGTTGGGGCGTCTTGCGCTGCCGAACCGGTTTGCGATGGCGCCCATGACGACCAACTACGCCGCTCCCGACGGAGGTGTGACATCTGAACTGTGCGAGTACCTGGCCGCGCGGGGCAGGGGCGGCTTCTCGCTGATCGTCACTGAGAACATGGGTGTGCATCCGAGTGGACGGGTCATGCCGCGCATGGTGATGGCGGACGAGGACAGACATATTCCCGGCCTGATGCGCCTTGCGGACGCGATCCACGCAAGCGGCGCCAAGGCGATTGCGCAGATTTCCCATTGTGGCCGGCAAGCCAAGTCGAAGTTCACTGGCATGCCACTGGTGGCAGCGTCCGCCATCCCTTGCCCCCTGAATCGGGAGATGCCCCGGGAGTTGACCGTCGACGAGATCGACGACATGGAGCGCGCGTTCGTTGCTGCGGCACGGCGCGCCGAGGCAGCGGGATTCGACGGCGTCGAGATTCACGCCGCGCACGGCTATCTGGCAAGCGGCTTCCTTTCCGCCTACTCGAATCGCCGAACCGACAGGTACGGCGGCAGCCTCGAAAACCGCATGCGCTTCCTGCTCAATATTGTCGACGGGATCCGCAGGCACACCGATTTCACTCTGACCGTCCGCATTTCTGCCGACGAACTCGTCCCGCAGGGCAATACCCTGGACCAGACGACAGTCATCGCCCGCGCCCTCGAGGCGCATGGCGTCTCGGGAATCTCCGTCTCGGTCGGGGTCTACGAGAGTTTCAACGCTCAGTCCATGGTGAGCGGCGAAGCCGAGGGTCGCTGGCTCCCGCTGGCGGGCGGGATCGCCCGGGAGGTTGCCGTTCCGGTGTTCGGCGTCGGACGCATCAGGCGGGCCGAGGCGGCCGAAGCGGCGATCGAACGGGGCGATTGCGCCGTCCCGTTATTCGGCCGGTCGGCGATCGCGGATCCTGACCTTCCCAAGAAGGTCCGCGAAGGGCGGGAGGCGCAGATCCTGCCGTGCGTCGGGTGCAACATTTGCCTGGGCCGTTCCGCGCGACCGGAGACGATCTGTCCGGCGAACCCGGCAGTGGGACGCGACCGTGTCTTTGACCATGCGATCAGCACCCGCTCGCGGGAGCGGCTGCGCATCGTCATCGCCGGCTCCTGCCTGGCCTCGCTCACCGCAGCCTGGATCGCAGCGGCGCGCGGCCACCGGGTGCACATATACGAGACCGACGACAGCATGGGCGGCATGCAGGCATGGCGCAGCTCGGTTCCCGGACAGGAGGAATATGCTGATCTCGTCGCAGCAGCGCAGCGCCGCGCCACGCTGGCGGGCGTCGAGTTCTTGAGGCCAGCTCCCCGCGCGGACGAGACGGACAGATTGTGGTCAGTTCGCCGGTATCAACCGGCGAACGCAGCGACTCCGAATTGCTACGCAGTGGTGCAGGGCTCCGCCGACTTGCCGCTGGATGCATCGTTGCTTGTTCACGGAGGGGACCTTGTCAGTGCCGAAGCGGCGGTGAAACTGGCCAAGTCGGGCCATCGTATCGAGCTCTCCACGCCCTTGACCGATATCTGCCTGGACGCGCATCCCGGTTTCCGCAGCTTGCATTTGCGACTCTTGCGCGAGCTTGGAGCGGTTGTCGCCTGTTCCACAGCCGCGCCTGCTCCGCGAGCGGGTCGGCCGATCGTCGCTGGACCGACCACCGCCCCGGGTCGCAAGGAACTGGAGCCGGGCGACTGGGTGTATCCATACGCCGCCTTTGGCGTTCCGCACGCGACGATCGACGACGCGTACGAGCCGGGCCTAATGACTGCGGGCGTCTATGCGGCCGCAGAACTCGCCCTGACCGTCTGATCCTGGTTTTTGCACCAAGCGCGCTGGTTGCTCATTCGGGCGTGGCCGCGTAGCTCTTCGACATCCCGCGTGATGGATCCGCGATCGTGCCATACGGCAGGATCGGGTATCTCAACCCGGCCTTCGACAAGCCCTCGAGCCCGGTGATCGCAATAGCCAGATCGAGTGGGGGCACGGCCATCAGGAGTTCGTCGTCGGCTACGCCTCCGTATCGGCGCTCGGCATAGCAGGGGATCGAGAGACTGGCTGTGCCCGTCGAGAGTGCGCGACCCCACGAATCGGCGCAAGCGCTTTCTCCGGTAATGCTGAACTCCAGCCGGCGATAGTTCTTCCACTGCAAACCATTGATGAAGAGAATCATCTGCGCAGGATTGGCGTAGAAGAGTACGGTGTCCGGCGGGCTCAATCGGCCACTGCGCAGGGGAGACGCGACAAGTGCCTTGTAGCGCCCTTGTAGAACGCGGGGCATTTGTGCTTGGTGGGCGGCGGCGGCGGTGCGATTCTGAAACCAGACACCTTCCATCCGCCGTCCGGAAGAATGCTCCTCGCTGAGTTGCGTCAATCCGATCACCGCGCCGCAGTTCGACTTGGGAAGCAAGTTATCCCCGAAGATGCCGAGAGTGATGCCGGCGATCCGCGATTGCGTGACCAGTTGACAGGTGGTGAATACTTCCCCAGCCGGGGGCCGCCTCAAGCCGGGGATCGCCTCGGCTTCGCTGACGTTCTCGAACAGTTTTAGGCCGATCGGCAGCGTCCGAAGCCGGAGAAGATCCGACAAGCGAGCGCCAAGGTCGGCTACTGTAGTTTCCTGCTCCATGATTCCTCCTGCGTTCAGCGTGGCCTTGACCATGCGGTTCCGTTAGGCCACCAGCGCGACCGGCCTGACCGGGCATGCCGTCGCTCCCCTGAAACGGACCGAAAGCATCACAAAAACGAACGTCTTCACCTGTGCGGCAGCGAGTTCATCGAGCGTGAGATTCTCGATCAGATACACGCCTTTTTCCACCAGCGCGTGCTGATGCACCGGCATGACGACCTTTTCATCCTCATAAGGAACTACTTCGACTGTCATGTTGTCCGCTCCGATGGCGAAAACATTGAACCCGGTGAGAAAGCGGGCCGCATCGAGACCGAGTCCTGGCCCCGAAAGGGCGTACCGCACCGGGTCGCGGCCATAGAATCTTCCCCATCCGGTGCGAATGAGGACCACGTCGCCCGAAGCAATCTGCAGCTTATCGCGTTCGAGTACCTGCTGGAGATCCTGGACCGTGACGGCCCGTCCCGCGTGCAGATACTCGCCGCCGCTGAGCGCAGCCACGTCCAGCAGGACACCGCGTGCAAACACCGGGGGGATGCTTTCCGCGCCGAGCGAGCGCAGCGACAGGTCTCCCACCACGTCTTCAGTCCTGGCGCCTCCGTGCATGCACGCGCCGACGGAGAAATGCCCGAGCGCGTCAATGTGGGTGCCCACATGAAGCGTCATGGATGCATGCTCCACATTGATGCCGGGATCATTGACGACGCCCTGCTTACGAAGGCTACGGATGACCCGCTCGGCAGAAGTCCAGAGGTTCATCTGGAAGGGCGGTTGCGAGTGAGGAATGTGGGGCGACCGGGAGCTGATCTCCTGGCTGAGATCGTAAATGGCCGCCCCTGCAATTTGAGAGAAGCCGAGGGACTGCAAGTTAGACGTGATCATGCGCCGGACGTGCATTCCGCGATCTCGCACTCAGTCGCGTGCAGAGAGACTGGCGACGGCCCTTGTCACTGCCCGCACTCTCAGCATCGGCTTGGGCTCGCATTTCGTTCAAGGTTGCGGCGGCGTGATCTCGTTTCTTGGCAGAACGAGTATTCCGCCAAGTCTCCCAAGTATCCACATTGCAGCGCTGAGCGCGCAAGGTGTTTTCCCTCGCCTCGGCAACTCGGTGCTTGGTTGACAGGGACGGAAGCATGCGACTCGACTTGCGAAACGTTCCTTGTTCAGACTGTCCTCAGCCAACGCGGCGCCGGAGCGCGGGACGATCGACCGCCGCCGGCCAAGTCCCGCCGAACATCCTGGTCGCATCTTCGCAGGCTTTCAGCAGCGCGCTGCTCATCTTCCTGACCGAGGCTGCGGTGAATCGCTCGAGCGGACCCGACAACGAGAGTGCGCCCAGCAGATCCCCCCCGGGGCCGTACACCGGGCACGCCACTGCAGCACACGAAGCGTCACGCTCTCCGAAAGAAGTTTCGACGAGCGATCGCGGGTCGTCGACCGGCGAAGACGGCTGTCGCCAGCGCAGCACCTTGCCCGCAGCGCCTTTTTTCAACGGGAGAACATCGCCCGCGCGAACACGGTCCAGCGTCGAGTGGTTGGAATCGATACGCAGCAGGCACAGCCGTGTGTCTTGGTCCTGGAGGACATGAAACGAGGGGCTCTCCATGCCCTGCGCTACGAGCTCGTGCATGAGCGGCAAGAGCGTTTCCTCCAGGTGCGAGACGCTTTCATACGCTTTGCCGAACCTGAAGGCCAGCGCTCCGAGCACGTAGCTCTGGTCATTGCGCCGTGCAGCAAGACCGCAGCGCTCGAGGCTGACCATGAGCCTGAGCACGGCGCTCTTGTAAAGACCAGTCGCGGCCGAAAGCTGCGACAGGGTGAGCGGTTCCTTGGCAGCCTCGAGCGCGATCGCAATCGACAGGGCGCGGTCGACTGCGGCAACGCCGCGCATGTTGGCGGCATACCCCGCAGACACCGAGGGCGATCCTTTGACAGTCTTGGGCATATCGACAGGATCACACCACAAATTACAGTTCTGCGCTACAGAACCGAAGTTATGTTCGGGTAAGTCCCATTCGACTTTGCTTGCTCGTGGCAGATACTTCTTTGGAGCAGAACTACGGCCCACACGGGGGATTCACCATGCAAGGTCCCAAGCCGATGTTGATCGGCGGGCAACTGGTCGCGGGTGAGGCGGCGATTGCCCCGCTCGTGCTGGTCAATCCCGCCGATGGCCGCGTCAATCACGAGGTCGCCGCTGGCGGTGTCGACGCGATCGACAGGGCCGTGCGCGACGCCGCGCAGGCGGCGGCCCAGCGTTCCTGGCGCGAGATGCTTCCGCCGCAGCGCGCCAGAATCCTGTCGCGCATTGCCGATCTGATGGAACGCGACGGGGAGAGCCTGGCGCGGCTGCAGATGATCGAGAACGGAAAGGTCTGGAGCGAGTGCGCCGCGCAGGTCAAGAGTGCGGCGGCCACGTTCCGCTACTACGCCGGCGTGTGCGAGATCGCGGGTTCGGAGCTCACGCCTTCGCGGGGCGCCTATCTGTCTATGACGGTGTACGAGCCCTACGGGGTGGTGGGCGCGATCACTCCCTGGAACTCGCCGCTCACCATGGAGGCACAGAAGGTTGCGCCTGCGCTGGCGGGTGGTAATGCAATCGTGCTCAAGCCGTCCGAGATCACGCCGTCGACCGGACTGGCACTCGGACAACTGGCATTGGAAGCAGGTCTCCCGCCGGGTGTCCTGAACGTCGTGCCCGGGACTGGACAGCAGGCCGGCGCGGCACTGGTGGAGCACCCGCTGGTGCGGATGGTGTCGTTCACGGGCGGCACTGAAAGCGGCAGGAGGATCGCCGGGGTAGCCGCGCGCAAGCTCATGCCTGTGGGGCTGGAACTCGGTGGCAAGTCGCCCCACATCGTCTTTGAAGATGCGGACCTCGACGAGGCCGTCGACGCGGTCGCCAACGGCATTTTCGAGGGGAGCGGCCAATCCTGCGTGGCCGGATCGCGCATGTTCGTCCAGCGCACAGTCTACGACGCCGTCATGCGCAAGCTGGTGGACGTCGCGCGGACCTTGCGAGTCGACATGCCGGATGCACCCGGGGCGCAGATGGGGCCGCTAGCCACCTTTGCGCACCGAGACCGGGTGGAGGGAATGGTGGAAAGCGCACGCGCCGAGGGCGGCGAGATCATCGCCGGAGGGGCGCGACCGCAGGAAGGCCGTCTGGCGGGTGGCGCCTTCTACCAGCCGACGGTGATTGCCGGCATCGACAACAGCGCACGCATCGCTCAGCAGGAGATCTTCGGTCCCGTGCTCTGCATGTTGCCTTTCGACAGTGAGGAGGATCTGGTGGCCCAGGCGAACGGCACAGCGTACGGTCTGGCGGCCGGGCTCTGGACGGCTGATTACCGCCGTGCCTGGCGTGTCGCTCGGGCACTCGAAGCCGGCACGGTGTGGATCAATACGTACAAGCAGCTTTCGATCTCGACGCCCTTCGGTGGGTTCAAGGAAAGCGGACTTGGGCGTGAAAAGGGCATCACCGGCATGCGCCTTTACCAGCAGCCCAAGTCCATCTATCTCGGCATGCCGTGCGGCTGACCGGTCCGCTCGGTGAATGGAAGGTATCCGAATGGCTAATGATTCGAACGAGCCAACCGCCGGCGAACTGCAGGCTGCCGAGCTCGTGGCGCGGCTGGAGCGCAGTCTGGCAAACGAGCCTGCGGTGGTGGCATTGCGGTCGCGAGCGCGCGGCACACGCGTCACGCTCTGCGTCGGTGTCGGCGCGATTGAGCGGCGGATAGCCGTCAGCCAGGATGCAATTCATGCGCTGCCCCCCGCGCCGCCCCTGCAACCCTGGGACTTCTGCGTGAAGGGAACGCCGCGAGCGTGGCAGGAGCTGTGGGAAGCGGTTCCGAGGGCCGGCTGGCACGACGTCTTCGCGCTCACGAAACGAGGGGAGATGCAGATCGAAGGCAATCTGCTGCCGTTCATGGCCAACCTGCAGTTCTTCAAGGACCTTCTTGCGCTGCCGCGTATCGGGAGTCGAGCATGAGTGCGCAGGACCTGTACGAACCGATCGTCGGGCGCTACCTGCAGGTAGAGTTGGAGGGGCGACCCTGTCGTGTCTATGTGGAAGAAGCGGGACAGGGCATTCCTCTCCTGTGTCTTCACACGGCAGGCGCCGACGGCCGGCAATTCAGGCATTTGATGTGCGACGACGCGGTGACAAGCCACTATCGTGTGATCGCCTTCGATATGCCTTGGCACGGCAAGTCGTATCCGCCCGTCGGAGCGTACGAGCAAGGATATCGGCTGACCAGCGATGCCTATGTCGGAATGGTGGTTGCGATGTCGCGCCGGCTGCAGCTGGAACGCCCAGTTGTGATGGGATGCTCCATCGGCGGAAGGGTGGTTCTCCAGCTGGCACAGCACCACGGACCCGAATTCCGTGCACTGATCGGCCTGGAGGCGGCTGACCACCAGTTGCCTTGGTACGACACGGCGTGGCTCAACCGGCCGGATGTGCATGGCGGCGAGGTATGTGCTGCGCTCGTGTCCGGCTTGGTTGCGCCGCAGAGTCCGCAGCAGTACCGGGATGAGACGCTGTGGCAATACAAGCAGGGTGGGCCGGGAGTTTTTCAGGGCGACCTGTACTTTTATCGAGCCGACAGCGACCTCCGCGGGAAGCTCGGAGACATCGACACGAAACGCACGCCGCTGTACCTGCTCACGGGGGAGTACGACTTCTCGTGCACGCCGGAGGACACCTTGCGTACCGCGGCCTCGATCCATGGCGCCACAGCCACGGTGATGCGTGAAGTCGGTCATTTCCCGATGAGCGAGAACCCGCAACAGTTCCGCCAGTACATCCTGCCGGTCCTCGAAGAGATCAGAAGCCGATGCACCGCGTGACATCCTTGCGCCGCAACAAGGAAGGGCCATGGCCAACGCCGACTACGTAATCTACGCAATCAAATACGCGACCATGCCGCGGCTGCGTCGCGACAACTTCGTGCCGGCCGATCCGCATGACGACGCGTCGATGCCGATGGACTTCTATGTCTGGCTGCTCAAGTCCCCGCAGCGGTCGATCCTGATCGACACCGGGTTCGGCAAGGAGATGGCCGCGCGCCGCGATCGCCTGCTGCTTCGCTGTCCGATCGAGGCGCTGGCCGCGGTGGGGGTGCAGCCCGCAGACGTTGCCGACGTGGTGCTCACACACCTTCACTACGACCACGCCGGCAACCTGGACAAGCTGCCCAATGCGCGCTTTCACGTCCAGGACGGCGAGGTGGACTATGCGACCGGCCGTTGCATGTGCCACAAGCCGATGCGCCACGCCTATGCGGTGGAGGATGTGGTGCAGCTGATTCAGCACGTCTACTCGGACCGGGTGGTGTTTCACCAAGGCGACTCGCAGGTGGCGCCCGGCGTGCAGCTGATGCTGATGGGTGGCCATACCAAGGGATTGCAGTCGGTGCGCGTGAAGACGCAGCGCGGATGGGTCGTCCTCGCATCCGACGCGAGCCACTACTACGACAACATGATGGAAGGCCGGGCCTTCCCCATCGTTTACAGCATGGCCGATATGCTGGCTGGCCATCGGCGGCTGCTGGCAGCGGCCGACTCGCCGGACCACGTTGTCCCGGGCCACGACCCGCAGGTGCTGCAGCGCTACCCCTTGCTGGAAGGGGACGCTACCGGTATCGCGCTGCTGCACTTGCCGCCGAAATCGCTCTGAGGCGTGGCGGTCGCCAAGCGCACGTCCTCCATGCCGGCAGCGCATCCACATACTTTCCGGGAGAGTCCCCCATGACGCAGAACCAGTCGCCCACGCCCCGCTCGATCGGGTTCATCGGCCTCGGCGTGATGGGAGAGCCCATCTGCCGCAATCTAGCGTCGAAGTCCGGCGCGGCCGTGCTCGTACTGGACAAGGATGCAGCCCCCCTGCAGCGCTTGGCGGAGCAAGGCGTGAAGGCCGCGTCCTCAGCGAAGGAGATGGCCGCGTCTGTGGACGTGCTGTTCCTGTCCCTGCCTTCGGGCGAGATCGTGGACGAAGTCTGCAGGGGCGCCGAAGGAATTCTTGCGAATGGCCGTCGCGGCCTGATGGCGGTCGACCTCAGCACTACCTCCGTGGACGTCACGCGCCGGCTGGCTGCCGATTTCGCGCAGCAAGGCATGGCTTTCATCGACGCACCCGTTGCGCGCACCAGGGCGGCGGCGGAAGCCGGGACCTTGTCGGTCATGGTCGGGGCCACACCGGAGCAATTCGAACAGGTGAGGCCGTTGATCGCTACCTTCGCCAGCGACATTGCCTTGTGCGGCGCGGTCGGCTGCGGGCAAGTCATCAAGATCCTGAACAACATGGTGCTGTTCGAGATCGTGGCGGCCCTGAGCGAGGCAAAGGCCATCGGCGAACGGTCCGGGGTCGCGGTCGGGACCTTGTTCGACGTCCTGTCCAAGGGCTCGGCCGACAGCTTCGCACTGCGCAACCACGGCATGAAGGCCATCGTGCCCGACGAGTTTCCTTTGAGGGCGTTTTCGGTGGACTATGCGCGCAAGGATCTGCGCTACGCGCTGAGGCTTGCCAGCGAATGCGGCGTCGACGCTCAGGGTGCCCAGCATGTGGACGCGCTGTTCCAAAGTGCGATCAACGCCGGCGACAAGGATCGGTACTGGCCGGTGATCAGCCGGCTTTTCCGCTCGGCCGCCAACGCATGACGCGCGGGGCGCCCCAGTTCGAGCGGCATTACTTCAACACGCTCGCGAGTGTCTAGTGAACCGGGGCGATTCAAACTACCCGTTCAGGCTGCTGCACCGCGGCAATAGGGGGTGATCAAGTCGGATGAGGGTGAGAACAGTGTTGCGCGGTCCTCAGGGGCCACCTGTTCCGATATCGCGAAGGGTGAAGACGGCCAGCGGCCGCCGAGCCAACCGCTCCACTAACCGCTGCCTTTGAGCCTTGGTGAGGGAGCTGAGCGCGATCCTCCCCTCTGGAAGTGCCAGTTGGTCGAGCCGGTCCAGCGCGGCGGCCGCCGCATCCGGGCGCTTGTTGCACTGCACCGTCAGCCAGTCGAGCAGCAGATTCACGTGGACATCGCAACTGAGGCCGAGTGGACCCAGTTGCTTTGCCAAGTCTTGGATTTGCTGCCATCCGCTGTGAGCCTGTTTATCACCGGCGACGGCTGCTCTGAATTCCTCGGGAGTCACAGTTGGCGCGCGCAGGGCCTTGGCGGCCCAGTCTGGAATCTCTCGAATCCTCGAACGTCCCCATTTCTTGGACACCGAATCCGAGAGGAGGCGGCTCAGGTCCCGGACTGGAGCCCCGGCCTGCAAGATCAATGGGCTGTCGTCACCGTAAGTCCCGATCAGCAACGTCGCGCCACTCCCATCAGCTCCAGCTACTGCAGCAAGCTGCGCGTGGGCTTTCAGTCTGACCTGCAGAAGCCACTCGGCGGCCTCCAAGGACCGCACACGCCACACGTGCGCGCGCTGCGTGGCGAGGCTCCCGTTAGGCCAGCCCAGGACGTCAAGCAGGGAAAGCTGCCTCGCCTCGGAGATCTGCCCCCGCGATGTGGGTTGCAGGAAGCGCGAAAGGGCAGCCGGCTGGACCCCGGCCGCGCGGCAAATGGCGGCTCGGCTGTGGGGACTGACATGCAACAGCGTGTCGATGAGCACCCGGTGCTCGTCCTCGGCAGCCAACAGAAGCATCAAAAGCAGCATTTGCAAACCTCTTGTGTTGATGTATTATAGTTGATGTATGTTGAAATAAAAGTCATGACGTCATGAACAGGCACCAGTCCTCCAACGGCAATCTCATCGGTCCTCCGCGATTTCGTTTCGCCCTGATTCGAAGTTTTTGCTCGGCGACGGGCTATTCGGAGAAGGCCGTGTACAGAAAAATCGAGCGTGGCGACTGGGTCATGGGTCGTGAGTACCACAAGGCGCCGGACGGGCGGATCTTGGTCGACTATGAGGGCGTGCAGAGATGGATCACCGGCTAGCACCGCGCGGCGTCGAACTGCGACGCTCCAGCATCCGAATTTCCTTCACCTATGGGAACCGGCGGTGCCGCGAAACACTTCTGCTCGATCCGCTCAAGCCGGCTAACGTGAAGCATGCGGCCCGGTTGCGCAAGAGAGTCATCGAAGAGATCAGGGCAGGCACGTTTAACTATTCAATGACTTTTCCAGAGTCGGTCCAAGCTCGGTTAGAGCGCCCGCTCCCCGGCCCGTCGCAACCGGACGAGGTCGGATTCGAACAACTCGCGGCCGACTGGCTTGAGGGCTCCAGCCAACTCGCGCCGGGAACACTTGAGAAATACAAGCAAGCCGTGAAATTCTGGACGGGGCTCATCGGCCACGTGGCGTTGACAGAACTGAGCTTCCCGTACCTCCGGAAGGTTGTGGGCGCGCACCCGTGGTCGGGTCCCAAGACGCGCAACAATCTGCTTATTGTTCTGCGTGGCGTGCTCGAACTCGCCGTGCCTCGATTCCTAGCAGAAAACCCTGCTGCAGCCATCAAGAATTCGCGGTTGCAGCGGCCGCAACCAGATCCGCTCACACCGGCGGAGGTCGAATCCGTGCTTGCTTGGATGCGGGCTCACGTTCATCCCGCGGCGAGGAACTATTTCGAGACAGCATTCTTCTCGGGCATGCGGCCCGAGGAACTGATCGCGCTGCAATGGCGGGACGTCGATTTTGATCTCGGCACTGTTTCCGTAGTCCGGTCCCGGTCTGCGGGTGCCATGAAGTCGACCAAGACAAACCGAGCTCGTACTCTCGATTTGAATGGACGTCTTCGCGGTGCTCTCCTTCGACAGCTCGAACTGTCAAAGGACATGGTCTTTGTATTCTTCAATCCAGTGACCGGAAAGCCGTGGAACAGCGAAAAGTCGCAACGTGAGGAGTACTGGAAGCCAGCCCTTGCGGCGTGCAAGATCCGGCCGCGGTTCGCGTACCAAACTAGGCACACGTTTGCCTCCGTATCGCTCATGGCTGGGGCCAACCCGTTGTGGCTGGCCAAGCAGATGGGTCATAGCTCGACCAAGATGCTGTTCGAGGTGTACGCAAAGTGGATCGACGTGCCCGGCAGGGCCACCGAGCCGCTCAAGATCGAGACGATGTTCAGGTCGGAAAACGTCCCCGGCGTGTCCCCGGACGGGGACACGGAGGAGCAATAGTCTTGATTCGATTGAAGAATCCTGGTCGGGGTGAGAGGATTCGAACCTCCGGCCTCTACGTCCCGAACGTAGCGCTCTACCAGGCTAAGCTACACCCCGATTTGCCGCGTCGCGGCGGGCATCTGATCGCTCAGTTTCGCCGCTGCAGCAGTTGAGCCGCCAATTGTAGCAAACCCTGGCTGAACTCGTTCACCGGCAGTTGTTGCGCCGCATCGATCGCACGTTGAGCCTCGGCGGCGGCGGCGGCCCGGGTCACTTCCAGCGAGCCCGTTTCCTTCACGATGGCCACGATGTGCTCGAGTTCAGCCGCAGCGCCGGTCTCGATCGCGTGCTTGACGACTTCGCGCTGCGCGGGCGTGCCGCGCTGCATGGCGGCGATCAGCGGCAGCGTGGCCTTGCCCTCGCGCAGGTCGTCGCCGATGTTCTTGCCCAGCTCGCCGGTATTGCCGTCGTAGTCGAGCACGTCGTCGATCACCTGGAACGCCGTGCCCAGGGCCTGGCCGTATTGCGCGCAGGCTTCCTCGACCGCGGGACTCGCCTTCGCGAGCACCGCCCCGAGCCGCGCGCTGGCTTCGAACAGCTTGGCGGTCTTGGAACGGATCACGCGCAGGTAGGCCGCCTCGTCCAGCGAGGCGTCGTGCATGTTCATCAGCTGCAGCACCTCGCCCTCGGCGATCACGTTGGTGGCGTCGGCAAGGATCTCCATCACGCGGATGTCGTGCGCGTCCAGCATCATCTGGAAGGCGCGCGAGTAGAGGAAGTCGCCGACCAGCACGCTGGCCGGATTGCCGAAGCTCTCGTTGGCGGTGGCGCGGCCGCGGCGCAGCGTCGACTCGTCGACCACGTCGTCGTGCAGCAGCGTGGCGGTGTGGATGAACTCGACGACGGCGGCCAGGTTGAAGCGCTGGTCGCCGCGATGGCCGAGGGCGCCGCAGACCAGCAGCAGCAGCGCGGGCCGCAGGCGCTTGCCGCCGGCCGAGATGATGTACTGCGACACCTGCGCCACCAGCGGCACGCCCGATGCGAGCCGGCGCGCGATCACGGCGTCGACCTCGTGCATGTCGTCGGTGATGAGGGAGAGGACGGAGGCGGTGCTGGAGGACAAGATGGCGCGGGAGGTTGTGGCCGCGCCGGCGGCGCGCGCGGGGGAGAACCCGACGATTATAGAAAGCCCGTCCGCGCCGCCCGGCCGCGTCTGACGCAGCTCTTGTGAGTAACCGCAAACTATGCCATAATCCTGGGCTCTTCGGAAATCCGTCCGGGGATTGACGCCGCGCTGCGAGGCGCTGCATCTACTCACACGAGGTTCACATGTACGCGGTCATAAAAACCGGTGGCAAGCAGTATCGCGTTGCTTCCGGCGAAAAAATTAAAGTAGAACAGATTGCTGCGGACGTTGGCCAGGAAATCGTGATCGACCAGGTTCTGGCTGTCGGCAACGGCGGCGACCTGAAGATCGGCACGCCCCTGGTGTCCGGCGCCACTGTCAAAGCCACGGTCGTGGCGCACGGCAAGCACGACAAGGTGCGCATCTTCAAGATGCGCCGTCGCAAGCACTACCAGAAGCGCCAGGGTCATCGCCAGCAGTTCACCGAGCTGGAAATCGGCGCAATCGCAGCGTAAGGAGCAGTTGACATGGCACAGAAAAAAGGCGGCGGCTCGACGCGAAACGGGCGGGATTCCCAGCCCAAGATGCTGGGCGTGAAGGCGTTCGGCGGCGAACTCATCAGCGCCGGCTCGATCATCGTGCGCCAGCGCGGCACCAAGTTCCATCCCGGCACCAACGTCGGCCTGGGCAAGGACCACACCCTGTTCGCGCTGGTGGACGGCCACGTGAGCTTCGCGACCAAGGGCGCGCTCAACAAGCAGACGGTGAGCGTCACCCCGGCGGCCTGACGCAGCCCGCCCCCCCATGCGCGAAGCCCCGCTTGCCGGGGCTTCGCCGTTTCGGCGACCGCGGTGGCCGCGCGGGACAAGTTCCTATACTGAGGACCCCATGAAATTCGTCGACGAAGCCTTCATCGACATCGCCGCCGGCGACGGCGGGAACGGGTGTGTCTCGTTCCGGCACGAGAAGTACAAGGAATTCGGCGGTCCCGACGGCGGCGACGGTGGCCGCGGCGGCCACGTCTTCGCGCTGGCCGACGCCAACCTGAACACCCTGGTGGACTACCGCTTCTCGCGCCGCCACGAGGCCAGGCGCGGCGAGCACGGAATGGGCTCCGACATGTTCGGCGGCGCCGGCGACGACATCGTGCTGAAGATGCCGGTGGGCACCGTCATCACCGACGCCGAGACCGGCGACGTGCTGTACGAGTTGCTCAAGCCGGGCGAGATGATCGTCATCGCCAAGGGCGGCGACGGCGGCTTCGGCAACCTGCGTTTCAAGAGCGCCATCAACCGCGCGCCGCGGCAGAAGACGCCGGGCTGGCCCGGCGAGCGCAAGAGCCTCAAGCTCGAATTGAAGGTGCTGGCCGACGTCGGCCTGCTCGGATTGCCCAACGCCGGCAAGTCGACGCTGATCTCCGCCATCTCGAACGCGCGCCCGCGCATCGCGGACTATCCCTTCACGACGCTGCATCCGAACCTGGGCGTGGTGCGCGTCGGGCCGGAGCAGAGCTTCGTCGTGGCGGACCTGCCCGGCCTGATCGAAGGCGCGTCCGAAGGCGCCGGCCTGGGCCACCAGTTCCTGCGCCACCTGCAGCGCACCCGGCTGCTGTGGCACGTGGTGGACCTCGCGCCGTTCGACGACAGCGATCCGGTGGAGCAGGCCAAGGCAATCGTCGCCGAGCTGAAGAAGTACGACAAGGCGCTGTACGACAAGCCGCGTTGGCTGGTGCTCAACAAGATCGACATGGTCCCGGCGGAGGAACGAGCGGCCCGCGTCAAGGACTTCGTCAAGCGCTTCAGGTACAAGGGTCCGGTCTTCGAAATCTCGGCCCTGACCCACGAGGGCTGCCAGCCCCTGGTCCAGGCCGCCTTCCAGCACATCAAGTCCCGGCAGATCGCCGAGCAGCCGCCGGTCTACGTCGATCCGCGCTTCGCCGGCGAGGCGCCGCAATGAGCACGCCCGCTTCCACCCCGCTGCGCGAGGCGCGGCGCATCGTGGTCAAGGTCGGCTCCACCCTGGTCACCAACGAAGGCCGGGGCCTGGACGAGCGGGCCATCGGCGAGTGGTGCCGGCAGCTCGCGGCGCTCGCGCGCGAGGGCCGCGAGCTGATAATGGTGTCCAGCGGCGCCATCGCCGAAGGCATGAAGCGCCTGGGCTGGACGGCGCGGCCGCACGAGGTCAACGAGCTGCAGGCCGCGGCGGCGGTGGGGCAGATGGGTCTGGCGCAGATGTACGAGACCAAGCTGCGCGAGAACGGAATGGGGTCGGCCCAGGTGCTGCTCACGCACGCCGACCTGGCCGACCGCGAGCGCTACCTCAACGCGCGCTCCACGCTGCTGACGCTGCTGCAGCTGAAGGTGGTGCCGGTCATCAACGAGAACGACACGGTCGTCAACGACGAAATCAAGTTCGGCGACAACGACACGCTGGGCGCGCTGGTGGCCAACCTGGTGGAGGCCGACGCGCTGGTGATCCTCACCGACCAGCCGGGCCTGTACGAGGCCGATCCGCGCAAGCACCCCGAGGCCCCGTTCGTGCACCAGGCAAGCGCCGGCGACCCGGCGCTTGAGGCGATGGCCGGCGGCACCGGTTCCAGCCTGGGCAAGGGCGGGATGATCACCAAGATCCTGGCCGCCAGGCGGGCCGCGGGGTCGGGCGCCTCCACGGTCATTGCCTGGGGCCGCGAGCCGGACTGCCTGTTGCGGCTGGCGCGCGGCGAGGCGATCGGCACGCTGCTGGTGGCGCCGACCCAGAAGCACCAGGCGCGCAAGCGCTGGATCGCGGACCACCTGCAGCTGCGCGGCTCGGTGACGGTGGACGATGGCGCAGTGGCCAAGGTGCGCGCCGAGGGCAAGAGCCTGTTGCCGATCGGCATGACGGCGGTGGACGGCGATTTCTCGCGCGGCGACGTGATCGCCGTGCGCGACGGCGCCGGCCGCGAGATCGCGCGCGGGCTGGCCAACTATGCCAGCGCCGAGGCGCGCCTGCTGTGCCGCAAGCCGTCCGGCCAGATCGAGCGGCTGCTCGGCTACGTCGCCGAGCATGAGATGATCCACCGCGACAACCTGGTGGTCACTCGCTAGCGGCGCGCGTCTTCAGCGTTGCTCGAACCGGTACTCCGGGGGGGCGCGCAGGTCGCGCACGATCTGTGCGGCCGAGCGGTTGGGCCCGTGCCCGATGCACGCGCCGGTGCGCGCCACCTGCACGGTGTGGCGCGACTGCGGCGGCTCGTGCAGGCTGCGCCAGCCGCCGCTCGCGGCCGACCAGGCGCCGCCGGTGTGGCGAGCGTAGACCTTGTACTCGCCCGTGTTGCAGCGCAGCCCTTCGTACAGGCCGTTCACGGCGCCGCCGCTGCCGGTGGCGACGACCACGTAGCGCACGATGCCGTCGGCGCCCAGCGACACCGAAGCGGGATCGACGCCGTAGCGCAGTTGCGTGCCGGGCACCTCCAGCGGCACCAGCCCGCTGGTGCGCAGCGCCGGCGGCGCGGGCGCCTCGGCTTCCTTCCAGTCGGGGTCGATGTCGGTCAGCTGGGCCTGGGCCGCGCCCGCCGCCAGCAACAGCAGCAGCGCCAGTCGGTCAGGGCGCATGCTTGGCGGGCGGCGGTTGCACGGCGGCAGCATGTTGCGGGTCGGGCTCGAAGGTGGCCCCCGGCGGCAGCTCGAAGTGCGGGCCCTGCGCCGGCTCGTGCGCACCGTCCGCATGGTCGTGATCATGGTCGTGGTCGCGCCCGCGCATTCCGCTGCGCAGGTAGCGGTTGCGATGGTCGTGCCGCGGCACGAAGCGCGCCAGTTCGGTCAACGCCATTTCGTAGACGCCGCGCTTGAATTCGACCACCACGTCCAGCGGCACCCAGTACTCGTTCCAGCGCCAGGCGTCGAACTCGGGATGGCTGGTGGCGCGCAGGTTGAGGTTCCAGTCCTGCCCCATCAGCTGGAGCAGGTACCAGATCTGCTTCTGTCCCTTGTAGTGGCCGCGGGCGTCGCGGCGGATGTACCGGTCTGGCACCTCGTAGCGCAACCAGTCACGGGTGCGGGCAATGATGCGCACATGCTCGGGATGCAGCCCGACCTCCTCGTGCAGTTCCCGATACATCGCCTGTTCCGGGGTTTCGCCCCGGTCGATGCCGCCTTGCGGGAACTGCCAGCTGTGGGTGCGTATGCGCTTGCCCCAGAACACCTGGTTTTTCTGATTGAGCAGGACGATGCCGACATTGGGCCGAAAGCCGTCCCGGTCAAGCATAATCAAACCCCAATTCTTTAACTGAGTTCATTATGCACGGCGCCGCGCGCGCCCGCAAAGACTCGGTCGGCAAGCGCCGCAGCCATCCGATGAAAGCCTCCCAGTTCCTCATTTCCACGCTCAAGGAAGCCCCGGCGGACGCCGAAGTGGTGAGCCATCGGCTGATGACCCGCGCCGGCATGATCAAGAAGCTCGGCGCCGGCATCTACACCTACATGCCGATGGGGTTGCGCGTGATCCGCAAGGTCGAGGCGATCGTGCGCGAGGAGATGAACCGCGCCGGCGCCGTCGAACTGCTGATGCCGGTGGTGCAGCCGGCCGAATACTGGCAGGAGACCGGGCGCTGGTCGAAGATGGGGCCGGAGCTGATGCGGGTGAAGGACCGGCACGAGCGCGACTACATCATCCAGCCCACCAGCGAGGAGGTGGTCACCGACGTCGCGCGCCAGGAGCTGCGCAGCTACAAGCAACTGCCGCGCAACCTGTACCACATCCAGACCAAGTTCCGGGACGAACGCCGCCCGCGCTTCGGCGTGATGCGCAGCCGCGAGTTCATCATGAAGGACGCCTACAGCTTCGACCGCGACGCGGCCTCGGCCAAGGCCAGCTACCAGGGCATGGCGCAGGCGTACCGGCGCATCTTCGACCGCTTCGGCCTGACCTACCGGGCGGTGGCGGCCGACAGCGGCGCGATCGGTGGCGACCTGAGCGAGGAATTCCAGGTGATCGCCGCCACCGGCGAGGACGCGATCGTCTACTGCCCGGACAGCGACTACGCGGCCAACATGGAAAAGGCCGAGGCGATGGCGCCGCAGGGCCCGCGCGGCAGCGCCGGGGCGGCGCTGGCCAAGACCCCGACGCCCGGCCGCAGCACCTGCAGCGAGGTCGCCGAGCTGCTCAACGTGCCGCTGCAGGCCACGGTCAAGTCGCTGGTGCTGGCCACCGATGAGCTCAGCGCCAGGGGCGAGGTGGTCGCGAGCCAGATCTGGCTGCTGCTGCTGCGCGGCGACCATGACATGAACGAGGTCAAGGTCGGCAAGGTTCCGGGTCTGGACAACGGCTTTCGCTTCGCCACCACCGCCGAGATCGTCGAGCACTTCGGCACGAAGCCGGGCTATCTGGGGCCGATCAACCTCAGGAAGCCCGTGCGCATCGTGGCCGATCGCGATGTCGTCGTGATGTCCGACTGGATCTGCGGCGCCAACGAGGAAGACTTCCACTTCACCGGCGTCAACTGGGGCCGCGACCTGCCCGAGCCGGAGGCGGTGGCCGACCTGCGCAACATCGTCGAAGGCGACCGCTCGCCCGACGGCCGGGGCGTGCTGGCGATCGAGCGCGGCATCGAGGTGGGCCACGTGTTCTACCTGGGCACCAAGTACAGCCAGCCGATGAACGCGGTGTTCCTGGACGAGGCCGGCAAGCCGCAGCCGATGGAGATGGGCTGCTACGGCATCGGCATCACCCGGCTGCCGGCCGCCGCCATCGAGCAGAACCACGACGAGCGCGGCATCATCTGGCCCGACGCGATCGCGCCGTTCACCGTGGTGGTCTGCCCGATCGGCATGGATCGCAGCGCCGAGGTCCGCGCCGCCGCCGGGAAGCTGCACGACGAGCTGGCCGCGGCCGGCGTGGACGTGATGCTGGACGACCGCGGCGAGCGGCCCGGCGCGATGTTCGCCGACTGGGAGCTGATCGGCGTGCCGCACCGCGTCGTCATCTCGGACCGCGGCCTGAAGGAAGGCCAGCTCGAATACCAGCACCGGCGCGACACCGCGGCGACCAAGGTGGCCGCCGGCGAGATGCTGGCCTTCGTCAAGGGCAGGCTTCAGGCGTGATCGGCCGGCGCGCCTGCCTCCAGGCGATCCCGGCCGGACTGGGCCTGGCCATGCTGCCGCGGCTCGCCCGCGCCGGCGCCCAGGTCGAGGAGCCGCTGGCCGACTCGGTCCGCACGGCGCTCAGTTCGGCGGTGTCGAACGCGGCGCCGCCCATTCCCGAGTTCCTCGACACCGAGGCGCGCCTGAGGTATTTGCGCTGGCTGGGCGCCATGAGCGCGCGCCTGAGCAGGCGCAAGACCGAGTGGCTCGAACGCAAGGAATTCCTGCAGACCATCTGGTACGAGAGCCGCCGCGCCGGCCTGGATACCGGGCTGGTGCTGGGCCTGGTGCAGGTCGAAAGCAATTTCCGCAAGTTCGCGGTGAGCTCGGCGGGCGCGCGCGGCTACATGCAGGTGATGCCGTTCTGGGCCCGCCTGATCGGCGACGGCGACGCCGGCAAGCTGTTCCACATGCAGACCAACCTGCGCTTCGGCTGCGTGATCCTGCGCCACTACATCGAGCGCGAGCGCGGCAACCTGTTCCTGGCGCTGGGCCGCTACAACGGCAGCCGGGGCAGGTCGCCGTATCCGAATGCCGTGTTCGCCGCGGCCCGGGCCTGGGACTTCAGCGAGACGCCGCGGCCGGAGGCCTCGCCGGTGCCGGGCCGGCCGGCCGGCGAGGTCGTGGGCGGGCCGAACTGAAGGCGCGCGCGGCCGCTCAGGCGCCCTGCTGGCCGGTGCCCAGCACCTGCTGCAGTTCGCCGCTCTGGTACATCTCCATCATGATGTCCGAGCCGCCGACGAACTCGCCCTTGACGTACAGCTGGGGGATGGTGGGCCAGTTGCTGTAGTCCTTGATGCCCTGGCGGATCTCGTCGTCCTCCAGCACATTCACGGTCTTGAGGTTCTTCGGGTCGACGCCGCAGGCCTTCAGGATCTGCACCGCGCGGCCGGAAAAGCCGCACATCGGGAAGTTGGCGTCGCCTTTCATGAACAGCAGGACGTCGTTGCCCTTGACCAGCTGTTCGATCCGTTGCTGAGCATCACTCATACCAAAAAACTCCTGTTGGAAGGCCGCAGGCCAAAGGGATAGATGAGGGGCAGATTATCCCAGTTCAAGCCAGCGGCCGCCCGAGCAGCGTTCGATGCCGGCCAGGTCGCGCCGGCTGGCCACCTGAGCGAATCCGGCATCTGCCAGCAGGGCCCGGACCGCAGCCGCCTGGTCATGGCCGTGTTCCAGCAGCAGCCAGCCGGACGGCGCCAGCCGGGCCGGCGCCTGGCGGACGATGGTCCTGATGTCGGCCAGGCCGTCCGGCCCCGCCACCAGGGCGGCGGCCGGCTCATGGGCCAGGGCCGGCAGGTGCGGATCGCCGGCGGCGACGTACGGCGGGTTGCTGACGACGAGATCGAATCGCCCGTCCATGCCGGCGAGCCAGTCGCCCTGCTGGAACGCCACCGGGACCCCCAGGGCCCGCGCGTTGGCCGCAGCCACCTCCAGCGCGCCCGCGCTGCGATCGGTGGCCGTCACCCGGGCGTCCGGCCGGCGGTGCTTGAGCGCCAGCGCGATGGCGCCGCTGCCGGTTCCCAGGTCGACGACGCGCGGCGCGGCCAGCGGGGCCAGCACCTGCAGCGCCCACTCGACCAGGGTTTCGGTGTCCGGCCGCGGCACCAGCACCCGCGCGTCGACGGCCAGCGGGAGGCCGAAGAATTCCTTGCGTCCGGCGATGTAGGCCAGCGGCTCGCCGCCCGCCCGGCGGGTGCACAGCAGCGTGAACTCGCGCTGCTGCCGCCCGTCCAGCGGTTCGGTGTCGTGCGCCAGCAGCCAGGCTCGGTCGCCGTCCGGGCGGCCCAGCACCTGCAGCAGCAGCAGTTGCGCGTCCAGCCGGGCCAGGCCCAGCTGCGCCGCGGCGGCCAGCGCCTGCGCCAGCGTCACGCGCCGCCTCCGGGCAGGCTGTTCTCCAGCTCCTGCAGCTGTTCGGCCTTGCGCGCCAGCAGCAGGCCCTCGATCATCTCGTCGAGCTCGCCTTCCATGACGAACTGCAGCTTGTACAGCGTCAGGTTGATGCGGTGGTCGGTGACGCGGCCCTGCGGGAAGTTGTAGGTGCGGATGCGGTCGCTGCGGTCGCCGCTGCCGATCAGCCCCTTGCGTGTTGCCGCTTCCTTGGCGGCGCGCTCGGCGCGTTCCTTTTCCTTGATGCGGGCGGCCAGCACCTGCATCGCCCTGGCCTTGTTGCGGTGCTGCGAGCGGTCGTCCTGGCACTCGGCCACGATGCCGGTCGGGATGTGCGTGATCCGCACCGCCGAATCGGTCTTGTTCACGTGCTGGCCGCCGGCGCCGCTGGCCCGGTAGGTGTCGATGCGCAGGTCGGCCGGGTTGATCTGCACCGCCTGCGCTTCGTCCGGTTCGGCCAGCGCCGCCACGGTGCACGCGCTGGTGTGGATGCGGCCCTGGGTTTCGGTCGCCGGTACGCGCTGCACGCGGTGGCCGCCCGACTCGAACTTCAGCTTGCCGTAGCTGCCTTCGCCGACCACGCGGACGACGACTTCCTTGTAGCCGCCCACCTCGCCCGGGCTCTCGCTCACCAGCTCGGTGCGCCAGCCCTGGCGCTCGGCGTACCGGGTGTACATCCGCAGCAGGTCGCCGGCGAACAGCGCCGACTCGTCGCCGCCGGTGCCGGCGCGGATCTCCAGGAAGGTGTTGCGGGCGTCGTCCGGGTCCCTGGGCAGCAGCAGGCGCTGCAGCTGTTCCTCCAGCTGCGGCAGTTCGGCTTCGAGGGCTGCGATCTCCTCGGCTGCCATCTCGGCCAGCTCCGGGTCATCCTGCATCTCGCGCGCCTGGGCCAGCCCGGCTTCGTGCTCCCGGTACTGCCGGTAGAGGGTCGCGACCTCGCTGACTTCGGCGTGTTCGCGGGTCAGCGCGCGGAAGCGCTCCATGTCCTGCACCACCTCCGGCTGCTGCAGGAAGAAGTCCAGCTCGTTGAGCCGGACCGGGTAGCGTTCGAGTTGCTGGCGGAGGAAGTGCTTCACTGGCGGCGTTCTTGGTGTGGGGGAGTGTTGCTGGACGCAGGGGGCGCGCAAGCCGCGGAAGGTCGATGCGGGAAAGGCCTTCTTTTGCGCCTTCCGCGCGTTTTCGCGTCCTCTGCGTTCGGGCAACGCAGGAGCGCCAGAGCACCGGTCGCCCCGAGCTTGTCGAGGGGCGCTAACGCTCTTTGCGCAGGAAGAAGTGCTGGATCGCCGTACTGGCCCGATCGCGCGCGGCGGCGTCGCCGGCATGCAGCTCGGCCAGCGGGCCGTGCAGCATCTTCTGGGTCAGGCCGCGGGACATGGCCTCGAGGACGGCTTCGACGTTGTCGCCCCGGGCCAGCGCCTTGCGCGCGCGCGCAAGCTCCAGGGCGCGCCATTCGTCGGCCTGGGCGTTGAGCTGCTGGATCAGCGGCACGGTGCCGCGCTTGTCCATCCAGTGCAGGAAGCTCTGGACGCCGGCGTCGATGATCGCCTCGGCCTGCGCCACCGCCGCCTGCCGGTTGGCCTGCCCGGTCTGGACCACGCCGGCCAGGTCGTCCACGGTGTACAGGTACACGTCCTCGAGGTCCCGGACCTCGGGTTCGATGTCGCGCGGCACCGCCAGGTCGACCATGAACATGGGACGGTGCCTGCGCACCTTCAGCGCGCGTTCCACGGCGCCCAGGCCGATGATCGGCAGGGTGCTGGCGGTGCAGCTGATCACGGCGTCGAACTCATGCAGGCGCGCCGGCAGGTCGGCCAGCCGCATCACCTCGCCGCCGAAGCGCGTCGCCAGCTTCTCGCCGCGTTCCAGCGTCCGGTTGGCGATGGCGATGGCCTTCGGATTGCGGGCTGCAAAGTGAGTGGCCGCCAGCTCGACCATCTCGCCGGCGCCGACGAACAGCACCTTGATCTGGCCCAGGTCCTCGAACAACTGCCCGGCCAGCCGCACCGCCGCAGCGGCCATGCTGATCGAGTGGGCGCCGATCTCGGTGGAAGTGCGCACTTCCTTGGCGACGGCAAAGGAGCGCTGGAACAGCTGGTTCAGGGTGGTGCCCAGCGCTCCGGCCTGCTCGGCGGCGCGCACGGCGTCCTTCATCTGGCCCAGGATCTGGGGTTCGCCCAGCACCATGGAATCCAGCCCGCTGGCGACCCGGAACGCGTGGCGGGCCGCCTGGCCGTCGCGCAGGGCGTAGGAGTGCGAGCGCAGCAGCGTGGGCGATACCCCGCCGGACTGGGCCAGCCAGTCCAGGGTATGGTCGATGTCGCCGTGCTCGCCGGCGCAGTAGATCTCGGTGCGGTTGCAGGTGGACAGGATCGCCGCCTCGGGCCTGCGCGCCAGGGCGCTGCGCAACGCATGGAGCGTGGGCTCGACCTGGTCGATGGCATAGGCAAAGCGGCCCCGCAAATCCAGCGGAGCCGTGGTGTGGTTGATCCCCAGTGCCCAGACAGCCATGCGCCAGATTATAAAATTTGGGGGAATTTCAAGTGGTTGCGTTTTCTCAAATCCCTTGGTCATGGGCCCTGTCGACCTTTTTCTTCATTTTCTTGGCTTTGCCGCCCCCGCCCTGGTGGTCGCGGCCATCCTGGCGCCCGCCGGCCGCATCCTGCTGGGCCGGCAGCGCGGAGGGCTCGGCTGGTGGCAGCAGCTTGCGCTGAACGGCCTGGTCGGGGTCGCCGTGCTGGCCCTGGCGCTGTGGCATTTCGGCGTGGACGGCAAGATGGCGAGCTACGCCACCCTGGTGGGCGCGGTCGCGCTGGCCCAGTGGGCCGGCGGCGGCGGCTGGCGCGCCTGAGGCCGGGCTGCCATGCTGTTCCTGCTGTCGCCGGCCAAGACCCTCGATTACGAGTCGCCGCTGCCGCCGCTGCCGCACACCCGTCCCTGGTTCGCGGCCCAGGCGCAGGAGCTGATCGCGGTGCTGCGCGACTTCGATCCGCCACAGGTGGCGCGGCTGATGGACCTCAGCGACGCCCTGGCGGGCCTGAACGTGGCCCGCTACCAGGCCTGGTCGCCGCGCTTCACCGCCGCGAACTCGCGCCAGGCGATCCTGGCCTTCAACGGCGACGTCTATGAGGGGCTGGCGGCCAGGTCGCTGTCGACCGGCGACCTGGCCTGGGCGCAGGACCATGTGCGCATCCTGAGCGGCCTGTACGGGCTGCTGCGGCCGTTGGACCGGATGCAGCCGTACCGGCTGGAGATGGGCACCGCGCTGCCGGTGGGCGCCGCCCGCAACCTGTACCAGTTCTGGGGCGCGAGCATCGCCCAGGCGCTGAACCAGGAACTGGCCGGCCAGGTCACTCCGGTGGTGGTGAATCTGGCGTCGCAGGAGTACTCCAAGGCGGTGGACCGCCAGGCCCTGAAGGCCCGAGTGGTCGACTGCGTGTTCGAGGAGCGGCGCGGCAACGCCTGGAAGATCGTGAGCTTTTCGGCCAAGCGCGCCCGGGGTCTGATGGCCCGCTACGCGATCGCGAACCGGCTGCAGACGCCGGCCCGGCTGCGCGAATTCGACCTGGAAGGCTATGCATTCGACGCCGGCGTGTCCGGCCCGCAGCGGCTGGTGTTCCGGCGCACGGAAAAACAATGAGCAGCAGTACATCGACCCAGAAGGTGACGCCGCAGCTGCGGCAATGGATCATCGAGCAGGCGCAGGCCGGGCACGGCGCGCCGGCCGTGCTCAAGGCCATGCTGGCCGCCGGCTGGCAGGAGGAGGTGGCGACCGACGCGATGGAGGCCACGTTGCGCGGCCACCTGGCGCTGGAGTCCGCCGCCACGCCGGCGCTGCCGCCGGCGCTTGAGGTGCCCGAGCCGGACCTGGACGACTCGCCGCTGTACCTGGACGCAGGCGACCGACAGGTCCACGTGGTGCTGTCGATGGCGGTGCCGCGCGTCGTGGTGTTCGGTGGCCTGCTGGCCGACCAGGAATGCGAGCAGCTGATCGAGCTGGCGCGGCCGCGACTGGCACGCTCGCTGACGGTGCAGACCGAAACCGGCGGCGAAGAGGTGAACCGCGACCGCACCAGCAACGGCATGTTCTTCCAGCGCGGCGAGAACGAACTGTTGCAGCGCATCGAGGCACGGATCGCCAGGCTGGTGAACTGGCCGGCCGAGCACGGCGAGGGCCTGCAGATCCTGCAGTACGGCCCGGGCGCGGAATACAAGCCGCACTATGACTACTTCGACCCGCAGCAGCCCGGCACGTCCAGCATCCTCAGGCGCGGCGGCCAGCGCGTCGGCACGCTGGTGATGTACCTGGGCGAGCCCGAGCGCGGGGGCGCGACCGTGTTCCCCGAGGTCGGACTGGAAGTGGCGCCCAAGCGCGGCAACGCCGTCTTCTTCAGCTACGAGCGCCCGCATCCGTCGAGCAGGACGCTGCACGGGGGCACCCCCGTCATGGCCGGCGAGAAGTGGATCGCCACCAAGTGGCTGCGCGAGCGGCCATTCGTCTGAACACGGACCGGCCATGACCAACACCCCCGAACAGTCGCAGCTGGGCAAGCCTTCGCCCTGTGTCGAGCGCTACGACCCGTCGCTGCTGTTTCCGCTGGCGCGGCAGACCAAGCGCGCCGAGCTGGGGATCGCCGGCGAGCCGCCGTTCTTCGGCGCCGACCTGTGGACGGCCTACGAACTGAGCTGGCTCACGCCGCGCGGCCGGCCGCAGGTGGCGATCGCGCACGTCACGGTGCCGTGCGAGACGCCCAACATCGTCGAGAGCAAGTCGTTCAAGCTGTACCTCAACAGCTTTGCCGGCACGCCGTTCGCCACCGCCGACGACGTGCGCCAGCGCATCCGCGCCGACGTGAGCGAAGCGGTCTGGCGCGGCGGCGACCGGCAGTCGGCGGTGGGCGTCCGGCTGCTGCTGCCCGACCAGTTCGACCGCGAGCAGGTGCACGAGCTGGACGGCCTGAGCCTGGACCGGCTGGATATCGAATGCGACCGCTACACGCCAGCGCCCGAGCTGCTGACGGCGGCCTTCGACGAGCAGCCGGTGCGGGAGGTGCTGACCAGCAACCTCCTCAAGAGCAACTGCCTGGTGACCGGCCAGCCGGACTGGGGCAGCGTGCAGATCCGCTACAGCGGGCCGCAGATCGACCAGGGCGGCCTGCTGCGCTACCTGGTGAGCTTTCGCAACCACAACGAATTCCACGAACAGTGCGTGGAGCGGATCTTCATGGACGTGCGCCGGCGCTGCCGGCCGGTCCAGCTCTCGGTGTACGCGCGCTATACGCGCCGCGGCGGGCTGGACATCAATCCGTTCCGCACCAGCCATCCGGCGGCGCTGCCGGCCAACGTTCGCACCGCGCGCCAGTGAGCGCGGCCGGCTTCAGCCGGCGTCGCGGAAGGAGCGCAGCGGCGGCAGGTCGGGGAAGCTTGCCGGGCGCTTGTCCTTCATGGCTGCCACGGCCTCGCGCACGTGGCGGTTGCTCCAGATCGCGCCCTGCATCCAGCCCATCTGGCGCAGCGAATCGTCGACCGCATGGTCGCGCGCGTAGTGGATCGCCTGCTTGCTGCCCCACACGGCCACCGGCGGCTTGGCGGCGATCTCGCGGGCGCACTCCATGGCGGCTGCGAGCGTCGCTTCCTGCGAGTCGAACACCTCGTTGACCAGCCCGCAGGCCAGCGCGCGCGCCGCCGGCAGGCGCCGGCCGGTATAGGCCAGCTCCTTGACGATGCCCAGCGGGACCAGCTTGGGCAGCCGCTGCAGCGTGCCGACGTCGGCCACCATGCCGATGTTGATCTCCTGGATGCAGAAGAAGGCGTCGGCGCTGGCGTAGCGGATGCAGCACGCGGTGACCAGATCCACCGCGCCGCCGACGCAGCCGCCCTGGATGGCGGCGATCACCGGGATGCGCAGCGTCTCCAGCTTGCTGAAGGTTGCCTGCAGATCGGCCAGCAGGTCGAACACCGCGCTGCGGCCCTCAGGCGTCGCGTCGTCCAGGGCAATGTCGCCGGCGAAGGTCTCCAGCGCCATGCCGGCGCTGAAGTGCTTGCCGGTGGAGGAGATCACCAGCGCGCGGGCGCTGCCGTGCGCGTGCAGCCGGGTCAGCACCTCGTCGAGCTCGCGCCAGAACCCCATGTGCATGGTGTTCAGCGCCTCGGGTCGGCTGAGCACCAGGTGGGCGATGCGGTCCTGCTCGGTCAGGGAGAAACAGTGCATGGCGGGCCTTCACGAGGAAAGCCGCCCGGCGGATGCCGGGCGGCTGGTGCACTGTAGCGCGGCGCGCGCCGCGCGGGCTGCCAACTGCGGGACAGCGTCCTCAGCCCTGCCGCTGGTACAGCGTCAGCCGGGCTTCGTTGGTGACGTCGGCCTTGGTCGCGGTCATCTGGATGTCGTAGCGCGTGCCCGGCAGCGGGATCGGCGAGGAGAAGCTGAACTCGAACTCGCCGTCACGATCGGCCTGCAGCGTGCGCGAGAACACCTGCTTGGCGACGCCGAACTGGCCGACCACCGGCGGCACCGCGTCCACCCGCACGGCCACCGATGCGTATGGCGCGGTGCGGCCGCGTACGCGAGCCACGGTGCCGTCGACCTGCGCGTTGTTGCTGTGGCTCAGGATCTGGATCGGCACGTTGGCCGGGGCACCGGCCACCTCGAAGCTCCAGCTGCGCCGGATCGCGTTGCCGGCTCGGTCGCGCGCGCTCACGTCCACCGTGTGGCGGCCCGGCGGCAGCGGGGCGCGGTAGCTGAACGAGCGCGAGTTGATGTCGGCGTCGTCGGTGACGTTGCGGCCCGACAGCAGGATGCGCACGCTGTTGGGGTCGACGCCGCTGCCGCCACGGTCGCCGAAGCGGCCCGACACCACCGTCGCGTCGCCGGCGACCACCTCGCCCTCGCGCGGCGTCAGGTCGCGCACGACCGGCGCGCGCGTGTCGGCGTCGCCGCGATCGGCCAGCACCAGCGGATGGTTGAGGTTGGCCGTGACCGCCCGGTTGCCCGCGCGCAGCGTGGCGACCACCGGGCCGTTCGGATCGAGCCGGTCGGCGCGCCGGATCGTGTAGCTGCCTTCATAGCGGCCGGGCCTGACCTCGCGCAGTGGCACGCTGCCGACGCCGGGCAGGTCCACCGCGGCCGAGGCGCCGGGCGGACCCTCGAGCGTGAAGCCGATGTCGGCGCCCGGCTGCACCCGGTCCAGCGCGCTCACCTCGAAGCGGTCGATGCGCAGCGGTGCCGGCGGAGCCGCTGCAGCCACCCGCAGGCCAGGCGGGACGTCGTAGCTGGCGGTCACGGTGCGGTTGCCCTGGCGCAGCACGGCGCGGATCTGGTCGCCGGCGTCGATGTCGTCGGCGCGGCGCACCGTGTACTGGCCGGTGTAGACGCCGCGGGCGGTCTCGCGCAGCGCGATCGGCTGCTGGACGCCGCGCATGCGGACCGTGGCGCGCGCCCCCGGCGTGCCCTGCAGCGTGAAGCGCAGTTGCGAGCCGGCATTCACGCCGTTGTCGCTGTCGACGGCCAGCGAGAAGACCTCGGGCGTGGCCGGCCGGGCCAGCGCGGTGGCGGGCAGGGCCGTCAAGCCCAGGGCGGCCGGTGCGAGCAGGCACAGGGCCGCCACATGGTGGCGAAGCTGTCGTTTCATGGCAAACCCCTGAAGTGGAATCTGGAATGACCGTAACGCAGCCACGGCCGGGCTGCTGTAGGTGCTGCCCGGCGCGGCCGGTAGGACGCCGTCAAGTGAGCTGCATGCCCAGCGCTCAGGACGCGTCGAACAGGTCCGGCGTGTCTTCGGGCCGCGGCTCGCGGACCTGGGCGGGGGCGGGCGGCGCCGGGTGCGCCTTGACCAGCTTGGCCACCCGCACGCCCAGCAGCCGGAGCCGGCGCGACAGTTCCACCCGCTTGAGGCACTGGCCGGCGACGCGGCGGATGACGGCCGCATCGGCCGTGGCGTGCTCGATCGTGCAGTCGCGGGTGGCGATGCGGAAATCGTCGAAGCGCAGCTTGATCCCGATGGTCTTGCCGACATAGCCCTTGCGCTGCAGGTCGGCCGCCACCTGCCGGCACAGCTGGGTGAACACGCCGCCCAGTTCCGCGCGGTCGCGCACGGCGTGCAGGTCGCGCTCGAAGGTGGTCTCGCGGCTCATCGACACCGGCTCGCTCTCGGTGACCACCGGCCGGTCGTCCCGGCCCCAGGCCGCGTCGTGCAGCCAGCTGCCGGTGCCGGCGCCGAAGTTGTCGATCAGCCATTGCAGCGGCTGCGCGGCGATGTCGCCGATGGTGTGCACGTGCAGCCCGGCCAGCCTGGTGTCGGTCTTGGGTCCGATGCCGTTGATCTTGCGCGCCGGCAGCGGCCAGATCTTCGCCTGCAGGTCCGGCTCGCGCAGGATCGAGATTCCGTTGGGCTTGTCGAACTCGCTGGCCATCTTGGCGAGCAGCTTGTTGGGCGCCACGCCGATCGAGCAGGTGAGCTCCGTGCGCTCGAAGATGGCGCGCTGGATCAGCCGCGCCAGCACCCGCCCGCCTTCGCGCTGGCCGCCCGGGACGTCGGTGAAGTCGATGTAGACCTCGTCGATGCCGCGGTCCTCGATCACCGGCGCGATCTCGGCGATGGTGCCCTTGAACAGGCGCGAGTAGCGCCGCACCTCGTCGAAATCGACCGGCAGCACGATGGCCTGGGGGCACAGCCGGGCGGCCTTCATCATCCCCATGGCGGAGCCGACGCCGAACTGGCGCGCCGGGTAGGTCGCCGTCGTGATCACGCCGCGCCCCACGTAGTCGCGCAGCAGCGGGAAGGCCGCCGCCGGGATCTCGCCGGTGGGCAGGCCGGCGTGCGCCCGCAAGACCGCGTCGTCCTCGGTGCGGCGGCGCCCGCCGATCACCACCGGCAGGCCGCGCAGCTGGGGGTAGCGCAGCAGCTCGACCGACGCGAAGAAGGCGTCCATGTCGAGGTGCGCGATGCGGCGGGCGGCGGTCACGGGCCCTATTGTGCGGGCCCGGCCGCCGGCTTCAGAAGGTGCCGGGCAGCAGGATGTCCCGGTCCACCGCGTTGATGTCGGTGCGACCGCAGAAGGCCATGGTCAGGTCCAGCTCCTTGTGGATGATCTGCAGCGCGGCCTCGACGCCGGCCTGGCCCAGCGCGCCCAATCCGTACACCATGGCACGGCCGATGTAGGTTCCCTTGGCGCCCAGCGCCATCGCCTTGAGCACATGCTGGCCGGAGCGGATGCCGCCGTCCATGTGGACTTCGATGCGCCGCCCCACCGCGTCGACGATCGCCGGCAGCGCCGAGATCGAGGACGGCGCCCCGTCGAGCTGGCGCCCCCCGTGGTTGGAGACGATCAGCGCGTCGGCGCCGCTGTCCACCGCCAGCCGGGCGTCCTCGACGTCCTGGATGCCCTTGAGGATCAGCGGGCCACCCCAGCGCTTCTTGATCCATTCCACGTCGGCCCACGACAGGGCCGGGTCGAACTGCTTTGCCGTCCAGTCGGACAGCGAGCCCATGTCCTCGACGCCCTTGACGTGGCCCACGATGTTGCGGAACTCGCGCCTCGGCGTGCCGAGCATCGCCATGCACCAGCGCGGCTTGGTCATCATGTTGAGGATGTTCGGCAGCGTCAGCTTGGGCGGTGCCGACAGGCCGTTCTTCAGGTCCTTGTGGCGCTGGCCGATGATCTGCAGGTCCAGCGTCAGCACCAGCGCCGAGCAGCCGGCGGCTTTGGCGCGATCGATCAGGCGCTCGATGAAGCCGCGGTCGCGCATCACGTACAGCTGGAACCAGAACGGGTGGCCGCCGGTGGCCTGGGCCACGTCCTCGATCGAGCAGATGCTCATCGTCGACAGCGTGAACGGGATGCCGAACGTCTTGGCCGCCCGCGCCACCAGGATCTCGCCGTCCGCATGCTGCATGCCGGTCAGGCCCACCGGCGCGATCGCCACCGGCATCGCCACCGGCTGGCCGATCATGGTCGTGCGCGTGCTGCGGTTCTCGAGGTTCACCGCCACGCGCTGGCGCAGCAGGATCTTGTCGACGTCGGTCTCGTTGGCCCGGTAGGTGCTCTCGGTCCACGAGCCGGCGTCCGCATAGTCGTAGAACATGCGCGGCACCCGCCGCTGCGCCAGGACGCGCAGGTCCTCGATGTTGGTGATCACGGTCACAGTGCTGTCTCTCCTCGTTGTTCTTGGCCGCCGGGCCGCATGGCGCGGGCGCCCGCGCGACGCGGCCCGGGCGGGCGGCTATGCCAGCCGTGCCCGGTGCCGCGCGATCTGCGCGCGCACCTGCGCCGGCGCGGTCCCGCCCAGGATGTCGCGGGCGTCCAGCGAGCCGCGCAGCGACAGCACCGCGTAGACGTCCTGGCCGATGGCGGGATTGAACTGCTGCAGCTGCGCGAGCGGCAGCTGCGCCAGGTCGACCTGCTGCGCCATCGCGCTCTTGACCGCGTGGGCCACCGTCTCGTGCGCGTCGCGGAACGGCACGCCTTTCTTGACCAGGTAGTCCGCCAGGTCGGTCGCCGTGGCGTAGCCGCGCAAGGCGGCACGCTCCATGGCCTCGGGCACGCTGCTGATGCCGGCGACCATTTCCGCGAAGATGCGCAGCGTGTCCTTCAGGGTGTCCACCGTGTCGAACAGCGGCTCCTTGTCTTCCTGGTTGTCCTTGTTGTAGGCCAGCGGCTGGCCCTTCATCAGCGTGAGCAGGCCCATGAGATGGCCGACCACCCGCCCGGTCTTGCCGCGCGCCAGTTCGGGCACGTCCGGATTCTTCTTCTGCGGCATGATCGACGAGCCGGTGGTGAAGCCGTCCGGGATGCGGATGAACCCGAAGTTCTGGCTCATCCACAGCACCAGTTCCTCCGAGAAGCGGCTCACGTGCACCATCGCCAGCGAAGCGGCCGCGGTGAACTCGATCGCGAAGTCGCGGTCGCTCACCGCATCGATGGAGTTCTGGCACACGCCGTCCATGCCCAGCGCGCGGGCCACGCTTTCGCGGTCCAGCGGGTAGCTGGTGCCGGCCAGCGCGGCGGCGCCCAGCGGCAGGCGGTTGACCCGCTGGCGCACCTGGGCGAAGCGCTCGGCGTCGCGGCTGAACATTTCGACGTAGGCCAGCAGGTGATGGCCGAAGCTGACCGGCTGCGCCACCTGCAGGTGGGTGAACCCCGGCAGGATCACGTCGGCGTTGCGCTCGGCCAGGTCCAGCAGCGCGGCCTGCAGTTGCGCCAGCAGGCCGGCCAGCAGGTCGATCTCGCCGCGCAGCCACAGGCGCACGTCGGTTGCCACCTGGTCGTTGCGGCTGCGCCCGGTGTGCAGGCGCTTGCCGGCGTCGCCGGCCAGCTGGGTCAGGCGCGCCTCGATGTTCAGGTGCACGTCCTCCAGGTCCAGCTTCCATTCGAACCGGCCGGACTCGATTTCCAGGGCGATCTGCGCCATCCCGGCCTCGATCGCCTGCAGGTCGGCGGCGCCGAGGATGCCCTGCGCGGCCAGCATGCGGGCGTGGGCCAGCGAGCCGTCGATGTCGGCGCGCCAGAGGCGCCGGTCGAAGGAGACGCTGGCGGTGTAGCGCTTGACCAGCTCGTTCATCGGCTCGGCAAACAGGGCCGACCAGCTGCTGGATTTCTGTTCGAGTTGGCTCATGGTTCGGGACGGCGTCGCCGCTGCGCGCCGGCCGGGCGGCCGGGGGCAGGTCGGGATCACCAATAATCGGGGACGAGGCGGTCGTCCCACTATGAAGGATTCGCAAATTCTATCGGCGTTCCAGGAAGCGCCGGCCCGGCCCGCGCCGGCGGGGCCGGCGCCGGTGCTGGTGTTCGACGCCTGCCAGGTCGGCGTGGTGCTGCGGGCGGTGCTGTTTGTCGAGACGGTGATGGGCGCCGGCGCCATGTTCGGGGCGGTCAATCCGGTCGACTGGCTGTGGCGGATGGCGTTCCTCAGCGGCGCCGCGCTGCCGGGGACCCTGGCCTGGCTGGTCGTCGCCTGCAGCCTCAAGAACCTGCTGGCGCGCCTGCCGGCCCGGGCGCAGCAGGCCTGCGGCGCGTTGCTCGGAGCAGCGGCGGGGGCCTTCGGTTGCGCCCTGGTGGCGCTGGCGAACCTGACCCCGGGGCCGGCGCCCTGGCTGGCCTCGGCAATGACCGGCGCGCTGCTGGCGGCGGCCCTGGTGGCGGCGCTGGTGCTGCGGGCCAGGGGCCGGACGCCGGCCGACACCACGGCCCGCCTGGCCGAGCTGCAGGCGCGCATCCGGCCGCATTTCCTGTTCAACACGCTCAACAGCGCGATCGCGCTGGTGCGCGAGGACCCGGCCCGCGCCGAGGCGATCCTGGAAGACCTGAGCGACCTGTTCCGGCACGCGCTGGCCGAGCGCGGCGAGGCGGTGACGCTGGCCGACGAGATCGGCCTGGCGCGGCGCTACCTGGCGATCGAGCAGGTGCGCTTCGGCGAGCGCCTGCAGGTCGAGTGGGCGCTCGACCCGCGGGCCGAGGGCGCCCGCGTGCCGCCGCTGGTGCTGCAGCCGCTGGTGGAGAATGCCGTCAAGCACGGCGTCGAGCCGAGTCCGGGCGGCGCCCAGGTGAAGATCAGCACCCAGCGCCGCGGCGGCACGGTGGTCATCAAGGTGACCAACACCGTGCCGGCGGGGCAGGGGCGGGGCGGCCACGGCGTCGCGCAGGCCAACGTGCGCGACCGGCTGCGGCTGCTGCACGACGTGCAGGCACAGTTCCAGACCGCGCTGAAGGACGGGGTGTACCAGGTGCGCATGGAGGTGCCGGCCTGAGCCGGCGAACGACGCGATGACGCTGAAGGTGCTGCTGGTCGACGACGAGGCGCTGGCCCGCGCCCGCCTGCGCACGCTGCTGGCCGAATGCAGCGAGCCGGCGGCGGTGCCGGCGGGCGAAGCCGCCAACGCGGCGCAGGCCATGGAGCTTCTGCTGCGCCAGCCGTTCGACGCCGTGCTGCTGGACATCCACATGCCCGGGGCCGACGGGCTGGGCCTGGCGCGGGCGCTGCGGGACATGCCGCGGGCACCGGCCGTGATCTTCGTGACGGCCCATGCCGAACACGCGGTCGCCGCATTCGAGCTGGAGGCGGCGGACTACCTGACCAAGCCGGTGCGCCGCGAGCGCCTGCAGGCGGCGCTGCAGAAGGTCGAGCGCGCCGCGGCCGCGCGGGGGAGCGCTCCGGCGGCCGCCCCGGAGAGCCTGCTCATTCACGACCGCGGCCGCACCGAGCGCGTGCCGCTGGACGAAGTGCTGTATTTCAAGGCCGAGCTCAAGTACGTCACCGTGCGCACCAGCGCCAGAAGCTATATCCTGGACGCTTCGCTGAGCGAGCTGGAGGAACGCCACGCGGCCGGGTTCCTGCGCGTGCACCGCAACGCGCTGGTGTCGCGGCGGGCGCTGCGCGCGCTGGAGCGCCACGACGATCCGGACGAAGGCGAAGGCTGGGCGGTGCGGCTGAGCGGCATCGATGAGCTGGTGGCCGTATCGCGGCGGCAGCTGGGCGCCGTCAGGGAGGCGCTGGCCATGTGACCGCCGGCGCGCCGCGCACTCGAAAAGAAAAGGGAGCCCGATGGAAGAAACAGGCGACGAGGCGCCGCCGGCGGCGGCCCCGCTGGCCGCCGACCCGCAGGATCCGTCGCACGCGCTGCTGCACGTGCCGGTCAACGTGCGCAACATGGCGCTGGTGCTGCTGGCGGTCCTCGCCTCGCTGGCGATCCTGCGCTGGGCGGCCGCCTTCTTCATCCCCGTCATGGTGGGATTCCTGTTCAGCTACGCGCTGTCGCCGATCGTCGACGCATTCCAGCGCTGGCGCGTCCCGCGCGCAATCAGCGCCGCTGTGCTGATCCTGGCCATCCTTGGCGGCTCCGGCGCTGCGCTGTATTCCTTCAGCGACGACGCGAACCAGCTGGTCGCCTCGCTGCCGCAGGCGGCGGGCAACCTGCGAGACGCGCTGCGCCGGCACAACGGGCGCGAGGACAGCACGCTGGGGACGGTGCAGAAGGCCGCCGCCCAGCTGGAGCAGGCGGCCAAGGAAGCCGGCCCGGCCGCGCCGGCGGCGCGTGGCGTGCAGCGGGTGGTGATCGAGAAGCCGGCGTTCGACCTGCGCGAGCACCTGTGGACCGGCACCCTCGGCCTGGCCGGCCTGATCGGGCAGGTGACGGTGGTGACCTTCCTGACCTATTTCCTGCTGCTGTCGGGCGACACCTTCCGCCGCAAGCTGGTGAAGATCACCGGCCGCACCCTGAGCGACAAGAAGATCACGGTGCAGGCGCTGGACGAGATCGACGGCCAGATCCAGCGCTACCTGCTGGTCCAGCTGTTTGCCGGCGTACTGGTGGGAGTCAGCACCGCCCTGGCGTTCTGGGCCCTGGGCCTGAAGCACGCCGCCGTGTGGGGCATCGCCGCCGCCGTCCTGAACCTGGTGCCCTACATCGGCTCGGTGATGGTCACCGGCGCCGCCGCGCTGGTCGCGTTCCTGCAGTTCGGCTCGATCAACATGGCGCTGGCCGTGGCCGGCGCGTCGCTGCTGATCAACACGATCGAGGGCAACCTGCTGGTGCCCTGGCTGACCAGCCGGGCCGGCCGCATGAACCCGGTGGCGGTGTTCATCGGCGTGCTGGGCTGGGGCTGGCTGTGGGGCGTCTGGGGCCTGCTGCTTGGCATCCCGATCATGATGATCGTCAAGGCCGTGTGCGACCGGGTCGACCACCTCAAGCCGATCGGGGAACTGCTGGGAACCTGACGCGCGACCAGGCAAGCGCATGACCGAACTGCTGACCGACCCACAGGCCTGGATCGCCCTGGCCACCCTGACGGCGCTCGAGCTGGTGCTGGGCATCGACAACATCGTGTTCATCTCGATCCTGGTGGACAAGCTGCCGCGCGAGCGGCGCGAGTTCGCGCGCCGCGTGGGCCTGTTCATGGCCATGTTCATGCGCGTCGGGCTGCTGCTGGTCCTGTCCTGGATCATCGGCCTGACGGCGCCGCTGTTCACGGTGCCGGGCTGGGGCCGGGAGATCTCCGGGCGCGACCTGATCCTGATCGCCGGCGGCCTGTTCCTGATCTGGAAGAGCACCGGCGAGATCCACCAGTCGCTGGAGGGCGAGGAGGGCCACGCCTCCAGCGCCGTCAAGGGCACCCTGGTCGCCGTGATCCTGCAGATCATGGTGGTCGACATGGTGTTCTCGCTGGACTCGATCATCACGGCCGTCGGCATGGTCGACGAGCTGGCGGTGATGATCGCGGCGGTGGTGGCCTCGGTCGGGCTGATGATGCTGTTCGCCGGGACGATCGGGCGCTTCGTGTCGGACCATCCGACGGTCAAGATGCTGGCGCTGTCGTTCCTCGTCGTGGTCGGCGTCGTGCTGATCGCCGAGGGGTTCGACCATCACGTGCCCAAGGGCTACGTCTACTTCGCGATGGCGTTCTCGGTGGCCGTCGAGATGCTCAACATCCGGGTGCGCAAGCGCGCCGCGCAGCCGCTGCGGCTGCGCCGGGAGTACGACGGCAGCGGCGGCTGACCCGCGCCGCGGGCGGAAGGTTCACCCCGTGTTGCGCAGGGCCGCGGCGATCCCGTTGATCGACAGGTGGATGCCGTGGCGGGCCCGTTCGTCGGCGCTGCCCTCGCGGTAGCGGCGCACCAGTTCCACCTGCAGGTGGTGCAGCGGGTCGATGTACGGGAAGCGGTGGCGCAGCGAGCGCTGCAGCGCCGGATTGGACGCCAGCCGCTGCCGCTCGCCCGTGATCGCCGCCAGCGCGTCGGCCGTGCGCTGCCACTCGGCCGCGATCAGCGGGAACACGCGCCTGCGCAGGCGCGCGTCGGCCACCAGCTCGGCGTAGCGGGCGGCCAGCGCAAGGTCGCTCTTGGCCAGCACCATGTCCATGTTGGACAGCAGCGCGCGGAAGAACGGCCAGTGCCGGTACATCTTCTGCAGCAGCGCCAGCGACTGGGCGCGGGTGCGCCTGGCGTCTCCTTCCAGGAACTGCGCCACCGCCGAACCGAAGCCGTACCACCCGGGCAGCGTCAGGCGGCACTGGCCCCAGCTGAAGCTCCACGGGATGGCGCGCAGGTCCTCGATGCGCCGCGACGGCTTGCGCGCGGCCGGGCGCGAACCGATGTTCAGCTCGGCGATCTCGCGGATCGGCGTGGCGCCGAAGAAGTAGTCGGCGAAGCCCGGGGTCTCGTACACCAGCGCCCGGTAGGCGGCCATGGCCGCGCCCGACAGCGCCTCGGCGGCGGCCAGGAAGGTCTTGGGCGCCGGCTTGGCCGGCTGCAGCAGCGTCGCCTCCAGCGTGGCGGCCACCAGCGTCTCCAGGTTGCGCCGGCCGATCTCCGGATTGGCGTACTTGGAGCCGATCACCTCGCCCTGCTCGGTGAGGCGGATCTGGCCGCGCACCGTGCCCGGAGGCTGCGCCAGGATCGCCTGGTAGCTCGGACCGCCGCCACGGCCGACGGTGCCGCCGCGGCCGTGGAACATGCGCAGGCGGATCGCCACCGGCCCGATGCCCGGACCGTTGCCGGACGCGCCGGGGCCGCGGCTGGCCAGCTCGTCGAACAGCTCCACCAGCGCGCCGCCGGTGCGGTACAGCTCCCAGTTGCTGGTGAAGATGCCGCCGTCCTTGTTGCTGTCGCTGTAGCCGAGCATGATGTCCTGCTCGCCGCCCGAGCGCTGCACCAGGCGCGCGATGCCCGGCAGCGCGTAGAACTCGCGCATGATCGCCGCCGCGTTGCGCAGGTCGCGGATCGTCTCGAACAGCGGTACCGCGATCAGGTCGGCCACGGCCTGCCGGTCGATGGTGCCGCGCAGCAGGCCCACCTCCTTCTGCAGCAGCAGCACCTCCAGCAGGTCGCTGGCCGATTCGGTGTGGCTGACGATGTAGTGGCGGATCGCGTCGTGCCCGAACCGCTCGCGCAGCCGCCGGGCGGTCTCGAACACGGCCAGTTCGCCCTGCGCGTGCGGCGAATACCGGGCGTCGACCACGCGCAGCGGCCGGGCGTCCGCCAGCAGGCGCAGCAGCAGCTGGCAGCGCGCGTCTTCCGGCAGCCGGCCGTAGTGCGGCTCCACGCCCGCCACCGCCAGCAGCTCGGCCAGCACCGCCTCGTGCTGGTCCGAGGTCTGCCGCAGGTCTACCGTCGCCAGGTGGAAGCCGAAGACCTCCACGGCCCGCATCAGCGGGTGCAGCCGCTGCGGCACCAGCGCGGCGCCGTGGTGCGCCCGCAGCGAGGCCTCGATGGTGCGCAGGTCGGCCAGGAACTCCCCGGCGCCGCGGTACGGGTTCTGCGGTGCGACCGCGTGGCGTGCCGCCTCGCCGCCGGTGAATTCCTTCAGCGTCGCGGCCAGCCGTGCGTACATGCCGGCCAGCGCGCGGCGGTACGGCTCGTCGCGGCGGTGCTCGCTGCTGTCGGGCGAGGCGTGCGCCAGCGCCGCCATCTCGGGGCTGACGCCCACCAGGCCCGAGGACAGCGACAGCTCGCCGCCAAGGTAGTGCACCTCGGTGAGGTAGTGCCGCAGCGCGGTCTCGCACTGCCGCCCGAGGGCGTAGTCCAGCGTGTCGGCGCCGACGTTCGGATTGCCGTCGCGGTCGCCGCCGATCCACTGCCCCATGCGCAGGAAGCTGGCCACCGTCTGCTGCCCCAGTTCGCGCTCCAGTCCGGCGTACAGCCGCGGGATTTCGCGCAGGAAGGTCGCCTCGTAATAGCTGAGTGCGTTCTCGACCTCGTCCTGCACCGTCAGCCGGGCGAAGCGCAACAGGCGCGTCTGCCACAGCTGCAGCACGCGGGCGCGCAGCTGTGCCTCGTTGGCGGCCAGTTCGCGCGGAGCCAGCGCGTCCCGCGGCAGGGCGCGGGCGCGGATCTCGTCGCGCTGCGCCAGCAGGCGGGCAATGTCGCGCTCGGCGTCCAGGATGCTCTTGCGCTGCACCTCGGTCGGATGCGCCGTGAGCACCGGCGAGATGTGGCTGGCCGCCAGCGTCTGCGAGATCATGCGCGGCGAGATGCCGGCCCAGCGCAGCCGGGCCAGCGCGGCCTCGATGCTGCCGTCCTGGGTGTCGCCCGCGCGTTCGTGCACCTCGCGCCGGCGGATGTGGTGCCGGTCCTCGGCCAGGTTGGCCAGGTGGCTGAAGTAGGTGAAGGCACGGATGACGCTCACCGCCTGCGCGCCCGACAGCGACTTGAGCAGGCCCTTCAAGGCGCGGTCGGCCTCGTCGTCGGCGTCGCGCCGGAACGCCACCGAGAGCTTGCGGATGCGCTCGACCAGCTCGAACGCGGCACTGCCCTCCTGCTCGCGCACCGTGTCGCCGAGGATGCGCCCGAGCAGCCGGATGTCCTCCCGCAACGGGCGTTCATTGTCCCTGGCGCGGGGCGCCGCTGGCGAGCTCTCTGGCATGGGGCGGGGGTCTTCCGGGGTCTGGGCGGTTGCCCAATTTTTGGGCAGGCCGCATGCTAGCATCGACATTCTTCCCCGATGACAGACTTCAAGCAGGCAAGACAGTGAGCAAACTCGTGATCGCCACCCGCGAAAGCCGCCTGGCGATGTGGCAGGCGCAGCATGTGAAGGCGCTGCTGGAGCAGCGCGGCCACGAGGTTTCGCTGCTGGGCATGACGACCAAGGGCGACCAGATCCTGGACCGCAGCCTGAGCAAGGTGGGCGGCAAGGGCCTGTTCGTGAAGGAGCTGGAGGTGGCGCTGGAGCAGGGCCAGGCCGACCTGGCCGTGCACTCGCTCAAGGACGTGCCCATGGACCTGCCGGAGGGCTTCGCGCTGGCCTGCGTCATGGAGCGCGAGGACCCGCGCGACGCCTTCGTCTCGCCGCGCTTCGCGGCCCTGGACGAGCTGCCGCAGGGCGCCGTCGTCGGCACGTCCAGCCTGCGCCGGGTGGTGCTGCTGCGCGCGCAGCGGCCCGACCTCAGGATCGAGCCGCTGCGCGGCAACCTGGATACCCGCCTGCGCAAGCTGGACGAGGGCCATTACGACGCCATCGTGCTGGCGGCCGCGGGGCTCAAGCGGCTGGGGCTGGCCCAGCGCATCCGCGCGGTGTTCGAGCCCGAGCTGATGCTGCCGGCGGCCGGGCAAGGCGCGCTGGGCATCGAGGTGCGCGCCGACCGGCAGGACGTGATCGACATCCTGGCGCCGTTCGCGCACCGGACCACCTGGCTGGCGGTGGCGGCCGAACGCGCCGTCAGCCGCGCCATGGGCGGCAGCTGCTCGATGCCGCTGGCGGCCTACGCCACCGTGGCCGGCGACGTGGTGCAGCTGCGCGCGGCCTGGGGCGACCCCGACGGTCAGGTGCCGCTGGTGCGGGCCCAGGCGGCCGGCGCCGTCGCCGACCTGGACCGCGCCGCCGAGCTCGGCACCGGCGTCGCGGGGCAGTTGCGCGCGGCGGGCGCGCATTAGCGTTCCGGCGTGCGCGTCTTCGTCACCCGCCCGGAACAGGAAGCCCGGCGCTGGGTCGATGGCCTGATTCAGCGCGGCTTCGATGCGCAGGCCGTTCCGCTGATCGCGATCTTGCCGGTGCAGAACGCCGCGCCCTTGCAGGCCGCCTGGGAGCGGCTGGCCGGCTGCCGCGCGGCGATGTTCGTCAGCGGCAACGCCGTACGCCATTTCTTCGCGGCGGCGCCCGCCGGCCGGCCCTGGCCGGCGGCCACCCGCGCCTGGGCCACGGGCGCGGGAACGCTGAGTGCCTTGCTGGCATCGGGCGTGCCGCCCGAGTGCGTCGACGCGCCGCCGGCCGACGCGGCGCAATTCGATTCCGAGACACTGTGGGCGCAGGCCGGCGTGCAGGTGCGGCCCGGCGACCGCGTGCTGATCGTGCGCGGCGGCGACGCCGCGGGCGCCGCCACCGGGCGCGACTGGCTGGCCGACCGCCTGGCCGCGGCCGGCGCCATCGTGGACACCGTGGCGTCCTATCGCCGCGCGGCGCCCGTGCTCGACCAGCGGCAGCGGGCCCGGGTCGAGGCCGGCGCCGACGGGGGCGTGTGGCTGTTCAGCAGCTCCGAGGCGATCGGGCATCTGGGCAGCCTGTTTCCGGCGCTGTCCTGGGACGGGGCCCGGGCCGTGGCGACGCATCCACGGATCGCGCAGGCCGCGCGCGACGCCGGTTTCGGTGTTGTTTGCCAGTCACGGCCGTCCCTGGACAGCGTCACCGCGGTCCTAGAATCGTTTCGATGAGTTCACCGCCTCCCAGCCAGTCCGTCGTCGACAGCCAGGTGCCCGTGGTGGAAGTCTCCGAGCCGGCCGCGGCGCCCGGCGGCAGCGCGGGCGTGGTCGTCGCCCGCGGTGCGCTCTATTTCTTCCTGGCCCTGGCGGTGCTGGCGCTCGTGGCCAGCGGCCTGCTGTGGCAGAAGCTCGCCAACATCCAGGAGCAGCTGGCGCGCCAGAGCGCCGACGCCGGCAGCAATGCGGTCGAGGCCCGCGCCGCGGCCCGCCAGGCCCAGGAGTTGGCGCGCGACACCGCGGCCCGGCTCGCCCTGGCCGAAACACGGCTGTCCGAAGTGGCGCTGCAGCGCTCGCAGCTCGAGGAGCTGATCCAGAGCATGTCGCGCTCGCGTGACGAGAACCTGGTGGTGGACATCGAATCCGCGCTGCGGCTGGCGCAGCAGCAGGCCCAGCTCACCGGCAGCGCCGAACCGCTGCTGACCGCGCTGCGCAGCGCCGACCAGCGGCTGGAGCGGGCCGGCCAGCCGCGCCTGTCGCGCGCCCGGGCGGCGATCGCGCGCGACCTGGACCGCATCCGCGCGGCCAGCGTGTCCGACCTGCCGGGCACGCTGGTAAAACTGGACGAGCTGGCGCGCCTGGTGGACGAACTGCCGGTCGCCAACGCGGTCGGGCCGCAGGCCGCCGCGCCGGCGGCGCCGCGCAAGGCCGCCGCCCCCATGCTGTGGTGGGAGCGTGCCTGGGTCGAGGTGCGCGAGGAGGCGCGCAGCCTGGTGCGCGTCAGCCGCATCGACCAGCCGGAGGCGGCGCTGGTCGCGCCCGACCAGGCTTTCTTCCTGCGCGAGAACCTCAAGCTGAAGCTGCTGAACGCGCGGCTGGGCCTGCTGGCGCGGCAGACCGAGGCCGCTCGCGCCGACGTGGCGGCCGCGGCGCAGGCGCTGCGCAAGTATTTCGACGGCTCGTCGCGCCGCACCCAGGCCGCGGTGAGCCTGCTGCAGCAGGTGCAGGGACAGTTGCGCCACGCGGAGCTGCCGCGCATCGACGAAACCCTGGCGGTCCTGGCGACGACCGCCGCGGGAAGGTAGGCGCTAGGGCCTGTTCACACTGTTCTTGACAGATGCGTTGCGAGTCAAAAAGGTCAAGTGCTAGGCGCCGCGGCGCAGCCGCACTCGACGTGCGGCCAGCCGCGGCAACAACGCAATTGGCCTTTTTGGCCGCAACCCGGAGGGAACGTGCTGAGAACCGCGCCACTCGTTGTTGAACTCCTAGCCAAGGCGTCGAGCCTTGGCGTCGTCGTCCGCCTAGATTGGCGCGGTTCTCAGCACGTTCGCACTGCCAAGAACAGTGTGAACAGGCCCTAATGCGAGCCGCACTGTGGCTGCTGGCCCTGTTCGCCGTCGCGGTGGCGATCGCGCTGTTCGCCGGCAACAACCAGGGCACGGTGACGGTGTTCTGGCCGCCCTACCGGCTCGATCTTTCGCTGAACCTGGTGCTGCTGCTGCTGTTTCTGGCGTTCGCCTTCCTGCACGCGGCGCTCGGCGCGCTGGCGGCGCTGTTCGACCTGCCGCGCCAGGCCCTGCGCTGGCGGGCGCAGCAGAAGGAGCGGGCGGTGCACGCCGCGCTGCTCGATTCGATCTCGCACCTGCTGGCTGGCCGCTTCATTCGCGCCCGCAAGGCCGCCGAGCTGTCGCTGGCACAGGAACGATCGCTCAGCGCGGCCGAGCACCCGCTGGCCAACGCCGGCCAGGTCCGCACCATCGCCCACCTGCTGGCCGCCGAGAGCGCGCAGGCGCTGCAGGACCGCGCCGCCCGCGAGGAGCATCTGCAACAGGCGCTGGTGCAGGCGCCCTCGCGCGACGCGCAGGAGACGCGCGAGGGCGCGCTCATGCGGGCCGCGCGCTGGGCCCTGCAGGACCGCGATCCGGAGGGCGCGCGGTCGTGGCTGCAGGGCCTGCCGCAGGGCGCGGCGCGCCGCACGCTGGCCCTGCGCATCCGGTTGAAGGCGGCCCGCCTGTCGCGCCACACCGACGAGGCGCTGGAAACGGCACGGCTGCTGGCCAAGCATCGCGCGTTCTCGCCCGACGCGGCCCACAGCATCGTGCGCGGGCTGGCCGCCGACCTGCTCAACGAAGCGCACGACGTGGCGCAGCTGCAGCGCGCCTGGGAATCGCTCGAACCCGGCGAGCGGGACATGCCGGAGCTCGCGATCCACGCGGCGCAGCGGCTCGCCGCGCTCGGCGGCGACGCCCAGCTGGCGCGTGAGTGGCTGCTGCCGGCCTGGGAGCGACAGTCGCAGCTGGACGAGGCGCTCAAGGTGCGGCTGGTGCACGCCCTCGAGGAAGGCCTGGACACGATCGACGCCGCGTGGCTGGCGCGCATCGAGGCGGCGCACCGCGACAACCCGCGCGACACGACGCTGCAGTACCTGGCCGCCGTGGCCTGCGTGAAGCGCCAGTTGTGGGGCAAGGCCCAGCAGCTCATGAGCGTGGCCGCGGCTGGCCTGCACGACCCGGTGCTGCTCCGCAATGCCTGGCGTGTGCTGGCACTGCTGGCGCAGGAGCGCGGCGACACGGCGGCGGCCGAGCAGGCCTGGCGGCGCGCGGCGAGCGCCTGAACGCCAAAACCCAACAGCCGAACGCAGAAGGCGCAAAAAGGAATCCCGAAGAACGCAGAAGGAACAGCAAGAAGCTTGCTGAATCTTTTTCTGGATTCTTCTGCGGATCTTCCGCGTCCTCTGCGTTCGGCTGTTGGGTTGAGAGCGGAAGGCGCCCGCAGGCGCCCCCGTCCCAGCGGTTACTGCAGCGGCAGGCTGGCCTGCTCGAACGGCAGGCGCAGCTCGCGCAGGTCGCGGCGCGTTTCCACCAGCACCAGCGGGCCGTCGTCCAGCACCACCAGCGGCGGGCGCTCGCGCGGCACGTGGATCGGCTTGGGTTCGGCCGCGATCGCCGCCTGCGCGGCGGCGATCTTGCCGGCGTCGGAATTGACCCATTGCAGCCCGGAGCCTTCGGCGACCTGCGCCAGCTGGTCCACGGGTAGCTGGAATGGCTGGACCCTGGGCATGCCGGCGCGCGCCGGCGCTGCCAGCGCGGCCGCTGCCACCGGCACGGCGGCAGCCTCGTCCGAGTCCTGGCTGGCAAACGCGCTCGGATAGCGCATGCGCGACGGCGCGGCCTCGTCGGACGGTTCGGCCGCCTCGGTCATCGCCGCCGGCGGGGCCGCTTCCTCGTGCGGCTGGCGCTCGCCGCGCTCACGCCGGTCGCGGCCGTAGCGGTCGCGCGAACGGCGGTCGCGGCGCTCCTCGCCCTGGTCGGCAGCGCGGCTGGCGTCCTGGTGGGTGTGCGACTCCAGCACGGCATCGGCCGCGGGCGGCGTCTGCTGGTCTGCCGCCTCGACGACTTCGCCCACCGAGGTTGCCGCGGCGGCCAGTGCCGCCACTTCGGCGCCCTCGGCCGGCGTCGCCTCGCGCGGTCCGCGCTCGCCGCGCCGTTCACCGCGTTCGCGCCGGCCTTCGCCGCGCTCGCCGCGGTCACGCCGGCCTTCGCCACGCTCGCCACGCGGCGGGCGCTCGGCGCTGTCCGCCGGCGGCAGGGCGCCGGGCTGGCTGTCGGCGCCCAGGCGCTCGTCACGACGTTCCTCGCGGCGCTCGCCGCGCTGGCGTTCGCCGCGTGCTTCGCGCTGGTCGCGCTGGTCGCGCTGCTCGTCGCCGCGACCTTCCACGCGCTCGCCACGCTCACCGCGCTCACCGCGCTCACCGCGCTCACCGCGCTGGCGCTCGCCGCGGCGTTGCTCGCCATCGCGGCGGGGCGGCTGGCCGTCGGCGCCTTCGGCCGCCGCGCGCTCGCGCCGGCCCTCGTCACGGCCACGGCCTTCGCCGCGCCGGCCGCCCTGGCGCTCGCCGTCACGCCCACCGCGGCCGCCGCGGCGGCCTTCGCCACGGCCTTCACCGCGTCCTTCGCGACGCTCTTCCCTCGACGCCGGTGCGGCGACCGGTGCGGCCGGCGCGGGCGCTGCCGCCGGCGCAACGCCGAACAACGACTTGAGCCAGCCGACGAAGCCGGTTTCGGCCGGCACCGGCGCGGCTGCGGGCGCGGGCGCCCGGGCCGGGGCCGCAGGTGCCGCTGCGGGTGCCGCAGCGGCCTTCGCCGGCTCGGGCCTGGGCTCGACCACCGGGGCCGGCATGTCGGGCAGCACGCCCTTGATCACCGGTTCCTGCCGGTTGGTGCGCTCATGCGACCGGCGCGTGACGTTGGTGGACTCCTCGAAGTCCTCGGCCATGTGGTAGCTGGCCTGCAGGTTGTCCAGGCGCGGATCGTCGTGCTTCAGGCGCTCGAGGCGGTAGTTGGGCGTCTCGAGCGTCTTGTTCGGCACCATGATGACGTTCAGGCGCTGCTTCAGCTCGATCTTGGCGATCTCGGTGCGCTTCTCGTTGAGCAGGAAGGAGGCGACCTCCACCGGTACCTGCACGTGCACGGCCGCCGTGCCGTCCTTCATCGACTCTTCCTGGATGATCCGCAGGATCTGCAGCGCCGAGCTCTCGGTGTCGCGGATGTGGCCGTGGCCGCCGCAGCGCGGACAGGGCACGGACGCGCCTTCGGACAGCGCCGGGCGCAGGCGCTGGCGGCTCATCTCCATCAGCCCGAACTTGCTGATGGTGCCGAACTGCACCCGCGCGCGGTCCTGCCGCAGCGCGTCGCGCAACCGGCTTTCCACTTCGCGCCGGTTCTTGCTCTCCTCCATGTCGATGAAGTCGATCACGATCAGGCCGCCCAGGTCGCGCAGCCGCATCTGGCGCGCCACCTCGTCGGCCGCCTCCAGGTTGGTGCGGGTGGCGGTCTCCTCGATGTCGCCGCCCTTGATGGCGCGCGCCGAGTTGACGTCGATCGAGACCAGCGCCTCGGTGTGGTCGATCACGATGACGCCGCCGGAAGGCAGCTTCACCTCGCGGGCGTAAGCCGACTCGATCTGGTGCTCGATCTGGAAGCGCGAGAACAGGGCCGCGTCGTCGCGGTAGCGCTTGACCTTCGCCGCATGCTCGGGCATCACGTGCGACATGAACTGCTGCGCCTGCTCGTAGATGTCGTCGGTGTCGATCAGGATGTCGCCGATGTCGCCGTTGAAGTAGTCGCGGATCGCGCGGATCACCAGGCTCGACTCCTGGTAGATCAGGAAGGCGCCCTTGCCGCCCTTGGCCGCACCCTCGACGGCGGTCCACAGCTTGAGCAGGTAGTTCAGGTCCCACTGCAGTTCCGGCGCGCTGCGGCCGATGCCTGCCGTGCGCGCGATGATGGACATCCCGTTCGGGTACTCCAGCTGGTCCATCGCCTCCTTCAGCTCGGCCCGGTCGTCGCCCTCGATCCGGCGGCTGACGCCGCCGCCACGCGGGTTGTTGGGCATCAGCACGACGTAGCGGCCGGCCAGCGAGATGAAGGTGGTCAGGGCCGCGCCCTTGTTGCCGCGCTCTTCCTTCTCGACCTGGACCAGCAGTTCCTGGCCCTCCTTGATGACGTCGTTGATCCGCGCCTGCGAGACCGGCACGCCCTGCGCGAAATAGCTCCGGGAGATCTCCTTGAACGGCAGGAAGCCGTGGCGGTCCTCGCCGTAATCCACGAAGCACGCTTCGAGCGACGGCTCGACGCGCGTCACCACGGCCTTGTAGATGTTGCCCTTGCGCTGTTCGCGCCCTTCGATCTCGATCTCGTAGTCGAGGAGCTTCTGTCCATCGACGATTGCCAGCCGGCGTTCTTCCGCCTGCGTGGCGTTGATCAGCATCCGCTTCATCGCGTCACCTTTACGACATGCAACGCGCCCTCGCGGGCGCGAATTTCAATGCCGGGCAGACGCTTCGAAACGATGGAATTGCCGGGGATGCCGGCCGGCCGAGTGCTAACTCAGCAGGCGTGGCAAGGGCGCGTGGAGGAGGGCGAAGAAGGGGCTGCCGCGCCGGCGCTGTGGCGCCGCGGGACGGACAGCACACCGGGCCCGCGGGTCGCGGGGCGACAGCGACGCCCAGGCGCGCACCGGGGCTGTGAGCCACCGCCAGCAGGCCATGAGGATTGCCATCAACATCAGGACTTCTCGCCGAGATCCGGCCGCGAGCAGGTGCTCGCGGCAATGTATTCCGTATCAGTGTTTCAAAGAGCCGCTTGACCCCGGTCCGGCGCGCCATCGCCGGCATCCATACCGGCGATCTGCGAACAGGCGAGCCGGGGTGGCATCGACCTTGCCAACGTGGCCGGCGGCAGTGCGTGGACTAAACTCCAAGCCAAATCAACCACTTACAGCGCTACGTTGGTGAAACAGATTATAGGGGCCGGCACGCCGCCTGCAACCGGCGGGGCCAAATCGATCTCGGTGGACGAAGAATCCGCGGGCCAGCGCCTCGACAATTTTCTGCTGCGCCAGCTCAAGGGCGTTCCGAAAACCCATGTGTACCGGATCATCCGCAGCGGCGAAGTTCGGGTGAACAAGGGGCGGGCGGCCGCGGACACGCGGGTGGCGGCGGGCGATGTCGTGCGGCTGCCGCCGGTGCGGATTTCGGAGGCAGTGGCCGCCAAGGCCGGGCTGCCGGTGCCCGCACGCGAATTCCCGGTGCTGCTGGAGGATGAGCACCTACTCGCCGTGGACAAGCCGGCCGGCGTGGCCGTGCACGGCGGCAGCGGGGTGAGCTTCGGCGTCATCGAGCAGTTGCGGCGCGCCCGGCCGGCGGCTCGCATGCTGGAACTGGTGCACCGGCTGGACCGCGATACCTCGGGCATCCTGCTGGTCGCGAAGAAGCGCTCGGCGCTGGTTGCGCTGCAGGACCAGTTCCGCCAGCGCGAAACCGGCAAGACCTATCTCGCGCTGGTGGTGGGCGACTGGCCGGCGGCCAGGAAGGTGATCGACGTGCCGCTGCACAAGTACCTGCAGGCCGACGGCGAGCGGCGGGTGCGCGTGGTCGCTCCGGGCGACCCCGACGGCATGCGGTCGATCACGCTGGTCAGGGTCGCCCGGCGGCTGAAGCTGGAGCCGCCGGCGGCCGGCCTGCCGGGCGACGGCAGCTTCACGCTGCTGGAGGTCACGATCCGCACCGGTCGCACCCACCAGATCCGGGTCCACCTCGCGTCCCAGGGACATCCGATCGCAGGCGACGACAAGTACGGCCAGTTCGAGCTGAACAAGCTCTTGCAAAAGGCGGGGCTCAAACGCATGTTCCTGCATGCGTGGCGGTTACAGTTCGACCATCCGGCCACCGGCGAACGCGTTGAACTGCTGGCTCCGCTGCCCCCCGAACTGAAGAGATTCTGCGACCATGCCGCCGCACCGTCCCCGCCGCTTTGACCTGATCGCGTTCGACTGGGACGGCACGCTGTTCGATTCCACCGCGATCATCGTGCGCTGCATCCAGCAGTCGGTGCTGGACGTGGGCGGCGCCAGGCCCACCGACAAGGCCGCCGCCTACGTGATCGGGATGGGCCTGATGCAGGCGCTGGCGCACGCCGCGCCTGACGTTCCGCCGGAGCGCTATCCGCAGCTGGGGGCGCGCTACCGCCACCATTACATGGAGCACCAGAACGACCTGAGCCTGTTCCCGGGGGTGCTGCCGCTGCTGGATGAGCTGAAGGCGCGCCAGCACTGGCTGGCCGTGGCCACCGGCAAGTCGCGGCGCGGCCTGGACGAGGTGCTGCGCGCCGTGCAGCTGCAGGGCGTGTTCAACGGCTCGCGCACGGCCGACGAGACGGCCGGCAAGCCCCATCCCATGATGCTGCAGGAGCTGATGCGCGAATTCGGCACCGAGCCGGGGCGCACGCTGATGGTGGGCGACACCACCCACGACCTGCAGATGGCGCTGAATGCGGGCTGTCCCGCGGTGGGCGTCAGCTACGGCGCTCACGAGCCCGGCGAGTTCGCCAGCCTCGACCCGCTGTACGTGGCGCATTCGGTGGCCGACCTGCACCAGTGGCTGCTCGCCAACGGGTGACGCACCATGAGCGACGCGGCCATCGCCCTGTGCCGGTCGGAGGACCTCGCCGACGGCGGGCTCGCCGTGCCCTTCGACATCGTCTACGGCGGCCAGACCTGCCGCGCCTTTGCCGTGCGCTGGCGCGGCGCCGTCCACGCGTACCTGAACCGCTGCAGCCACGTGGCGATGGAGCTGGACTGGCAGCCGAACCATTTCTTCGACGACAGCGGCCGCTGGCTGGTGTGCGGCACCCACGGCGCCACCTACCAGCCCGACACCGGCCGGTGCTCCGCAGGCCCCTGCCGCGGCGGGCTCGTGAAAATTGCCGTGAGCGAGCACGACGGCGTGGTGCACTGGCATACTGCTTACAACACGAAACCAATCCAGTCCTGACATGAGCCAACCGCTACCGCCCACGGAGTCGCAGGCGAGCGATCCTGCACCGGTCGCCGCCGATCCCGGCCGGGAGGCCGCGCTGGAGCGCAGCGCGTTCGAGCGTCTCATGTTCGCGACGCTGGAGGAGCAGCGCCGCGCCCGCCGCTGGCGCAGCTTCATCCGGCTGGCCTGGCTCGTGTTCTTCATCTTCCTGGTGTGGACGCTGGTGTACCGCGGCGCGCCGACCGCCGACGTCACGGCCCCGCATACCGCCGTCGTCGAGCTGAAGGGCGAGATCGCGTCGGGGGGCGACGCCAGTGCCGAGAACATCGTGGCCGGGATGCGCAGCGCCTTCGAGGACGAGGGCGCCAAGGCCGTGGTGCTGCTGATCAACTCGCCCGGCGGCAGCCCGGTGCAGGCCGGGATCATCAACGACGAGATCCGGCGCCTGCGCGCCAAGCACAACAAGCCGGTCTATGCGGTGGTGGAGGAATCCTGCGCGTCCGCCGCGTACTACATCGCGGCGGCGGCCGACCGCATCTTCGTGGACAAGGCCAGCATCGTCGGCAGCATCGGCGTGCTGATGGACGGCTTCGGCTTCACCGGCCTGATGGACAAGCTGGGGGTCGAGCGGCGCCTGATGACCGCCGGCGAGAACAAGGGATTCCTGGATCCGTTCAGCCCGCAGACCGAGCGGCACCGTGCCTTCGCGCAGTCGATGCTGGACCAGATCCACAAGCAGTTCATCGAGGTGGTCAAGGCCGGTCGCGGCAAGCGGCTGAAGGAGACGCCCGAGCTGTTCAGCGGGCTGTTCTGGACCGGGCAGCAGGCGGTGGAGATGGGGCTGGCCGACCAGCTGGGCAACCTGGACTTCGTGGCGCGGGAGGTCGTGAAAGCCGAGGAACTGGTGGACTACACCCGGCGCGAGAACGTGGCCGAGCGGCTGGCCAAGAAGTTCGGCGCGGCGATCGGCGAAGGGGCCGTGCGGGCCGTGCGATCGGTGCCGGCCCTGCGCTGACCGGCAGGGGCTGCGGCCGCGCGCCGCCCCCTGGCTTCGTGCTGCGCCGCACAATATAATCGCGGCACAAGCTCTGCGCGCTGCCGGCCGGCTCCACCCACCGTCCGACCCAGGCAGCGCGGCCCGCGCGGCACGGCCTCCGCCATCCGGACGGCCTCACCCGCATGGACAGCGAGCGCTGGCAGTCCGCCCGGGCGGTGCAGCGTGCCCTTTGGCCCCTTGCCTGCGGCCGCGAGCGCGGCTGCCACCACCCATGTCCAGCGAACCGTCCAGCCCCGGCAGCGCACGCAAGCCGATGACGCTGCACCGCCTGCGCACCATGCACGCGGCCGGCGAGAAGATTGCCATGCTGACCTGCTACGACGCGAGCTTCGCGCAACTGCTCGACGCGGCCGGCGTAGACGTGCTGCTGGTGGGCGACTCGCTCGGCATGGTGCTGCAGGGCCACGACACCCCGGTGCCGGTATCGCTGGAGGACATGGCGTACCACACGCGTTGCGTGGCCCGCGGCGCCGGCAACGCCTGGATCGTCGGCGACCTGCCGTTCGGCAGCTATCACGAGTCGGCGCAGCAGGCCCAGCGCAGTGCGGCGCGGCTGATGCAAAGCGGCGCCCACATGGTCAAGCTGGAAGGCGGCGGCTGGACCGCCCCGACCGTGCGCTTCCTGGCCGAGCGCGGCATCCCGGTGTGCGCCCACCTGGGCCTCACGCCCCAGTCGGTCCATGCGCTGGGCGGCTGGCGCGTGCAGGGGCGCGGCGAGGAGGCCGCCCAGACCCTGGCGCGCGAGGCGCGTGAACTCGCCGACGCCGGTGCCGCGATGCTGGTGCTGGAGCTGGTCCCCAGCGCGCTTGCCGCGCAGGTGACGCGCGGCCTGCCGATCCCCGTCATCGGCATCGGCGCTGGCCCTGCGTGCAGCGGGCAGGTGCTGGTGCTGCACGACATGCTGGGCGTCACGCGCGGGCCGTTGCCGCGCTTCGTGCGCGACTTCGGCGCCGAAGGCGGCCCGGTCCAGGCCGCGGTGCGCCGCTACGTGCAGGCCGTCAAGGACGGCAGCTTCCCGGCCGAGCCGGTCCATACCTACTGAATCGAAGGAACCCTGGTCATGCGCGTCATCCATTCCATCGCCCAGTTGCGGCACGCCCTGGCGGGCGCCGGCGCGGCCTTCGTGCCCACCATGGGCAACCTGCATGCCGGCCATCTGTCGCTGGTGGCGCTGGCCCGTGCGGCCGGCGGCCCGGTGGTGACCAGCATCTTCGTCAACCGGCTGCAGTTCGCGCCGCACGAGGACTTCGATACCTACCCGCGAACCTTCGCGCACGACTGCGAGCTGCTGCGCGAGGCCGGCTGCGACATCGTGTTCGCCCCCGGCGAGGCGGAACTCTATCCGCAGCCCCAGGAGTTCACGGTGCAGCCGCAGCCGGCGCTGGCCGACGTCCTGGAAGGGCATTTCCGTCCCGGCTTCTTCACCGGCGTGTGCACGGTGGTGCTCAAGCTGTTCAACTGCGTGCAGCCGCGGGTGGCGGTGTTCGGCAAGAAGGACTACCAGCAGCTGATGGTGATCCGGGCCATGGTGCAGCAGCTGGCGTTGCCGGTCGACGTCGTGGCGGGCGAAACCGCGCGCGCCGGGGACGGTCTGGCGCTGTCCTCGCGCAACGGCTACCTGGATGCCGCGCAGCGCGCCGAAGCGCCCAGCCTGGCGCGGGAGCTGCAAGGCATTGGTGCTGCGGTGCGGCAGGGCCGCACCGACTGGGAGGCGCTGGAGCGGGCCGCGCTGGACGCGCTGGCGGCGCGCGGCTGGCAGCCGGACTATGTCGCGATCCGCCGGCGCGGCGACCTGGGCGCCCCGGAGGCCGGCGCCGAGCTGGTGGCGCTGGCGGCGGCACGCCTGGGCACGACCCGGCTGATCGACAACCTGGAGCTGGCACTGCCGGCGCGCGGCTGAAGCTGCCGCTCAGCGTCCCAGCGCGAACACGGCCGGCGTGTCGTTGGCCACCGGCGCGGGCTGCTGCCGCCAGCCGCTGACCGCCAGCGTGCGGATCGTCGCCCGGGGCAAGGTCAGGCCGCTGGCGACGCAGACCCTGGTCGCGGGCTCCAGGCCCTTGAGGAGCGCTTCCCACAGCGCCGCGTTGCGGTAGGGCGTCTCGATGAACAGCTGGGTCTGCCCGGTGCGCAGCGCCAGTGCCTCCAGCTCCCGGATCCGTTGGGTGCGGCCGGCGGCGTCCTGCGGCAGGTAGCCGACGAAGGCGAAGTTCTGCCCGTTCAGGCCGCTGGCAGCCAGCGCCAGCAGCAGCGCGGCCGGTCCGACCAGCGGCACCACCTCGAGCCCGAGCTGGTGCGCCGCGCGCACCACCGAAGCGCCCGGGTCGGCCACGGCCGGCATGCCGGCTTCGCTCAGCAGCCCGACGTCATGCCCCGCCAGCGCCGGCGCGAGCAGCGGGCGCGCGTCGAAGCTGCCGTCGTGGTCGCCCTTCTTGTGCACCTCGCGCGGCAGCTCGACGATCGACTGCTCGCGCAGCGGCGCTGCCAGTGGCTGCAGTTCGCCCACGCGTTTGAGCACGGCGCGGGCCGACTTGGCGTCCTCGCAGATCCAGTGCACCAGGCGAGCCGCCGCCTCGATCGTGCCCTCGGGCAACACGTTGCGCAACGGCACCTGCGGCGCGCAGCCGAAATCCAGCGGCGCCGGCACCAGCCAGAGGCGGCCGCGCCCTCCGGGCTGCGTCACAGCAGCTTCACCCCGGCCGCGCGCAGCATGCGGCAGGTGCGGATCAGCGGCAGGCCGACCAGGGCCGTGGGGTCGTCGCTGTCGATCGCCTCCAGCAGGGCGATGCCCAGGCCTTCGCTGCGGGCGCTGCCGGCGCAGTCATAGGGCTGCTCGGCGCGCAGGTAGGCCTCGATCTCGGCGTCGTCGTACTGGCGGAACCTGACCCGCACCGGGGCCAGGTCGACCTCCTCGAAGCCGCGCGCCGCGCACACCACGGCCAGGGCGGTCTGGAACACCACGGTGCGCCCGCGCATGCGGCGCAGCTGCGCCACGGCCCGCTCGTGGTTGCCCGGCTTGCCCAGCGGCTCGCCGTCCAGGTCGGCCACCTGGTCCGAGCCGATCACGGCCGCGCCGGGAAAGCGCGCCGCCACCGCCCGTGCCTTGGCCAGGGCCAGCCGGCGCGCCAGCGCCGACGGCGTCTCGCCCGGCAGCGCGGCCTCGTCGACGCCTGGCGCGGCGACCTCGAAATCCAGCTTCAGCCGTGACAGCAGTTCGCGCCGGTACGGCGAGGTGGACCCGAGCACCACGGCGGGTGCCGGCGCCTGGATCGAGCGGTCGGACATGGCGCGATTCTCTTACACTGGACCCATGTCCAAGGAGTTCACCGCCCGCCGGCTCGATGTCAGGCGCTTCGCCGAGGAAGGCGCGGCGTTGAGCGGGCGCGAGCCGGTGCAGGCGCACGACCGGCTGCTGGCCGAAACCCAGGGCCGCGGCGGCCCTGCGGGCGTGTCTTGGTCGGCCGCGGGCGAGTTGCTCAACGCCGGACATGTCGAGCCGGACGTCTGGCTGCACCTGAAGGCCGACGCCGTGGTGCTGCTCACCTGCCAGCGCTGCCTGGGGCCGGTCGAGGTTGCGCTGGCGGTGGACCGCCGCTTCCGGTTCGTGACGGGCGAGGAAGCGGCCGCGGCGCAGGACGAGGAGGCCGAGGAGGACGTGCTGGCGCTCAGCCGCAGCTTCGACCTGGTGGAACTGGTCGAGGACGAACTGCTGATGGAAATGCCCCTGGCGCCGCGCCACGAGGTGTGTCCGCAGCCGGTCAGGATGAACGCCCAGGACGAGGACTTCGAACAGGCTGGCGAACGGGCGGCCAACGCCTTCGCCGTGCTGGGCAAGCTGAAGACGGGCCAGGGCGAGGACAAGTAGGCTATAATGGCGGGCTTCGCGCCCGACGCTGCGCGTTTTTACCAACTTTCCAGGCCTTGCCCGCGGCGGGGCCTCACCAGGAGCCCATCATGGCCGTTCAGCAGAACAAGAAGTCGCCGTCCAAGCGCGGCATGCACCGCTCGCACAACGCGCTGGTGGTGCCCGGCATCGCCGTCGAGCCGACCACCGGCGAGACCCACCTGCGCCACCACATCAGCCCCACCGGCTTTTACCGCGGCCGCAAGGTGCTCAAGACCAAGAACGAAGCCTGAGCCCCGGCTGGCTTGGCGGCAAGGCCCGGCTGCAGGCGCAGCGCGGGCCTTTGTTTTGTCCGCGCCCGGCACCCGGAAGACTGATGAAAAGGCTCTACATTTGAGGCATGACCACACTGGCTGTTGATTGCATGGGCGGCGACCACGGGCCCGCGGTCACCGTGCCCGCCTGCCGGCAGTTCCTCGAGCGCCACCCCGACGCCCACCTGCTGCTGGTGGGTGCCCCCGACAGCCTGTCGTCGCTGCGCCATCCGCGCGCCACCGTGCTGCCCGCCTCCGAGGTGGTGGCGATGGACGACCCGGTCGAAGTGGCCCTGCGGCGCAAGAAGGATTCGTCCATGCGGGTGGCGATCCAGCAGGTCAAGGCCGGCGCCGCCGAGGCGGCCGTCTCGGCCGGCAACACCGGCGCCCTGATGGCGCTGGCGCGCTACCTGCTCAAGACCGAGGACGGCATCGACCGTCCGGCCATCGCGTCGCACCTGCCCAATGCGAAGGGTCACGCCACCACCGTGCTGGACCTGGGCGCCAACGTGGACTGCACCGAGCAGCACCTGCTGCAGTTCGCCGTCATGGGCTCGGCGCTGGTGTCGGCGCTGACCGAGGACGAGTCGCCGTCGGTGGGCCTGCTCAACATCGGCGAGGAGGTCATCAAGGGCGGCGAGGTGATCAAGCGCGCCGGCGAGCTGCTGCGCGCCGCGGCGGCTTCGGGCGACCTCAATTTCCACGGCAACGTGGAAGGCAACGACATCTTCAAGGGCACCACCGACATCGTGGTGTGCGACGGCTTCGTCGGCAACGTCGCCCTGAAGGCGAGCGAGGGGCTGGCCGCGATGGTCGGCGGCTTCCTGCGCGAGGAGTTCTCGCGCAACCCGCTGACCCGGTTGGCGGCGCTGGCGGTGTACCCGGTGCTGGCCGCCTTCAAGAAGCGGGTGGACTACCGGCGCTACAACGGCGCGGCGCTGCTGGGCTTGCGCGGGCTCGTGTTCAAGAGCCACGGGTCGGCCGACGCGTTCGCGTTCGAGCAGGCACTCAACCGCGCGTATGATGCGGCCCGGCACAGGCTGCTCGACCGTGTACGGGCCCGGATCGCCCACGCCCAGCCGCTGCTGGGGGCCGGCGGCGATGCGCAGCCGCTGGAACGAATGGCGACTTCCTCATGACAAGATATTCGCGCATCACCGGCACCGGCAGCTTCCTGCCGCCGCGCCGCGTCACGAACGCCGACCTCGCCGCCGACCTGGCCGCGCGCGGCGTCGAGACCTCCGACGACTGGATCGTGGAGCGCACCGGCATTCGGGCGCGCCATTTTGCCGAGCCCGACGTGACCTCCAGCGACCTGGGCGTCGAGGCCGCACGGCGGGCCCTGCAGGCCGCGGGCGCGGCCCCCGGCGACATCGACCTGATCATCGTGGCCACGTCGACGCCGGACATGGTGTTCCCCTCGGCCGCCTGCATCCTGCAGCACAAGCTGGGGATCGCCGGCTGCCCCGCCTTCGACGTGCAGGCGGTCTGCAGCGGGTTCATCTACGCGCTGACCATTGCCGACTCGATGATCCGCACCGGCAGCGCCAGCAAGGCGCTGGTGATCGGCGCCGAGGTGTTCTCGCGCATCCTGGACTTCGACGACCGCACCACCTGCGTGCTGTTCGGCGACGGTGCCGGCGCCGTGGTGCTGGAAGCCTCCGACACTCCCGGCATCCTGGCCACCGACCTGCACGCCGACGGCAAGCACGTGGGCATCCTGTGCGTGCCGGGCACCGTCTCCGGCGGCAAGGTCCTGGGCGACCCGCTGCTCAAGATGGACGGCCAGGCCGTGTTCAAGCTGGCCGTGGGCGTGCTCGAGGACGCGGCGCGCGCGGTGCTGGGCAAGGCGGGGCGCACCGACGCCGACATCGACTGGCTGATCCCGCACCAGGCCAACATCCGCATCATGCAGAGCACGGCGCGGAAGCTGAAACTGCCGGCCGACAAGCTGTTCGTCACGGTCGACCAGCACGGCAACACCTCGGCCGCCTCGATTCCGCTCGCGCTTGACGCCGCCGTGCGGGGCGGCAAGATCGCCAGGGGCGATACGCTGCTGCTCGAGGGCGTCGGCGGCGGCTTCACCTGGGGCGCGGTGCTGCTGGACTTCTGAAGCCCGCCCGGACGGGCTGCCCCTCGCGAAGAACAACCATGAAACCGTTTGCATTCGTCTTTCCCGGCCAGGGTTCGCAGGCCGTCGGCATGCTGGACGCCTGGGCCGGACACCCGGCCGTGGCCGCTGCCGTGCAGGAGGCGTCCGACGCCCTCGGCGAAGACGTCGGCCGGCTGATCCGCGAAGGCCCCAAGGAAGCGCTGGCCCTGACCACCAACACGCAGCCCGTCATGCTGGTGGCCGGCGTGGCCGCCTACCGCGCCTGGCTGGCCGAGGGCGGCGCGCCCCCGGCGGTGCTGGCCGGCCACTCGCTGGGCGAGTATTCCGCGCTGGTCGCCTCCGGCGTGCTGACGCTGGCCGACGCGGCGCCGCTGGTGCGTTTTCGCGCGCAGGCGATGCAGGAGGCGGTGCCGGTGGGTGAGGGCGCCATGGCGGCGATCCTGGGCCTGGACGCGCAGAAGGTGGTCGACGGCTGCGCCGAGGCGGCGCGCAGCTTCGGCGCCAACAGCGGCGAGGTGGTGGAGGCCGTCAACTTCAACGACCCGGTGCAGACCGTGATCGCCGGCAGCAAGGCCGCCGTGGACAAGGCCTGCGAGGTGCTCAAGGCCCATGGCGCCAAGCGCGCGCTGCCGCTGCCGGTGTCGGCGCCGTTCCATTCCAGTCTGATGAAACCGGCGGCCGAGCGCCTGCAGCAGCGGCTGGCGGCCACGCCATTCGCGGCGCCGCGCATCCCGGTGGTGAACAACATCGAGGCCAGCATCGAGACCGATCCGGCGCGCATCCGCGCCGCGCTGTACCAGCAGGCGTTCGGACCGGTGCGCTGGGTCGACTGCGTGCGCGCCATCGCCGGCCAGGGCGTGGCGGCGATCGTCGAGTGCGGCCCGGGCAAGGTGCTGGCCGGCATGACCAGGCGGATCGCACCCGACCTCGCGGCCGCGGCACTGTACGACCCGGCCAGCCTGGCCGAAGTGAAGGGAATGCTGGCATGAGCGCCGCGATGACCGACAGTCTGCAGGGCCAGGTGGCCCTGGTCACCGGCGCCAGCCGCGGCATCGGCGCGGCGATCGCGCTGGAACTGGCGCGCCAGGGCATGCAGGTGGTCGGCACAGCCACCTCCGAGGCGGGCGCGGCGGCCGTCGGCCAGGCGCTGGCGGCCTATCCCGGCTGCAGCGGCGCCGTGCTCGACGTGAACGACGGGGCGGCCGGCCAGGCGCTGGTCGACCGCATCGTCGCGAAGCAGGGCGGCCTGCACGTGCTGGTCAACAACGCCGGCATCACCCGCGACACCCTGGCGATGCGCCTGAAGGACGAGGACTGGGACGCCGTGCTGGACACCAACCTCAAAGCCGTGTTCCGGATGTGCCGCACGGCCATCAAGCCGATGATGAAGCAGCGCTACGGCCGCATGATCAACATCACCTCGGTGGTGGGGGCCAGCGGGAACCCGGGCCAGGCCAACTACGCGGCCGCCAAGGCCGGGGTGGCGGGCCTGACGCGCGCCCTGGCCCGGGAACTGGGCAGCCGGCACATCACGGTCAACTGCATCGCGCCGGGCTTCATCGAGACCGACATGACGGCGGGACTGCCGCCAGCGCAGCAGCAGGCGCTGCTGCAGCAGATCCCGCTGGGCCACCTGGGGCAGCCGGGCGACATCGCGCACGCGGTCGCCTTCCTGGCGTCGCCCCGTGCCGGCTACGTCACGGGCCAGGAAATCCACGTGAACGGCGGCATGTACATGGCCTGAACCCGGGTCACGGCCGGCCCGTCCGCGCCGGCCGCCCCCACCCGGAACGGCCGCGGTAGGGGCGCTAAAATCGCGGATTCATTCACAAACCCTCTGAGGGAACCCATGAGCGATATCGAAGCACGTGTCAAGAAAATCATCGCCGAGCAGCTCGGCGTGGAAGAGTCGCAGGTCACCAATGAAAAGGCTTTCGTGGCCGACCTGGGTGCCGACTCCCTTGACACCGTGGAACTGGTGATGGCGCTCGAGGACGAGTTCGGCATCGAGATCCCGGACGAGGACGCGGAGAAGATCACGACGGTGCAGAACGCCATCGACTACGCCAACGCCCACCAGAAGGCCTGAGCGCATGCGCGCTGTCGACAATCGCCTCCAGCCGCTGTGCCCTCCCGCTCGGGGCGAGGCGGCTGCTGCCGCGGACCCGGGAGCGGCGGCATGACGCGCCGCCGCGTGGTCGTGACCGGCCTGGGCTGCGTGTCCCCGGTCGGCAACTCGGTGGGCGAGGCATGGGCCAATCTGCTGGCGGGAACGCCGGGCATTGACCTCATCACGCAATTCGATGCCAGCAACTTCGGCTGCAAGTTCGCCGGCGAGGTGAAGGGCTTCAATATCGGGGACTACATGCCCGAGAAGGAAGCCCGCCACATGGACCGCTTCATCCATCTGGGACTCGCCGCCGCCTTCCAGGCCGTCAAGGACAGCGGGCTGCCCTCGGGCGACGCGCTCGATCCCGAGCTGGCGACGCGCATCGGCTGCAACATCGGTTCGGGCATCGGCGGACTGCCGATGATCGAGCAGACCCACGCCGAGCTGACGGCGCGCGGCCCGCGGCGGATCTCGCCGTTCTTCGTGCCGGCGTCGATCATCAACATGATTTCCGGCCATGTGTCGATCAAGTGCGGGTTCAAGGGGCCCAACATCGCGGTCGTCACGGCCTGCACCACGGGCCTGCATGCGATCGGCCTGTCGGGCCGCCTGATCGAAAGCGGCGACGCCGACGTGATGGTCGCTGGCGGGGCCGAGTCCTGCGTCTCGCCGATGGGCATCGGCGGCTTCGCCGCGGCCCGCGCGCTGTCCACCCGCAACGACGATCCGAAGACGGCGTCGCGCCCCTGGGACAAGGATCGCGACGGCTTCGTGCTCGGCGAGGGCGCCGGCGTGGTGGTGCTCGAGGAGTACGAGCATGCCAAGAGCCGCGGCGCGAAGATCTACGCCGAGCTGGCCGGCTTCGCCATGAGCGCGGATGCATATCACATGACCGCGCCGGACGTGGACGGACCGCGCCGTGCCATGGTGAGCGCGCTGCGCAACGCCGGCCTGAACGCCGACCAGGTCGACTACCTGAACGCCCACGGCACCTCGACGCCGCTGGGCGACCTGAACGAGAGCAATGCCATCAAGCTGGCGCTGGGCGAGCATGCGCGCAGGGTCGTCGTTAATTCGACCAAGTCGATGACCGGCCACCTGCTGGGCGGCGCCGGCGGCATCGAGTCGGTGTTCACCGTGCTGGCGCTGCACGACCAGAAGAGCCCGCCGACCATCAACATCTTCAATCAGGATCCCGAGTGCGACCTGGACTACTGCGCCAACACGGCGCGGGACATGAAGATCGAGGTGGCGATGAAGAACAACTTCGGCTTCGGCGGCACCAACGGCACGCTCGTCTTCAAGCGGCATCGCTAGCCCAGGCCCAGGCGGTCCCCATGCATGACGCCCCATCGGTGAGTTACCCGGTGGGGCGTTCGCCTTGGGCCGCCGCCCTGGCCGCCGCGCTCTGGCTGGCCGGTGCGGGCGCCACGCTGGCGTGGAGCGCGCAGCCGCAGGTGGCGGCCTGGCGCATCGCGCTGGCGTGGACCGCTGTCGGCGTGGCCGGGGTAGCGGCCTGGCGGGCCTGGCGCCTCGCACCTCGTGGCCTGCTGACCTGGGACGGCGCGGACTGGAACTGGAACGACGCCGGCGGCGGGCGGCTGCAGGTTGCCCTCGACCTGCAGCGCGTGCTGCTGGTGCTTTGGCACGGCGGTGAGGACCGCCGCTGGCTGTGGCTGGAGCGCGCGAGCTGCCCCGCGCGCTGGGATGAGATGCGCCGTGCGGTATATTCCCGCGCCAGACCCGCAGCGCTGCCGGCCGCCCAGCCGCCGGCGGCGAAACCATGACCAGAACGCCTTCCGCGCCACCGCCCAGCCCGGCGGACACCGACCTGATGCTGGTGGAGCGCACGGTGGCGGGCGACCACAAGGCCTATGAACTGCTGGTACTCAAGTACCAGCGCCGCATCGAGCGGCTGATCGGCCGCATGGTGCGCGACGTCGACCTGGTCGAGGACATCGCCCAGGAAACCTTCATCCGGGCCTATCGCGCGCTGAGCCAGTTCCGCGGCGAGGCGCAGTTCTACACCTGGTTGTACCGGATTGCCGTGAACACGGCCAAGAAGGCGCTGGTCGACCTCAAGCGCGACCCGCTGGTGTCCGAGACCACCCTGCGCGGAGGCGGCGGCGACGACGACGATGAAACTTCCGCCGTGGAGAACGAACTAACCAGCGCCGAAACCCCCGAGACCGTGCTCGCGGCCAAGGAGATCGCGGCGACCGTCAACTCGGCCATGGAGGCGCTGCCCGATGAACTGCGGCAGGCCGTCACGCTGCGCGAGATCGACGGCCTGAGCTACGAAGAGATCGCGGAAGTGATGAACTGCCCCATCGGGACCGTGCGGTCACGCATCTTCCGGGCGCGAGAGGCGATTTCGGCCAAGGTGAAGCCCTTGCTGGAAAACCAGACGGGCAAGCGCTGGTGACGGCGCGAGGTGATGTGATGGAACAGATGCAGACGCAGGAACTCATATCGGCGCTGGCCGACGGCCAGCTGCAAGGCGACGCCTTCGTGCGCGGCGTCGAGCTGGCCGCGGCGGACCCGGACGCGCGCGAAGCCTGGCAGACCTACCACCTGATCGGCGACGTGCTGCGCTCGGGCGAGCTGGCCGTGGGCGGCGCGCCCTCGGCGTTCCTCGCGCGGCTGCAGCAGCGGTTGCACGACGAGCAGCCGGCCGCACCGCAGGTCGCGGCCGCGCCGGTGGCCACGATCCCGGCCCGCGCGGCAGCGGCCAACGACGGCAGCTTCCGCTGGAAGATGGTGGCCGGCGCGGCCTCGGTCGCGGCCGTGGCGGCGATCACCTGGTCGCTGGTCGGCGGCGGCGCGAACAGGCCGGCCGGCCCCGAACTGGCCAAGGCGCCGGCCGGCACGATGCTTTCGTCGGGCGAGCGCGCCGTGATGATCCGCAACCCGCAGCTCGATGAACTGCTGGCGGCGCATCGCCAGCTGGGCGGCGCCTCGGCGTTCCAGACCACCACCGGCTTCGTGCGCAACGCCACCTTCGAAGGCTCCGGCCGCTGAACGCCAGCATGCAGCAGAAGCACCAGCACAAGCAGCATCGGGGCGTGGGCCGCCGCGGCGTCGTGGCGCTCGGAAGCCTGGGTCTGCTGGAAGCCGCCATGGCGCAGGCCGTGCCGCCGGCCGGCACCGCCGCCCGGCACGAGGAACGCGGCGTGGCCGAGTGGCTCGAGCGCATGCACGACGCCTCGCGCCGGCGCAACTACATCGGGACGCTGGTGGTGTCGTCCAACACCGGGGCAATGTCCAGCGCGCGCATCTGGCACGCGTGCGACGGGCCGCAGCAGCTGGAGCGGGTGGAGGCGCTGACCGGCGCGCCGCGCTGGACCTTCCGGCGCAACGAGGAAGTGGTCACCTTCCTGCCCGAAGCGCGGGTCGCCCGCACCGAGCGGCGCGAGCTGCTGGGCCTGTTCCCGGACCTGGTCAAGTCCAGCGAAACGTCCATTCCCGACTTCTACGCGGCACGGCGCCTGGGCAGCGACCGGATCGCCGGGTTCGCGGCCGACGTGGTGCAGCTGGTGCCCCGGGACCAGCTGCGCTGGGGCTACCGCATCTGGAGCGAGAAGAAGAGCGGCCTGATGGTCAAGCTGCAGACGCTGGACCACGACAACGCGGTGCTCGAGCAGGCGGCATTCTCCGAACTGCAGCTGGACGCGCCGGTGCGCGCCGACAAGCTGAGCCAGATGATGGCCGCCACCGGCGGCTGGCGCGTCGAGAAGGCCGAGGCCGCGAAGTGCAGCGCCGCCGCCGAGGGCTGGCAGTTGCGCGCGCCGGTGGCCGGATTCCGGCCGGTCCATTGCTACCGGCGCCCGGCACCCGAAGGCAACATGCAGTGGATCTTTTCGGACGGGCTGGCGGCCGTCTCGCTGTTCGTGGAAGGCTACGACGCCAGGCGCCACCAGCAGGAAGGGCTGCTGGGCAGCGGGGCGACGCAGACGCTGACGCGGCGCGTGCAGGACTGGTGGCTCACGGCCGTGGGCGAGGTGCCGCCGCAGACCCTCAAGGCCTTCGCGCAGAACCTTGAGCGCGCCAGATAAGACCCCACATGGCATCGATGATGCCGCGGCTGCCGCGCAGCCGCCCGTTCCTGGGATCACACTTTTGCCTTTGAGAGAGGTCGCTATGTTGCGGATCGAGTGGAAGACAGTTCGCGCCTATGCCGCCGTCGCCGTCCTGGCGGTGGCCGGCACGGTGGCACTGATGCCGGCCCGGCCGGTGGTGGCCCAGGCCCGTGCCCTGCCGGACTTCACCGACCTGGTCGAGCAGGTCGGGCCGGCGGTGGTCAACATCCGCACGCTCGAGCGCGTGCGGCAAGGCGCCCACGGCGGGACCGGGCAGATGGACGAGGAGATGCAGGAGTTCTTCCGCCGCTTCTTCGGCCAGCCGCTGCCCGGCACGCCGCGCTCGCCCCGCCCGAACCGTCCCGATCGCCCGCCGGCCGACGAGGAGACGCCGCGGGGCGTCGGATCGGGCTTCATCCTGTCCACGGACGGCTTCGTGATGACCAATGCCCACGTGGTCGAAGGAGCCGACGAGGTCGTCGTCACTCTGCCCGACAAGCGTGAGTTCAAGGCCAAGATCATCGGGGCCGACAAGCGCAGCGACGTGGCCGTCGTGAAGATCGACGCCACCGGCCTGCCGGCGGTGAAGGTCGGCGACATCAACCGGCTGCGGGTCGGCGAGTGGGTGATGGCGATCGGCTCGCCGTTCGGCCTGGAGAACACCGTCACGGCCGGCATCGTGAGCGCCAAGCAGCGCGACACCGGCGAATACCTCCCGTTCATCCAGACCGACGTGGCGATCAACCCGGGCAACTCCGGCGGTCCGCTGATCAACATGCGCGGCGAGGTGGTCGGCATCAACAGCCAGATCTACTCGCGCTCGGGCGGCTTCATGGGCATCTCGTTCGCCATCCCGATCGACGAGGCGATCCGCGTCAGCGAGCAGTTGCGCGCCACCGGTCGCGTCTCGCGCGGCCGCATCGGCGTGCAGATCGACCAGGTGACCAAGGACGTCGCCGAGTCGATCGGCCTGGGCCGCGCCCAGGGCGCCCTGGTGCGCAGCGTCGAGAGCGGCTCGCCGGCGGAGAAGGCCGGCATCGAGGCCGGCGACATCATCACCCGCTTCGACGGCAAGACGATCGACCGCGCGACCGATCTGCCGCGGCTGGTGGGCAACACCAAGCCGGGCTCCCGCGCCAGCATGACGGTGTTCCGCCGCGGCGGCACCCGGGACCTGACGGTCACCGTGGCAGAGATCGAGCCGGAGAAGGTGCGTCCCGTCGCGGAGCGCAGCACCGACAAGCCCAAGGCGGCGGGCGCCGGGCAGTCGATCGGCCTGACCGTGGGCGACCTGACGGATGCGCAGAAGCGCGAGCTCAAGGTCAAGGGCGGCGTGCGGGTCGAGGCCGTGGCCGACGGCGCGCTGCGCGCCGGCATCCGCGAGGGTGACGTGATCACCGCCATCGGCAACACCGAGATCCACAGCGTGAAGGAGTTCGACGCCGTGGTCGCCAAGGTCGACAAGAGCAAGTCGATCCCGGTGCTGCTGCGGCGCGGCGAACTGGCCACCTACCTGCTGATCCGGCCCGCCCGCTGAGCGGCGAGCGCTGGCTGCGCGCCGCCGCCCGGCGGCGTGTCGGCGCCGTGAAGGCCCCAACCCTCACTCGGCTTTGGGGTCTTCCTGTGGCGCTGGCGCCAAGCCGAAATATTTTTTTGGGCGTGGCTGGCCGGAATGTCGCGTGAGCGCACACTTACCATGCGCCGGAGCTAATGACCTTTTTGGATAGAATCCTGGTGCCTCATCGGCGCTTGCCGGCATATGCGGGAGCCCCGAACCCACCATACGGGAAGCTCGCAGGTTGTCCCTCCCCGATCCACAGATCGCCCACAACCTGCCCACCCGGTTACTCGCCAAATATGTTGATAACTTGTGGAAAACATCTCTGTTGCTGGGTCGCAACTCCGGGCTGGCGCTGCCGGTCCGGCTGTACGCGCGGGGCTTTTTGCCTACAATGAAGCTCCAACTATCGCAGTTGCCATAGATTGTTGGTTCAGGGCGCGTCACTCCACGACGCGCCCTTTTTTCTTTGTCCGCGCCTTTTGAATTCAATCACTTAAGCGTTCCCGTTGATGAATCACATCAGAAATTTCTCGATCATCGCGCACATCGATCATGGCAAGTCGACGCTGGCCGACCGCCTGATCCAGCGTTGCGGCGGGCTGTCCGATCGCGAGATGGAGGAGCAGGTGCTGGACTCGATGGAGCTCGAACGTGAGCGTGGGATAACCATCAAGGCGCAGACCGCGGCGCTGCGCTACGAAGCGCGCGACGGACAGGTCTACAACCTCAATCTGATCGACACGCCCGGCCACGTCGACTTCTCGTACGAGGTCTCGCGCTCGCTGTCCGCCTGCGAAGGCGCGCTGCTGGTGGTCGACGCGAGCCAGGGCGTCGAGGCGCAGACCGTCGCCAACTGCTACACCGCGCTGGACCTTGGCGTGGAAGTGGTGCCGGTCCTCAACAAGATGGACCTGCCGCAGGCCGATCCCGAGAACGCCAAGACCGAGATCGAGGACGTGATCGGGCTCGACGCGTCGCAGGCGATCCCGTGCTCGGCCAAGACCGGCATGGGAATCGACGACATCCTGGAGGCGATCGTCGCGCGGATACCGGCGCCGCGCGGCAATCCGCAGGGGCCGCTGCGCGCCATGATCATCGACAGCTGGTTCGACAGTTACGTCGGCGTCGTGATGCTCGTGCGCGTGGTCGACGGTCGCCTCGCCACGGGCGACCGCATCAAGCTGATGGCGACCGAGGCCACCTACGAGACGACGCAGCTGGGCGTCTTCACCCCGGGCAACGCCCCGCGGCAATCGCTGGAGGCGGGCGAGGTGGGCTACATCATCGCCGGCATCCGCGAGCTGCAGGCGGCCAAGGTCGGCGACACCATCACGATGGTGAAGGCCGGCACCGGCGGGGCCGCGTTCACGGCCACCGAGCCCCTGCCGGGCTTCAAGGAGATCCAGCCGCAGGTCTTCGCCGGCCTGTACCCGACCGAGGCCAACCAGTACGACTCGCTGCGCGACGCCCTGGAAAAGCTCAAGCTCAACGACGCGTCGCTGCACTACGAGCCGGAAGTGAGCCAGGCGCTGGGCTTCGGCTTCCGCTGCGGCTTCCTTGGCCTGCTGCACATGGAGATCGTGCAGGAGCGGCTCGAGCGCGAGTTCGACCAGGACCTCATCACCACGGCGCCCAGCGTGGTCTACGAGGTGGTCAGGAACGACGGCGAGGTGCTGGTCGTGGAGAACCCGGCCAAGATGCCGGACCAGGGCGCGATCCGCGAAGTGCGCGAGCCGATCGTCACGGTGCACCTCTACATGCCGCAGGAGTACGTCGGCCCGGTGATGACGCTGGCCAACCAGAAGCGCGGCGTGCAGATCAACATGGCGTACCACGGCCGGCAGGTGATGCTGACCTACGAACTGCCGCTGGGCGAGATCGTGCTGGACTTCTTCGACAAGCTGAAGTCGGTCAGCCGCGGCTACGCCTCCATGGACTACGAGTTCAAGGAGTACCGCGCCTCGGCCGTGGTGAAGGTCGACATCCTGCTCAACGGCGAGAAGGTGGACGCACTGTCGATCATCGTCCACCGGACCCAGGCCCAGTACCGCGGGCGGGCGGTGGTCTCGAAGATGCGGGAGATCATCAGCCGCCAGATGTTCGACGTGGCGATCCAGGCGGCGATCGGCGCCAACATCATCGCCCGGGAGACGATCAAGGCGCTGCGCAAGAACGTGCTGGCAAAATGCTACGGCGGCGACATCACCCGCAAGCGCAAGCTCCTCGAAAAACAGAAGGCAGGCAAAAAAAGAATGAAACAGATCGGATCCGTCGAAGTCCCACAGGAAGCATTCCTCGCCATCCTCCAGGTGGAAGAGTGATGCCCTTCCTCACCGCGATCGTCCTGGCAGCCTTCGCCGGCTATGGCACGGCCTGGTACATGGGCCTGGTCGAAGGCAACTTCGCGCTGCTGCTGTTCCTGGCCACGGTGGTGACCGGCCTGTACTGGCTGGCCGAGCGCCTGTACTTCCTGCCGCAGCGCCAGCTGGCCGCCGAGCGCCTGGAGGCCAGCGCGGCGCGGCGCCGCGGCGAACTTGCCGCCCAGGGCATCACACAGCTCGACGGCGAGGTCGCCCAGACCCGCCAGCGGCTGCTGATGCAGCCCTGGTGGCTGGACTGGACCGCCGGGCTGTTCCCGGTGATCCTGGCCGTGTTCGTGCTGCGCTCCTTCCTGTTCGAGCCGTTCAAGATCCCCTCCGGCTCGATGATCCCGACCCTGCTGGTGGGCGACCTGATCCTGGTGAACAAGTTCGCCTACGGCGTCCGGCTGCCGGTCATCAACACCAAGCTCACCGACGGCACGCCGCCCAGGCGGGGCGACGTGATGGTGTTCCGGTATCCGCCCAAGCCCAGCCTCGACTACATCAAGCGGGTGGTCGGCGTGCCCGGCGACGAGATCGCGTACCTGGACAAGAAGCTCACCGTGAACGGCCAGCCGGTGTCCAAGACGGGCGTCGCGGACTTCTTCGACGAGGACGCGATGCTGTACTTCAAGCAGTTCGAGGAGCGGCTGGACGGGGTGTCGCACCGGATCCTCAACGACGACAACCGACCGGCGTTCATCCCGGGGGTGGAGAATTTTCCGTTCAAGGAAAACTGCCGCTACAGTGTCGAAGGGGTTGTATGCAAGGTGCCTGAAGGGCACTACTTCATGATGGGCGACAACCGCGATAATTCGCTCGATTCGCGCTACTGGGGGTTCGTCCCCGACAGGAACATCGTCGGCAAGGCATTCTTCATCTGGATGAATTTCGGCAACTTCAAGCGGATCGGGTCGTTCCAGTAGCAAACGGTTGACGGAGGGGCAGCGGCATGAAATCGGGGCAGCAGAAGAAGCAGGCCGGCATCTCGTTCATCGGGCTGCTGTTCGTGATCGGCGTGCTGGCCAGCGCGGGCATCCTGGCCGCCCAGGCCTTCCCGACGGTGATCGAATACCAGGCGGTGCTCAAAGGCGTGCAGAAGGCATCGGCGGGCAACAGCGTGACCGAGGTGCGCCAGATCTTCGACAAGGCCGCCGACGTCGACAACATCAGCTCGATCAAGGGGCGCGACCTCGACATCTCCAAGGAAGGCGACAGGGTGATCGTCAAGTTCGCCTACAACAAGGAGATCCACATGTTCGGTCCCGCGTACCTGCTGCTCAAGTACGCGGGCCAGTCACGGTAGCAGGCCGCGTGGATGGCCAGCTCGTCGCCCTGCAGGAGCGCCTGCGGCACCGGTTTTCCGATCCGGCGCTGCTGGCGCGGGCGCTGACCCACCGCAGCTTTTCCGCCGAGCACAACGAACGGCTGGAATTCCTGGGCGATTCGGTCCTGAACCTCGCCGTTTCCGCGTTGCTGTACGAGCGGCTCGCCGCGCTGCCCGAAGGCGACCTGACCAAGGTGCGGGCGACGCTGGTCAAGCAGGAGCCGCTGCACCAGATCGCCGTCGGCCTGGGACTGCCCGACGCGCTGCGGCTGGGCGAAGGCGAGGTGCGCACCGGCGGGCGGCGCCGGCCTTCGATCCTGGCCGACGCGCTGGAAGCGGTGATCGGCGCGGTGTATCTTGACGGCGGTTACCTGGCCGCCGAGGCGCTGGTGCACCATCTCTTCGACAATGTGGAAATCAACGCCCGCACCGCGGCGAGCGCCAAGGATCCGAAGACCGAACTGCAGGAGTGGCTGCAGGGCCGCAAGATGAAACTGCCAATCTACCGCGTGGCCGCCACCCTGGGGGCGGCCCACAAGCAAACCTTCGACGTCGAGTGCGAGGTGCCCGAGTTCGGCGCGGTGGAGCGCGGCATCGGCGCGTCGCGCCGGGCGGCCGAGCAGGCGGCGGCGGCGGCGATGCTGCTGGGCCTGCGGGCCAGGGGGCGCTGATGGAGCCGGTTGCCCAGCGCTGCGGCATGATCGCCATCGTCGGCAAGCCCAACGTCGGCAAGTCGACCCTGCTGAACGCCCTGGTGGGGCAGAAGATCAGCATCACCTCGCGCAAGGCCCAGACGACGCGGCACCGCATCACCGGCATCCGCACGATCGGCGCGACGCAGTTCGTCTTCGTCGACACGCCCGGCTTCCAGACGCGCCACTCCACGGCGCTGAACCGCTCCCTCAACAAGACCGTGGTGGGCGCGGTCGGCGACGTCGACCTGGTGCTGTTCGTGGTCGAGGCCGGCAAATTCATGGCCGCCGACGAGAAGGTGCTGGCGCTGCTCAAGCCCGGCGTGCCGGCCGTGCTCATCGCCAACAAGATCGACGAGGTCCATCGGCGCGGCGACCTCGCGCCGTGGCTGATGCAGATGCAGCAGCGGCACTCGTTCGCCGAATACGTGCCGATGTCGGCCAAGAACCCGAAGGACATCGAGCGGCTGTTCGGTATCTGCGAAAAATACCTGCCCGAGCAGCCCTGGTGGTACGGCGAGGACGAGCTGACCGACCGCAGCGAGAAGTTCCTGGCCGGCGAAACGGTGCGCGAGAAGCTGTTCCGGTTCACCGGCGACGAACTGCCGTACACCTCCACCGTCGTCATCGACAGCTTCCAGGAGGAGCCCAGCCCCAAGCACGGCCGGTTCGTGAAGATCGCCGCCAGCATCGTCGTCGAGCGCGACGGCCACAAGGCGATGGTGATCGGCGAGAAGGGCGAGCGGCTCAAGCGCATCAGCACCGAGGCCCGGCAGGAGCTGGAAAGGCTCATGGGCTGCAAGGTGTTCCTGGAAGTGTGGGTGAAGGTGCGATCCGGCTGGGCCGACGACGAGGCGCGGGTGCGGAGCTTCGGCTACGAGTAGCCGAAAAGCTCTCGCCCCTCCCATGCGCCGCATCGCCAACGAGCCTGCCTACCTGCTTCACCGCTACGACTGGAGCGAGTCCAGCCTGATCGTGGAGGTCTTCACGCGCGAGCATGGACGCCTCGCGCTGGTGGCCAAGGGCGCCAAGCGGCCGAGTTCCAACTTCCGGCCGGTGTTGCTGCCGCTGCAGCCGCTGCAGCTGGCCTTCGGCGGCGACGCCGAGATCCGCACGCTCAAGGGCGCCGAGTGGGTCGGCGGGCAGGTGATGCCCATCGGCGAAGCCCTGCTGGCGGGCTTCTACCTCAACGAGCTGCTGTTGCGCCTGCTGGCGCGCGACGATCCGCATCCCCGGCTGTTCGACGCCTACGCCAATGCCGTCGCCGTGCTGGCGTCGGGCCCGGCCGGGGCGCTGGAGCCGGCGCTGCGCGCGTTCGAGCTGCTGCTGCTGCGCGAGATTGGCCTGCTGCCGGCTCTGGACCTGGAGACGGCGACCCAGGCACCGCTGCAGCCGGACGCCCGCTACAGCCTGCTGCCGGAGGCGGGCATCGCCCGCAGCGGCACGGCCGGCGCGCGGGCCGGCCTGATGGGCAGCCAGTGGGAGGCGCTGCAGGGCGCCCTGGACGAGCCGGCGCCGTTCACGGCGGCGCTTGCGCTGGCCGGCGCCGCGGCGGGCGATCTGAAGCCGCAGCTGCGCACCCTGCTGAACTACCATTGCGGTACCGGCACGCTGCGCACCCGGCAGCTGATGATGGACCTGCAAGGCTTATGACTCCCGACCCGCGCACCGCCCTTTCCGTCAACCTGAACAAGGTCGCGCTCGTGCGCAACACGCGCCACCTGGGCATCCCCAGCGTGCTGCGTGCCGCCGACATCTGCCTGCGCGCCGGCGCCGACGGCATCACCGTCCATCCGCGGCCCGACGCGCGCCACATCCGCGGCGCCGACGTGCGCGAACTGCACGCGCTGCTGCGCGCCAACTGGCCCGAGGCCGAGCTGAACATCGAGGGCAACCCGTTCCACAACCTGATGGACTTCGTGCGCGAGCTGCGGCCCGACCAGTGCACCTTCGTGCCCGACGCCGAAGGCCAGTTCACCAGCGACCATGGGTGGAACCTGGAAGCCGACGGGCTGCGGGTGCAACCTCTGATCGAGGAGGCGCGGGCGCTGGGCGTGCGCGTCAGCCTGTTCATGGACCCGGCGCCGCAGCACATGGCGGCGGCCAAGGCGGTGGGCGCCCACCGCGTCGAGCTGTACACCGAGCACTATGCACGCGCCTTCGGCACGCCGCGCGAGGCGCAGGTCGTCGCGGCCTATGCCGAGTCCGCCCGCGTCGCGCAGGCCGCGGGCCTGGAAGTCAACGCCGGGCATGACCTGAACCGCGACAACCTGACGGCGTTCCTGCGGGCGGTGCCCGGCGTGCGCGAGGTCTCGATCGGCCATGCGCTGGTTGCCGATGCGCTGGAGCTGGGCTACGCGGCGACCGTGCAGGGCTACCTCGACTGCATCAGCGGCGCCGCATGATCTACGGCATCGGCACCGATGTGTGCGACGTGCGCCGCATCCGGTCGGCGCTGCAGCGCAACGGCGAGCGCTTCCCCCTGCGCGTCCTCAGCGAGGGCGAGCTGCAGGTCTGGCGCCGGCGCAGCGCGCGCTGGCCCGAGCGTGGCCTGCGCTACCTGGCCACGCGGTTCTCGGCCAAGGAAGCGTTCAGCAAGGCCGTCGGCCTGGGCATGCGCACGCCCATGGCCTGGCGGCTGTGCGAGATCGCCAACCTGCCCAGCGGCCAGCCGGTGGTCGTGCTGCACGGCGCGCTGCGCGACTGGTTCGAGGCGCAGGGGCTTGCCGCCCACGTCACCGTGACAGATGAAACCGACTACGCGGCGAGTTTCGTCGTGGTCGAACGGAAAGCGACACCATGACCCAGCACGCACCCCTGATCCTCGACGTGGCGGGGCCGACCCTCACGGCCGTCGACCGCCGCCGCCTGGCCCATCCGCTGGTTGGCGGGATGATCCTCTTTGCGCGCAACTGGCAGGACCGCGAGCAACTGGCCGCCCTGTGCGACGAGGTGCATTCGATCCGGCGCGACCTGCTGATCTGCGTCGACCACGAGGGCGGCCGGGTGCAGCGCTTCCGCAGCGGCGGCTTCACCCACCTGCCGCCGATGCGCGCCCTGGGCGAGGCGTGGATGCGCGACGCGCTGGCCGCCACCAACGCAGCCACGGCCGCCGGCTACGTGCTGGGTGCCGAGCTGCGCGCCTGCGGCGTCGATCTCAGTTTCACGCCCGTGCTGGATCTCGACTGGGGCGCCAGCGGCGTGATCGGCGACCGCTCCTTCCATGGCGACGCGCGGGTGGTCGCGATGCTCGCCAAGAGCCTCATGCACGGACTGTTGCGCTCGGGCATGGCCAACTGCGGCAAGCACTTCCCGGGGCACGGATTCGTCAAGGCGGATTCGCACACCGACATCCCGGTCGACCGGCGCAGCCTGAAGGCGATCCTGGCCGACGACGCAGCGCCCTACGAGTGGCTCAACACGGTCCTCGCCAGCGTGATGCCGGCCCACGTGATCTATCCGAAGGTGGATGCACGGCCGGCGGGCTTTTCGGGGCGCTGGCTGAACGGCGTGCTGCGCCACCGGCTCGGCTTCGGGGGCGCGATCTTCAGCGACGACCTCAGCATGGCCGGGGCCCGGGTGATCGACGGCCGCGAGGTGAGCTACGCGCAGGCGGCCGTCGCGGCGCTCGAGGCAGGCTGCGACATGGTGCTGCTGTGCAACCAGTCGGTGCAGGAGCCGGACGCCGTCGATCGCTTCATCGACGAGATGACCGAGGCGCAGTTGAAGGGCGGCTGGCAACCGCGCGAAGCGAGCGAGCAGCGCCGGCTGGCCCTGCTGCCGGCGACGCCCGCGCTGGCCTGGGACGACCTGATGCGCGACCCCGCGTACATCCACGCCCTGCGACTGCTGCCATAGGCAACCCAACAGCCGAACGCAGAAGGCGCAAAGATTCGCAGAGGGCGCAGAAGATGCAGGAAGGAATCTGAAAAGAAATCCTTCTTTCTGCGTTCTCTGCGTTCTCCGCGCCCTTTGCGTTCGGCTGCTGGGGTAGGTCAGCCTTCCCGCCGCAGCGCGGGGAACAGGATCACGTCGCGGATGCTGGGGCTGTCGGTGAGCAGCATCATCAGCCGGTCGATGCCGATGCCGCAGCCGCCGGCGGGCGGCATGCCGTATTCCAGGGCCTGCACGAAGTCGTGGTCCAGGAACATTGCCTCGTCGTCGCCAGCGTCCTTGGCGTCGACCTGCGCCAGGAAGCGCGCCATCTGGTCCTCCGCGTCGTTCAGTTCGGAGAAGCCGTTGCCGAATTCGCGGCCGGTGATGTACAGCTCGAAGCGCTCGGTCACGTGCGGCCGGTCGTCGTTGGCACGCGCCAGCGGCGAGATCTCGGTCGGATGTTCCATGATGAAGGTCGGCTGCCACAGCTTTTCCTCCACGGTCTCCTCGAAGAACAGCACCTGCAGGCTCGCCAGCGAGCGGCCCGACAGCCGGGCCTTCTCCTCGGTCATGCCGATCTTGCGCAAGGCATTGATCAGCCACTCGCGGTCGTCGACGCGCTCGCCGGCCTCGGTGTGCTTGAGGATCGCGTCGCGGATCGTCAGCCGCTCGAACGGCGCGGCCAGGTCCACCGGCCTGCCGCTGTAGGTCAGCTGCAGCGTGCCGACCGCCTTTTGCGCGGCGTCGCGCACCAGCGCCTCGGTGAAGTCCATCAGGTCCAGGTAGTTCCAGTACGCCGCATAGAACTCCATCATGGTGAACTCGGGGTTGTGGCGCACCGAGATGCCTTCGTTGCGGAAGTTCCGGTTGATCTCGAACACCCGCTCGAAGCCGCCCACCACCAGGCGCTTGAGGTACAGCTCCGGCGCGATCCGCAGGAACATCTCCTGGTCCAGCGCGTTGTGGTGGGTGACGAACGGGCGCGCGTTGGCGCCGCCGGGGATCGGATGCAGCATCGGCGTCTCGACCTCCAGGAAGCCATGCGACACCATGAACTCGCGGATGCTCGCCACCGCCTTGCTGCGCGCCACGAACCGGTCGCGCGCGGTCTGGTCCATCATCAGGTCGAGGTAGCGGCGGCGGTACTTCACCTCCTGGTCGGCGATGCCGTGGAACTTGTCGGGCAGCGGGCGCAGGCTCTTGGTGAGCAGGCGGATGCCGCTCGCCTGCACCGACAGCTCGCCGGTGCGCGTCTTGAACAGCACACCCTCGGCCGCGACGATGTCGCCCAGGTCCCATTGCTTGAACGCGGCATAGGCTTCCTCGCCCACGCCGTCGCGGGTGACGTAGATCTGGAACCGCCCGGTGGCGTCCTGCAGCGTGGCGAAGCTGGCCTTGCCCATCACGCGCTTGAGCATCATGCGACCCGCCACGCTGGCCTGGGTCGGATGTTCGGCCAGCTGTTCGGCGCTCCTGGCCCCGTGGTGCGCCAGCAGGTCGGCCGCGCGATGGCCGGGCTTGAAGTCGTTCGGGAATGCGACGCCCTTGCCTTGGCGCTGGGCCTCGCGCAGGGACTTGAGCTTCTCGCGCCGCTCCGCGATCAGCTGGTTGTCGTCGGCGGCGGGCGCGGCAGGAGCCTGGATGGGATGGTCGGACATGGGGGAAAGCGAGTGCGGGGAAGGGCGGGCCAATCCGCGATTTTAGTTTCCCGCCGGACCGTGCCTCCGGGGCCCATTCGATAATCCGCCCATGTTCCTCAAAGCCGGGGCCCTGTCGCTGGCCCTCCTGCTGGCCAGCCGCGTGTTCGGGCTGGTGCGCGAGTCGGCCCTGGCCGCCGCGTTCGGCACCTCCGGGCTGGCCGACGTCGCGGTGCTGATGCTGGCGCTGCCCGACTGGGCGGCTGGCGTGCTGGCCAGCGGTGCGCTGGCCTACGTGCTGGTGCCGGCCTGGGCGGGACAGGGGCGGGCGCAGGTTGCCGCCGCCCAGCGCCGGGTGTCCACCCGGCTTGTGGCCGGCGCGGTCGTGCTGGCGGCCCTGCTGGCACTGGCGCGCGAGCCGGCGCTGGCCTGGCTGGCCGGCGGGCTGCCGCCGGCGCTGCGGCCCTGGGGCGAGGCCGCGCTGCTGTGGAGCGCGCTGGCCCTGCCGGCGGCGCTGCTGGCCGGCGTGTGGGCGACGCGCCTGCAGCACGAGCAGGATTTCACCGGCATGTATGGCGCCAACCTCGTCGTCAACGGGGTGCTGATCGCGGCCATCGCCGGCGCGGGACTGGCTGCCTCGGGACTCGCCATCGCCTGGCTCGGCGCAGGCCTGCTGGCGGCCATGCTGGCCCGGCTGGCCTGGCTGCGGCAGCGCATGCCGCAAGGTCCCCCTGACGACCCGGCCGAGGCCGTGGCCCTGCCGCGCGCCAGCCTGTGGTGCTGGGCGGCGCTGTCCGCCGGGCTGCCGCTGGCGCTGCCGTTTGCCGCGCGTTCCATTGCGTCGCAGTCCGGCGCCGGCGCGCTGGCCACGTTCAACTATGCATGGAAGCTGGTCGAACTGCCCCTGCTGCTGGCGATCCAGCTGGTTGCGACGCTGGCGCTGCCCGCCATTGCCAAGGCGCTCGCCACCGGTGACCCGGGGCAGGCGCAGCGCGCGGTGCGCAGCGCGTTCGCGCTGGCCTGGGCGCTGGCTTGCGGGGCGGCGGCGGCCTTGCTGGTGGGCGCGCCGGCGATCGCGCAGCTCCTGTTCGGCTGGGGCCGCATGGACGCCCAGGCCCTGGTGCGGGTGGCGCACTGGGGGGCGCTGGGCGCCTGGGGCCTGCTGCCGCAGGCGCTGATCGCCGTGGCGCTGGCCGTGTTGGCCGGGCGCGGCCGGATGGTGTCGGCCGTGGCGGCCTGGGGCGCGGCGCTGGCGCTGCTGCTGGCGGCCGGTGCCTGGGGGCTCAGCGGCGGCGCGGCCCTGATGCTGCTGCTCGACGTCCTGTTCGTGCTGGTGGCGCTGGTGGTGGTCGCGGCGCTGGGGCCGCAGGCGCGCGCCTGGCTGCCGTGGCGCGCGCTGGCGATCTCGCTGGGAGGGCTGGCGGCGGTGGCGGCGCTGTCTGCTGGAGCCTGGCCGGCGGCTGCCACGGGCATCCTGCCGGGCCTCGCCGCGGCGGCCGTCGCGGGGCTCGCGGTGGTGGCAATGACCTGGTGGGGCAGCACCGACCTGCGTGCGGCGCTGGCGCGATAATCGCTGGCTTCATGCTCGAACTGATCCAGATCACCAACGACCCGGCGTTCGCGCGCCGTTGCGACGATCTCGGGGGCTTTCGCCTGTTCGTGGACCTCGAGCGCCTGGGCAAGGCGCAGCGCCAGGCCGGGCGCAATACCTTCATCAGCGCGCACGATCTCGACGACGTGCCACGCATCAGGCAGGTGCTGCGCCGTTCGAAGCTGATGGTGCGGGTCAATCCCCTGCACGAAGGCACGGCCGCCGAAGTGGCGGCCGTGCTCGAGCGGGGCGCCGACCTGCTGATGCTGCCCATGTTCACGAGCGCCGCGCAAGTGCGCGAATTCGTCGCCATCGTGGCCGGCCGAGCGCCCATCGTTCCGCTGCTGGAGACCGGCGCCGCGCTGGACTGCCTGGACGACTGGATCGCCACGCCGGGCCTGGCCGAGGTGTACGTGGGCCTGAACGATCTGCACCTGTCGCTGGGCCAGCGCTTCATGTTCGAGCCGCTGGCGCTGGGCCTGGTGGACCGGGTGGCCGCCGCCGCCCGCCGGCAGCGGCTGCGCTTCGGCTTCGGCGGCATCGCCCGCATGAATGAGGGCCAGGTGTCCGGGCACGACGTGCTGGCGGAGCATCTGCGGCTCGGGTCCGGCTCGGTGATCCTGTCGCGGACCTTCCACCGGCCCGAGGATGCGTTGCCGTTCGAGGATGCGGTCGCGGCGCTGCGCGGGGCCGAGCGCGAACTGGCGCGGCGCGACGCCCGCGACGTGGAGGCCGACCGTGTGCGCGTCGCCGCCAAGATCGGGCAGGTCGCCGCGTCGCTGCCGGCGCCGCGATGAAGCGATTGCTCGACCTGCTGGCCGCGCTGATCGCGCTGGCGCTGCTGGCGCCGCTGCTGGCCGGCGTGGCGCTGGCCGTGCTGCTGGAGGACGGGCGGCCGGTGCTGTTCCGCCAGATCCGCATCGGCCTGGGCGGGAGGGAATTCGGCATGGTCAAGTTCCGCAGCATGGTGCGCGACGCAGCCGCCATCGGGCCGTATTTCACCAGCGGCGACGACACCCGCATCACGCGCGTCGGCCGCTTCATCCGGCGCACCAGCCTGGACGAGCTGCCGCAGTTGTTCAACGTGCTGGCCGGCGACATGAGCCTGGTCGGCCCGCGGCCCGACGTGCCGGCCCAGCGCAAGCTCTACAGCGACGAACAGTGGGCGATCCGCTGCAGCGTGCGGCCCGGCATCACCGGGCTGGCGCAGGCGAAGCTGCGCTCGGCCGCGAGCCCGCAGGAGCGGCTGGACCTCGACCTGCGCTACGTCCGCGAGCAAAGCCTGTGGCTGGACCTGCGCATCCTGGGCTGGACGCTGGGGCGTCTCTCGGGCAAGGGAGCGAATTAGTGTCCTGTCCCACAAATATCTGTACTCTCGTTCGGATGGATGCGGGGATGATCGGTGGTTGGCCAGAGCGGGTCCAGACTCGACGTCTGGCCCCGCTTTGGGCGGCCGCCGAGGGCCCCGCAGGCGCCGAACCCTTCGGGCTGGCTCGTAGCGGGCCGCATGCCGCGTTACGGCCACCGGCCAATACGTCAAGTATTGGCCGGCGCCCGCGCCTTGCCTGCGGCCCGCTACGAATCAGCGAGAGCACAGATATTTATGGGGCAGGACACTGAATGTGCGGCATCTTCGGCTACTGGGACCGTGGCCGGCGCGCGCTCGACGACGCAGCGCTGGCCGAGATGGGCCGCCAGCTCGCGCATCGCGGCCCGGACGATGCCGGCGTGCGGCACCAGCCGCAGCGCGGCGTGGCGGTGGGCAACCGGCGCCTCTCGATCATCGACCTGGCGCACGGCCACCAGCCCTTCGTGTCGGACGACGGGCGCATCGCCGTGGTGCAGAACGGCGAGATCTTCAACTACGTCGAGCTGGCGCAGGAACTGCGGCGCGAAGGCGTCAGCCTGCACACGGATTCGGACACCGAGGTGATCCTGCGGCTGTACGAGCGCGAGGGCATCGCCTGCCTGCCCAGGCTCAACGGGATGTTCGCGATTGCAATCGACGACGCCCGTGAGGACGCCCTGTACCTGGCGCGCGACCGCATCGGCGTCAAGCCCCTGTACGTCGCCGACGACGGGGAGCGCGCAGTATTCGCGTCCGAGCTCAAGGCGATGCTGCCGTGGACCGCGGCGCGGCGCGGGCTGGACGGCATCGACCTGGAAGCGGTCCACCACTACCTCACCTTCAATTACATCCCGGCGCCCTGGACCATCTGGCAGGGCGTGCGCCACGTCATGCCGGGCACCTGGATGAAGTTCACGCGCCAGGGCGTCGAGACTCGCCGCTGGTGGGACCTGGCGGCGCAGCGCGAGCGCGACCACGGGTTCGACACCTGGGCCGAGGAGTTCCTGGCGATCCTGGACGACGCCACGCGAATCCGGCTGCGCGCCGACGTGCCATGGGGGGCGTTCCTGTCCGGCGGCGTCGACTCCAGCACCATCGTGGCGCTGATGGCGCGCCACGTGCAGCAGCCGGTGAAGACCTTCTGCATCGGTTTTGCCGACCCTCGTTTCGACGAGTCGGCGTTCGCAGCCGAGGCGGCACGCCGCTTCGGCTGCGATCACACCAGCGAAATCGCTGAACTGAACATGCTGGGCCGCTGGCCGCAGGTGCTGCACCACCTGGACCAGCCGCACGGCGACGCGTCCTTCATGCCGACGCTGCGCGTGAGCGAACTGGCGGCGCGGCACGTGAAGGTGGTGCTGACCGGCGACGGCGGCGACGAGCTGTTCGCCGGCTACGAGAAATACGAGTCCTGGTTCGCCCGGCCCGAGGTCGCGGCGCTGGGCGACGATGCGTTCCGGCGCGGCTATTTCGACTCGATCTCGCTGTTCGCCCCCCAGGCCAAGCGGGACTTGTACGCCGCCGCGATGGCGCGCGAGGTCGCCGGCATCGACAGCTTCGGCGCGGCGGCGCGGCCCTGGTTCGAGCAGGCCGCGCATTTCGACCGGTTGAACCAGGCGCTCTACCTGGACATGCAGTTGCTGCTGTCGGGCAACAACCTGGTCAAGCCCGACCGCATGGGCATGGCGGTGTCGATCGAGGCGCGAACGCCGTTCCTGGACTGGCGGATGATGGAGTTCGCCTTCCGCTCGCGCGGCGCCACCAAATTGCACGGCGCCGACAAGAAGCATTGGTACAAGCGCGCCGTGGAGCCGCTGATCGGCCACGACTTGGCGCATCGGCGCAAGCAGATGTTCACGGTGCCGATCGGCGAGTGGTTCCGGCAGGACAGTTACCCGTGGCTGCGCGACACCTTGCGCGGTTCGGAACTGCTGCGGCGCCTGCTGCGTCCCGAGCCGGTCGAAGCCATGCTGGCCGCGCACCGCGCCGGCACTTCGAACCACACCCGCGAGTTGCGCGCGCTGGCCGCCCTGGCGCTGTGGTCGGCGCCCTTCGCCGCATGAAGAAGGTCCTGTTCGTCTGCTACGGCTCGGGCCATGTCCGGATGGTGGTGCCGGTGGCCGCCGCCTTGCGCGAGCGGGGGCTGGCGCAGGTGCAGGTGCTGGGCCTCACGACGGCGGCGCCGGTGGTGCGCGCTGCCGGATTGCCGCTGCTGCAGTTCAGGGATTTCGTCGAGCCCGGGGACGAGCCGGCGCTGGCGCGCGGCCGGGAACTGCTGGCGGGGCTGGGCGCCGTCGACGATGCCGCGGAAAGCGCCGCCTACCTGGGCCTGTCGTACGCCGACCTGGAGGCCGACGCCGGACCCGGCGAGGCCCGGCGCCGCTACGCCCAGCTCGCACGGCAGGCGTTCCTGCCGGTGCGCACGCTGACGCGGATCCTCGAGCGCACCGCGCCCGATCTGGTCGTGGTCACGAACTCGCCGCGGGCCGAGCGCGCGGCGGCCATCGCCGCGGGTCGGCTGGGCATTCCCTGCGTCTGCATGGTCGACCTGTTCGCCATCGACGAGGTGCGCTGGATCGGGGCCGCCGGCTACGGGCAGCGTGTCTGCGTGCTCAACGAGCAGGTCCGCGAGTTCCTGCTGGCGGCCGGGCGGCGACCGCACGAGGTGGCGGTCACCGGCAATCCGGCCTTCGACGCCCTGCTGGCGCCGGCCACGGCCGAGCGTGGGCGTGCGCTGCGCCGGCGTCAAGGCTGGGAAGGGCGCCGAGTGGTGCTCTGGCCGACGCAGGTCGAACCGGCGGTCCATCCCTTCGACGGCCGCGCGGGCGATCCGCAGCTGCCCGCGCGGGTGCTGGCGCAGCTGGCGGCCTGGACGCAGTTACATCCGGATGCGATCCTGTGCGTGCGGCCGCGCGCCGGCGAGGCGCCGCCGGCACTGCCGGACAGCGACCGCATCCTGCTGACGGGGCAGGACTGGCCGCTGCCGGAACTGCTGCATGTAGTGGATACGGTGGTGACGCTGACGTCCACGGTCGGCCTGGAAGGCCATCTGTGCGGCGCGCGCCTCATCCAGGTGCTCGGATCGGTGTTCGACGCTGCCATGCCGCTGCAGCGCTTCGGGATCGCCGACGCCGCCGTGCGGCCCGAGGACCTCGAAGCCGCCCTGGACCGCTGGACGCGGCAGCCGCGCCAGCAGCACCGGCAGGAAGCCGGCGCCGCCGCCGGCCGCGTCGCCGCCGTGCTGGCCGAATTTCTATAATCCGACCTTTCACGCGGCCGCCGTCCGGGGGCCCGGCCCACCCCCCGCCCGATGCCACTGATTCCCCAACCGAAGCCCGTCGATCCGTCTGCCTTCGACGCCCCGCAGGAAAGCGCCGAGACCAAGTACGGCCTGCCGCGCTACGTGCATTTCTGCAAGCGCTGCGTGATCTCCAACCAGCGGCCGAACTCGGCCGTTGAATACCAGCACACCAAGGCCAGCCGCAAGGCGACCATCGCCTTCGACGAGGAAGGCATCTGCGACGCCTGCCGCTATGCCGAGCAGAAGCAGGCCACCATCGACTGGAAGCAGCGCGAGGACCAGCTGGCGGCGCTGTGCGACCGCTTCCGCAGCAAGTCGGGCTACGACTGCCTGGTGCCGGGCTCGGGCGGCAAGGACAGTTTTTACGCCTCGCATGTGCTGAAGACGCGCTTCAACATGCATCCGCTCACCTGCACCTGGGCGCCGCATGTCTACACCGAATGGGGCTGGAAGAACTTCCAGTCCTGGCTGCACGCCGGCTTCGACAACTACCTCATGACGCCCAACGGCCGGGTGCACCGGCTGCTGACGCGGCTGGCGGTGGAGAACCTGTTCCATCCGTTCCAGCCGTTCATCTTCGGCCAGAAGTCGCTGGCGCCCAAGATGGCGCTGCTGCACGACATCCCGTTCGTGATCTACGGCGAGAACGAAGCCGAGTACGGCAACCCGATCGGCGACACCAGCAGCGCGAAGCGCGACTGGTCGTACTTCACGGCCCACGACAAGTCGCAGATCTACCTGGGCGGCACCTCGGTGGCGAGCCTGTACGACGATTTCGGACTGGAGCAGCAGGACCTGCTGCCGTACCTGCCGGCCGACCCGGCGCAGATCGAGAAGAAGCAGGTCGAGGTGCACTACCTGGGCTACTACCTGAAGTGGCACCCGCAAAGCTGCTACTACTACGCGGTGGAGCACGGCGGCTTCGAGGCCTCGCCCGAGCGCACGCCCGGCACCTACAGCAAGTACAACAGCATCGACGACCGCATCGACGACTTCCACTACTACACCACGTACACGAAGTTCGGCATCGGCCGCGCCACCTACGACGCGGCGCAGGAAGTGCGTTCGGGCGACATCACCCGCGACGAGGGCGTCGCGCTGGTGCGGCGCTACGACGGCGAATTCCCCGAGCGCTTCGCCGAGGAGATCTTCCGCTACCTTAGCATCCCGGCGAAGGAGTTCCCGCAGGCCTCGAAGATGTTCGAGTCGCCGCTGATGGACCGCGACTACTTCATGCGGCTGGCGGACACCTTCCGCTCGCCGCACCTGTGGCGGCGCGAGGGCGGCCAGTGGAAGCTGCGCCACACCGTCTGGCAGGAGTGAGGCGCGGATGAGCGGAGCGCAGAACCGCCTGAAGCAAGCGAATGCCCCCGCGGGGGGCAGCGCAGCCGCGCCAGCGGCAAGCGTGGGGGCGGCATGACTCACGTCCGCATCATCGCGAGGCTGGACATCAAGGGGCCGAACCTGATCAAGGGCGTGCACCTGGAAGGCCTTCGGGTGGTGGGCGATCCGCACGAACATGCGCTGCGCTACTACGAGGAAGGCGCCGACGAACTGCTGTTCATCGACATCGTCGCCAGCCTGTACCAGCGCAACAACCTGTCCGACATCATCAAGCGCGCCGCCGACCGGGTGTACGTGCCGATCACCGTCGGCGGCGGCATCCGCTCGCTGGACGACGTGAGCCGGATGATGCACTCGGGCGCCGACAAGGTCGCCATCAACACGGCGGCGATCGCGCGGCCCGAGTTGGTCGGCGAAGTGGCCCGCCGCTACGGCTCGCAGTGCATGGTGCTGGGCATCGAGGCCAAGCGGGTGGCGCCGGGCCGCTGGGAAGCCTACACCGACAACGGCCGCGAGCGCACCGGCCAGGACGTGGTCGAATGGGCCAGACGGGGAGTGGCACTGGGCGCCGGCGAGATCCTGCTGACCTCGGTCGACCAGGAGGGCACGCGCAAGGGGTTCGATGTGCCGCTCGTGCAGCAGGTGTGCGACGCCGTCAACGTGCCCGTCACCGCGAGCGGCGGCTTCGGCCGTGCCGAGGACCTGGCGGCGGTCGGCGCCACGGGCGTGTCGGGCATCGCCATCGCCGACGCCCTGCACTGGAAGCGCATGACGCTGGGCGAGATCAAGTCGCATGCCGCCGCCGCCGGACTGGATGTGCGGCCGTTGCCGGAGCCGGTCCGATGAGCACCCCGGTCACCGTGCTGGACTACGGGATCGGCAACCAGCTCAACGTGCTGCGCGCGCTGGAGCATTGCGGCGCGGCGGTGCAGGTCGTGCAACGGGCCGCAGACGCCGCGGCGGCGATCGATCGCCTGGTGCTCCCCGGCGTCGGCGCCTTCGGCGATGCGATGGCCGAGTTGCGCGCCCGCGGGTTCGACGACCTGGTGCGCCGCTTCGCGGCCACCGGCCGGCCGTTCCTGGGCATCTGCGTCGGGCTGCAGGTGATGTTCGACGGCAGCGAGGAAATGGGCCGGCACGACGGCCTGGGACTGCTGCGCGGGCAGGTGCTGGCCGTGCCGGCCACCGGCGCCGACGGGCGCGCGCACCGCATCCCGCACATCGGCTGGCGCCCGCTGCTGGCGGCGTCGCCCTGGGCCGGCACCATCCTGGCCGATGCGGCGCCGCTCGAGCGCGTCTATTTCGTCCACTCGTTCTCCGCGCAACCCGCCGAGGAAGGCGTGCGGCTGGCCGACGTGGACTACGACGGGCGCCGCATCTGCGCCGCCGTGCACCGGGACAACCTGCACGGCTGCCAGTTCCATCCGGAGCGCAGCGGCGAGGCCGGGCTGGCCGTGCTGCGGCGCTTCCTGGCGCTGTGAGGACGGGCATGGCCGGCCGCACCATCGCCACCATCTGCGCCCGCGGCGGCAGCAAGGGCCTGCCAGGCAAGAACATCCGCCCGTTCGCGGGCCGGCCGCTGATCGAGCACACGATCGCGCAGGCGCTCGAATGCGAGGCCCTGGACGGGGTGTACGTGTCGACCGACGACGATGCGATCGCCGACGTGGCGCGCCGCGCCGGCGCCACGGTGCCGTACCGGCGTCCGGCCGAACTGGCGACCGACCAGGCCGGCAAGCTGCCGGTGATCGAGCATCTGGTCGCGCACCTCGAGGCGGGCGGCGCGCGCATCGCCCGGGTGGTCGACCTGCAGCCCACCTCGCCGCTGCGCGAGGCCGGCGACATCGCCGCGGCGCTGGCGGCGCTGGCGGCACGCCCCGACGCCGACCTGGTGTTCAGCGTTTCGGAGGCGGCCGACAATCCCTATTTCAACCTGGTCGAGCCCGGCGCCGACGGCTGGGTCCATCTGTCCAAGGGGCAGGGCAGCGCACGCCGGCAGGACCTGCCGCCGGTGTACGCGCTCAACGGCTCGATCTACGTCTGGCGGCGCACCGCGCTCGCGCATGCGGCCGCGCACGGCATGTGGAGCGTCAACGCCGCCGTGCATGTGATGCCGCGCTGGAAGTCGGTGGACATCGACACGCTGGACGACTTCGAATACGCGCAGTGGCTGCAGGCGCGCCGGGCGGGACCAGGCCGTGGCTGAGCGGGTGTTCGTCATCGCCGAGGCCGGCGTCAACCACAACGGCGAGCTGGACCTGGCGCTGCGGCTGTGCGATGCGGCCAGGGACGCCGGCGCCGACGCCGTGAAGTTCCAGACCTTCCGGGCCGAGGACCTGGTGCTGCCGGGCGCCCCGACCGCGCAATACCAGGTGCGCCAGACCGGCCAGCAGGACCAGTTCGCGCTGCTGCAGCGGCTGGAGCTGTCGCTCGAACAGCACCAGGCGATCAAGCGGCACTGCGACGCGATCGGCATCGAGTTCTTCTCGACGCCGTTCTCGGTGCACGCGGTCGACCTGTTGCTGCGGCTGGGCGTGCGGCGGCTCAAGCTGTCGTCGGGCGAACTCACGCATCGGGCGCTGGTGGAGCGCGCGGCTGCCGCGCGGCTGCCGCTGCTGGTGTCGACCGGCATGGCGACCATGGAGGAGATCCGCGAGGCGCTCGGATGGATCGCTGCCGCGCGGGGCAGCCTCGAGGGCGTCACGGTGCTGCATTGCACCTCGGCCTATCCGGCACCCGACGAAGCCTTGAACCTGCGGGCCATGGTGACGCTCGCGGCCGAGCTGCAGGTGGCGGTCGGCTATTCCGACCACAGCCTGGGCATCGAGGCGGCGCTGGCCGCGACGGCGCTCGGCGCCACCGCGGTCGAGAAGCACCTCACGCTGGATCGCACGCTGCCCGGACCGGACCACGGCGCGTCGCTGGAGCCGGCGCAGTTCCGCGCCATGGTCGACGGCATCCGGCGCGTCGCCGCCATGCTGGGCGATGGCGTGAAGGCGCCATCGCCCGAGGAGCGCGACACGGCGCGCGTCGCCCGGCGCAGCGTCGTCGCCGCCAGCGACATCCCGGCCGGCGCCGCGATCGATGCGGCGATGCTGGCCTGCCGGCGGCCGGCCACCGGCATCGCGCCGCGCGACCTGGACCGCGTGATCGGGCGCCGCGCGGCGCGCGACATCCCGGCGGGCACGGTGCTGCAGTGGGAGCAGCTGGACGAGCCGCAGCGCCATGGCTGACGCGCTGCGCCCGCGCCGCCTGGTCTACCTGAGCGGCACCCGGGCCGATTTCGGCCTGATGGAGAGCACCCTGCGGCGCATCGCGGCGACGCCGGGACTGGCACTGCAGGTGGCCGTGACCGGGATGCACCTGAGCGCCGAGCATGGGGACACGGTGCGCGACATCCGCGCCGCCGGCCTGCCGGTCTGCGCGCAGATCCCGCTGGACATGGCCACGCGCACGGCGGCCAGCATGGCGCTGGGCATCGCCGAGTGCCTGCGCGGCATGACCGACGTGCTCGAACGCGAGCGCCCGGACTTCCTGCTGTTGCTGGGCGACCGCGGCGAGATGCTGGCCGGTGCGATCGCCGCGCTGCACGTCGGGGTGCCGGCCGTCCACATCCATGGCGGCGAGCGCTCGGGCACCGTCGACGAGCCGGTGCGGCATGCGATCAGCAAGCTGAGCGCCTACCACCTCGTCGCGACCCAGGGTTCGCGCGAGCGGCTGGCGCGCATGGGCGAGGACGAGGCCCGCATCTTCGTGACCGGCGCGCCCGGGCTGGACGGCCTGGCCGAACTGGCGGCGATGCCGAAGGAAGAATGCCTGCGCGCGCTCGGCTTCCCGGATGGCGGGCCGTTCGTCCTGGCGCTGTTCCACCCGGTGGTGCAGCAGGCGGATCAGGCCCGGGAACAGACGCTGGCCCTGCTGGAGGCACTGCGGCGGATCGGCCTGCCGGTGGCCTGGCTGGCGCCGAACGCCGACGCCGGCTCGCGCGACATCCTGGCGGCGCTGGACGAGGCCGGACTGCCGGCGGGGTCGCGCCGGCTGACCCATGTGCCCCGGGCGCTGTTTGCTGCCGCTCTGCGCCATTGCGCGGTGCTGGCGGGCAACTCCTCGGCGGGCATCATCGAGGCCGCCAGCTTCGGCACGCCGGTGGTCAACGTCGGCGACCGCCAGCGCCTGCGCGAGCGCAGCCCGAACGTGGCCGACGTGCCGGCCGAAGCCGCCGCCATCGAGGCGGCGCTGCGCTGCGCCCTCGGTCACGGCCGGTGGCCGTGTGACAATCTCTGGGGTGACGGCCGGGCAGGCGAGCGCATCGCCTCGCTGCTGGCCACGCTGCCGGCGGGACCGCACCTGCTGGAAAAGATCAACGTGTATTGAAGCGAAGAGGCTGGACCGGGTGTCGACCTTGCTGATTTTCGGGGCCGGCGGCCATGGCCGCGTGGTCGCCGATGCCGCTCTGGGCGCCGGCGCGTGGTCGCGCGTGATCGCCAGCGACCGCGACCCGCAGCGCTGCCGCGGCGAACTGCTGCCGGGCGTGCCGCTGCTGCCCATCGACGAAGCGCTGGCGGCCGCGGACGGCGTGCACGTCGCGATCGGCGACGCCGCGAGCCGCCGCAAGGAAGCGGTGTCGCTGGCGGCCAAGCCGCTGGCGACCGTGGTTCACCCGCGGGCCAGCGTCTCGAGCCATGCCGCGATCGGGGCCGGCTGCTTCGTCGCTGCCCAGGCCGTGGTGGCGCCCGGCGCGCGCCTGGGCAGCGCCGTGATCGTGAATCACGGCGCGGTCGTCGACCACGACGTGCGGGTCGGCGACTTCTGCCATGTCGCGCCGCTGGCGGCACTGGGCGGCGGCGCCGACCTGGGCACCGACGTGCTGGTGGGCAGCGGCGCCAGCGTGCTGCCGGGCGTGCGCGTGGCCGCCGGCGTGGTGATCGGGGCCGGCGCCGCCGTGTGCGAGGACCTGGCGGGCCCGGGCCGCTATGCCGGAGTGCCGGCGCGGAGGCTCGGATGACCGCCGACGAATTCAAGGCCCTGTGCGTCCCGGCGACGATCAGCCTGCGCGAGGCGCTCGCGACGCTCAACCGCACGGCACGCGGCGTGCTGCTGGTGCTGCACCCGGACGGGCGGCTGCGGCGCACGCTCACCGACGGCGACCTGCGCCGCGCGGCGCTGGACCATGTGAGCGAAGCCGCCGCGGTGGCCGAGCTGCCGCAGCAGCCGCCGATCACCGTCGGGACCAGCGACACGCTCCCGGCGGGCGTCGCCCTGCTGGACCGGCACCAGATCGACCATGTGCCGGTGGTCGACGCCGGCGGGCGGCCAGTCGACCTGATCTCGCGGCGCGAGCTGACGCAGCGCATCTGGCTGTCCTCGCCGCACCTGGGCGAGGAGGAGACGGCATTCGTCGAGGACGCCTTCCGCAGCAACTGGATCGCGCCGCTCGGGCCGCACGTGGACGGCTTCGAGCGCGAGCTGGCGGCGCAGGTGGGCGTCGGCCATGCGGCCGCCGTCAGCTCCGGCACCGCCGCCATCCACCTGGCGCTGCTGCTGCTGGGGGTGCGGCCGGGCGACACGGTGTTCTGCTCGTCGCTCACCTTCGTGGGCAGCTGCAATCCGATCCTGTACTGCGGTGCCCGGCCGGTCTTCATCGACTGCGAACCCGCCAGCTGGAACATGTCGCCGGCCGCGCTGGAGCGGGCCTTCGAGTGGGCCAGCAAGGAGGGCCGGCTGCCGCGCTGCGTGATCGTCGTCAACCTGTACGGCCAGAGCGCCGACATGGACGCCATCGTGCCGCTGTGCGAGCGCTACGGGGTGCCGGTGCTGGAAGACGCCGCCGAATCGCTGGGGGCGCAGTACCGCGGCCGCGCCAGCGGCAGTTTCGGGCGGATCGGCATCTTCTCCTTCAACGGCAACAAGATCATCACCACCTCGGGCGGCGGCATGCTGGTGGCCGACGACGCGGCGCTGGTCGAGCGGGCGCGCAAGCTGGCGACGCAGGCGCGCGAGCCGGCGCCGCACTACGAGCACGTGGAGCTGGGCTTCAACTACCGCATGAGCAACGTGCTGGCCGGCATCGGCCGCGGCCAGTTGAAGGTGCTGCAGCAGCGGGTCGACCAGCGCCGGCAGGTATTCGAGACCTACCGCTCAGCCCTGGCCGACGTCGTGCCGCAACTGGAGTGGATGCCCGAGCCGCAAGGCTCGCGCTCGACCCGCTGGCTGACCTGCTTCGTGCTGCCCGGCGCGGACGGCCCCAGGCGGCGCGACCTGGTGCTGCGGGCGCTGGAGCGCCACGCGATCGAGGCGCGGCCGGTCTGGAAGCCGATGCACCTGCAGCCCTTGTTCGCCGACGCGCCGTACTTCGCCCATGACGGCGGCGACGTGTCGGCGGCGCTGTTCCGTGCCGGGGTGTGCCTGCCGTCGGGCTCGAACTTGACCGCGGCGCAGCAGGAGCGCGTCGTCGAGCAGCTGCGCCGCGCGCTCGCGCTCGCATGAGGCCGCCGGTGCGCCTGTCGCGACACACCGTCTGGCTGCTCGTCGTCGACCTCGTGCTGGTGGTGCTGGCCGGCTGGGCCGCGTTCTGGCTGCGCTTCAACTTCGACGTGCCGCCCGACTACGCCCGCATGGCGCTGCTGGCCAGTCCATGGTGCGTCGCGGGCTACACCGCGGCGCTGCTCGCTTCACGGGTGTCCCGGCAGGTCTGGCGCTACACCGGCCTGCCCGAGCTGCGCCAGCTCGCCAGCAGCATGGTGCTGGGCGGGGTGCTGACCGCGGCGCTGGTGCTGATGCAGCGCATCCCCGACTTCCCGCGCTCGGTGCTGCTGCTGCAGCCGCTGCTGGCGCTGCTGATGCTGGGCGCCGCCCGCGCCGGCTGGCGCACGCTGAGCGAGCGGCGCACGCTGGCGCGCGGCGGGCGGCGGCTGGTGATCGTGGGCTACCTGCAGGACGCCTCCGACGCGCTGCGCGCGCTCAAGGGCTCGCAGCAATGGCAGCCGGTAGGCATCGTGTCGCCGGTGCGCTCGGAAGTGGGACGCTCGATCCAGAACGTTCCGGTGCTGGGGCAGGTCGCCGCGCTGGCCGCCGTCTGCGACGCGGCGCAGGCCGACGCCGCCCTGATCGCCAGCCCGCCCGGCTCGCCCGAGCGGCAGCAGGCGCTGGTCAGTTCGGCCGGGTCGCACATCTCGCTGCTGACCATGCCGCGCCCCGACGAGTGGCTCAAGACCGACAGCCCCGGACCGCGCAAGATCGAGCTGGAAGACCTGCTGGGCCGCAGCGCGGTGCAGCTGGATGCGGCCGGCCTGGCGGCCCTGTTTTCCGGCCAGACCGTGCTGGTCACGGGGGCCGGCGGCTCGATCGGTTCCGAGCTGTGCCGCCAGGTGGCGCGCTTCGGGGTGGGCCGGCTGGTGTGCGTGGACGTGTCCGAGTACGCCATCTACCAGCTGGAGCAGGAACTGCGCGCCGCGCATCCGCAGATGCAGGGCGCGTACTACACCGCGAACGTGCGCGAAGGGGACCGGTTGCGCGCCATCGCCGAGAAGCACCGGCCCGCGGTGGTCCTGCACGCGGCGGCGTACAAGCACGTGCCGCTGATGGAGGAGCTCAACGAGATCGAAGCGCTGCGCACCAACGTGCTGGGAACGCTCAACGCGGCACGCGTGGCCGGCGAATGCGGCGCCCGCCGCTTCGTGATGATCTCCACCGACAAAGCCGTGAACCCGACCAACGTGATGGGCGCGAGCAAGCGGCTGGCCGAGTTGATGGTGCAGGGCGTGGCGGCCGAACGGCCCGGCACGCAGTACGTGTCGGTGCGCTTCGGCAACGTGCTCGGCTCCAGCGGGTCGGTGGTGCCGCTGTTCGCCGCGCAGATCGCGCGCGGCGGCCCGGTCACCGTGACGCACCCGGAGATCGTGCGCTACTTCATGACCATCCCGGAGGCGGCGCAGCTGGTGCTGCAGGCCGGCCTGATGGGCAGCTCGGGCCAGATCTTCGTGCTGGAGATGGGCGAGCCGGTGAAGATCGCCGAGCTTGCGCGCATGCTGATCCGGCTGTCGGGCCGGACCGAGCAGGAGATTCCCATCACCTACACCGGCCTGCGGCCCGGCGAGAAGCTGTTCGAGGAGCTGCTGGCCGACGACGAGACCACCGAGCCGACGCCGCACCCGAAGCTGCGGGTGGCCAAGACCAACGGGGAGCGGCCCGCCATCGAGGGCGTCAGCCGCTGGATCGAGGAAGCCGGCCCGGCCCCCGCCGCCCATGGCCTGCGCGAGTGGTTGCGCAGCCAGGTGCCCGAGTATTCGCCCCGCTAGCCGTCAGCCGCCGGCGATGCCGGTGCGCGCCAGCAGGTCGCCCACCAGTTCCAGCCGCAGCAGCGGGTTGTCCAGCTCCAGCAGGCGCTGCTTCAGCGCGGGCGGCAGCGGCAGCAGTTCGCACCAGCGGTTGGCCACCCAGCCGCAGTCCTGCAGCCGCCAGGGCGCCCGGATCGGCAGGTCGGACCCGCCGGCGCGCTGCTGCAGCGACTCGATCAGCCGGGCGAGCGCATCGGTCGTGGGTTGCAGGTCGGCGGGGATTGCCACCGGCTGGTCCTGCGGCAGGCGCTCGACGTCGGCCACCCATAGCCCGTGCTTCAGCTGCTCGCGCGCGGTGATGCGAAAACGCTGGGTGCCCGCGGCGCGCACCGTCATGAGGCCCGGTTGCGGCGTTTCCAGGCGGTCGATGGTCGCCAGCGTCCCCACGTCGCAGAAAGCCTCGGTCGCCCCGGGACGCCGCACCTCGCTGCCGTGCGTGAGGCAGACCACGCCGAACGGCGCGCCGGCGCGCTGGCAGCGGCCGATCATGTCGAGGTAGCGCACCTCGAACACCCGCAGCGGCAGCACCCCGTCCGGAAACAGCACCGTGCCCAGCGGGAACAGCGGCAGCGACTGCAAGGTGAGGACGGAAGGCATCGAATTCCCGTGGGCTGCCCGCTATCATCCCACGAGCCACTTCCCGGGAGCCTATGGGCTATCAAATCCTCTCCTTCCTGCTCGACGTCGCGGCCGGCCTGCTGGGCGGCACCTGCCTGCTGCGGCTGTACATGCAGTACCAGCGCGTTCCGTTCGGCAATCCGGTCGGCCGCTTCGTGTTCGCGCTCACCGACTGGATCGTGCTGCCGCTGCGGCGCATCCTGCCGGCGGTCCGCCGCGTGGACACGGCCAGCCTGGTGGCGGCCTTCCTGATCCAGCTGCTGCAGGTCGCGCTGCTCTGGCTGGTGGCGGGCCGCCCGGGCGCCTGGGCAATGTTGCCGCTGCTGGCGCTGTTCGAGCTCGCGCGGCTGGTGGTGTCGGCGCTGACCGCGCTGGTGATCGTCTACGCCGTGCTGTCCTGGGTGAACACGGATTCGCCCATGGCCGACGTGGTCGACCGCCTGTGCGCGCCGCTGCTGCGGCCCTGGCGCAGGCTGATCCCGCTGGTGGGCGGGATCGACCTGTCGCCGCTGGCGTTCCTGGTGGTGCTGCAGGTGATCTCCATCGTGCTCGCCTCGCTGCAGGCGAGCGCGCTGCACTGATCCGCCCGGCAGCCTGATCGCGGGGCGGAGCCCCTCAGGGCGCCAGGCGTTCGCGCACCCAGGCGCCGCGCTCCAGCCGGTAGCGCAGCCGGTCGTGCAGCCGGCTCTTGCGGCCCTGCCAGAACTCCCAGCGGTCGGGCACCAGCCGCAGGCCGCCCCAGTGCGGCGGCCGTGGCGGGGCGAGCAGGTACTGGGCGCCGTAGCGGGCCGCGTTGGCTACCAGCACGCTGCGGCCCGGGATCACCTGGCTTTGCGGGCTGGCCCAGGCCCCGATGCGCGAGTCCAGCGGCCGGCTGGCGAAATAGGCATCGCTTTCCTCGGCGCTGGTGCGCTCCACCCGGCCCTCGATGCGCACCACGCGTTCCAGCTCGACCCAATGGAACTGCAGCGCCGCGTAGGGGTTGCCCGCCAGTTCCTGCCCCTTGCGGCTTTCGTAGTTGGTGTACCAGACGATGCCGCGCTCGTCGCAGCCCTTGATCAGGACGATGCGGCTGCTCGGGCGCAGGTCGCTGCCGACCGTGGCCACCGTCATCGCGTTGGGCTCGGGGATCTGCGCGGCGATCGCCTCGCCCAGCCACTGCTCGAACTGGCGCAGCGGGTCGGCATGCGACGCCTCCTCGCTCAATTCCGCGCGTTCGTAGCTTTTGCGCAATTCAGCGAGGTGCCGGGACGTGGTGCTCATGGGGCGATTTTCGCATCCGGGCGGCGATTCGCTGTACAGTGACCGGGTTGTTCAAGGAGTGCGCCTGCATGGAAAGCCTGGACCTTCGCGTGCTGACCGATGCCCTGGCCTGGCGGCGCGGCGGCCACGCGGTGACGCTGGTCACGGTGGTCGAGACCTGGGGCAGCGCGCCGCGCCCGCCGGGCGCACTGCTGGCGGTGCGCGACGACGGGGCGGTGAGCGGCTCGGTGTCCGGCGGCTGCGTCGAGGACGACCTGATCGCCCGCGTCAAGGCCGGCGAGCGCACCCGGCTGCCGTCCATGATCGCCTACGGCGTCAGCAAGGAAGAAGCCGCCCGCTTCGGCCTGCCTTGCGGCGGCACCCTGCGGCTGGTGCAGGAGCCGCTGCTGGACACCGGCTGGGTGCAGGAACTGCTGGCCCGCACGGCCGGCCACGAACTGGTGGCGCGCACGCTCGTGCTGGCCAGCGGCGAGGTGCAGTTGGCCGGCGCCACCCGCGATGCCCGCATGGCCTTCGACGGCCTGAAGCTGACCACCCTGTTCGGCCCGCGCTGGCGCCTGTTGCTGGTGGGCGCCGGGCAGCTCTCGCAGGCGGTGGCGCAGATGGCGCAGCTGCTCGACTTCGAGGTGCTGGTCTGCGACCCGCGCGAAGAGTACGCGACCACGCTGGACGTGCCCGGCGCGGTGCGCGTGGCCGGCATGCCGGACGATGCCGTGCGCGAGCTGGCGCCGGACGCGCATACCGCGATCGTGGCGCTGACGCACGATCCCAAGCTCGACGACATGGCCCTGCTGGAGGCGCTGCGCTCGGACGCCTTCTACGTGGGCGCGCTCGGCTCGTCGCGCAACCAGGCCAGGCGCAAGGAGCGGCTGGCCGAGCATTTCGGGCTGACGGCGGCCGAACTGCAGCGCCTGCACGGTCCGGTGGGGCTGCGCATCGGCGCCAAGACGCCGGCCGAGATCGCGGTCTCCATCCTGGCGCAGATCATCGAGCGCAAGAACGAGGTCGCGCAGGTCGCCGCCGCGCCCGGCTGCAGCGTCGCCTGACATGCGTTCTCCCGTCGTGCTGGTGCTCGCCTCGGGCCGCGGCGAGCGCTTCGCCGCGGCGGGCGGCGAGGGCTCCAAGCTGCAGGCGCTGCTGGCCGGCGTGCCGGTGCTGCAGCGCACGCTGCAGGCGGTGCGCGCCAGCGCGCTGGACTGGCATCTGGAGGATGCACCGCACCCGGGCATGGGCGATTCGATCGCGGCGGCGGTGCGGGCCACGCGCGGCGCGGGCGGCTGGCTGGTGCTGCCGGGCGACCTGCCGCTGGTGCAGCCGCAGACGCTGCAGGCCGTGGCCGCAGCGCTGGCCGGCCACTGCGTCGTGCTGCCGCGGTTCGGCGGCCAACGTGGCCATCCGGTCGGTTTTCCCGCCGAGTGCGGCGACGCGCTGGCGGCGCTGGCCGGCGAGCAGGGGGCGGCAGCGCTCGTGCGGGCCAGCGCGGCGGCCGGCCGGGTCCACGTGCTCGACCTCGACGATGCCGGGATCGTCACCGACATCGACACGCCGGCCGACCTGGCACGCGCGCAGGAGCTCCTCAGGCGCCAGTGATCACATGCGCGCGACCGTCCGGGCGAAGGCGTCGACCTGCGCCCAGTCGGTGAACTCGACATCCGTCGCCGGATCGGTGGGGCCCTTGGTCAGCCACATGATGAAGCGGATGACCTGCCGGTCCCAGAAGCGGTAGCGCCGGTAGTTGATGCGGCCGGCGAACACGCCCAGCGTCTTGGGTTGCCAGGCGCTGCGCGCCAGGAACTTGCGCATGTACGGATTGGTCTGCGGCGTGTTCTTCCCGGGCTTGCGCGCGACCACGTTCACGGTGAAGAACGCGTTCGGCCTGGCGTCCAGCGCCGCGCGGTGCGTGCGCCCGAACTCGAAGAGCTGGGGCGTGTGCTTGCCGTAGCGGATGCGCGCACCGACCACCACCTTGTCATAGGGCGCGATGTCGATGCCGGGCTCCTCGTCCAGGCACCTGAGCGTGACCTGCTGGCCGTCCTGCTCGATCGCCTGCTGCAGGTGGCGGCAGATCTTGAGCGTGTGGCCGTCGGTCGTGGAGTAGAGGATCAGGAGGTGCGCCATGTGGCGCACATTGTCGCCGCATCGGGACGCCACGGTCGAGTGCGGCGCGGCGTCAGGCCGCCAGTTCCGGCACCAGCAGGAAATAGGCGTTGAGCAGGTACAGCCCCGACAGGATCAGCGTGATCCCGCCCGCGATGTCGAAGGCCCGCTGGGAACGCTGCAGGGCCGGTATCCGTTCGAGCCAGCCGAAGGCACCCGCGCCGAGCGCGATGGGCACGGCGCGGCCGGCGGCGAAGGCGAGCAGCAGCAGTGCGCCCCAAGCGGGCGAGCCGGTGCCTGCCGCGACGCCCAGGAGCACGACCAGCGCCGGCGTGCACACGGGGCAGACCGCCACCGCGAACGCGGCGCCCAGCAGCGCCGCCGAGGCCGGCCCGGTCGCCGGGCGGGACCGGAACGACACGCGCTTCAGGGGCAGGCGGATCCAGCCGGGCCAGGCCAGCCCCATCAGGATCAGCCAGGGCCCGAGCACCAGTCCCCAGAACCGGCCCACCAGGTGCTGGATCCCCTGGCCCCCCAGTCCGGCGACCGCGCCCAGCACGCCGTGCGTGAGCAGCAGGCCGGCGATGAACATTCCGGCGAAGGCAAGCACCGCGCGTGACGCCCGCGCATTGGTGAAGTACGCCAGCGAGACGGGGATGGCCGCCAGCGCGACCGGATTGAAGCTGAACATCAGCCCGGCGAGAAAGCTCACCCCCAGGGCGGCGAGGCCCGCATGCCGTACCGCAGTGGCGAGGCTCTCGGCGTCCATATGTTCCCGTTCGACCTTGACCCGGTGTCAAGCTCAGGCCGGCTGGTAGCCGGCCCGGTACGGCTGGCCGCGCCGCAGGTCGGCCAGTTCGGCGCGCACGTCCTGGCGGCTGCGCCGGGAGACGAAAGGTTGGGGCACCTGCCCCAGTTCGCCCGGCAGCAGCAGGGTGCCGGCGGCGCGGGCCGCCGACAACTCCTGCAGCGCGGCCGTGCGGGTGAGGGCGGAGCCCGCCTGCTGGTCGGGCGGTCCCGATGCGTTCGGCGACTCGGCGAGCGCGGCGACCGATGCGGTCGCGAGGGCGAGCGTGGCGATGAGCGTCTTCATGATGCACTCCTGCAAGCCTGTGGTCCGGTGACGGTGCCCGGCTTCGTGAAGCACCGTCGTGGTCTCTGACGGCCGCCACCGCGGATTCATTACAGCGCAGGCGCGTGGTGCGATGCGGACTTGCGACCGGCCAGGCCGTCAGATCCGCACCGTCAGGCTGATCCAGGCGTCCGGCAGGACGCGCACGAGCTGCGCCTCCAGCCACCTGTCCGCGCCCGACAGGATCGCCATCCCGCTGAGGGCGAGCACGATCGCGAAGCTGGCCTGGATGCGCGCGCTGCGCGCCACGATCCAGGTGCGCGCGCGATGCAGACCCGTCTTGGAGACGTAGGCCGCGCTGACCAGCGGCACGGCAGCGCCCAGACCGAACAGGCCCAGCACCAGGCCGCCGCGCCACAATCCGCCCTCGCTCGCGACCAGCGTCAGTGCCGATCCCAGCAGCGGGCCCGAACAGGGGCTCCAGACGAGGCCGAGCACCGCACCGAGACCCATGGCCCCGCGCAGCGAACGCGCATTGAGCCGCGACGAGGCGGCATTCGCGCTATTCGCGAGCGGCAGCATCCACGAGGTGAAGGCAGCGCCCAGCCGCGGAACCAGCATGACGGCCGCGAAGGCGACCAGCATGGCGGCGCCCGCCATCCTGACCGCCTCGGGATCCAGCCCCATCGCCGGACCGGCGGCGCCCAGCAGCATGCCAACGATGGTGAAGGACAGCGTCATCCCCAGCCCCATGGCCGCCGGAGCGAACCTGTGGCCCTGCAAGGCGCCCCCGATCACCAGCGGCAGCATCGGGAACACGCACGGCGACAGCGTGGTCAGGCTGCCGGCCGCCAGGCTCAGGCCCAGCTGCGGCAGGGAAAGCGACATCGACATGCGCCGACCGTTCAGAGGGTGCTCTTGAGGGCCGCGCGCAGGCCTTCGGGCGAGGTGTCGCCGATCAGACGCGCCGTCACCTTGCGGCCACGCAGGGCGACCAGGGTGGACTGCGACTGGATGGCGAACTGGCGCTTCAATGCTTTCTCCGTGTCGTAGTCGGCCAGGAACACCGTGAGGTCGAGACCGGGTTCGCTCTTCATGGCCTGGAGCGCCTGTTCCTGCGCGCGGCAGGTGGGGCACCAGGTGGCATGGAACAGGATGGCCGCGGGTTTTCCGCCGTCCTGCGCCTGGGCCAGTGCCGCCGGCGAGTAGGGGCGCAATTCCAGCGCCTGTGCCATGGTGGCAGCCGCGGCGAACAGGCCGAAAGCGAGCAGTGTGCGGAGTTTCATCGGATCCCTTTCATGCAAGGCAGACAAGCGGAGTGCCCGCGGCGGTGCGGCGCGGGCGGCGGGCAGCGGGTGCCCGGCGGCTCCGCGAGCGCGCGGGGGCACCCATGCATGGACGCGCGACGCCCGGATTCCTTACGGCCTTGCGTCGCCCGGGCGCTGCCGAGCAGCGCGGGTGAGGCACGGACGGTCACGATGTTGGGACGCCCGGTCAACCGCGACGGGCACCCCGGGGCGAGCATCGATGCAGGCAAGGAGCGGCAGTGATGATGGACCGGATGGGATCGATGATGGGCGGCATGAGCCTGTTGTGGCTGCTGGCGGTGGTTGCCCTGGTGGTCGGCATTGCAGCGCTGCTGAAATACCTGATGAAGAAGTGACGCCGGCCGCGAGCCCGCGGCCGTGCGGCGACGGATGACTTGACAGGGCTGGCGCACGGGCCCTCGCAGGCGGCCGCGGCAGACCCCGGGCTGCCGCTTTTTTGCGCACTTTGTCGGGACGCAGATTCCACGCCACTTCTCCGAGGGTGGCGACCCCCTTATCCACAACGTTTTCCACCATCCCTGTGCGCATCGTCTGACCGCTGCGATCGCGTGTGTCCTACAAGCAGACATTGCTGCGGCGCAAAGCCGGCCACGGTGTTGCGGTGGCGAGACGTGCGGCTCACAGCGGCGCGCGCGACCGGCGCCAACGGATGAGGAGCACCGCATGGCGGGAGCCGCCGCGGGCGCCATCGAGATGCGGCCGCTCGGAATATTCCTAGGCGCCCCCGGCGTGCAGGAGGGTTCACGCTCAGGCCGAATCCGAGGGCCAGATTCAGCCGTGGCCGATGGCCCGGCGCACGCCGGGGTGCGACAGTCATGGTCATGCAAACAAGCAGTGTCCCCGTGAAAGTCTTCATCGCCGAGGACTCGGCCATGATCCGGGAGCGGGTTGCCGCCATGCTGGCGTCGCAGGCGATGGACGTCGTCGGCCATGCGCAGACGCCGCAGGGCTCGATCGACGGCATCCTGGCCGTCCAGCCCGACGTGGTCGTGCTGGACGTGCAGCTGGAAGGCGGCTCCGGCCTGGAGGTGCTGCGCGCCGTGCGGCAGGCCGAACCGGGCATCGCCTTCGTCGTTTTCAGCAACAACGCCGGCCCCGCCTACCGCAAGCGCTACCTGGGCGAGGGCGCCCAGCGCTTCCTGGACAAGACCACCGAATTCGACCAGCTCGCCGCCGCCGTCGAGCGTGCCTCGCACACCCACTGACCAGCCGGAGACAACGATGACCACCACCGCCCTCCAAACCAGCCCCCTGCACTTCGTGCCCGACGGCGCCGCGGCGCGCTCGACGGTCGCCCAGGTCAAGACGCAGTGCTCGACCTGCCACCTGCGCGAGCTGTGCCTGCCCTGCGGCATGAACGATGTGGACCTCACGCGGCTGGACAGCCTGGCCTTCACCCGCCGCAAGATCAAGGCCGGCGAGACGCTGTACCGCGAGGGCGACCGCTTCAGCTCCATCTACGCCGTGCGCTCGGGCACGCTCAAGTCCAGCCTGATCCTGTCGGACGGGCGCGAGCAGGTCAGCGGCTTCCACATCGCCGGCGAACTGGTCGGGCTGGACGGCGTGGCCCAGGGCCGGCATGCCAGCGCCACCATGGCACTGGAGGACACCGAGGTCTGCGCCATCTCGTACACGGCGCTGGCCGACTTGGCCATGAGCACGGCGGGCATGCAGCACATCGTCAGCCGCATGATGAGCCGCGAGATCCTGCGCGAGCACAGCCTGATGATGCTGCTGGGCAGCATGAACGCTGAGGAGCGTTTGGCCGCCTTCCTGTTGAACCTGTCGCAGCGCTACGCGGCGCGCGGCTACTCGGAACGCGAGTTCCACTTGCGCATGAGCCGCGCCGAGATCGGCAGCTACCTGGGCATGAAGCTGGAAACCGTCAGCCGCGCCTTCTCCGCCTTCCAGCAGCAGCGCCTGCTGGAAGTGGACAAGCGCCACATCCGCATCACGGACCTGGAAGCGCTCAGGCAGCGCTTCGACGTCCGCGTCCATTGACAGCGGGACGGAACGCGGCGTGAGCCGCGGCAGTGGGGGGGAAAGGGGGCTGCGGCCCCCTTTTTTCCTGCGGCTGGCGGGCGCCGCCTTCAGCCGGCCACCGCGTCGCCCCAGGGCGACATCACCTCGGTGCACCCGGTGTTGCGGCCGCCGTCGCGCAGAACGCCGGCCGGGCAGGCGAACGCATAGGGGAACACCGTCCGGCGCGTGGTGGCCGTGGGCAGTTCCTGCGCCAGCGCCTGCAGGATCGCCGGCTCCAGCGCCTGGTCGGCGGTAACCTGGCCGCCGCCGCTCACGTCGATGCGCGGCTGGTGGAACGCCGCTTCCAGGCTCATGCCGTGGTCCATCAGGAACGAGCTCAGCTGCAGCACGGCGCCCAGGATCTTGCGCCCGCCCGAGGCGCCCAGGGCGAACCGGCGGCCGTCCGCCGCCGTGCCGACGACGGGACAGTAATTGGCCAGCACGCGCTTGCCCGGCGCCAGCGAATTGGGCTTGCCTTGCTCGGGGTCGAACCACATGATGCCGTTGTTCAGCAGGATGCCGGTGGCCGGCGAGACCACCCGCGAGCCGAAGATCGACAACAGCGTCTGCGTCACGGCGCACATGTTCCCCTGCCGGTCGACCACGCTGAAGTGCGTGGTGCAGCCGGGGGCGCGGGCCGACTCGTGATCGCCCATGTCCGCCAGGCGCGTGCGGAACGCCTGGTCGAGCGCGTGGGCGATCGCCAGGTACGACTGCGCGCCGGGTCCGCCGCGGCCCGGCTGGAAGCCCGCTTCCAGCAGGCGCACCGCCTGCGCGAAGGTCGGCCCGCCGGTCAGGCCGGGCGCGGCGTACAGCTGGCCGCCGCGGTAGGGCACCGGCAGCGCCTCGACCCACTCGGCCTGGTAGCCGGCGAGGTCGTCCTCGCTGAGGCAGCCGCCCTTGGCCCGCACGTCGCCCACCAGGGCCCGTGCCAGCGCTCCCTCGTACAGGGCGCGCGGCCCCTGGTCGGCGATCTGGCGCAGGCTGGCCGCCAGGGCCCGCTGGTCCAGGCGGCGGTCGGCGATCGCGGTCCAGGCGCCCACGATCGGCCAGCGCCCCTCGTCGAGGAACATCGCGGCCGCATGGGGGTCGAGCGACAGCGCCTTGGCGGTCGAGGCGGTCGCCAGCGCCGAATACCAGTCGACCAGCATGCCTTCCTGCGCCAGCGCGATGGCCGGCGCGAGCAGGTCGCGCCATTCCTTGCGGCCGTAGCGCGCGTGCGCCAGTCCCATGCCCGAGACGACGCCGGGCACCGCCACCGCGGTGGCGCCCTGCACGTTGCGGTCGTCCACCACCGCTTCCCACGGGAACAGGTCGGAGCTGCGACCGGTGCCGGACAGGGGGTAGTCCGCCGGGTCGAGCGCGCGCGGCGAGCGCATGCCGTAGTTGACGACGTGGGCCCGCTCCTCCCCGGCCCGCCACAGCACCATGCAGCCGCCGGCGGCCAGGCCGCTCATCCAGGGCTCGACCACGCCCAGCGCGAACGAGGTGGCCACCGCCGCGTCGACGGCGTCGCCGCCGGCGGCCAGCACGGCCGCGCCGGCCTGGGCCGCCTTCTTGTGCTGCGCCGCCACCACGCCGGCCTCGGTGGCGATCACGGTCTTGCGCACCACCTGCGCGTCGGAGAAGTTGTCGTTGTGCATCATGCTTGCGCTTTCACGTGCCGCACCACGTCGGCGTGGGTGGCGAACCAGACCGGGCCCAGGCTCCTGGCGTGCCGGATCAGTTCGTCGAGGATCCAGATGCGCGAACGGTAGCCGCTGATGTGCGGATGCATCGTGAGCTGGAAGATGCCGCCCTCGGCGAAGGCGGCCTCCAGTTCGCGCCGGAAGATGTCGAACACGTCCGGCGGCGGGGTGTAGGGCCGCAGGCCGGCGAAGCGGTTCATGTTGAAGTACACGGCGTCGTCGCGGATCCACTCGACCGGGAGTTCCACGACGCCGGTGGGCTGGCCCTCCAGCAGCAGCTCGTAGCAATCGACGTCGGCCATCAGCGACGAGTCGTACAGCAGGTCCATGTCGCGCGCGATGGCGAGCGTCGCCGGGCTGAAGTCCCACGACGGCGTGCGGATGCCGACCGGCCGCGTGCCCGCGGTCCGCTCCAGGGCATCGGCGCTGCGGCACATCAGGTCGCGCTCGGCGGGCTCGGGCAGCACCGAGTTGCGTTCGTGGATCCAGCCGTGCAGCGCCACCTCGTGCCCCTCGGCGGCGACCCGGCGCTGCTCGTCGGGATAAAGCAGGGCGGTGACCGCGGGCACGAAGAAGCTCGCCCGCACGTCGTGCCGGCGCAGGATGTCCAGGATGCGCGGCACACCCTGGCGGTTGCCGTACTGGCCCTGCGACAGCTTGCCGATGGACTCGCCGCCCTCGCGCAGCTCATTGGTCTCGTGATCGGAGTCGAACGACAGCGCGACGGCGCAGCGGGCGCCGCCCGGCCAGCTGCGCGGGCGCAGCGCGCGTCCGGCCCGCACGTGTTCCACGATGCCGCGCCACCGCGGCTCGGGCCATTCCCAGGGCTGCAGCGGCTGGTTCACTTCCTGGCTCCGGCGTTGATGCGGCGGGCGATCTCCTGGGCCGAGCGCTGCTCGTCGGCGACGAAGCGGGCGAACTCCTGGGGCTTCATCGCCACGCCTTCCAGGCCCAGCGTGTCGAACTGTTGCTTCACCTCGGGATCGTTCACCGCCGCCGCCACGGCGGAGTGGATCTTCTGCACGATCTCCGGCGGCGCGCCGGCCGGCAGCCACAGGCCGAACCAGTTGACCTTGGAGAAGCCCTTCAGGCCCTGTTCGTCCATCGTCGGCACGTCGGGCATGCCCTTCCAGCGCTTGCCACCGGTGAGCGCCAGTGCGCGCAGCCTGCCACTTTGCACGTGCTGCAAGGCGATGTTGGTGCCGACGAAGAAGATGTCGACGCGGCCGGCGATCAGGTCGGTGGTGCCTTCCACGATGCCCTTGTACGGTACCGACAGGAGGTCGATGCCGGTCATGGCCTTCATCACCTCGGCCGGGATGTGGCTGGCCGTGCCGTTGCCCGCGTTGACGTAGGTGAGCCTGCCCGGGTTCTTCCTCGCGTAGGCGACCAGCTCCTGCACGTTCTGCGCCGGCACCTGCGGGTGCACCACCAGGGCCTGGCCGAAGTTCTGCGCCGCCAGCGTCACGTGCGTGAAGTCCTTCACCGGGTCATAGGTGGCGTTCTCGTTGAACGGCGGGATGTTCACGTGCGAGGCCGTCGTGAACAGCCATGTGTAGCCGTCGGCCGGCAATTTGGCGACGTAGGCCGTTCCGACCATGCCGCCCGCGCCGGCGCGGTTCTCGACGACGATCGGCTGGCCCAGCGCCGCCGTCATCCTGGGGATGATCGCGCGCAGGATCAGGTCGGGCGGCCCGCCGGGCGGGGAGGGCACGACCACCTTGATCGGCTTGGCCGGATAGTCCTTCGCCGCGGGCTGCTGGGCCTGGGCGACGCCCAGCGCCAGCAGGCAGGCCCCGATCGTGAACAGGCTTCTGGTGCGCATTTTCGCTTCTCCTCTGCGTGAATCGGGTTCAGGCGACCCGCACCGGGCCGTCACGCGCGACGGAAGCCAGGATCGCCTCCAGCAGCGCCGCGTTGTGCACGGCGTCGCCGCCGGGCACGACGACCGGCTGGCGCGCGGCGGCGTGCTGCGCGAAGTGTTCGAGTTCGGCGCGCTCGGTGCTGGTCTGGTCGAAGGTGTGGACGACCGGCCGCTGCTTGACGGCGAGCTGCTGCGGATCGAGCGTGCAGACCTTCAGGTCCCAGGTGTGCAGGTGCTCGACGTCGCCGACCTCGATCCAGGCCCTGCTGCCGAAGACCTGCAGCCGCCAGGTCTCGGGCGTTGCGATCACGGTGCCCAGGTAGCCGGTGGCGCCGCTGCGAAAGCGCAGCAGCATCGACGTGGTGTCGTCCATGCCGAAGTCCTGCGCCAGCCGGAAGCTCTGCGCCGTCACCTGCTCGATGTGGCCCGCCAGGTACAGCATGGCGTCGATCACGTGCACGCCGCGGCCGGTCATGCCGCCGCCCGGCCCCTCGGCCGGGTCGTGGCGCCAGTGGCCCTTCGGGAAGCGGTAGGCGCTCGGCCCGCAGAAGTTGCCTTCGAGGTGCAGCACGCGCCCCAGCGTGCCGTCGTCGATCATGCGGCGCACTGCCTGCAGCGCCGGCTGGAAACGCCAGTTGTAGCCCACGCCCAGCGTCACGCCATGGTCGGCGCAGGCCTGCGCCGCGCGCTGTGCGCTGGCGGCGTCCAGCCCCAGTGGCTTTTCGCTGAACACGTGCTTGCCGGCCTGCGCGGCCGCCACGATCTGGTCGGTGTGCATCGAGTGCGGCGTGGCCAGCACCACGGCGTCGATCTCCGGATCGGCCAGCGCCGCGTCGTAGCCGGGAAGCATCCGCAGTCCGTGGGTTTGCGCGAAATCGCGCGACTTGTCCGGCGTCCGGGTGGCGGCGGCGACGAACCGGATGGCGGAACTGCAGCCCTGCACGCTGCGGACCAGATTCTGGCCCCAGGTGCCCAGGCCGACGATGGCGGCACGGATCATGGGTAAGGCTTTCCGGGCAAGGGCCCGACAGCGCGGGTCAATATAGCGGATCGCCGCAGGGCCGCCAGTCTGGCAAGTCCCCTTGCCAAGGCCGCGTGGTGCCAGCAGTCCCGCCGGCGCCTGTGCCGGCGCGCGCTACTCGATGGTTTTCTCGACGGCCGCTTCGGCAGCGTGCGCGCCGCTGCCGACGAAGCGGTTGCTCAGATGGACGCCGGCCAGCAGCGCCAGCCCGATCGCGTCGGTGATGTAGCCCGGCTTGATCAGCAGCACAGCGGCGACGAGCAGCAGCAGGCGCTCCCACGCCTTCGCGTCGCGCCCGGCCAGGTAGCCCTGCAGCGCGGCGGCGAAGCACATGACGCCGATGCTCGCCGAGACGAAGGACGTGAGCGAGGTGAACCAGTCGCCGATCAGCAGCAGCGACGGCTCGTACACGAACATGAACGGCACGATGTAGGTCGGCGCGGCGATCCGCACCGCCTCCCAGCCCGACTGCCACATGTCGGCCTTCGCCAGGCCGGCCGCGGCGAACACGGCCAGCGCCACCGGCGGGGTGATCGCCGAAAGGATGGCGAAATAGAAGGCGAACATGTGCGCGGCGGGCGTCGCGGCGCCGAGCTTGATGATCGCCGGCACCAGCAGCGACACCATGACGATGTAGGCCGGCGTCGTCGGCATGCCCATCCCCAGCACGATGCCGGCCATGGCGGTGAGGATGAGCGCCAGCACCAGCGAGCTCTGCGACAGGTCGACCACCAGTTCGGTGAAGCTGATGCCCAGGCCGGTGATGGTGACCACGCCGATGACGATGCCGGCGCAGGCGCACGCCATCGCGACCGCGAGCGTGTTGCGGGCGCCGTCCACCAGCGCGTCGAGCACGCTGCGCCAGCCGATGCCTTCGCGGGTGATGGCGCGCAGGAGGGCCAGCGGCAGGCAGGCCAGCGCGCCCACCAGCGCGGCCAGCGGGGCCGAGTAGCCCAGGACGAGGCCGGCCAGCACCAGCAGGATCGGAATGAACAGGTGGCCACGCTGTCGCATCACGGTCAGGAATCGCGGCAGTTGCGAACGCGGCACGCCGGCCAGACCGTAGCGCTTGGCCTCGAAGTGCACCGCGAAGAACACGCCGATGTAGTACAGCACGGCGGGCACCACCGCCCACAAGGCCACCTGGGCATAGGGCACGACCAGGAATTCGGCCATCACGAAGGCCGCCGCCCCCATCACCGGCGGCATGATCTGGCCCCCGGTGGAGGCGACCGACTCGACGGCGGCGGCGAACGGCGGCCGGAAGCCCGTGCGCTTCATCAGCGGGATGGTGATCGGCCCGTCGACCATCACGTTGGCCACGGCGCTGCCCGACACGGTGCCGAACAGGCTCGACGAGACGATCGCCACCTTGCCCGGGCCGCCGGCCGTGTGGCCGGTGATCGACATGGCGAAGTCCATGAACAGCTGGCCGGTGCCGCTGCGCTCCATGAAGGCGCCGAACAGCACGAACAGCATCACGTAGCTGGCCGACACGCCCAGGGTCGAGCCGAAGATGCCCTCGGTCGACAGATACAGCTGCTCCAGCAGGACCTGTCCCTTGACCTGGGTGAACAGCACCGCATAGGCCAGGAACGCGATCGCCGTCAGCGGCAGCGCCCAGCCGATCACGCGCCTGGTCGCATCGAGCACGACTACCACGCACAGCACCGCGAACATCTTGTCCCAGACCGTGAGGTCGTCGATGTAGATGATGCGGTTGATGATGTACTGGTAGTTGACGAACAGGTAGAGGACGAAGCTCCAGCCGGCCGCCAGCAGCGCGAAGTCGGCGGCCCGCCATGCCCGCGAGGACCCGCCGCGCGCGGGGTACAGCAGGTACACCAGGGTCAGCGCGAACAGCAGGTGCGTGCCGCGGAAGATGAACGCCTCGGGCGGACCGAAGGCGGCCACGTACATGTGGAACAGCGACATGGCGGCGGCCACCAGCGTGACGACCGCGGCGAGCGCCCGTGACGAGGGTTGCGTTGCCGCGATCTCGTCGGAGATGACCGGTCCCGGCGGCACGTCGGCGCTGGCGGCGGGCTCCACCTCAGATCGCGCCGGCTTCCCTGTAGAACCGGGCGGCGCCCTTGTGCAAGGGGATGCCGATGTCGGCGGCCATCGCCTTGGGCGTCAGGCCGCCGATCGGCTTGACCACGGCCGCCATCGCGTCGACGTTCTGCGACATGGCCTTGGTCATCCGGTAGACCACGTCCTCGGGCAGGTCGCACGCGGCCACGATGTGCGTGGAGTAGCCGATGACGGGAACGTCCTTGTCCTGCTTGGGATAGGTGCCCGCCTTGATGGTGAGCTTCTGGTAGCCCGGGTTTTCCTTGCGCAGCGACTCCATGGTCCTGTCGTCCACCGGCACCAGCTTCACGTCGCGCGCGCTGGCCAGGTCCATCACCGCCGATGCCGGCGCCGTGGTGCCCAGCGTCATCACCTGGGCGTGGCCGTCCTTCATCAGCGCCACGGCGTCGGTGTACGACGCCTGGAAGTTGGCCTTGGCCAGCGACTGGTAGGACAACCCGTTGAGTCTGAGGATCTCGGCGGTGAGCGCCTCGGCCGTGTTGCCCTTGGGCTGCGTCACCAGCGTCTTGCCTTTCAGGTCGGCATACGAGTCGATCCTGGCGTCGGTCAGCGCCGCGACCTGGAAGTACTGCGGATAGAGGTTGGCCACCTGGCAGACCTTGGTGACCTTCTTCGGATAGGGCGCGCGGCCGGCCAGCCCGTCCACGGTGGTGGACGAGTTGGCAAAGCCGATCTGGGCCTTGCCCTCGTCCACGCCGCGCACGTTGGCGATGCCCGCGCCGGGCGTCTGCTGGATCTGCAGGCCGGGAACAGCCTGCTCCCACATGTGCTTGAGCGCGCCGCCCAACGGCACCCACGAGCCGCCTTGCGGCCCGGTCATCAGGGTGACCTGCTGGGCGCCGGCCGGCAACGCGACGGCCAGGGCCGCCGCGGCGGCAAGGAGGATCTTCGCTGGCGGCGGCGCAGTGATGCGCGCGGCAGGGGGGAAGGCGTCCATGGCAGCTCCTGAAACAGGGACCGGGATCGAGGCGTGGCGCGGCGTTCCGCGCACGAGGCCCAAGGGTAGAGAGTTGCACCGGCGAGCGTCAACTCGCCTGCGGCGCGAATGCGCTGGTGCTTACCCTAGGTGCGGTGGCGTGTCCGCCGCCGCTTCCGGATGGCGCTACCGCTGCTGCCGGGACGTCGCCGGCTGGCTCCTGAGGGCCAGCGCGCGGGCCCGGTCGGCGGCGGCGCTCCAGTCGGCGCAGGCCTTGATGCGCTCGTTGACGTCCTCCAGCGGCATCTCCAGGCGCTTCCACATCAGCCGTTCCTCGGCCAGCGCGGCTTGGTAGGGAGACTCGGGGGATTGTTGATTGATGCCCATGGTGCGCAGACTCCGCTGTGCGCCGCGCGCCGGCCGACTGTCCGGCACGCCCGCACCTTCATCATAGGCGCACCGGAGCGCCAGCACAAAGCCCGGCCGCAGGCGCGGCGCTGGCGGCCGCCAGCTCGTGCATCGATCCCGGGTTGTCCTGCCGCCGGCTGCGGCGTACGCTGCAGGGGTCACGTCAAGGAGGCACCGATGGACGTCCAAGTCCCCGAACTGAATCCCGCATGGCAAAAGAGGCTCGAGACCGCGGCGGCCCTGGCGCGCGAGCAGCTCGATTGCGCCATGGAAATCGTCCGGGAAGTCAGCCCGGACCGCCAGGACGAGCGGCTGGTGGCGGCGGTGCTGCAGGCGATCGCGACCAACCAGGCCACGTTGCACGCGCCATAGGCGCGCTGGCTCACCCGCGGACCGGCCTTCAGTCGAGCAGCGCTCGCCGCAGCGGTTCGACCCACTGGCCGGTCCTGGGCGACCAGGCACCGAATTCCGACGCGAATTCCCAGAAGGTCCAGGGGATGCCGCGCCGCTCGGCCTCGTCGCGCACGAAGCGCGTGTAGGCCTCGCGCGACTTCAGGTCGGCCTTCTCGTAGGAGCCGAATTCCCCCAGGTGCAGCGGATGGCCGCTGGCCGCGCTCCACTGGCGCGCCGTCTCGAGCGCGTCGCTGATGGCCTTGCGCTGCGCCGCGTCGCAACAGGTGGTGCCGGTCGGGAAGGGCTTGGCCAGGTGCTCCACGCCCTGGTGCGTGAAGTTGAACGGATCGTAGTTGTGGACCGCGACGATGATGTTGCGGTCGGGCGGCAGCCGCAGCCGCTTCAGTTCGTGCACGCTGTTCCATTCGCCCGGCCCGATCAGGACCGGCCGGTCCGGGTTGCTGGCGCGCACGGCCGCCAGCACCTTGGGCGCCAGCGTGTTCCAGGCCTCGCCGTTGAGCCTGCCGTGCGGCTCGTTGAGCAGCTCGAACAGCAGCCGGGGCGGACGGTCCTTGTAGCGCTGGGCGATCTGGCGCCACATGTTGACCAGCCGCGCCTCCATCACCGCCGGATCGACCTCCTGCTCGTTGGGGTGCAGCCGGTCGCCCGACAGCTGGTTGTAGTGGTGCATGTCGATGATCACGTACACGCCCCGGGCCAGTAGCGCGTCGACCACCTGGTCGACCCGCGCCGCGAACGCCTCGTCGAGCCTGGCGTCCGCGCCGAGCGCCGCGTGGTTGCTCCAGCGCACCGGCACGCGCACCGTGTCGAACGTGCTGGCCACCTGGTCGATGTAGGCCGGCTCGAGCTTCACGCCCCAGTCGCCCTCGCGCGGCGCTTCCAGCATGTTGCCCAGGTTGATGCCGCGGCCCAGGGCGCGCGCCGTCGCGCAGGTCTGCGCGGTCACGGCCGCGCACGACGGGGGCGCCACGGCCGTGCGCCGCGCCGGCGGGGCGGCCGCGGCCAGGGTGGCGCCGAGTGAAATGACCAGAAGAAGGAATGCTCGCAGGGAATCGATCATGTGACGGATGAGGCGGGCGCAGTCGGCGCCGCAGGCTGAAGTGGTTCGCGCCATTCTGGGTGCCCGCCGGTCGGCCGCGCAAGCGATCGCGCGCCGCACGCGGCAGCGTCCTACAGTCCGGCATGTGCGCGCGCTCCGGCCGCAAGGGGACGAGCCGTAACTTGTGTGGCCGGAAACAGCTGCGGCGCCGCGCATGTGAACGGCGTGCGAACCGCGGCTGAGCCGGCACCTCGCATCGCAGGCCGAAGGCCGGTCGGCCGCCGCGACGCCCGTGACGCGTTGTTGCAGCCGCCGCCCCGCGCGCCAGACGACTCCCACATCAAGTTGCGGCGTGCGCTTTCGACCACCTGCACGGCTGCGGCATCTGATGTCGTCTTCGCATCTCAGCGGCCTATCGGGCTCGTCCTACATGAAGAGCCCCGTGTTTCCCACACCAACAAATTCGGGTCGGTTCTTACAGTGAATCCATCGAAGCAAAGAATTTTTTGACGCTCCGGGTGGGCTCTCGCCATGAACAACATCACAGCTCAACAACCGGACCGCGATCCGGCGCAGTTCCTTGAAATCGCCGGCCAAGGCGCGGCCGTGGCCACGCATGCCGAGCTCTGGCGCTGGCTGCAGGGCGATGTCCAGCAATGGCTGGCGCACGACGCGCTGCTGATCGGCTGGGGCGACTTCCATGGCGGCGACCTGCGCCACGACCTCGTGTCGAGCCTGCCGGGACTGCGCTCCCACAGCTTCACGGCGGCCTGCATCTCGCCCCTGATCGGCTATTTCCGCGATTGCTGGGTCGCGGCGCAGCAGGCGCCGTGCCTGGTGGACATCACGGGCTGCCAGCAGTTGCTGGGCCATTGCAGCTGGGCTTCGACGCAGGCGATCGCGGGCATGCGCACGGCGCTGGTGCACGGGACGGGCGATGCGCACGGCGGCGAGCGCATCTTCGCGGCGCTGAGCACCCACGCCGACCCCTGGCCCGGCGGTGGCGCGACGCTCAGGCTGCTGCTGCCGTTCATCGACACCGCCCTGCGCCGCATGCCCCCGGGGCCGGTGCGCCAGGCGTCCTGCGAACGCGACGGCGTGCACACGAGCAGCGTCAGGCTGGTGGCGCTGAGCGAGCGCGAGCGCGAGATCATGGACTGGGTGGCCCTGGGCAAGACCAATCCGGAGATCGGCTGCATCCTGAGCATCAGCGAATTCACGGTGAAGAATCACATGAAGAGCATCTTCACCAAGCTCGACGTCACGAACCGCGCGCAGGCCGTCGCCAAGCTGTCGCGCAAGGCCGCCTATGCCTGAAGCAGAACCGATGACCATTGCCGCGACGCATGGCGTGCCGCCCATCGCGGCGGTGCCGGCGCTCGGCCAGAGCCGGTTGCTGCAGGCGCTGGAGGCCGTGCTCGAGCCGCTGGTCACCGTGCTGTCGCTGTGGCTGCTGGTGTGGTTCTTCGGCGACGAGCTGGGCCCGGCCTGGCTGATCGCCTCCGTCGTGGTGTTCGCGCTGGCGTTTCCCGGCCGGCGGCAGCTGCGGCTGCCGCCCGCGCGCGTCGTCACCGGCACCGTGTTCACCTGGTTGTGGATTGCCGGGCTGCTGCTGGCCATGGGCTTTGCGACGGGACAGATGGCGGAGTTCGACCCGCTGGTCGTCATGCATTGGCTGTGGTTCGCGCCGGTCGCGCAGCTGGCCTCCCACTGGGCCCTGCGGCGGGCCGCACCGCAGCTGGTGCGGCTGCAGGGCCCGGCGCTGCGCGCCGTGGTCGTGGGCATGAACGAGCAGGGCTGCTCGCTGGCCGACCGGCTCGCCGCCGCCGGCGACGCCGGCATCCAGCTGGTGGGCTACTTCGACGACCGCACGCCGGACCGCCAGTACGGGCGCGAGCGGCACCGCCATCTGGGCCGCCTCGCCGAGATCGCCGGCTTCGTCAAGGCCAACCGCATCAACCTGATCTACCTGTCGCTGCCGATGGCGTCGCAGCCGCGCATCAAGGAGCTGCTGGACGCGCTCAAGGACACCACCGCCTCGGTCTATTTCGTCCCCGACATGTTCGTCACCGATCTGATCCAGGGCCGCAGCGACAGCGTCTGCGGCCTGCCGGTGATCTCGGTGTGCGAGACGCCGTTCCGCGGGCCGGCTGGGGTGCTCAAGCGCATCAGCGACGTGGTCCTCGCCGCGCTCATCCTGGTGCTGATCTCGCCGATCATGCTGGGCATCGCGGCCGCCGTGAAGCTGGGCTCGCCCGGGCCGGTGATCTTCCGCCAGCGCCGCTACGGGCTGGACGGCCAGGAGATCACGGTCTACAAGTTCCGCTCCATGACCGTCACCGAGGACGGCGGCCAGATCCGGCAGGCCCGGCGCAACGACGAGCGGGTCACGCGACTGGGGGCCTTCCTGCGAAGGACCTCCATGGACGAGCTGCCGCAGTTCGTCAACGTGCTGCAGGGCCGGATGAGCATCGTCGGCCCCCGGCCCCACGCGGTCGCCCACAACGAGCTCTACCGGCCGCTGATCAAGAGCTACATGGTGCGGCACAAGGTCAAGCCCGGCATCACCGGCTGGGCGCAGGTGAACGGCTTTCGCGGCGAGACCGATTCGCTGGAGAAGATGGAGGGGCGCATCCGCTGCGACCTGGACTATCTGCGCAACTGGTCGCTGCGACTGGACCTGTACATAATCTGGAAGACCGTACGCCTGGTCTTCCAGGACAGCGCCGCGTACTAGCCTGCTAGTCCGACGGAGCCATTGGTGAGAACCCGGGTGTACGCGATGATCCCCATCCATGTGACGCCGCCAGGCGCAGATGCGATGGGCGCATGCCCCGGCGCACGGGACGCTTCAGAAGAAAGCGCGAGGACCTCCTTGAAGAAACATCTCACCATCCGCCCCATGCTGTCAGCGGCCACCGCGTGTGTGTTGCCGATGGCGGTATTCGCCCAGGCACCGGCTGTCTCGCAGCCGGAGGCCGCCGCGCAACCGTCGCAGGCATCGCAGCCGTCCGTGCCGTCGCTGCCGAGCACGCCGTCGCAGCCGGCCGGCATGCCCTATCCCGGCAACATCTGGTACCCGGCCGGCGGCGGCTTCCAGCCCGCCGGCACCCAGGCCTCGACCGTCTCCGACCAGACGAGCCCGGCGTTCCAGCTGCGCGCCATGGCGGGCGTCGAGCGCGAGAACAACGTGCTGCGCACCCCCGGCGGCGGCACGTCCGACACCGCGTTCATCGTGGGCGTGGGCCTGCGCGCGGACCGCCGCTACGGCCTGCAGCGCTTCCGCGCCGACGTCGAAGCCAACAAGTACAAGTACGACAAGCGGTCCGACCTGGACTACAACGTCGTCAACTACGCGCTCGCCTGGGACTGGTCGGTGACGCCGCGCCTGCACGGCGTCGCCAGCGCCGATCGCAAGCAGTACCGCGAAGTCGCCACCGACCCGGTGGCACTCGTCAACCGCGTCGGCCGCCGCACCGAGCGCAACGAGCTGGTCGAGGGCGTGTTCGAGGCCGGCGCCAGGGTCCGGCTGCTGGGCGGCGTGTCGCGCTCCAAGGCCAGCAGCACCCAGCCCGCCACCTGGGACGCCAGCCCCGAAGTCACCAGCGGCCGCGTCGGCATCGGCTACGAGCTCGGCTCGGGCACTTCGCTGACCGCGCGCTACCGCCGCGGCGACGGCAAGTACACCGACCCGACGCCGGGCGCGTCGCGCGGCGACTTCAAGGAAAACGAGGCCGACCTGCTGCTCAAGTGGCCGGTTACCGGCAAGACCTCCGTCGAGGCGCGCCTGGGCCGCCTGGAGCGCGACCACGACACCGGGACCCAGCGCGACTTCAGCGGCACCGTCGGCAGCGCGGCGCTGGCCTGGGACGTCACCGGCAAGACCCGCCTGCTCGCCGGCGCGAGCCGCGACCTCACGGCCAGCGGCCTGGCGACCGGCGGCCACGTGAGCAGCGACCGCATCTTCATCGGGCCGGTCTGGAAGGCGACCTCGCTGCTGGCCGTGAACGCGCGCTACGACCACATCTCGCGCGACTGGAAGGGTGTTCCGGCCGGCTCGCGCGAGGTGGGACGCAACGAATCGATCCGCATGCTGTCGGCCGGCGTGGAGTGGGAACCGCGGCGCTGGCTCGCGGTGTCCGGCTACGTGCGCGGCGAGCGGCAGAAATCCAACCTGAACACGGGCTACCGCAACACCACCGTGGGGGCCGCCGTGAAGGCATTTTTCTAGTTTTGATTGAAGGGAGACTGCTCATGCCAAACCTGTTCCGATCCGCGATGGCGCTCTTGCTGGCGGCCTGCGCAATGCTGGCGTCGGCGCAGGGCGGCGCGCCGGCGGCCGCGGCCGAGTACAAGCTCGGGCCCGGCGACGCGATCAAGGTCCAGGTGTTCCAGAACCCGGACCTGACGCTGGAAGCCCGGGTGTCCGAAGCCGGCACGATCAGCTACCCGCTGGTCGGCAGCGTGGCGATCGGCGGCATGAGCATCTCCGAAGCCGAGAAGAAGATTGCCGACGCGCTGCTGAAGAAGCAGATCCTGAAGCAGCCGCAGGTCAACATCGTGCTGCTGCAGGTGCGCGGCAACCAGGTGACGGTGCTCGGCCAGGTGCAGCGGCCGGGCCGCTTCCCGCTGGAGACCACCACCGTGCGCGTGAGCGACATGCTTGCCGCCGCCGGCGGCGTGACGCCGACCGGTGACGACGTGCTGGTCGTCAGCGGGTTGCGCGACGGCCAGCCATTTCGCAAGTCCATCGACATTCCCAACCTGTTCAAGGGCGACCGCTCGGCCGACGACATCCTGCTGCAGCCGGGCGACACCCTGTACGTGAACAAGGCACCCACCTTCTACATCTACGGCGAGGCGCAGCGCCCCGGCACCTACCGCATCGAGCGCGGCATGACGGTGCTGCAGGCGCTCGCCCAGGGCGGCGGCCCCACCAATCGCGGCAGCGAGCGCGTGCGGCTCAACCGCACCCGCCCGGACGGCTCGGTCGTCCAGCTGGAGCCGCGGCTGACCGACCCGGTGCTGCCCGGCGACGTGCTGTTCGTCAAGGAAAGCCTGTTCTGAACGCTTGAGTCCCAGGGAGTACCGATGAACTTGCACCAATTCTTTTCCATCATGCGGGCGCGCAGCGGCCTGGCAGGGCTGATCCTGCTGGCGACGCTCGCGCTCGCCCTGGCCTGGGTGGTGCTGCGCCCGCCGACCTACGTGGCCCGCGCGCCGGTGCTGGTCGACGTGCGCACCGACCCGGTCGGCGCCACGCCGCTGCAGGGCATGGTCTCGCCCGGCTACATCTCGACCCAGATCGACATCGTCAAGAGCGACCGCGTGGCCGCCCGCGTGGTCGAGATGCTGCCGGCCGACCAGGAGCCGATGCTGCGCCTGCGTGAGGACGCCGGCAAGAAGCCGTCGCCGCAGCAGTGGCTGGTGCACGCCATCCAGCGCCAGCTGGAAGTCAAGCCGGCGCGCGAGAGCAACATCATCAACATCGCCTGGAGCGGCCGCAGCCCCGCGGAGGCGGCGCGCGTGGCCAATGCGTTCGCGCAGGCCTACCTGGACACCAACCTGAACCTGAAGACGGCCCCGGCCCGCCGCTATGCCGAGTGGTTCGACCAGCAGGTGGGCGCGGCCCGCGAACGGCTCGAGCAGGCCCAGACGAAGTTGTCGGCCTTCCAGGAGAAAGCCGGGATCATCTCCAGCAGCGAGCAGGGCGACTACGAGACGGCGCGCCTGTCCGAGCTGTCGGCGCAGCTGATGACGGCGCAGAGCCGCCGGCGTTCCGGTGGCGGCGAGACATCCAGCGAAGTGCTGCAGAGCCCGCTGGTCAACAACATGCGCGCTGACGTGGCCAAGCTCGAAGCCAAGGTGCAGGAAGCGTCCGCCACCATGGGACCCAACCATCCCAAGATGCAGCAGATGGAAGCCGAGCTGCGCTCCATGCGCGGGCGGCTGGCGGGCGAAAGCTCGCGGCTGGGTTCGGCGGCGGCGGTGTCCAGCCAGGCCAGCGCGAACCGGGTGCGCGAACTGCAGGACGCGATCACGGCGCAGAAGGCGCGCGTGCTCGCCACCAACAAGCAGCGTGGCGAGCTGAACGTGCTGCAGCGCGAGGTCGACTCGGCCCAGAAGGCGTTCGAGACGGTGAGCGCCAGCGCCGCGCAGTCGCGCCTGCAGAGCCTGTCGACCCAGAGCAACGTGCTGTTCCTGGGCTCGGCGGTGGAACCGATCGAGCCCAGCGGCCCGACCCCCTTGCAGGCCATGCTGGTGGCGCTGGGCGGTGGCCTGCTGCTCGGCATGGCCGGCGCGCTGCTGGCCGAACTCGCCAATCGGCGCGTGCGCTCGGTGGAGGACCTGGAAATGGTCACGCACCTGCCGATCCTGGGCATCGTGCCCGCGCCGAAAGCCCGCATCGCACCGATGCGGCTGGCCAACAGCCAGCGCCGCCTGGCGCTCACGCCGCAGAGGAGTCTTGCATGAACAGTCAGGTGTATCCGCTGCCCCAGCGCCCGGAGGTGGACCTGAGCCTGGCCGCCGGCGATCCCGACGATCTGGATTTCAACCTGGCCACGCGCGAGCCCGCGCAGCCGATCGGCCGCATGCTGGTCGAGTCGGGCCGCCTGGGCCAGGACGACGTGCAGCGCATCCTCGACTACCAGACCCGTGCCGGCCTGCCGTTCGGCGAGGCGGGCGTCGCGCTGGGCCTGCTCGGGGACGACGACGTGCACCGGGTGCTGGCCGCGCAGTTCGGGCATTCCGCGCTGGCCGCGGACTCCGGGCTGGCGCCCGAGCTGGTCGCGGCCACCGACCCCGACAGCGAGGCCGTCGAGCACCTGCGCGCCCTGCGCAGCCAGCTCATGCTGCGCTGGTTCGAGAACGACGAGCGGCAGGCCGCGCTGGCGGTGGTGAGCCCCGGCGCCGGCGAGGGCCGCAGCTGGATCGCCGCCAACCTGGCGATCCTGTTCTCGCAGCTGGGCAAGCGCACCATCCTGATCGACGCCGACCTGCGCCGCCCGCGCCAGCACCAGCTGTTCGGCCTGCCCGGGCGGATCGGCCTGTCCGCGATGCTGGCCGGCCGGGCCGGCTGGGATGCCGTGAGCGAAGTGAAGGCCATCCCCGGGCTGTGGCTGCTGCCGGCCGGCGCGGTGCCGCCCAATCCGCAGGAGCTGCTGGCGCGTCCCGGTTTCGCCCGCCTGATCACCGCCTTGCGTTCGAGCTACGAGGTGATCCTGGTGGACACGCCGGCGGCCGAGTCCTGCGCCGATGCCGGCACCGTGGCCGCGCGCGCCGGTGCGGCCCTGATGGTGGCGTGCCGCGACCGCAGCTCGGTGCCACGGCTGGCGTCGCTGTCGGAAGACCTGCGCCAGTTCGGCATCACCATCGTCGGCGCGGTGCTCAACGGAGCCCCCGAACATGCCGCTCGCCGTTGAAGCCTGCGGCTGGCAGGGCCACTGGCGCCAGCTCGTCAGGGGGCTGGTCCGCGTCGACAGCGAGCGCGCCGAGCGGAAGCTGCTGGACAACCTGGCGCAGCCGGGACGGCCGACGGTCCTGGCGTTCGTGAATGCCCATGCCATGAATTCGGCAGCCACCTCGCGCGAGTTCTTCGAGGCCCTGCGGTCGGCCGACGTGGTGCTGCGCGACGGCAGCGGCATGGCGCTCCTGCTGAAGCTGTTGAACATGGCGCCGGGCCTGAACCTCAACGGCACCGACCTGATTCCCAAGTTGCTGCGGCGCTTCGCGGGGCGGCCGATCGCCCTGTTCGGCACCGAGGATCCCTGGCTGTCGCAGGCCCGGGCCACGGTCACGGCCACGCTGGCGCCCGGCAGCCCGTGCGTGATCGAACACGGGTTCCTGCCGACCGCCGATTACGTGCGGCTGGCCTGCGCCCAGGCGCCGGCGCTGATCGTGCTCGGCATGGGCATGCCGCGGCAGGAGCAGGTGGCGCGCGAGCTGCGCGCGACGCTGGATCATCCCTGCCTGATCGTGTGCGGCGGCGCCATCCTCGACTTTCTCGGCGGCAAGACCTCGCGCGCCCCGCGCTGGATGCGCGGCGCCGGCGTGGAATGGCTGTACCGGCTGGGGCTGGAGCCCAGGCGCCTGTTCCGGCGCTACGTGGTGGGCAACCCGCTGTTCGTCGCCCGCGCCCTCAAGCTGGCGCTGGGCGGCACCAAGCCAGCCCGGGGGCCCCTCTCAAGGACTCCATGAAAATCCTCCTGACCGGCGGCGCCGGCTACATCGGCAGCCACACCTGCCTGTCCCTGCTGGCGGCGGGTTTCACGCCGGTCATCCTGGACAATTTTTCCAACAGCCACCCGCGGGTGCTGGAGCGGCTGCAGGCCATCGCCGGCGCGCCGGTGCTGTGCGAGCACGTGGACGTGCTCGACACGCCGGTGGTCGAGCAGGTGCTGCGGCGCCATGCGATCGGCGGCGTGGTCCATTTCGCCGGCGACAAGGCGGTGGGCGAGAGCGTCGCCAAGCCGCTGAAGTACTACCGCAACAACCTCGGCGGCGCCGTCAGCCTGATGCAGGCGATGGAGGCGGCCGGTTGCGCCACGCTGGTGTTCTCCAGCAGCGCGACCGTTTACGGCGACCCGGCCAGCGTGCCGATCCGCGAAGACTTTCCGCGCAGCCACACCAATCCGTACGGCCACACCAAGCTGGTGATCGAGGACATGCTGGCGGCGCAGCAGCTGGCGCAGCCCTCGTGGAAGGTGGCGGTGCTGCGCTATTTCAACCCGGTGGGCGCGCATGCCAGCGGCCTGATCGGCGAGGACCCGGCCGGCATCCCGAACAACCTGATGCCCTACGTTGCGCAGGTGGCGGGCGGCCAGCGGCCGTTCCTGCAGGTGTTCGGCAGCGACTATCCGACGCCCGACGGCACCGGCGTGCGCGACTACATCCACGTCTGCGACCTGGCCGACGGCCATGTGGCGGCGTTGCGGACCCTGCTCGAAGCGGGCCGCAGCTTCACCCTCAATCTGGGAACCGGCCGCGGCCACAGCGTGCTGGAGGTGGTGCGGGCCTTCGAGGCGGCCAGCGGCCGGCCGGTGCCATACCGGCTGGTGCAGCGGCGACCCGGCGACATTGCGCAGTGCTATGCCGATCCGGGCCTGGCGCGCCAGCAACTGGGCTGGCACGCCAGCCGCACCCTGGCGCAGATGTGCGCCGACAGCTGGCGCTGGCAGAGCGCGAACCCGAACGGCTATCGCGGCTGAGGCGCTGCTGGCAGCTTCTCAGGTCGGCGAGTCGCTGCCTTGCAGCGGTGCCGGCATGCCGCGGCGCCCGCGCCGCTGCTGCTGCAGGAACCACGCCGCCGACTGCTGCAGCGCCGTCTGATAGGCGGTCCACTGCAAGTCCAGTTCGCGCGTGGCGCGGGTGGCGTCCAGCTGCAGCTGGCGCTCCCAGAGGCCCAGCAGGTTGGGTGGCATGACCACCGGCAGTCGCCGCGCGCTGCCGGGCAAGCGCCGGGCGGCCAATTCGAGCAGCTTCAGGGGCGGGCCGGCCAGCAGCGCATCCAGCCGCAGTTGCAGCGGCGGCAGCCGGCGCACCGGCGTGGCGCCGATGGCCAGCGCCAGGTCGACGAAGTACTCGTTCCAGCGCGGGCTGTCCGGCGCCGCCAGGTTGTAGCTGCGCACCCCGGGACGCGCATCGGTCCCGCGCAGGGCGGCCAGCACGGCCTGGCACACGTCGTCCACATGGACCAGGTTGGACCAGCCGTCGCCGGCGGCGCCCAGGTCGCCGAGCCGGCCGGCCTGCAGCAGGCGCGCGATCCGTTCCACCCACAGCGCGCTGCCCGGGCCCCAGACGCAGCCGGGCCGCAGCACGACGGCGGCCCCGCCTTGCGCCGCGAAGGCGGCCACATGCTCCTCGGCTTCGACCTTGGCCGCGGCGTACCAGCCCAGCGAGCCGTCCAGCGGGCACGACTCGTCGAGCCGGCCTTCGGCCGGGCCGTACACCGCCATGCTGCTCAGGTGGACCAGTCGACGGCAGCCGGCTGCCAGCGCGGCTTGCGTCAGCAGCGCGGCCCCCTGGCCGATGGCCGAGGCACTGCCGGCCACGCAGTTCACCACCGCGTCCACCCCGGCCAGCGCCCGGCGCAGCGCCGCCGGATCGCGGGTGTCCACGCGCAGGCCGTTCACGCCCGGTGCGGGCTGCCGAGACGAAGCGCAGAGCGCCGTCGCCCAGCCGCTGTCGCGCAGCAGCGCGCACAGCCGTGCGCCCACGTAGCCTGAGCCGCCCAGGACCAGGACCTTCATGGTGCGACTCCCGGCACATGCGCCGCCTGCGCCGGCCCCAGCCGGACCGCCAGATGCTGCCCCAGCCGTAGCGCCAGCGCGATCAGCGTGAGCGTCGGGTTGGCCTGACTGGACGTCGGGAACGCCGCGCTGCCGGCCACGAACAGGTTGTCCACCGAATGCACCCGGCAATCGGCATCGACCACGCTGGTGCGCGGGTCGCTGCCCATGCGCGCCGTGCCGATGTGGTGGCCGCCGTAGGCGCCGAAGCGCAGCAGGTCTTCCTCCAGCGTGGCGCGGTCGTAGTCCAGCCGTCCGGCGCCGCTGCGTTCGAGCTCCTGAGCGATCAGGTCCAGCGTGCGGCCCATCGATTCGATGTCCTCGCGGCTGTAGCGCCAGTCGATGCGCAGCCGCGGCAGGCCGAGGGCGTCGGTGCGCTCCGTCAACGTCACCCGGCTGTCGGCGCGCGGAATCTGCTCGCCGTGCATCTCCAGGCTAAACCGGTTGGTGCGGTTGCGCAGGATGACGGACGGGAACTTGCGCTGCGCCAGCGTGCGCCGGGCCACCCAGTGCGCCAGGAATGTCGTCGTGTCGAAGGGATCGGTGACCACGTTCCACAGGTGGCGTGCGTACACCCCGGCCGTCGGGTCGTTGCCGTCGTGCAGGCGCTTGCCGTACTCGTAGCTGATGAACTTGCGCGCGAGGAACAGCCCCGACAGCACGCCGTTGCGATGGCGCGGATCGGTGATGCGCGAGAAGTGCAGGCGCGCCACGCAGTTGGCCAGCCCGTGGCGGCGCTGCTCGGCCGGCACGATCGCCAGCCGGCGCCGGCAGTAGATGCCCTCGGGCGTGATCTCGTAGCCGTGGCGCACGTCCTGCGGCCGGCCGTTGAACACCAGCGTGCCGACGTTGCCGGCGATGTGGCACATGTAGTAGCGGCCGACCACGTCGTGCTCGTTGCCCACGCCCTGCGGCGCGACGTCGCGCGAGGCCAGCAGCAGCCGCGCCGTCTCCAGCCCGCCCATCGCCAGCACGGTGGCGCGTGCGGCCACGCGAAAGCGCCGTCCGGCCAGCGTGGCCACGGCCAGCTCGCGCACCGAGCGGCCGTCCGGCCGCAGCGCGATGCCGGTGCAGTTGGCGCCCAGCAGCACCCGGATGTCCGGCGCCACCCGCAGCCGCCGCTCGTAACGTCGCCCGAAGTTGGTCGGGCAGGAGAAGCGCTCCAGCCCGTCGGTGCGGACCACGTCGCTCGCGAACCCGCGCACCAGCGGCGGCGCGGTCGCACCCAGCGCCTCGCCGGCGTCGTAGGCGAAGCGACCGGCCTCGGCCAGCGCGTTGGCCTGCGGATAGAACGGCAGCAGGTCCTCGTACGAGATCGGCCAGCCGCTGGCCGGCACCTGGGAGCGGGTCTCGAAATCGATCGGATCGAACGGCATCGAGCGGCCGCCCCAGGTGGCGGTGGAGCCGCCCAGGCAGCGCTGGCGGTACTTGTCGGCCGGGCTGTGCAGCCGCTCGTCGGCCACCTCGCCGGCGTACAGCGCCTGCGTCGCGGCGTCCTCGGCCATGCGGCCCGACTCCAGCAGGACGATGCTCAACCCCCGGCCCGACAGCGCCAGCGCCAGCGAAATGCCGGCCGCGCCGCCGCCCACCACGCACACGTCGGTGTGCAGGCAGGCGCCGTGCTCGACCGTGTCGGCGTCCAGGATCATGGCGCGCCCTCCGGTCCCGCCGCGTCCCGATGGCGAGCCGCAATGCCGAACGCCCGCCGGTGCACCCGCGCGACCCGCGCGAAGAACTTCGGCAGCGAGAACTGCCGCCGGTACAGAGCGTGGCCGTTGTGCTCCAGCGTTTCGCGCAGTTGCGCGTCGCCCAGCACCTGCTGCAGGGTCGCCGCCAGCTGGTCGACGTCGCCCGGCCGCACGTACAGCGCGTCGACGCGGTCGGTCAGCAGCGACGGGATCTCGCCGATGCCGGTGCAGACCACGGCGACGCCGTTCGCCAGGGCTTCCAGGATCACCAGCGGCAGCACCTCGTCATGCGACGGCAGCACCAGCACGTCGGCGCCGGCCAGCAGCTGCGCCGTGCGCTGCTGGTCACACCACCCGGGCAACTGCACGAACCCGGCGAGGCCCAGCTGCCGGGCCTGCTCGCGATAGGCCTGCACGGCACCCCCGCCGGCGATCGTCACCCCCAGCCGGTCGTGGTCGAACCCGGGACGTGCCAGGGCCTGCAGCAGGTCGTCCACGCCCTTGCGCGGCCCCAGGTTGCCCAGGAACACGACCTGCTGCACCTGTCCCGGCGACCGCGCGCGGCGCGCCACGCAAGCGGAGGGCACGCCGTTGATGACGATCGAGACCCGCTCGGCCGGCACGCCCAGTTCGTCGATCACGAACCGGCGCGCGGCCGGGCCGATGACGATCACGGCCTCGGCCAGCGTGAACACCTGCCGCGTCAGCGCACGCAGCGGCCTCGGCAGGCCGCGGTAGAAGCGCTGCATCTGCGCGTGCAGGTGCAGCACCACGGGCAGCCCGAGCAGGTGCGACCAGGCGACGATCGTCCCCTTGCGCACCAGGCTGAGCCGCTCGCCGACGTTCACGTGCACGCCGGCCAGGCGCCCGTCGAGCCGGCCGCGCAGGATCTTCGCCAGCGCGGTGAGCAGCACCCACATCGACCAGGCCGCGCTGCGGGCGCCGCGCGAGTCGAGCGGGCGCAGCTGCGCCCAGCCGTCGTGGCGCTCGTCGGCCTGCGACTGCACCAGGTAGTCGGTCACCTTGTACATGCCGCCGCCCACCGGCGTCCAGGGCGCCGCGACGTAGATGAAGCGCCCCTCGCGCCGGGCGGCGGTGGCCGGCAGCGCGTGGTCGGACAAGGGCGGGGTTTCCTGCATGGTGTGGTTTCGCTGATGGGGTAGGGCCGCCGGGGTGGCGGCGCGGTTCACGCGTAGTGCTGGCGCCGGGGCTCGGTGGCCTGGGGCGGCTCGTGCACCACCAGGCTGGGGATTGGTTCACGTGCCGGCCGGCGCGGCGTGAGCAGACCGCGCACCATGCCGGCGGCGTTGAAGCACCAGGAGACGACCGAATAGGCGGCGCGGCGCCAGGAGCGCTTGCGCCAGGCCATCACGGTGAACGGCGCCGCCGCCAGGCCGGCGAACGCGGCGGCGCGCTCCTCGCCGGCCAGCGGCCAGAACGGGATCGAGAGCAGCACCGCCCACCACGCCAGCACGCCGGCGTAGATGCGCAGCTCGCGCAGGCGCAGCACCAGCCGCTGGCTCGGCTTGCCCGCCGCGGCCCGCAGCAGCTCGCCCGACCCCAGCACGTAGCGGGTGCGCCACCGGCGCAGCAGCAGCCGGTACGGCGGCGCGTCGTGCCCGTCATGCGTCACCGCGTCGACCGGAATGCGCCACAGCTTCCAGCCCAGCGCGCGCAGCCGCACCGCCAGGTCGAATTCCTCGTAGGCGTGCAGGTTGCGGTCCGAGAGATAACCGGCTTCCTCCACCGCGCGCCGCCGGTACAGGCCGCCGCCGTCCAGGCGATCCACCTCGCCGGGCGACAGGTGCGCGCTGCCGCGCAGCGCCCGCTCGCGGTACTCGAGGCTTTCCTCGTTGAGCTCCACCAGCCGGCCGCCCACGCCGGCGGCCTCCGGATGCTGCGCCAGGAACAGCAGGGCCTGCGGCAGGAAGCCGCGCAGCACCTGCATGTCGCCATCCATGATGTAGACGTACTCGCCGCGCGAATGCTGGTAGCCCAGCTGCGGGCCGGCGCCGCAGCAGCGCTGGTCGGAGTGCACCAGCTGCACGATCCGGATCGGGAAGCGCGAAGCCAGCTCCACCGTGCGGTCGGTGGAGTTGCTGTCGGCCAGGATCACCTCGCCGCCTACCTCGGCGACGGCCGCCAGCGCGCTCTCCACCGCGGCGCAGATGTTCTCTTCCTCGTTGAACGCCTTGATGACGATCGAGACATGGCAGCGCGCCGGGCGCTGCGGCAAGGCCGGTGGATGGGTGTTCATGGCATGGTCCCCAGATGCGAAAAGGTGCCGCTGGCGGCCAGCCGCCGGCGCTGCCAGCGCCCCGCCACCTGTCCGGGCAGCAGCAGCATGAGCGCCGTCAGCTGCCAGCGCGTGCCCGGCGCCGCATCGCGTGCGCGCCACAGGCAGCGCAGCGCCTCGCGCCGGTGGCCCTCGGCCAGCAGGTCGCGCGCCAGCGTGATTTCCTGCTGCGCCACGAACCACAGCGCGGAGCGCCGGTGGCGTGCCGCCAGCGTGCCGTCGAGTGCGCGCCGGCGCATGCGTTCCAGGAACGGCGCCAGCTCGCGCCGCGCGCCGGCCGACAGCGAGCCGGCGACCGCGGTGCGGTAGGCCGCCAGTTGCATGCGCACCAGCGCCACCGGCGACTCGTCGGCAAGCCGGAACCACAGGTCCAGATCCTCCCCCCAGCATTCGCCGGTCGGAAAGCAGGGCTGCATGCCGTGCAGCCGCTGCGCGCGCACGGCGACGCTGCCGGTGAAGAACGGGATGTCCACCATCCAGCGCCGCCGCAGGTCCTCGATCACCTCCACCGCGCCGTCGGCAGCCAGCGGCCAGGGTTCGATCAGGTTGCAGCGTCCATCCTCGATGCAGCGAAAGCCGGCGGCGACCACGTCGGCGTGCGGGCAGGCCTGGTGGGCGCGGGCCAGGTTCGCGAGCAGCGCGGGATGCTGCCAGTCGTCGGCGTCGAGGAAGGCCACCCAGTCGCCGCGCGCCAGCGCGATGCCGCGGTTGCGCGCCGCCGACACGCCCGCGTTGCGCTGCCGCACGACCCGCACGCGGTCGCTTGCCAGCGCCTCGATGCGCTCGGGTCCGCCGTCGGTGGAGCCGTCGTCGATGACGATCACCTCCAGCGCGGGCAGCGTCTGCGCCAGCACCGAGCGCACCGCGGCCTCGACGTAGGGCGCCTTGTTGTACAGGGGGATGACGACGGAGAACTTCATGAGACGGGCCGCCAGCGGCCGTGCCGCGCCGCCGCCGGCAGCACATGCACGCGCGGCGCGCCTGCGCTGGCCAGCGTGACGAGCAGCAGCAGGTGGGTGAAGAACTCGGTGCCATAGCCGAAGATCAGCAGCGGGACCTCGCTGATCGAACGCAGGGCCAGGGCGATGGCAAGCGCAAGGCTCAGGCCGCCGGTGGCCCGTGCCGCGCGCACCGACAGCACCAGCAGCACGGCGGCGTACGCCACCAGCGCGGCGGCGCCGATCCCGCCCGAGCGGGCCAGCGTGTCCATGAACTGGTTGTGCGCATTGGTGGCGTTGGGCATGTTGATGGCGGCGCGGAACTGGTCGTCCCACAGCCCCGGCCCGTAGCCGAACAGCGGGCTGGCGCGCCACTCCTCCATCGCGATGACCCAGATCTGATCGCGGCCCGTCATGCTCATCAGCTGTGCGCCCTCGGCCGTGTCCAGGAAGCTGGTGGCCTCGGCGCCGAGGTCGGCGAACAGGAACAGCGCGACGGCGCCGGCCGTCAGGACGATCGCACCCAGGCAGGCGACGATGCCGAAGGCGCCTTCGCGCGGATCGCCGATGCGGCGCCACACGCCGGCGCCATGCCGCACGGCCAGCATCGCGATGGAGCACAGGAAGAAGGCGATCCACGAGGTCTTCGACTGGGCGAAGAACACCACCGCGATGCCCAGCACCCAGCCCAGCACGTTGAGCCAGCGGCGCTGGAACGGCCGCGCCCACAGGCACAGCAGGAAGGTCTGGGCGAACATGCCCAGCGCCACCGGGTGCGTGGCCAGTCCCCCGAAGCGCGGAACGCCGGGCAGCATGCCCTGCCGGTACGCCGTGTCCAGCACCATCGACGGGACGACGGCCGCCAGCAGCGCGCCGGCGACCAGGAACAGGAACAGGGCGTTGCGCGCCGCCGCGAGCACGCGCTCGCGGTCGGCCTCGGTGGCGAGCAGGGCCGCCAGGCCGATTGCGAGCGAGTACAGGTATTCGTGCGAGATCTGGGGATGCGAGCCGAACAGGGCCGGCGCCGCGACGGTGGCGCACCAGTAGGTGATGAAGGCCCAGGCCAGCAACGGCGCCGGCAGCGGCCGGCGCATGGCGACGTGGTTCAGCAGCCGCTCGGCCGCGATCAGCAGCAGCAGCAGCGACACCCCGCGCTGGATCCAGGCGACGGCCGGATGCAGGTACATGCCGCCGCCCTGCGCGAGGTCGGCAAACATCTGCGAGAGATCGCGCCCCGACAGCAGCACCGTGACCGCCACGAGCGTCAGCATCAGTGGCAGCATCCAGTGCAGGAAGCCCTGCGGACCCGCCACCGGGTGATCGGCGCGCCGCGTCATCGCAGGCCCTCGGGTCGCGTCGCGGCGAACGCGGTGGCCGGCCGCGCGCCCAGGAACGGCAGGAAGCGGGCGGCGACGCCGCGCACCTCGGCGCCCAGCAGCTGCGGCCAGATCGCCAGCAGCGCCAGCACCGCGAGTGCGCCGGCGCCGCCCGCCGCCAGGGCGAGCCCCGGCAGCGTGCTGCCGGCGGCGGCGTGCTGGCCCGCCAGCACCGCCAGCGCGCAGGCCGTGGCGAGCGCCGCGCCGCGCAGCAGCGGCGCCGCCACCGCCTGCTGCCAGCGCAGCCGCAGTGCACGCAGGGCGGCGACCACGATGACGACCGCACGGGCCGCGAGGACCAGCGCCGACACGATGGCGACGGCGCGAATGCCGGACGGCGCCGCGATCCACCAGGCCGGCAGCGCCAGCGCCAGCAACGGCAGCTGCAGCATGTATTCGAGGTGCTTGCGGCCGGTGTTCCACAGCACTGGCGTCGAGATGCCCCAGCAGGCCCAGGCCGGCAGGCACAGGAACAGCAGGCCCAGCACCCAGGCGGAGTCGGCCCAGGCCGGGCCGTACAGCAGGTGCACGAGGTCGGCCGCCAGCAGCGCGGACACGACGGCGGCGGGCGTCGCCAGCACCAGCACGCATGCGAGCGCCAGCCGCCAGCCTTGCGCCAGCTGGTGCCGGTCGTCCTGCAGCCGGGCGCCGGTGGCCAGGAAGGTCGGCTGCAGCGCACCGAGCAGCAGGGTGCTGGGAATGGAAGCCAGGTTGTAGGCCACGTTGTACAGGCCCACGGCCTGCGCGTTCAGCACGCGGCCGATCAGCACGCGGTCGATGTTGCCGAGGAACCAGTTCACCACGTTGGTCACGAACACGGTGCGGCCGGTCGCCAGCGCCGCCGCCCCGCCGCGGTGGGAGAACAGCGGCCGCAGCGGATGCGGGCGGGCGGCGTAGGACACGAGGAGCACCGTGGCGGCCTGCACCACGGCCGCCGTGCCGAGCGCATACGGGCCCCAGCCGCGCAGCGCCATGGTCACGCCCACGGCCAGGTAGCCGACGGCGTAGCCGGCGAGCTGGATCAGTCCGAGCGCGCGGAAGTTCAGGTCGCGCTGCAGCAGGCAGGTGGCCGGCGCGCTGGCGGCCGTGAGCAGGCTGGCCAGCGAGAGCAGTTGCACCATGCCCTCGACGCGCGGATCGCCGAAGAACACGGCCACGGCGGGGCCGGCCGCGTACATCGCCAGCGCGCAGCCGCTGCCCACCACGATCTGCCAGGTGAAGGAGAACCGGATGTCGTCGTCGTCGACGGCGGGCAGCAGCATCAGGTTCCAGCTGAAGCTCGATCCGGAGAGGAACGCGACGAACGTGAGCACGGCGATGCCGATGCCGTACACGCCGTAGTGGTCGGGGCCCAGGATGCGCGCCAGCGCGACCTGCGCGCCGAGCTGGAGCGCGAACCGCGCGACGGTCGTCGCGGCGCTCCACTTCAGCGCGCGCTCGGCCAGCGCCGCCAGGCCCCGTGTCGTCATTGGCCGTCGGCGCCGGAACGGCGCAGTGCGATCGCGGTCATCACGGCCAGGGCCGCGAGCAGCATGGCGGGACCAGTGCGGCGCGGCTGCTCGTCGCCGGCGGCGTCGGTCTTCGGCCGGCTCGCCGAGATGGCCGACTGGCGCATCGCCGGCACGTCGCGCGGGCCGGCGGCCGCAGTCTTGATCAATTCCGGACCGCCGGCCTTGCGCGGCGGCGCCGCGTCGGCCGGGGCGGCGCCCGCGGGCGCGGGGGCGGTCCTGACGATCAGCGCGGCGCCCGGTCGCGCCTGCATGGCCGAAGCCGGCGCGTCGCCGACGCATTGGGCAGCGGCGGCGTTCGCCAAGAGGCAGAGAAAGATTGAAGTCAGCAGCTTGTCCATCTGTCTCTCCCTGAAGTGCCCGTTGCCCGAAGCAAAATTCTGCGCCCGTGCCGTCCCGAATGGGGCCGCTGCGACTGGCCCTTTCAGGCTATTGGGGGCTCGCCGCTGCGGCGCGGCAGGCTCGGGCGTGCGGGGTGGGCGCGGTGGCTTCATGGGGGCGCAATCCTTGTCGACGAGCGGTCCGTCGCGCGGCTCAGGGGCGCCGGCACGCGGCCAGGCGCGGCCGTGGCGGATGCGTTCCGCGCTGCCAGCCGCCGGGCCAGGCTGCGGCTCCACTCGCGCCCGGGCGTTTCGATCCAGCGGTAGGTGCAGGCGCTGAAGGCGAGCGTCAGGACCAGCACCAGCGCGAAAAGCAGCGTGCCCTCCAGCACGCTGCGCCCGAACAGCTCGACCGTCTGGCCGTTCGGCAGTGCGACCGGCGTCCACAGGTCCAGGTGCAGCACGCGTTTGACGAACACCGGCAGCAGCACGACCACGAGGTAGTGCGTCAGGTAGATCGAGTACGACAGCATGCCGAGCCACTTGAACAGCGGCCGCTGCAGGAGGCGGCTGAACCAGCCGCGCTCGTCGGCGAACACCAGCACGGCCGCCGCGAAGACGAACGGCGCCAGCAGCGACCAGTCGCTCCTGCCGGCGCGCGAGACGAACCAGACGACGGCGGCCAGGGCGACGCATTCGAGCAGCGTCGCCGACCCGGCGCCGCGGGCGGGCCGGTCGATGCGCCGCCGGTAGAGGCGGGCGCAGGCGACGCCCAGTGCGAAGCCGAACAGGCAGCGTACCAGTCCCCAGTCGTAGGTGACGTCCATGCCGGTGGTGGTCACGGCCAGCAGGAACAGCGGGGCGGCCAGCGCCACCAGCGCCAGCATCCAGTGGCGCAGGCCGAATGTCACCGACACCAGTGCGAACACGATGTAGGCCCACAGCTCGGTGCTGATCGACCAGCTCGGCGCGTTCCAGCTGAGCCCGTCGTTCAGGTGCAGGCTCTGCACCAGCAGCACGTTGCTCAGGATCGTGTCGAGCCGGTTCTCGCCGACGAATGCCTGCGGCCCGGGCGGGCTGAACCAGCCGCTCACCAGCTTGGCGGCCTCCCAGGCCACGAACAGCGCCAGCATGAAGATGTGAAGGGGATAGAGCCGTCCCACGCGCAGCACGAGGAACTGCCGCACCGCCGGCCAGTTGGCCAGCCGCGCGCCGTAGTTCCACGCAATCACGAAGCCGCTCAGCACGAAGAAGAAGTCGACGAACAGGTAGCTGTTGCGGATCAGGTCCCAGGCGTACAGCGGGCTGTTGCCGTGGAAATGGAACAGCGCGACCAGGCAGGCGCACAGCCCGCGCCAGCCGTCCAGCGCGTCGAAATGATTGGACGTGTTCCCGGTCGATGACATCGCGCTGCGTTGGTGGCTTCGGTGGCGTTTGATGCGTTCATCGTAGCCAAGCTCTGGTGCGAAAAGGGGCGCAGCGGCGCGCGCCTGCGTGCTCTGTCTGGCTTGTCCTACAGGGCTGTGGTTTGCTGCTCACTAGCATCGTTTCACGAGTGGCGTTTCGCCTCGCGTCACGGCCGGCATGCGCGCCGTGCGCGCAGGCCCGCGCAGGGCGCCGCCGGGCTTTCCTCCACCAGGGTCTGACTCATGCGTTACAGCCGTTCCGAACACACCCGGGTGCAAACCCTGCAGAAAGAAGTCGCCCGGGCCGAGGAGGACTACCAGCGGCTGCGGGCGGCCTACCTCGACATCGCGAAGAACGAGCCCGGGCACGAGGTCGCGCTGGCCATGATCGGTGCCGACATGGACCGCGCGCATGCCCATCTGCAGGAGCTCATCGGATTGCCGCGGCTGCCGTTCACCCACGAGCCGAGCACGGTGGTGCGGCGCGAGGCGCAGCGGCTCAACCACGAAGAATCCTGAGGGCTGCCCGGCGCCCATGGCCACCCATCCCGTCGAGCCCGAGCCGCTGCCGCCGCAGCCCGAGCCGTCCCAGGAGAACCCCAGCCACCTGCCGGTGGAACCGGAATTCGGTCCGGCGCTGCCGCCGGCGGAGCCCGAGGACCCGCGCGGCAAGCCGCCCACCATCTGACACCCGGAAACGCCATGGACGATGTCACCCGGCCGGGGCGCGTGCCGCCCGAACTCGGCCAGCACAAGGAGGAGCCGGAGCAGGCGATGGAGGACGACATCCCGTCCGAGGACCACGATCCGGACGGCAGCCAGCCCGATCGCGACGACGATGCGCAGCGGTCCGGCGGCCGGGACCGGGAATGACGATGAGCAACACCGGCGCGCCCTCGCCAGCGCCCACCGAGCCGCCCAAGCCGGCGAACCCGGAACCGCTGCACGAAACGGAATCCTCCGATCCCGAGAAGGGCCGCGTGAAGGTGCCCGAGCCCGGCAAGCCGGAGCATCCGAGGCAGCCGGTCTAGGGTCCCAGCATCGGCTGCGCGTCGTCGTCCAGGCCGGCCGCCGGCGCGGCCTTGGCCAGCGCCATCCACACGCCAAAGCCCAGTGCATCGCGGCTGCGCCGCGCCGCCGCACGGGCCAGCACCAGCCGGCCGGACTCGGCCACCAGCACGCCGCATTCGCAGGGCACTTCGTCCGGCTCGCCGATGCAGCGTCCGCGGGCATCGCAGCCGAGCACGTACCAGCATTCGCCCAGATCGAGGTAGGCCGCCCGCTTGTCGGCGTTGCGCAGGTCGGCCAGCAGGTCGGCCCGCCGCACCTTCACCTCGTGCACGACCGGGTCGACGTAGGCCGCGACGCTGGTGTTGCGGATCGAAAAGACGTCAGGCTTCGCGATGCACCAGCGCGATGCCGCATCGCCGCGGGTGACCTGCGCGCGCAACGCCAGCCCGCGCCACGCGATGCGGCCGGCACGGCCCATCTCGCGGGCCACGCGATCCACCAGGGCTTCATGGGCCGAGAATGCCGCGCGGTTGCCGGCCAGGGTCGCCGCCAGCCACTGCACGCCGGCGTCCGTCACCCGCAGGGTCTCGTGACCGGTCGCCGACGCCACCCGCTCGAGCAGGCCGGCCGCGAGCAGCTCGATTTCCAGCGGGTCCTGGCATGGCCAGCCCGCCGACCGGTAGATCTCGCGCAGGCGGCGCGCGTGGGCCCGCCCGACCGGTGCCGCCGGCAGTTCGTTGGCGAGGGGCTGGCGCGGGGCGGTCATGCACGCTTCAGAAGGGGCCGCAGTGTAGCGCGCACGGCGTGCCGCTGCCGTAGGCACGGTCCCACGGCCGTTGTGGCGATTGCCTGATCGTGCCGCCACCGCGGCTGTCCACAATCTGCCGCATGGTTGAGAGAACGACGTATGGCATCACCGCAGTGCGCTATGCCGGCGCGCAGGTCGTGGAGGCGATGATGGGCCTGATCGACGGCTCGCGCCGGCGCTGGGACCTGCGCCCGGCGCCGACGCGGCTGACCGAGGTGGTCGACCGCCTGGTGGAAGGCGACACCGTGATCAGCCTGTTCCCGGACGACCAGGGCGGGCTGCAGCCCGGTCCCGAGGTGAAGGTCGACGTCCTGCCCGAAGGCACCGAGACGCTGGCGCTCGATCCCGAGGCGCCGGGCCGGACGCTGCGCGACCTGCCGCGGTTCTGAACTCGGGGATCAGACCCACCCAACAGCCGAACGCCGGGGGCGCGAAGGACGCAGAGGTCGCGGAAGAAGTCAAAAAACTGATTGAATCTCTTGCGTCTTCTCTACTTCCGCGGCCGCCGCGGCAGTTTCAGCCAGCCCGTGGACAGCGCCGTGCCGCACACGACGATGGCGCCGCACAGCAGCATCCACGCCGTCACTGCTTCGTGCAGGAACAGGGCGCCGTAGAACACGGCGAACACCGGCACGGCGAAGGTGACGGCCAGCGCCCGCGACGGGCCGGCGTGCTCGATCAGGCGGAAGTACAGGATGTACGCGATGCCGGTGCACACGACCCCGAGCACCAGCACGGCGGCCCACGCGTTGGCCCCGGGCATCCGCGCCGGCCATAGCCAGGCCGCCGGCAGCGCCAGCGCCAGCGTGGCGCCGAGCTGGCTGCCGGCCGCTGTCACGACGGCCGGCACGCCGGCCAGGTAGCGCTTGGTCGCGCTGGCCGCCAATGCATAACAGAGCGTCGCGACCAGGCAGGCCAGGATCGCCCAGGCCGGCGCGATGCCCGAGGCGCCCGGCTTGAAGCTGGCATGGTCCCAGGCCAGCAGCGCGACGCCGGTGAAGCCCAGCGCCAGGCCCGCCATGCGCGAACCGCTGGGCCGGTCGTTCAGCCACCACCAGGCGACCAGCGCGCCGAACAGGGGCACGGTCGCGTTGAGGATGGCCGACAGGCCGGTCGTGATCGACAGCAGGGCGAAGGAGAAGCAGGCGAACGGGATCGCCGAATTCAGGATGCCCAGCAGGCAGGCCATCTTCCAGTGCCGGCGGAACGCCGCACCGGTCCCGCGCAGCCACACCAGCGGCAGCAGGCAGGCGGCTGCGACGACCACGCGCACGGCCGCCGTCGGCAGCACGCCGAACTCGACGACGGCCGTGCGCATGAACAGGAAGGAGGAACCCCAGATCGCCCCGAGCAGCACGAACTCGGCGACCCAGCCGCGCGGCACCGCCGCCGCCATGGCGGGTGCGGCCATGGGCTTGCCGGCGCCCGTCATGCGGCGCCTTCCAGCCGCAGGAGGGCGCGCTTGCGTTCCAGGCCGCCGGCATAGCCGGTCAGCGAACCGTTGCTGCCGACCACCCGGTGGCATGGCACCACGATGCTCAGCGGATTGCGGCCGACGGCGGCCCCGACGGCCCGCACGGCGGCCGGGCAGCCGGCCCGTTCGGCCAGCCTGCCGTAGCTGATCGTGCCGCCGCGGGGAATCGACAGCAAGGCCCGCCAGACCGACTGCTGGAACGGCGTGCCGCCGGCCACGTCCAGCGGCAGGTCGAACCCGGCCGGCGCGCCGTCGAAATAGCGCTCGAGCGCGGACAGCGCGGCCAGCAGTACCGGGTGCTGCGGCGCCGGCGCCCAGCCGCCGCAGTCGGGCAGGTGCCGCTGGCCGTCGAACCAGACGCCGGCCAGGCCGCGCTCGCTGGCGGCCAGGATCATGGGACCGAGCGGGCTGGCATAGCGCGCCTGCACGGTCGAGGGATGGAACTTCATGTCGGGTCCTCGGGCGCCGCGCGCGGCGCACTGGTGGTCGGATCGGGTGCGGCCAGGCCGTGCCAGGCGCGGATCACGCCGTAGCTGCGCCATGGCCGCCAGGCTTGCGAAGCGGCCAGGGCGGCGCGGGCCGGCCGCGGCTCGCCCTGCACGCGCAGCGCCTTGTGCAGCGCCACGTCGCCGGCCGGGAAGGCGTCGGGCCAGCGCAGCGCCCGCATCGCGATGTACTGCGCCGTCCAGTCGCCGATGCCGGGCAATCCGGTCAGCGCCTGCAGCGTCGCCGGCAGGTCGGCGCTGCCGTGCAGCTCCAGCCGCTGTTCGTGCACCGCCTGCGCGATGGCGACGATCGCCGCCTGGCGCTGGCGCACGATGCCCAGCTGCCCCAGCGCGTCGCCGCTTGCGCCGGCCAGCACGGCCGGCTCAGGAAAGAGTCGCGTCAACTCGGGCCAGGGCGTCACGATCGGCTCGCCGAAGCGGCCCAGCAGGCGCTGGGCCAGCGTCCGGGCCGCCGCCACCGTGATCTGCTGCCCCAGGACGGCCCGCACGGCCAGCTCGTAGCCGCTCAGCGTTCCCGGCACGCGCAGGCCGTCGGCATCCGGGAACTGCCCGTGCAGCACCTTGTTGATGCCCCGCGGATCGGCGTCCAGGTCGAACGCCGCCCGCACCCGGCGGATGACGAGCGGCAGCACCGGCGCCAGCGCATCGGCCACCCGCAGCACCAGCTGGTGCTGGGCCGGCTCGAACTGCACGGCCACCCAGCCGCGCTGGACGGCGCCGCCGGCCGCCAGCGCCAGCGTCCGCGCCAGGCTGCCGCCGTCGCCTTCCGGGCGCACCAGCTCGACGCCCCGCAGTTGCCGCTGGGCGAAGAAGCCGAGCATGGCCGCCGCGTCGTACGGCGGCCGGTAGCCCAGGCGCACCGCCAGCGCGTGGCCGTGCTGCTCGGCTCCCTCGCGCCTCAGCTGCGTCGGCTTCAGTCCGTAATGCTCCACGAACGCCGCGTTGAAGCGGCGCACGCTCGCGTAGCCGCTGATCAGGGCCACCTGCGTCACCGGCAGCGTCGTGTCCGCCAGCAGCTGCTTGGCCGTCAGCAGGCGCCGCGTCTGCAGGTACTGGACCGGCGAGACGCCGAACTGGGCTTCGAAGATCCGGCGCAGGTGGCGGTCGCTCACGCCGAGCCGGCCGGCCAGCTGCTCGACGGACGGGACGGCGCCGCCCCACGCTTCCGGGTCTTCCATCAGCCGGGCTGCCTGATGGGCCAGGATGTAGCTGGCGTCCTGCACCGACCAGACGACCGAATGCGGCGCCAGTTCCGGCCGGCAGCGCAGGCACGGCCGGAAGCCGGCGCTCTCGGCCTGCGCCGCGTGGCCGAAGAACCGGCAATTCTCGCGCTTGGGCGTGCGGACCCGGCAGACCGGCCGGCAGTAGATCCCCGTCGAGGTGACGCCCGTGAAGAACGAGCCGTCGAAGCGGGCGTCGCGCGCCTTCAGGGCGCGGTAGCAGGCGTCCGGCTCGAGGTCCGAGGCATAGGGGCTCATGGCGCCGATGATACGCAGCGGCCGCGCCCGCACTGGCCGTTTTCGGACATGTCCGTCCGGGCCGCCCGCCTAGAATCGTCCCATCCCTTCCGAACAGCACTCATCCGAGGAACAACCCGTCCATGGAGTTCTCTCCGAGCATCTTCAAGGCCTACGACGTGCGGGGCATCGTCCCCGCCACGGTCAACGAACCGGTCGCCGAGGCCCTCGGCCGCGCCTTCGGCACCATGGCACGCTCCGAAGGCGAGACGACCGTCGCCGTCGGCCGCGACGGCCGCCTGTCGGGGCCCGCCCTGGCCGCCGCCCTCGTCCGCGGCCTGCGCTCCGCCGGCATCGATGTCATCGACGTCGGGCAGGTCACGACGCCGATGCTCTACTTCGCCGCCAGCACGCTTTGCACGAGCGGCATCCAGGTCACCGGCAGCCACAACCCGAAGGACTACAACGGCTTCAAGATGGTCCTGGCCGGTCGCGCCATCTACGGCGATCAGATCCAGGCCCTGCGGCGCCACATGGAGCAGGGCGTCGCGACCGCCGCGAAACCCGGCACGGTCCGCAACGTCAACCTGTTCGGGCCGTACCGCGACCGCATCGTCGGCGACGTCAAGCTGGCCCGGCCGCTGAAGATCGTCGTCGATTCGGGCAACGGCGTCGCCGGCGCCTCGGCCCCCGGCATCTTCCGCGCCCTCGGCTGCGAGGTGGTCGAGTTGTACAGCCAGGTCGACGGCAACTTTCCCAACCACCACCCCGACCCGAGCAAGCCGGAGAACCTGCGCGACCTGATCGCCGCCATCGGAACGCATGGCGCCGACCTGGGCCTGGCCTTCGACGGCGACGGCGACCGGCTGGGCATCATCACGCGCGGCTGCAACAACATCTACCCGGACCGGCAGATGATGCTGTTCGCCCGGGACGTCCTGTCGCGGGTGCCCGGCGGCACCATCCTGTTCGACGTCAAGTGCACCCAGCGGCTGGCCCCGGCGATCCGTGAAGCGGGCGGCGTCCCGCTGATGTACAAGACCGGCCATTCGCTGATCAAGGCGAAGATGAAGGAAGTCGGCTCGCCGCTGGGCGGCGAGATGAGCGGCCACATCTTCTTCAAGGAGCGCTGGTATGGCTTCGACGACGGCACCTACGCCGGCGCCCGCCTGCTGGAGATCCTGTCGCGCCACGGCGACCCGAGCGCCGTCCTGGACGCCCTGCCGACCAGCCATTCCACGCCGGAACTGAACGTGAAGTGCGCCGAGGGCGAACCGCATGCGATCGTGCAGCAGCTGGTCGCCGCCGCCAGCTTTCCGCCGCCGGCCCAGGTGTCCACCATCGACGGCGTCCGCGTGGACTGGCCCGACGGCTTCGGGCTGGTCCGCGCTTCCAACACGACGCCGGTCCTGGTCCTGCGCTTCGAAGGCCACACCCCCGAGGCGCTGCATCGCATCGAAGCCGACATGCTGGCCCTGCTGCGCAGCGTGAAACCCGACGCGCAGATCGCCGAGGCGGCGCACTGACGGGGGACTGCAACCCAACAGCCGAACGCAGAAGACGCAAAAACTCGCAAAGCGCGCAGAAGAAACCAAAAAATAGTATTGGATTCTTTTGCGTCTGCAGCGGACCTTCTGCGCCTTCTGGGTTCGGCTGTTGGGTTCGATGCGATGTCGGCCACAATCGGCAGGCTGTGAACATCCTCATCGTCAAGCTCTCATCCCTGGGCGACGTCGTCCATGCCATGCCGGCGGTGCAGGATCTTCGCGCAGCGCGGCCGGACGCCGTCATCGACTGGGTCGTGGAGGGCGGCTTCGCGCCGCTGGTGGAGCGCTGCGAGGGGGTGCGCCGCGTGATCGGCTTCGGACTGCGCCGCTGGCGCAAGGCGCCGCTGGCGCCGCGCACGCGCTCCGAATGGCGCGTCTTTCGCGAGCAGTTGCGCGGCCAGGCCTATGACGCCGTCATCGACCTGCAGGGCCTGACCAAGTCGGCGCTGGTCGCCCGCGCCGCGCGGCTGGCGCCGCTCGGGCAGCGCTACGCCATGGCCAATCGCACCGACGGTTCCAGCTACGAGGCGCCGACCCGCTGGCTGGCCGACGTGGCCGTGCCCATCGAGCCGCACGTGCACGCCGTCACCCGCTCGCGCGAACTGTGCGCCCGGGCCTTCGGCTACGACCTTCCGGAAGGCGTGCGCTTCGGCCTGCGCCCGCTCGCCGCGCCGGCGGACGGCGACCGGCCGTGCGTCGCGCTCGTCCACGGCACCTCGCGGGCCGACAAATGCTGGCCCGAGGCGCACTGGATCGAACTGGGGCAGCGGCTGATCGCGCAGGGCCGCAGCATCGCGCTGCCGCACGGCGACGACGCCGAGCTCGAACGGGCGCGCCGGCTCGCGCAGGCGCTCGGGCCGGCCGCCCAGGTCTGGCCGCGCGTGAACCTGGGCGAACTGGCCGACCGGCTGGCCGCTTGCGGCGGCGTGATCGGCGTCGACAGCGGCCTGAGCCACGTCGCCGTCGCGCTGGACCTGCCGCACGTGCAGATCTACAACTTCGACACGGCGTGGCGCACCGGGCCGCTGCCGGCCGGAACAGGCCCGGCGCGGCAGGCGTCCGTATACGCCGCGCCGACGCCGGCCGTCGACACCGTGTGGCAGGCCTGGCTCGAGGTGGGCGCCGCGTGATCCGTCCGCTCTATTCGCTCGTGCTGATCGGCGCCCAGCCCTTCCTGCGCCGCAAGCTGCGCCGGCGCGGCGCGGCCGAGCCGGGCTATCTGCACGCGATCGACGAGCGCTTCGGCCGCTACCGGGCCCCGGCTGCGCCCGGGGCGCTGTGGATCCATGCGGTGTCGCTGGGCGAGACGCGCGCCGCCGCGATCCTGCTGGAACGGCTGCGCGCGCGCCGCCCGGAGCTGCGCGTGTTGCTGACGCATGGGACGGCCACCGGCTGGGCCGAGGGCGAGCGGCTGCTGCGCCCGGGCGATGCGCAGGCATGGCTGCCCTGGGACACGCCGCGGGCGGTGCGCCGCTTCCTGGGCCATTTCCAGCCTGCCGCCGGCGTGCTGATGGAGACCGAGGTGTGGCCGAACCTGGTGGCCGAATGCCGCGCCCGGCGCGTGCCGCTCGCGCTGGCGAACGCGCGCCTCAGCGCGAAGTCGCTTGCGCAGGCGCGCCGGCTGCCGCAGCTGTCGCGGCCGGCTTATGGCGCCCTGACGGCGGCCTGGGCCCAGACGCAGGCCGATGCGCAGCGGCTGCGCACCGCCGGCGCCCGGGTGGAGGGGGTGTTCGGCAACCTCAAGTTCGACGCCGCACCCGACGCGGGCCAGCTCGCGCAGGGCCGCGCCTGGCGCGCGGCCGGCGGCCGTCCGGTCGTCATGTTCGCCAGCTCGCGCGAAGGCGAGGAGGCGCCGTTCATCGACGCGGTGCGCGCGCTGGGCGAGCGCGCCGCGGCCGTCCGCTGGCTGCTGGTGCCGCGCCACCCGCAGCGCTTTGACGAGGTGGCGGCAATGGTGGCCGCGCACGGCCTTCGCGTCGCGCGGCGCAGCGGATGGCCCGGCGCGCCGCCGGCCGACGCGCAGGTCTGGATCGGCGATTCGCTTGGCGAGATGGCGCTGTACTACGGCCTGGCCGATTGCGCCTTGCTGGGCGGCAGCTTCGAGCCGCTGGGTGGCCAGAACCTGATCGAGGCCGCTGCCTGCGGCTGCCCGGTCGTGATGGGCCCGCACACCTTCAATTTCGCGGAAGCGGCGCAACTGGCGCAGGAGGCCGGCGCGGCGCTGCGCGTGGGCGGGATCGAGGAGGGCGTGCGCACGGCGCTGCAGCTCGTAGCCGATGCGCCGCGCCGCGCGGCCGCCGTCGATGCCGCCCTCGGGTTCGCTGCCACCCACCAGGGCGCGGCAGACCGCACGGCGGATGCGGTGCTGGCGCTGCTGGCGAGCTGATCGGCGCCACCCGAAACCCAACAGCCGAACGCAGAGGGCGCAGAAGTACGCAGAAGGCGCAAAAGAATCCAAAGGAATTTTGGACTTCTTCTGCGTCCTTTGCGCGTATTCGCGCCCTCTGCGTTCGGCTGTTGGGTTTTGTCTTCGTCTGGCTACTTCGCCAGCAGCGCGTTCAGCCGCGTCAGGTCCTCGGGCAGCAGCGTTCCGGTCGCCTGACGCAGCTTCAGGTGGCCCACCAGCACGCTGTAGCGGGCCGATGCGAGGTCGCGCTTGGTCTGGTACAGCTGGCTTTGCGAGTTCAGCACGTCGATGTTGATCCGCACGCCGACCTGGTAGCCCAGCCGGTTGGCGTCCAGCGCGCTCAGGCTCGACGCCTCGGCCGCTTCCAGCGCCTTCACCTGGCCCTGGCCCGACACCAGCCCGAAGAAGGCAGTGCGGATCGCTTGCGCCACCGTGCGGCGGCTCGCTTCCAGGTCGGCCTGGGCCCGTTCCTCCAGCGACAGGGTCTCGCGGATGCGGTTCTGGGTCGCGAAGCCGGCGAACAGCGGCAGGTTGAACGCGAGGCCGACGCTGCCGGTCGTGCTGCGCGTGGTGGTCGGCACGGTCCCGGTGCCGCCCGGGTTGCGCGTGACGCCGTAGCTGGCCGTCAGGTCCAGCGTCGGCTTGTGGCCGGCCTTGGCCTTCTCGGTTTCGAGCTGGGCGACTTCCACCGCCGTCCTGGCCTGGCGGATCGCCGGGCTGTTCTCCTCGCCTTGCTGCACCCACGCGTTGACGTCGACCGGCTCGGGCGCGGGAATGGTGGCCGGCAACGCCAGCGGATTGGGTTTGACGTCGGGCTTGCCCACCAGCGCGTCGAGCGCCAGCTTCTTGACCCGCAGGTCGTTCTCGGCCGCGATTTCCTGGGCGATCACCAGGTCGTAGCGGGCCTGCGCCTCGCGCGTGTCGGTGATGGTCGAGGTGCCGACCTCGAAATTGCGCTTGGCCGACGCCAGCTGTTCGGCAACGGCCGTCTTCTGCGCCTGCACGAACGCCAGCGTGTCCTGCGCCGCCAGCACGTCGAAGTAGGCCTGGCTCACCCGGATGATCAGGTCCTGGCTGGCCGCGGCCAGCTGCGCCTGCGCCAGCTCCACCTGCCGCTTGCCCTGTTCCCAGGTGGCGAAGTTGGCCGGCCGATACAGCGGTTGCGACGCGCTCACCGTGGCGGTCTGGCTCGTGATGCCGCGGTCGACCTGCGGCACCGTCGACTCGAAGTTGGATCGCGTCACCCCCGCGCCCAGGTTGGCCGCCGGCAGCACGCCGGCGCGCGCCTGCTCGGCGCGAAACAGGTTGGCGTCGTACTGCGCCTTGGCCGACTGCCAGGCCGCGTCGTAGCCGCGGGCCGACTCGTACAGCTCGAGCAGGCTCTGGGCCTGCGCCGGCGCCACGCCGGCAACCCCCAGCGCGAGCGTCAGGGAAAAAAGGCTCGGTTTCTTCATGATCCCACCTGTTCCTCGTTGTCAGTATCGCGGCACGGCCGGATCGACCTCATGCGACCACAGCTCGATGCCCCCGGCGATGTTGGCGACCTGCCCGAATCCCTCCTGCTGCAGGAACAGCGCGACCCGCTGGCTGCGCGCGCCGTGGTGGCACAGCACCGCCACCGGCTGCGCGGGATCCAGTTCGTGCAGCCGCACCGGCACCAGTCCCATGGGCATGGCGACCACCGTGAAGCCGTCCGGCCGCACGCCGGCGATCGCCACTTCCCCGGGCTCGCGCACGTCCAGCACCACGGCCGGCCGCCCGGCAGCGGCGTGCGACTGGAACCACGCGGCGAGCTGCGAGGGCCGGACCTGGTCGATCAACGCGGGTCTTCCTTCAGAACCGGAAGCGCGCCGGCTCAGGAAAATTCTGCAGCCGCGGCGCCACCGTGTCCCAGGGCTGCGCGGTCGTGTAGGTGCCCTCGCCGGTGCGGGTGATCAGCGTGCCGCGCATCACCGGCTCGAACCCGACGATGGCCGACAGCCGCCCGCCGATCTTCAGTTGCGACAGCAGCAGCGCCGGCACCTCGGCGACCGACCCGCTCAGGACGATCGCGTCGAACGGGCCCTCGCCGGCCAGCCCCTTGGCTCCGTCGGCCTTGCGCACCTCGACGTTGGTGATGCCGGCACGCTGCAGGTTGGCGCGCGCCATCTCGACCAGCTTGGGGTGCAGTTCCAGCGTCACCACGCGCTGGGCCCGCTGCGCCAGCAGCGCCGCCATGTAGCCGGAGCCGGTGCCGACCTCCAGCACCTTGTCGGTGGGCTTGAGCTGCAGTTCCTGCAGCACGCGCGCCTCGATCAGCGGCTCGAGCATGCAATGACCGTCGCGCAGCGCGCCCTCGATCGGCTCCAGCAGCGGAATGCGCAGCTCGGCGAACGCCAGTGCCTTGTCGGCCAGCGGCACGAAATCTTCCCGGCGCACCGCGGACAGCACGCCGATCACGTCCTCGTTGGTCACATTCGAGGTGCGGATCTGCTGCTTGATCATGTTCGCGCGGGCGGCGTCGAGGTTGCTCAGGTCGGTCATCGGGGTTCTCCGTTCACATCACAATGGTTTGTCGTCAATTTTAGAGGCCGGCAGCGGGCGGCCCGCCGCCCCGCCGGCCGGGCGCCGCCGGCGCAGCCACTGGGCCAGGTTGTCGAGGTAGCAGTAGGCCACCGGCACCACCACCAGCGTCAGGAGCGATGAGGTGATCACGCCGCCGATCACGGCCTGTCCCATGGGCGCGCGCTGCTCGGAGCCTTCGCTCATCGCGAACGCCAGCGGCAGCATGCCGAAGATCATGGCCAGCGTCGTCATCATGATCGGGCGCAGCCGCACCCGCGCCGCGTGCAGCAGGGCGTCGGTGCGGTTCATGCCCTGCTCGCGCATGCGGATCGCGAAGTCCACCAGCAGGATGGCGTTCTTGGTCACCAGGCCCATCAGCATGACGATGCCGATGATCGAGAAGATCGACAGCGTGGAGCCGAACAGCAGCAGCGCCAGCACCACCCCGATCAGCGTCAGCGGCAGCGAGGTCATGAGCGCCAGCGGCTGCAGGAAGCTCTTGAACTGGCTGGCCAGGATCATGTAGATGAACACCACCGCCATCGCCAGCGCCGAGACGGCGTAGCCGAACGATTCGGCCATCTGCTTGGTCGAGCCGCTGAACTTGTAGCCGTAGCCGGGCGGGAACGCGATCGTGTCCAGGCGGCGCCGGACGTCCTCGGAGATCTCGCCGGCCGCGCGCACGTGCGCGTTCGCGCTGATGGCGACCTCGCGGGTCAGGTCGCGCCGGTTGATCTGGTTCGGCCCGGTCGTCTCGCGCACCTGCGCCACCTGGTTCAGGCGCACGATGCGCGGGCTGCCGTCGGCATTGGCACCCACCGCGAATGGCAGCCGCTCCAGGTCCTCGGGCGCGACCCGGGCCGTCGGCGCCAGGCGCACGTTGACGTCATAGGTCTGGTCGTCCGGCGCGCGCCAGTTGCCCACGGTCTGGCCGGCCACCAGCGTGCGCAGCGAACTCGCGATCTGCGCCACCGACAGGCCCAGGTCCGACGCCACGTCGCGCCGCACGTCGACGGCGACCACCGGTTTGTCGGGCTTGATGCTGGAATCGACGTCGACCAGGCCGGGCACGTCGCGGATGCGCTGCAGGACCAGCTGCGACAGCCGCTCCAGCTCCTTGAGGTCCGGCCCGAGCAGCGAGAATTCGATCTGCTTGTTGCCGCCCACCATGTCCAGCAGGCCGGCGTGCGTCACCGTGATGCCGGGCACCTGGCGCAGCCGCTCGCGCAGCACGCCCGCCATCTGCTCGACGCTGCGCCGGCGGTCCGTGCGGTCGACCAGCCGGACGTACATCGACGCGTAGATCTTGCCCTGGGCGGCCCCGGTGTTGATGGTGGCCAGCGTGTAGCGCACCTCGGGGAACTCGCGCACGATCGCCTCGACCTGGCGCGTCTTGGCCTCGGTGGCTTCCAGCGACGAGCCCACCGGCGTGTAGAAGTTGAGCGTGGTCTCGGAGAAGTCGGCCTTGGGCACGAACTCGGTGCCCAGCAGCGGGACCATCACGACGCTGGTGGCGAAGACGCCCGCCGCCAGCGCCAGGGTGGCCAGCCGGTGCGCCAGCGCCCAGCGCAGGATGACCTGGTAGCGGCCCGCCACCCACTCGGTGGCCTCGTGGAACCAGCCGGTGACGCGGCCGATGCTGCGGTCGTACCAGTCGGGCGGGCCGTCCTTGCGGCCGTGCGCGTCGATCGACGGATCGTGCCACACCGAGGACAGCATCGGGTCGAGCGTGAAGCTGACGAACATCGAGATCAGGACCGCGGCGACGATGGTGATGCCGAACGCGTGGAAGAACTTGCCGATGATGCCGCCCATGAAGCCGATCGGCAGGAACACGGCCACGATCGAGAAGGTGGTCGCCAGCACCGCCAGGCCGATTTCCTGGGTTCCCTCCAGCGCCGCCTGGTAGGGCGTCTTGCCCATCTGCACGTGGCGCACGATGTTCTCGCGCACCACGATCGCGTCGTCGATCAGCAGGCCGACGCACAGCGACAGGGCCATCAGCGTCACCATGTTGACGGTGAAGCCGAACATGTACATGAACAGGAAGGTGCCGATCAGCGCGATCGGCAGCGTCAGCCCGGTGATGACCGTCGAGCGCCAGGAGTTGAGGAACAGGAACACGATCAGCACCGTCAGCGCGGCACCCTCCAGCAGCGTGCCCCGCACGTTCTCCACCGCGACCCGGATCGCCCGCGAGCCGTCCATGATCGGTTCCAGGCGCAGGCCCGGCGGCAGCTCCGGCCTCAGCTCCTCCAGCGTGCGCTTCAAGCCGTCGACCACCTCGATCGTGTTCTCGTCCTGCGACTTCTGCACCGACAGCAGCAGCGTGCGCTCGCCGTTGTACAGGGCCAGGCTCTCGACTTCCTGCCCGCCGTCGGCCACCCGCGCCAGCTGGTTCACCCGCACCGGCGCGCCGTTGCGGCGGGCCACGATGATCTGGCCGAAGTCCTCGGGCCGCTGCATGCGCGCCGCGATCTGCACCACCCGGTCCTGTGCCAGCGAGCGCACGGCGCCCACCGGCAGGTCCTGGTTCTCGGTGCGCACCGCCGCCACCACCTGGTCGGCCGTGATGCCCAGCGCCTCCATCGCCGGCGGATTCAGGTAGATGTTGATCTCGCGGCTGGTGCCGCCGGCCAGCGTCGCCGAGCCGACGCCGCGCACGTTCTCCAGCCGCTTCTTGAGCACCTGGTTGGCCCAGTTGGTCAGCTCCACCGCGTTCAGCGGCTTGCCCTTGCTGGCGTCGGGCAGCACGGCCACCGACCAGATCGCGCGGCTGGCCGGGTCGAAGCGCAGCACGCGCGGCTCCTTGACCTCGGTGCGCAGCAGCGGACGCATCGCCGCCACCTTCTCGCGCACGTCCTCGGCCGCCTTGCGCCCGTCCACGTAGAGCTGGAACTCGATGATGACGACCGCGTAGCCCTCGTAGCTGCGCGAATACAGCACGTTGATGCCGGCGATCGAGTTGACGCCTTCCTCGATCTTCTTGGTGACCTCGCTTTCCACGATCTCGGGCGACGCGCCCGGATACTCGGTCGTCACGACCACCACCGGGAATTCGACGTTGGGAAACTGGTCGACCTTCAGGCGGCTGTAGGAGAACGCGCCCAGCACCACCAGGGCCAGCATGACCATGGTGGCGAAGACGGGGTTGCGCAGGCTGACGCGGGTGAACCACATGTGGCTGGGGGCCGGGGCTAGGGGCTAGGGACTGGGGGCTTTCGGGACGCGGGCGGCGCTTTGGCCTGCCGGCGGCAGCGGGCTGGCCTGCGGCGGCGGCGCGGTGAACTTGACGGCGGTGCCTTCGCGCAGCGCGCCGACGTTGCCGCGCAAGACCACGGCGCCGGGCGCCAGGCCGGCGACGGCCACCATGGCCTCGCCGGCGGCGTCGCCGCGGGGGCCCGGTTCCACCGCCCGGTGCACCACCGCGTCGCGCTCGACCAGCTGCACATAGGGCGAGGGCTTGTCGGTGCGCACCGCCGACAGCGGCACCGCCACGGCGCTGGTCTGGCCGGTCTGCAGCGTGCCCTGGGCAAAGAGGCCCTGGCGCAGGCCGGCCGGCTCCTGGATCGCCAGGTAGGCCAGCACGCTGCGGCTGCCCGGCTGCGCGCTGGGATTGATGCGCGCCACCGTGGCGGACACCGGCCGCGGCATGCCTTCGATCTGCAGCTGGGCCAGCTGGCCGGGATGCACCGCCACCGAATCGGCGGCGCTGAGCATGGCCTCCAGCTCGAGCCGGCTGAGGTCGACCACCTCGACGATGCGGGCCTCGACCCCGACCCGCTCGCCCGGCTGGGCCAGCCGCTGCGAGACGACGCCCGCGATCGGCGCCTTCAGCACTGTGTCGGCCAGCGTCTTGCGCGCGACCTCCACCGCCGCCAGCGCCGCCTTGTGGTTGGACTGGGCTGCGTGCAGGTTGTTGAGCGAGGTGTCCAGCGCGGTGCGGGAGATGAAGCCCTGGTCGACCAACGCCTTGTTGTTGTCGTACTGCCGTTGCGCGATGTCGATCTGCGATCTGGCCGCATCGGCCTGTTCCTGCGCCTGGCGCAGGCGCGCCTCGTATTCGGTCGACTCGATGCGCGCGATCACCTGGCCGGCCCGCACCTGGTCGCCTTCGCGCACCGCGAGGCCCTGCAGCTCGCCGGCCGCGCGCGCCTTGACGATCGCCGAATTCACCGCCTTGAGCGAACCGGAGATCGCCAGTCCCTGCGCCAGCTCACGCGCCTGGGCCTGCACGACGTCGCTGGCCGCCAGTTCGACCACTGCCTGGGCCTTGGCGGCCGACGCCTCCGCAACGGCCGCCTGCTGCGCCCGCCGCACCGACAGCGCCCGGGTCAGGCCGATCCCGAGCAGCAGCACGGCCAGCGCCAGCACCAGCCACTTGACCAGGCGCCGGTTCACGAGGCGCTCCCTGCCGGCGCGCCGGCCGGGGGCCGGATGCACAGCCCCAGCAGCAGGTTGTCCGTCTGCGCCGCGATGAAACGCTCGGCGTCCAGCGGGGTGTCCTTGGGCATGCAGGCGCACAGCGAATGCTTCATCATGGTCAGGAACACCATCGGCGCCGTCAGGCCGTAGGCGGCGTACTCGACGTCCATCGGGCGGAACTCGCCGCGCTCGACGCCGCGCTGCAGGATGCGGCAGATCAGCTCCTGCCCGGGTTGCACCACTTCCTGGTGGTAGAAGGCCGCCAGGTCGGGAAAGTTCTGCGCCTCGCTGAGCATCAGCTTGGTGATGCCCGAGGCGCGCGTCTCGCCGATCCGCTCCCACCAGACCTTCAGGCAATAGCGCACCATTTCCTCGGAACTGCCGTCGAAGCTCAGGAACTCGTCGTTCCACTCGCTGAAGCGCCCGGAGATGTTCTCGCGCACCACGGCCTTGAACAGCTCTTCCTTGGTGGGGAAGTACAGGAACAGCGTGCCCTTGGAGACACCGGCCCGGGCGGCGACTTCCTCCGACCGGGTGGCGGCGAAGCCCTTCTCGACGAACAGGTCTAGCGCCGCCGCCAGCAGCTCCCGCGGGCGGGCTTCCTTGCGACGCTCGCGCTTGGGTTGGACGGGGGCCTGGTCGGCAGGGGTGCCGGCTGCGATGGGCATGGGCGGGAGGGTTATTAGTGACTGACCGGTTAGTACAATAACGACTTGCCGCCGGCCGGTCAAGCCTTTCGGCGCGGTCCTTGCGCCAGATCAGCCCATGTCCGGCCGGCTACCATGGGAGGCTGCCTGCAAGGAGCCCGTCCCATGTCCACTGCCCTTGAAACCATCGTCCTCGGCGGCGGCTGCTTCTGGTGCACCGAAGCGGTTTTCGTCAGGGTGCGCGGCGTCGTCGACGTCGAATCCGGCTACAGCAACGGCCGCAGCGAGCGACCCAGCTACGAGCAGGTGTGCACCGGCACTACCGGCCACAACGAGGTGGTCAAGCTCAGCTACGACCCGGCCGTCATCAGCGTGCGGCAGATCCTGGAGATCTTCTTCCTGATCCACGATCCCACCACGCCGGACCGGCAGGGCAACGACGTGGGCGAGCAGTACCGCAGCGGCATCTACACCACCACCGACGAACAGAAGCGGGTGGCGCAGGACCTGATCGGCGAGATCGGCCAGAACCGGTGGGTCGGGCGGCCGGTCGTCACCGAGGTGCTGCCGCTGGCCAACTACTGGCCGGCCGAGGAATATCACCAGGACTTCTTCGAGAAGAACCCGAACCAGGGCTATTGCATGGCGGTGGCGGCGCCCAAGGTGGCCAAGTTCCGCAAGACCTTCGCCGCGCTGGTGAGAGAGTGATCCGCACCGGCTCGCTGCGCTACGAATATCCGCGCGGCCCGGCGCTGGCGTTTCCCGACGTCGCCGTGACCCAGGGCGCCACGCTGCTGCTGCGCGGCAACTCCGGCAGCGGCAAGTCGACCTGGCTCGCGCTGGCGGCGGGGCTGTTGACGCCGGCCGGCGGCGAGGTGGTGGTGGCGGGGCAGCGGCTGGGCGACCTGTCGGGCCCCGCCCGCGACCGCTGGCGCGCGCGCCACCTGGGCTTCCTGCCGCAGCGCTTGCACCTGAGCCAGGCGCTCACGGTGGCCGGCAACCTGGGGCTGGCGTTCTACGCGGCCGGGCTGCCCGAGGACCGGGCGGCCGTGCAGGCCGCGCTCGAGGCGCTCGGCGTCGCCCACCTGGCGCAGCGGCGGCCCTCGCAACTTTCCGGCGGGCAGGCGCAGCGGGTAGCCCTGGCGCGCAGCGTGCTGCTGCGGCCGGCGGTGATCCTGGCCGACGAGCCCACCGCCAGCCTGGACGACGCGGCGGCCGCCGCCGCGCTGGCGCTGCTGCGCGAGGCGGCGGCGCGCAGCCAGGCCACGCTGGTGATCGCCACCCACGACCGCCGGGTGCAGCAGGCGCTGCCCGGCGCCGCCGTGGTGCTGCTGGCGGCGCCGGCCCGGGAGACCGCCGCATGAAGACGCTGGCGTTGTCGTTCCGCTACCTGTGGTCGCGGCCGCTGGCCGCGCTGCTCAATCTGCTGCTGCTCACGCTGGGCCTCGCCTCGATCACCTTCGTGCTGCTGGCCAGCGAGCAGCTCGACCGAGCGTTCGAGCGCGACCTGGCCGGCATCGACCTCGTCGTCGGCGCCAAGGGCAGCCCGATGCAGCTGATCCTGGCCGGCGTGTTCCACATCGACGTGCCGCCGGGCAACATTCCGCTGGCCCAGGTGCGCCAACTGGCGCAGCACCCGCAGGTGGCCCAGGTCATCCCGCTCAGCCTGGGCGACAGCTTTCGCGGTTTTCGCATCGTCGGCACCAGCCCCGACTACCTGGCCCACTACCGGCTGCAGCTGGCCGACGGCCGCGCCTGGCAAGCGCCGCTGGAAGCGGTGGTCGGCGCCCATGTGGCGCAGGACACCGGTCTGCGGCCCGGCCACGCGTTCGCCGGCAGCCACGGCATCGCCGGCGGCGGCGCCGGCCACGGGGAGCATCCCTATCGCGTCACGGGCGTGCTGGCGCCCTGCGGCTGCGTGGCCGACCGGCTGGTGCTGACGTCGATCGAGTCCGTGTGGGAGGTGCACGAGCACCGGCAGGAGCAGCACGACGGACAGGCCCAGGAGGACGACGCACGGCGGGAGGTGACGATGGCGCTGGTCCGGTACCGCACGCCGCTGGCCGCCGCCAGCCTGCCGCGCTGGGTCAACACCACGACCGGCATGCAGGCCGCGGCGCCGGCCGTTGAGGTTTCGCGCCTGCTGCGCATGGTGGGGGTCGGCGCGGACGTGCTGCGCGGCTTCGGCGCCGTGCTGCTGGCGACCGCGGCGCTGGGCGTCTTCATCGCCTTGTGGAACGCCGTGCGCGAACGCCGGGCCGACCTGGCGATGCTGCGCATGCTGGGCGCGCGACCCGCCAAGGTGGCGGCGCTGCTGTTGTGCGAGGCCTGGTGGCTGGCGCTGCTGGCCAGCGCGCTCGGGCTGGCGGCCGGCCACGCGCTGGCCGGCATCGTTGGTGCGATGTTGCAAGCCCAGCGCTCGCTGCCGGTGACCGGCGGCCTCTGGCTGGCGCAGGAACTCTGGATTCCCGCCGCCGCTCTGACGGTGGCGACGCTGGCCGCGCTGATTCCCGCCGCCAGCGCCTACCGTGTCGATGTCGCAGAATTGCTCAACGCCCGATGAATGAAATCACCTTGCGAGCCGCCGCCGGGCTGGCCGCCGTCCTGATCGCCGCCGCGGCGGCGGCGCAGCCGAGCCCGGCCGTGCCCATGGGCACGGGCCCCGGCATCCACGACCCGAACAGCCCGTTCGCGCCGCTGCCGGCGCGCGCCGACGTGGTGCCGTGGTCGCTGCTCACGGCGGTCAAGACCCGGACCGAGAAGAACAAGGTGCTGCCGGTGTTCGACCGGCCGCAGCAGGCGCTGCACCAGAAGACGCAGCGGGTGCAGGGCTTCATGATGCCGCTGGAGCCGGGCGAGAAGCAGACCCATTTCCTGCTCACTTCGGTGCCGCTGACCTGCGCGTTCTGCGTGCCGGGCGGTCCCGAGAGCATGGTCGAGGTCCGGACCCGCACGCCGGTGCGCTACACGCTCGACCCGGTCGTCGTGGAGGGCCGCTTCGCGCTGCTGGAGGACGACCAGTACGGCCTGTACTACCGCATCACCGAGGGCGTGGGGGTGAAGTAGCCGGCGGCACGGCCCCAGGTTCGCCGAGATGCTGCGCCAGGCGCTGCACGACGCGGGCGTCGATGCCGTGGCCAAGGCCGGGGAACAGGTCGAGCGTCGCCCGCGTGCCCAGCGCGCGCAGCTGCGCCAGCGCATCGGCCGCCAGCCCGGCCGGCATCACGCGATCGTCCTCGCCGTGCAGCAGGTGCACGACGGTGCCCGCGGGGGCGACGCGCGCCGGCTGTGCGAAGCGGCCGGCGATCGCGACCACCCGCCCGGCCGGCGGCTCGACCAGCTGGGTCGCTTCGAGCGCCATGATCGCGCCCTGCGAGAGACCGATCAGCGTGGTCGCGGCCGGCGTGGCGCCGCTGCGGCCCTGCCAGCCGGCAATCGCCTGCAGGAACGCCGGCATGGCGGCGGCCACGCGCTGCGGCCGGTTCGCTTCGGTGACGCCCTGCACCGAAAACCACTGCCGCCCGGCGCCGAAGTCGGAGGGGTGGGCCGCCGGCACGCTGACGATCCAGGCCTGCGGCCGCTGCCCGGCCAGCGCCTGCCCGAGCGGGCGCAGGTCCTCGGCGCTCGAGCCCACGCCGTGGAACAGCAGCAGCAGCTCGGGTGGCGCAGCGGCCGCGGGCCCGGGCTGCTGGACGATCACGACGCCGTTCATCTCGCGCGGGCGCCGGCGGCGGCGGTGCTGGTGTTCATGAAGGGGCTCCCGGGTGAATGCGGCGAATGTGCGATGGAATGACTGTACGCATTCGGGTGCGACGGATAAACGGGTAGCTGATGGATTGACTGATCCGGGGCTGGGAACAATCCGCCGTCGCGTGAGGTCATCGGCCCGACCTGCGCCGGCACCGCTGCCGCTCAGCGGTCCAGCGGCAGCGCCGGCGAGTCCTTGACTTCCTCCATCACCACGAAGCTGTGCGACTCGGCCGGCACCGGCAGCTTCTTGAGGATGTCGCCCAGCAGGTGCCGGTACTCGCCCATGCCGCGCAGCCGGGCCTTGACCAGGTAGTCGAAGCCGCCCGAGACGAGGTGGCATTCCAGCACCTCGGGCATGTGCGCCAGCTGCTCGCGCACCTTGTCGAACACCTCGCCCGACTTGGCTGAGAGCTTGATCTGCACGAACACCAGCAGGGTCTTGCCCACTGCCTCGGGCGCCACGCGGGCGTGGTAGCCGGTGATCACGCCGTTCTTTTCCAGCCGCTTGACCCGCTCGGAGCAGGGCGAGGTGGACAGGCCCACGCGCTGGGCCAGTTCCGTGATCGCGATGCGGCCTTCGCGCTGGAGGATGTCGAGGATCTTGCGGTCGATGCGGTCCAGGGTGGCTGGCATGGCGGTCTGCGGAATGTTGCGGAGGAGCAGGGCGCTGCGGCAGCCCCGGCAGATGATTTTGCTGCATCTGGCCGAAATAACGATGGAATTTGCCGGCCGTGCCCCAATAAATTCCGTAATAACCAGCGTCAATTCACGAAATTTCAGCAAGGTCAACCAATGAAAGTGATCGTTCTCGGCGGCGGCGTCATCGGCACCACGACGGCGTACTACCTGGCCCGCGGCGGCGCGCAGGTCACCGTGCTCGACCGGCAGGACGCAGTGGCACAGGAAGCCAGCTTCGCCAATGCGGGCCAGGTCTCGCCCGGCTACTCCACGCCCTGGGCCGCGCCGGGCATCCCGCTCAAGGGGCTGAAGTGGCTGTTCCAGGAGCACGCGCCGCTGGCGATCCGGGCCGACGGCTCGCTGTTCCAGCTGCGCTGGCTGCTCCAGATGCTGCGCAACTGCACGGCCGCGCGCTACACCGTGAACAAGGAACGGATGATGCGCGTGGCCGAGTACAGCCGCGACTGCCTGCGCGGCCTGCGCGCGGAAACCGGCATCGCGTACGAGCAGCGCAGCGGCGGCACGCTGCAGCTGTTCCGCACGCAGCAGCAGCTGCAGGCCGTGCAGCGCGACATCGCGGTGCTGCAGGAGTGCGGCGTGCCCTACGAGCTGCTGGACCGCGAAGGCCTGGCCGGTGCCGAGCCGGCGCTGGCGCGCACTGGCGGCGCGCTGGCCGGCGGCCTGCGCCTGCCCAACGACGAGACCGGTGACTGCCAGCTCTTCACGCAGGCACTGGCCGGCATCGCCCGGGGCCTGGGCGTGGACTTCCGCTTCGGCGCGCCGGTGGAGCGGCTGCTGGTCGAAGGACGACGCATCGCCGGCGTGCGCGTGGGCGGCGAAGTGCTCACGGCCGATCGCTACGTGCTGGCGTTCGGCGCGTATTCGCGCGCGATGGCCGCCACGCTGGGCCTGGACATCCCGGTCTATCCCGTCAAGGGCTATTCGCTCACCGTGCCGCTGGTCGACGCCAGCCTGGCGCCGCAGTCCACCGTGCTGGACGAGACCTACAAGATCGCCATCACGCGGTTCGATGACCGCATCCGCGTGGGCGGCATGGCCGAACTGGGCGGCTTCGACCTGCGCCTGAATCCGGCCCGGCGCGCGACGCTGGAGAAGGTGGTGGGCGAGCTGTTCCCCGGCGGCGACCTGCCGGCGGCCAGCTTCTGGACCGGGCTGCGTCCGATGACGCCCGACAGCACGCCCATCGTCGGCGCCACCCCGCTAGCCAACCTGTTGCTCAACACCGGCCACGGCACGCTGGGCTGGACCATGGCCTGCGGCAGCGGCAAGCTGGTGGCCGACCTCGCGCTGGAACGGCGCCCGGAGATCAGCACCGACGGGCTGGGCATGGAACGCTACGCGGGGACGAGCCGCAAGCCGGCGCACCGGCCCAGGCCCGTGCACGCCTGAGGACGCGGCGGCGCGTGGCCGCCGCCTCGAACGGCATATCGAATTCGTGATGATTCAAATCACGGATTCGACATTGAACGCCGGGCTCCGGCGTCGCACCATCGGCTGCCCGGGTCCACCATCCTGATCGCGATCGAGGCGGCGGCGGACCCATCGAGCAACTTCGAAACGAGGTGACTGGCGATGGCGTATTGCGAAGTGGAGCCCGGCGTGCGGCTGTATTACGAGGACTTCGGGACCGGCGAGCCGTTCCTGTTCGTGCACGGCGGCGGGATGAGCCATGAAATGTGGGAGCAGCAGGTCGGCGACCTGGCCGACGACTTCCGCGCCGTCAGCTTCGACCTGCGCGGCCACGGACAAAGTGACAAACCGCCGCGCGGGCACTCGTTCGACCGCTTCACCCTCGACGCCTGCGCGCTGGCGGCGCACCTCGGGCTCGAGCAGACCACCGTCGTGTGCCACGGCATCGGCGGCTACGTCGGGATGCTGCTGGCGCTGCGCCATCCGCGGCTGGTGCGGCGCCTGGTGCTCGTCAGCACGGGCACGCGCTTCGTCGGCGGCGATTCGGAACGCGGCGGGTTCTCGACCGAGCTGTGGGAGCGCTACACGCGCGGCATGGCGCGCAACAAGATCACGGCGACGGCGGAACTGGTGGAGCAGACCTTCTTCCACCGCGACCCGGGCCCCGTGGTGCGCCAGGCCGTGGTCGACGTCATGCTGCAGTGGCCGCTGTATGCCATGAAGATGCTCGCGCGCGACCTGGAGAAGATCGACCTGGAGAAACAGCTCGCAGAGATCTCGATGCCGACGCTCGTGCTGCACGGCATGCACGATCGCAAGCAGCGGTTCTCTGGCGCGGCGCACCTGTGCTCCAGGATTCCGGGGGCCCGGATGGTGGCCTTCGAGGAGAGCGCGCACAACCCTCACGTCGAGGAAGTCGAGAAGTTCAACCGCGTGCTGCGCGAGTTCGCCTCGGCTGGCTGACCGTGGCTTCCGCGCCGGCCGCGGCGCGCGCGGCGGAACCGGCGCTTCGGACCGGGCGCTGGCGCGCCGCGGGCTGCGCGCCGGGCAGCTGCGCGGTGCAGCCGATGACGATGTCGCGCAGCCAGGTCAGCCCGGCGTCGCGGTGCGCCGAGGACGACCAGTACAGCCGCACGTCGAGCGTCGGCAGCGCCACCGGCAGCTTCACGATCTGCAGTGCCTCGGGGCTGCGCTGGGCGAAGGTCCGCGCCAGGGTCGACGGCGCGATCGCCGTGAGGTCGGTGCCCGGCAGCATTTCCGGCAGCATGTAGAAGGTCGGCACGACCACCGCCGGCTCGATGCCGCGTCGCACGAAGCGGTCGATCACCGCCTCGTGCGGGGTGCCGACCATCGAAGCCACCGCATACCCCGCAGCCGGCCGGCTCGCGTCCGCCACGGTGGCGGCGGCTCGCATGCCGACGTAGCAGTCCTTGAACAGCGCGGTGCAGGCCTTGCGGCCCTCCAGCTGCGGCAGCCAGCCCAGCGCCAGGTCGATGCTGCCGTCGTCCAGGCGATCGGCCAGCGAGCCGTCCCAGCGGTTCACCGCCTCCAGCCGCACGCCCGGCGCTTCATGGCGCGCCCGCCGCAGGATCTGGCCGAACAGCGTGGCATGGCCGGCGTCCGACATGTACAGCACGAAGCTGCGCCGCGACTCGGCGCCGACGAAGTCGTCGCGCTCGTTGAGCGCGCGCTCCAGCCCCGTGAGCGCGAAGCGCACCGGCTGGGCCCAGCGCCGCGCCAGCGGCGTGGGCTGCATCTGGCGATGGCCGCGCACGAACAGTGCGTCGCCGGAGACCTGCCGCAACCGCGCCAGCAGCATGGACATCGCCGGCTGCGACATGCCCAGCACGTCGGCGGCGCGGCCCACGTGCCGCACCTCCAGCAGGGTGAGGAAGGCCTTCAGCAGGCGGAAGTCGAGCTGCTCGAGGGTGATGTGGCGTTCCATCGCGTCCGCAATTATATGGAATCATTGATGATTCAATTCAACGAATCTGCATTGAACATGTGTCCGGCGAGCCGCACCATCGATGCCTCCGCCAGCACTGCGGCCGGCCGGCAACGGCGCTGGGGCGCGATCTGGCGGTGGAGGAGACAAGTGGCAGGCAAACGTTGAACAGGGGATCCCATGAGTTCCATCGATCGTCGTTCCTTCCTGACCTGCGCCGCCGGCGCCCTGGCCCCGACCCTGGGGGCGCTGCCGCGCGCGGCGCTCGCCGGCGACTACCCGGACCGGCCGCTGCGCCTGGTCATCCCGTTCGCCGTGGGCGGGGCGACCGACGTGATCGGGCGCTCCTACGCGCGCTTCCTGGGCGACCGGCTGGGCAAGCCGGTGGCGCCCGACAACCGTCCCGGCTCGGGTTCGCTGATCGGGACCGACATGGTGGCCAAGGCGGCGCCCGACGGCTACACGATCCTGGTGGCGTCGCTGGACGGACTGGTGCTGCAGCCGGCGCTGCGCAGGAGCCCGCCCTACGATTCGCGGCGCGACTTCACGGTGATCACCGGCATCGCCAGCACGCCCATCACCTTCGCCACCTCGCCGGCCTCGGGCATCCGCAGCATGGCCGAACTGATCGAGCGGGCGCGCGCCCAGCCCGGCAAGATCCGCTACGGCTCGCCCGGCATCGGCACCAGCCCGCACCTGGCCGGCCAGATGCTGTGCAAGGCGGCCGGCATCTCCCTGACCCACGTGGCCTACCGCGGCGGCGCCCCTGCCATCGGCGACCTGCTGGGCAACCACATCGAGCTGGTCGCCTCGGTGCCGGCAGACGTGGTCGACAAGCATCAGGCGGGTGTCTGCAAGGTGCTCGCGCTGACGGCGCCGCGGCGCCATTCCTCGCTGCCCGACGTGACCACGCTGGCCGAGCTCGGCTACGCGGACATGGTGGCGCTGCACTGGGTCGCGCTGGCCGCCCCGGTCGGTCTTCCCGCGCCGGTGGGTGCCCGCCTGGCCGCCGACGCCAAGGCGGCGCTGGATTCGGCCGAACTGAACGAGCAGGCGGCCCGGCTCGGCTTCGAGCTGCTGCACCTGGCCGGCGCCGACCTGAACCAGTTCGTCGACGCGGAGCGCCGCCGCTGGTCGGAGATCATCCGCGCGACGGGAGCGACGCTGGAGGGGTGAGGGGCGACGAGGGGCTGCCAGGGTCGCGGCTGCGCAGATCGCTTGCGCCAGCGCGGACTCGCCGTGAAACAAGAAGCCCGCTACGTTTTTCGTGGCGGGCTGTTCGACGCCGGATGAGCTGAACTGCGCAAGCGAAGCGGGAGCTCACCGAGCGCCTGGCCTTGTTTCGGCTGGCCTACGGTCTTCCCAACGAACCCGGAATGGCCGTCGAGTTGCAGGTTCTCGTCGCTGGCCACCTCGTGACCCCGAACACGGCGGCCACCCCCGCCAGGTAACGGCGCCATGGCGGCCCGACAGGCCATGCGTCTCAACGGCAGGACATGTCGCAGGCTGCGACAGTCTCATCCCGGCCCGCTCCAGTGGGACACCCCCAGGACTTGCGGCGGCCGGGCGGCTTAGCTGCTGAAAGCAAGCGTTGGCGCGTGTGGCAGGCCAGCGCGGGTGCCGGTCACTTCGACGTGGCCCGATGTTTGCGTAGTGACGCCCGACACGATGAAGACATCCGCTCGTGGTGGCATTGGGCCGCCACGACCGACCAGAGGACCGCGAATGCCCGCCACCACCAAGCTCAGCTACGCCACCCCATGGGTCGAGGTCGCTTCGACGGCCAAGGACTGGCAGGCCATCGGGCCCGACCGGCTGCTGCGCATGTACTACCACCTGAATCTGGTTCGCGCCTTCGAGGAGACGGTGCTCGAGGCCGCCAAGCAGGGCCTGATCAACGGCCCCGCGCACACCAGTCTGGGACAGGAAGCCGGCGCGGTGGGCAGCATCGCCTGGCTGGACACGCCGGATCTGATCACCGGCGCCCACCGCGGCCACCACCAGTTCATCGCCAAGGGACTTCGGCTGCTCGATCGCGCCGAACACGACCCGCGCCGGGCCCCGGTTCCGGCTCCGGTGCAGGAGTTCCTCTACCGCACCATGGCCGAGATCCTGGGCCTGACCCCGGGCTTCTGCAAGGGCCGCGGCGGCTCCATGCACCTGCGCTGGGACGAGGCGGGCGCCATGGGCACCAACGCCATCGTCGGCGGCGGCGTGCCGATCGCCAACGGGCTGGCCTGGGCCAAGCAGCGCGAAGGCAAGGGCAACGTGGCGATGACATTCTTCGGCGACGGCAGCAGCCACATCGGCTCGGTGCTGGAGTCGTTCAACCTGGCGGGGCTGTGGAAGCTGCCGCTGTGCTTCTTCATCGAGAACAACGGCTATGCGGTCTCGACCACGGTGGCCGAGCAGACTGCCGAAACCCGCCTGTCCTCGCGCGGCGGACCCTTCGGCATCGCCGCCTGGCGGGTCGACGGGATGGATCTGGCCGCGGTGTATGCGGCGTCGAAGCAGGCCGTCGAGCACATGCGCGCCGGCAAGGGCCCGACCCTGATCGAGGCCATGGTCTATCGCTACACCCACCATGGCGGGCCGGCCGCCGGCAGTGCCTTCGGCTACCGCACCAAGGAGGAAGAGGCGCAGTGGCGCAGCCGCGACCCGGTCGAGCGTTGCGCGCGCGAGATGACCGACCGCGGCTGGCTCACGCCCGAGGACGACCAGGCGCTGCGCGCCCATTGCGCGGCGGCCATGAAAGCCGTGCTGGATCAATTGATCGAGGTCGACCCGGACGACGGCGCTCGGCGCCGTGTGCGCCCCTCGCTGTGGCCCGATCCGGCGTTCCGCGACCAGGGCCTGCGCGGCGACCTGTCGGAGTTCGCGGGCGCCCGCTTCGAGGAAGCCGAGGGCGCGACCGGCAAGGTCGGCGACATGAAGTTCATCGACGCCGTCTCGCAGGTGATGGGGCGCCGCATGGAAACCGACGAGCGCATCTTCTGCATCGGCGAGGACATCCACCGCATGAATGGCGGCGCCAACGGGGCGACCCGGGGCCTGCCCGCGCGCTTTCCCGATCGCATCATCGGCACCCCGATCGCCGAAAACGGGTTCACCGGACTGGCCGGCGGGGTGGCGATGGAGGGCAGTTACCGGCCGGTGGTCGAACTGATGTACGCCGACTTCGCGCTGGTCGCTGCCGACCAGCTGTTCAACCAGATCGGCAAGTCGCGCCACATGTTCGGCGGCAGCTCCAGCATGCCGCTGGTGCTGCGCACCAAGTGCGCTGCCGGGACCGGCTACGGCTCGCAGCACTCGATGGACCCGGCCGGGCTGTTCTCTCAGTGGCCGGGCTGGCGCATCGTCGCGCCGTCCACCCCCTTCGACTACGTGGGCCTGATGAACAGCGCGCTGCGCTGCGAGGACCCGGTGCTGGTGATCGAGCACGTGGACCTCTACGGCACCACCGGCACCGGCCCGCTGGAAGACCTGGATTACTGCATTCCGCTGGGCAAGGCCAAGGTGCTGCGCGAAGGGCGCGCCTTCACGGTTCTGACCTACCTGTCGATGACGCAGCTGGCGCTGAAGGCGGCCGACGAGCTGGGCCTGGACGCCGAGATCATCGACCTGCGCTCGCTCGACCGCGGCGGCATCGACTGGCCCCTGATCGAGGCCAGCGTGCGCAAGACCCACAACGTCGTGGTGCTGGAGCAGGGCACGCTGACCGTTTCCTACGGCGCGATGCTGGCCGACGAGATCCAGCGCCGCTGTTTCGACGACCTGGACCAGCCGGTGCAGCGCATCCATGGCGGCGAATCGTCGCCATCGGTCAGCAAGGTGCTCGAGCGGGCTTCGCATGTCGGCTTCGAAGAGGTCCGCGACAGCTTCCGGCAGGTGATGGCCGCGATGGGGCGCCCGCTCTGATGCCACCGAGCCGCCGCACGAAAAGAGGAATCCATGGCCACTGAGATCACGATGCCTGCGCTGTCCCCGTCGATGACCGAGGGCAACCTGGCCCGATGGCTCAAGCGGGAGGGCGACGCCGTCGAGGCGGGCGAGGTGCTGCTGGAGATCGAAACCGACAAGGCGCTGGTCGAGTTCGAAGCGCCCGTGGGCGGAACGCTGGCGGGGATCCGGGTGCCCGAAGGCAGCCAGGATGTGAAGGTCGGCACTACGCTGGCCTGGTTGCTGCAGGCCGGCGAAGCGGTGCCGGCCGGAGCACCTGGCGCCGGCGCACCGACCGCAGCGCCGGCCGCACCGAACTCGCCCGCAACGCCTGCCGCGCCCGCAGCCGGCGCCGGAATGCCGACCGCCACGGCGGCGCCCGATCCGGCCGCAACCGCAGCCGCATCCGATCGCATCGCCAGCAGCCCGCTGGCACGTCGCCTGGCCCACCAGCACGGCCTGTCGCTTGCCGCCATCCGGGGCAGCGGGCCGCGGGGCCGCATCGTGCAGGTCGACATCGAAGCGGCGCTGCGCGCGGCCGCGCCAGCCGCCGGCAAGGTCACCTCCGCCCCTGCCGCGCCGCAAGCGCAGCCGGCGGGTGCCTACGAGGACATCCCGCACACCACCATGCGGCGCGCCATCGCGCGGCGACTGACCGAGTCGAAGCAGCAGGCCCCCCACTTCTACCTGACGATCGACTGCCAGATCGATGCCTTGCTGGCTCTGCGCACGCAGATCAATGCCGCGCGGCCCAAGACCAAGGTTTCGGTCAACGACCTGATCGTGCGGGCGGTGGCGGTGGCCCTCAAGCGCGTCCCCGCGGCCAACGCGTCGTGGACGGACAACGCCATCCGGCGCTGGAAGGACGTCGATCTCAGCATCGCGGTGGCGACGCCGGCTGGACTGATCACGCCGGTGCTGCGCCGCGCCGACACCAGGAGCCTGGGCGAGCTGTCCGCCGAGCTGCGGGAACTGGCCGGACGCGCGCGCGACGGGCGGCTCAAGCCGGCCGAGTACGACGGCGGCGGCTTCAGCATCTCCAACCTGGGGATGTACGGCGTGCGCCAGTTCGCGGCGATCCTGAACCCGCCCCAGGCCTGCATCCTGGCTGTCGGCGCGGGTGAGCCGCGCCCGGTGGTGCGCGAAGGGGCGCTGGCGATCGCCACCGTGATGACCTGCACGCTGTCGGTCGATCACCGGGTGGTCGATGGCGCCGTGGGCGCCGAGTTCCTGGCGGCGTTCAAGGGCCTGATCGAGCAGCCGCTGGCGATGCTGGTGTGAAGGAGGCAGGAGCAATGGCGAAATCCTTCGACCTGATCGTCGTCGGCGGCGGCCCCGGCGGCTACGTGGCGGCGATCCGCGCCGCCCAGCTCGGCATGAGGACGGCACTGGTCGAGCGCGAGCACCTGGGTGGCATCTGCCTGAACTGGGGCTGCATCCCGACCAAGGCGCTGCTGCGCAGCGCCGAGGTGTATACGCAGATGCAACATGCCTCGGCCTATGGCCTGGCGGCCGACGGCGTGCGCTTCGACCTCGCGCAGGTCGTCGCACGCTCGCGGGCCGTGGCCGAACAGCTCTCGTCCGGCGTGCGGCATCTGCTGCGCAAGAACCGGGTCGAGGTGATCGAAGGCCAGGGGCGACTGGCCGGCGGTGGCCTGCAGGTCGAGGCGCGCGACGGCGCGCTGACGCAATTGCAGTCCGAGCACATCATTCTGGCCACCGGCGCCCGAGCGCGGGCGGTGGCGCCGATCGAGCCCGACGGCCGCCTGGTCTGGAGCTACAAGGAGGCGCTGATCCCGCCGGCGATGCCCAAGTCGCTGCTGGTGGTGGGCTCGGGGGCGATCGGCATCGAGTTCGCCAGCTTCTACCGTGCTCTCGGTGTCGAGGTGACGGTGATCGAGATGCTCGACCGGGTGCTGCCGGCGGAGGACGAGGAGATTTCGGAGTTCGCCCGCAAGGCCTTCACGCGGCGCGGCCTGCGCCTCATCACCGGCGCCACCGTCACCGGGCTGGCCAAGGGGGATGACGATGTCACGGTCACCTTCGAAGTCGGTGGTCAGCCCTCGACGTTGCGGGTCGATCGCGTGCTCAGCGCCGTGGGCATCGTCGGCAACGTCGAAGGGCTCGGCCTCGAGCAGGCCGGGGTGCGGGTCGAGAAGTCCCACATCGTCACCGACGAGTGGTGCCGCACCTCGCAGCCCGGCATCTACGCCATCGGCGACGTGGCCGGCCCGCCCTGGCTGGCGCACAAGGCCAGCCACGAGGGCATCCTGTGCGTGGAGAAGATCGCCGGCGCCGGACACCCGCAGCCGCTCGATCCGCGTCGCATCCCCGGGTGCACCTACAGCCAGCCCCAGGTGGCCAGCGTCGGGCTGAGCGAGCGCGAGGCCCGCGAGAGCGGACGCGAGATCAAGGTTGGCCGCTTCCCCTTCCACGCCAATGGCAAGGCGATCGCTCTGGGCGAGCCCGAAGGCCTGGTCAAGACGATCTTCGACGCCGGCACCGGCCAGTTGCTGGGCGCGCACATGATCGGCGCCGAGGTGACCGAGCTGATCCAGGGCTACGTGCTCGGGATGAACCTCGAGACCACCGAGGCCGAGTTCTCGCACACCGTGTTCGCCCACCCGACCCTGTCCGAGACGCTGCACGAAGCCGTGCTGGCGGCCTACGGCGGCGCGATCCATGTCTGAGGCAACCGGCATGGACCATCGCCCCGGCGCGCTGTCGGACCTGCGCATCCTCGACCTGAGCCAGATCCTGGCCGGCCCGATCTGCACCCAGATGCTGGCCGACCACGGCGCCCAGGTGATCAAGGTCGAATCGCTGGCCGGCGACGGCATCCGCTCGTCCGGACCGTTCCGGCCCGACGACACCTTGCATGCCTTCGGCGGCTACTTCCAGAGCATCAACCGCAACAAGTCGTCGGTCGCGCTCGACCTCAAGCAGGAGGAAGGCAAGGCCATCTTCCGGCGGATGGTCGAGGAAGCGGACGTCGTGGTCGAGAACTTCCGCGCCGGCGTGATGGACCGGCTCGGACTGGGCTACGAGACGCTGCGCGCCATCAAGCCCGCACTGGTGTATGCCACCGTGCGCGGCTTCGGCGATCCGCGCAGCGGCGCCAGCCCCTATGCCAATTGGCCGGCCTACGACGTGGTGGCGCAGGCCATGGGCGGCATCATGAACATCACCGGCGAGGCTGGCGGCGCGCCGACCAAGATCGGCCCCGGCGTGGGCGACATCGTGCCCGGCCTGATGCTGGCCCTGGGCATCCTGGCGGCGGTGCATCACGCGCGCCGCACCGGCGAGGGCCAGTTCGTCGACGTGGCGATGGTCGACGGCGTGCTCGCCCTGTGCGAGCGCACGGTCTACCAGCAATCCTACGAAGGGCGCACCCCCGGGCGGGAAGGCAACCGCCATCCGCTGCTGTGCCCGTTCGGCCTGTTCCCGGCCAATGACGGCTGGGTGGCCGTCGGCTGCGCCGAAGAGAAGCTCTGGGGCGAGCTGGCCCGCATCATCGGCCGGCCCGACATGGCCGACGACCCGCGCTACGCGACCAACCGCGCGCGCGTCGAGCACGCCGACGAGGTGATCGCCGCCATCGGGGCGTACACCGCAGCCCGCAGCAAGGCCGAACTCGCGCAGGCGCTGGGCGGGCGCGTGCCGTTCGGACCGGTGTGCAACTCGCGCGACATCTTCGACGACCCGCACTACCGGGTGCGCGAAATGATCGTCGAGGTCGAACACCCCGGCTGCGCCGAGCCCGTGCAGATCGCCGGTGTGCCGATCAAACTGAGCGTCACCCCCGGCGCCGTGCGCCGCCGTGCGCCGCTGCTGGGCGAGCAGACCGACGAGATCCTGCTCGGCATGGGGCTCAGCCGGACGCAGATCGACAGGCTGCGCGCCGAGCGCGTCATCGCCTGACCGAAGAATTCCAAAGGAAAGTACATGCAGACATTGACCGAGGAGCGCAAACTCATCAAGGAGTCAGCGCGCGACTTCACCATGAAGCGGGTGCTGCCGCTGGCCAACAAGCTGGACCCGGAAAAGGGCGCGATTCCGCGCGAACTGGTCGAGGAGATGGCCGAGCTCGGCTACTTCGGCATCCTCATCCCCGAGGAATATGGTGGCCTGGGCCTCGGCGCCTTCGAATATTGCCTGGTCGCCGAGGAGCTCTCGCGCGGCTGGATGAGCGTCGGCAGCCTGATTGCGCGCGGCAACGGGCTGCTGGGGACGCTGGACGTGTTGCCGCCGCAGCGCAAGGCCGAACTGTTGCCGCGCATGGTGCAAGGCGAGTACCTGGGCGCCTTCTCGCTGTCGGAGCCCAACGCCGGGTCGGATGTCGCCAACATCACCTGCCGCGCCGTGCCGGTGGGCGACGAGTGGGAGATCACCGGTGCCAAGTACTGGTGCACCTTCGCCGACCAGGCCGACTTCCTGGTGGTCTTCGCCCGCACCGACCCCAAGGTCGATCCGGCGGCGCGCCATCGCGGCATCACGGCGTTCCTGATCGACAAGCCGCGCGGCCGCCTGCCCGAGGGGGTGCAGGGCAGCGTGATCCCGAAGATCGGCTACCACGGCTGGACCACCTGGGAGCTGGCCTTCGACCGCTGCCGCGTGCCGGCCAGCGCCGTGCTGGGCGAAGTGGGCAAGGGCTTCTACCTGGCCAGCACCGGGCTGGAGACCGCACGCGCCCACACGGCAGCGCGCGCGATCGGCCTGGCCCAGGGCGCGCTCGAGGACGCCCTGAAGTACGCACAGGAGCGCCAGCAGTTCGGCCAGCCGATCGGCCACTTCCAGGCGATCCGCTTCAAGCTGGCCGAGATGGCCACCCAGGTCGAGGCCGCGCGCAGCCTGATGTATGCGGTGTGCCAGAAGATCGACCACGGCGTGCGCTGCGACACCGAGGCAGCGATGGCCAAGCTGTTCGCCAGCGAGATGTCCGAGCACGTCACCAGCGAGGGCCTGCAGATCCACGGCGGCGCCGGCTACACGACCCACTTCGCCGCCGAGCGCTACTGGCGCGATGCCCGTCTGACCAAAATCTTCGAGGGCACTTCGGAGATCCAGAAGCGGATCATCTCCGACGCGCTGCTCGGCAAGATGCCGAAGTGAAGGGCGGTGCGATGAGCAAGAGCCGCAGCGGCCACTTCTTCGAGGATTTCCGCCTGGGCCAGAAGCTGGCGCACGCGACGCCGCGCACGCTGACGCTGGCCGACCAGTCCCTGTACATCGGCCTGACCGGCAGCCGCGCCTGCCTGCACAGCGCCGACACGGTCGCGCGAGCGGCCGGCTTCGAGCGCCGCCCGCTCGAGGACCTGCTGGTGTTCAACACCGCGTTCGGCAAGACCGTGCCCGACATCTCGCTCAACGCGGTGGCCAATCTCGGTTATGCCGACCTGCGCTTTGTCGAGCCGGTGTACGACGGCGACACGCTGGCGGTGGCCAGCGAGGTGATCGGGCTCAAGGAGAACTCCAGCCGCAAGAGCGGCGTCGTCTACGTCCGCTCCATTGCCCGCAACCAGCACCAGCGCGAGGTGGTCAGCTGGATCCGGTGGGTGATGGTGCACAAGCGCGACGCGGCCGCACCGGCCGGTCCCGCGGTCGTCCCGGAGCTGCCGGCGCGGGTGCAGGCCGGTGCGCTGTCGATCGCGCACTTCCCGGCCACCGTCGGCAGCGTCGTGCAGGGCACCGGCGTGGACGACCTGTGGGAGGACTACGCCGTGGGCGAGCGGATCGACCACGGCGGCGCGATGACGGTCAACGACAGCGACCACAGCAGCGCCACCCGCCTGTACCAGAACACCGCCAAGGCCCACTTCGACGCCCATTCGATGGCGGGCAATCCGATGGGCCGCCGGCTGGTCTACGGCGGCCACGTGATGTCGATCTGCAAGTCCCTGGCCTACGACGGCCTGGAGAACGTGCTGGGCCTGCTGGCCATCAACGCCGGCAGCCACGTGTCGCCGGTGTTCGCAGGCGACACCTTGCGCTGCGCCACCACCGTGCTGGAGCAGATCGACCTGCCGGGCGCACCGGTGGGCGCGCTGCGGTTGCGGCTGATCGGCGCCAAGAACATCGATGGCGCCGCGGCCATCCGATTCCCCGCAGACGGCCGTCATGCCCCCGAGGTCGTGCTCGACCTCGACTGCACCGTTGCCATTCCCCGACGTCATCACCGGTAAATCCCCCATGAAGCCATTGGTCCATCCCCAGGACGCCCTGTTCGGCGGCGAGAAGCGCTATCCCGCCCTGTCTGCCTGCGAGCACTTCGCCGGCAGCGAAAAGCTGATCACCAAGGCGATGCAGCTGCAGGCCGAGCGCGGCCCGATCTTCGACATCACCTGCGACTGCGAGGACGGCGCCCGCGCCGGCGAGGAAGAGGCGCACGCCGCGATGGTGGCGCGCCTGATCGCCTCGCCGGCCAACCGCTTCGGCAAGCTGGGCGTGCGCATCCACGACCCCGCCCACCCGGCCTGGCGGCGCGACGTCGAGATCGTGGTCGGCGGCGCCGCGCAGCGGCTGGCCTACGTGACGATCCCCAAGGCCACCACCGCGGCGCAGGTGGAGGAGGTGATCGGCTACGTGCAGCAGGTTGCCCGTGCCGCCGGCCGCGCCACGCCGCTGCCGGTGCACGTGCTGGTCGAGACCCACGGCGCGCTGCATCAGGTGTTCGCCATCGCCGAACTGCCGCACATCGAGGTGCTGGACTTCGGGCTGATGGACTTCATCAGCGGCCATCATGGCGCCGTCCCCGCCTCGGCCATGCGCAGCCCCGGCCAGTTCGAGCACCAGCTGGTCGTGCGGGCCAAGGCCGAGATGGTGGCGGCCGCGCTGGCCAACGGCATCGTGCCGGCGCACAACGTCTGCATGAACCTCAAGGACGCGGCTGTGATCGGCGGCGACGCCCGGCGAGCGCGCGAGGCGTTCGGCTTCCAGCGCATGTGGAGCATCTACCCCGACCAGATCGCGCCGATCGTCGAGGCCATGCAGCCGGCACTGCAGGAAGTGGCGGACGCCGGCGACATCCTGATCGCCGCCCAGGAGGCCAGCTGGGGTCCGATCCAGTTCAAGGGCGAACTGCAGGACCGCGCCACCTACCGCTATTTCTGGAACGTGCTGGAAAAGGCCCATGCGACGGGCATGGCGCTGCCCGAGCCGGTGCGCCAGCGCTTCTTTGCCTGACAGGAGACCGCCATGAAGACCTACCAGCATTTCATCGACGGCCAGTACGTCGACCCGATCGGTGGCCGCTGGATCGACACCATCGATCCCTACCAGGGCCAGGCCTGGGCCCGCATCCCGCAGGGCAGCGCCGAGGACGTCGACCTCGCCGTGGCGGCCGCCAACCGGGCCATGCGCGAGGGCCCATGGTCCACCATGACCGCCACCGAGCGCGGCAAGCTGATGCTGCGGCTGGCCGACCTGGTGGTGCAGAACGCCGACCGGCTGGCGGAAATCGAGGTGCGCGACAACGGCAAGCTGCTGGCCGAGATGCGCCCGCAGGTGATCTACCACGCCGAGTGGTGGCGCTACTTCGGCGGGCTGGCCGACAAGATCGAAGGCCGCATCATGCCGATCGACAAGCCGCAGATGTTCGCCTGCACCCGGCAAGAGCCGGTCGGCGTGGTGGGCGCGCTGACGGCCTGGAACTCGCCGCTGCTGTTCGTGGCCTGGAAGTGCGCGGCGGCGATCGCCGCCGGCTGCGCGGTGGTCGTCAAGCCGTCCGAGTTCGCCTCGGCCTCGACGCTCGAATATGCCGACCTGACGCGCCAGGCAGGCTTTCCGGACGGCGTGTTCAACGTGGTGTCCGGCTACGGCCAGGAAGCCGGGTCGGCGATGGTCGACCATCCGGGAATCGCCAAGATCACCTTCACCGGCTCGGATACGACCGGCAAGCTGATCTACGCGCAGGCGGCCAAGACGATGAAGCGGGTCTCGCTGGAGCTGGGCGGCAAGTCGCCCAACATCGTGTTCGACGACTGCGACCTGGACCAGGCGGCGGCCGGCGTCATCTCCGGCATCTTTGCCGCCACCGGCCAGACCTGCATCGCGGGTTCGCGCCTGCTGGTGCAGAACTCGATCAAGGACGAGTTCACCCGGCGTGTTGCCGAGCTTGGCGCGTCGGCGCGCAAGGGCAACCCGATGCTGCCGACGACCAACATCGGCCCGGTGACCACGCCGGCCCAGTACCGCAAGGTGCTGGACTACATCGACATCGCCAAGGCCGAAGGCGCGCGCTGCATCCTCGGTGGCGGGCCGGCGACCGCGCCCGAGCTGACCGGCGGCCAGTTCGTCGAGCCGACCATCTTCGTGGACGTCCGCCCGGACATGCGGATCGCCCGCGAGGAGGTGTTCGGCCCGGTGCTGGCCGTCATCGGCTTCGAGGACGAGGCCGATGCCCTGCGCATCGCCAACGACACGATCTACGGGCTGGCGGCCGGCGTATGGACCGGCAACATCGGCCGCGCGCTGCGGGTGTCGCAGGCCCTGAAGGCCGGCACGGTCTGGGTCAACACCTACCGGGCCGTCAGCTACATGATGCCGTTCGGCGGCATGAAGCATTCCGGGATCGGCCGCGAGAGCGGCATCGCGGCCATCGACGAGTACCTGGAGACCAAGAGCACCTGGATCTCGTACAACAGCAGCGCCCCGGCCAACCCGTTCGTGCTGCGCTGACCGGGGGCGGGCGTCAGGCGCTCCAGTCGGTGCGCGACAGCCCGCGCTCGCTCATGCGGCGGTAGATCGTGCTGCGCGAGATGCCAAGCCGGCGCGAGACCAGCGCCACGTTGCCGTCGTTCTCGCGCATGGCGGTGAGGATCAGGTCGAGCTCGGAATCGCGCAGCGGCTGCGCGGCGAGCGCCGGCGTGGCCAGTGGCTGGGCCTTGGCGCGCGTGGCGCTTGCCGCTGCCGCGTTCAGCCCCTTCATGCGGTAGGCCAGGTGCGGCGGCTCCAGCACGTCGCCGGTGCACACGATGGCGGCCATCTCCAGCACGTTCTCCAGCTCGCGCACGTTGCCGACCCAGGGATAGCGCAGCAGCAGCTCGATGGCCTCGCGCGACAGGCTGAGATGGGGCTTGCCCAGCTTGGCCGCAATGCCCAGCAGGACCGACTCGGCGATCAGCACGATGTCGTCGCCGCGCTCGCGCAGCGGCGGGAGGTTGACCTCGACCACGCTGAGGCGGAAGTACAGGTCCATGCGAAAGGCGTGTTCCCGGCTCTTCTCGTACAGGTCCTCGTTGGTGGCGGCGATCACCCGCACGTCCACCCGCACCGGCTTGCTGTCGCCCAGCCGGGTCACCGTGCCTTCCTGCAGGGTGCGCAGCAGCTTGGACTGCAAGTCCAGCGGCATGGTGTTGATCTCGTCCAGGAACAACGTGCCGCCGTCGGCCAGTTCGAACTTGCCCACGTGGCCGCTCTTGCGCGAACCGGTGAAGGCGCCGCCCTTGTAGCCGAACAGCTCCGACTCAATCAGCTCGCGCGGGATCGCGCCGCAGTTCAGGGCGACGAACGGCCCGTCCTTGCGCGGCGAGGCATTGTGGATGGACTGCGCGAACAGCTCCTTGCCGGTGCCGGTCTCGCCGGTGATCAGGATCCGCGTGGTCTGCTTGGCCGCCATGCGGCCGAGCTCGATCTGCTGGCGGATCAGCGGGGAGCGCCCGATGATGTCCTCGAAGCGGAAGGTCGCGCTGAAGCCGGCGATGTCGCGCACGTCGTTCAGGTGGTCCTTGCGCGCGCGCAGCATCAGGATCGCGCCTTCGGTGCCGGACTCCGAGCGCATGAAGTACGGCGTCACGACCAGGCTGACCGTCGCCTTGGCGTCGCCGGCGCTGACCTCGAGCGGCCCGCAATCGTTGCGGTCGACCAGCACCGAGGCCAGCTCGGGGTTGCCGGGGAACAGCTTGAGCACGCTCTTGCCCACGGCCGCATCGGCCCGGATGCCCAGCAGGCTGGCCGCCATCGGATTGACGTTGGCGACCAGCCCCGAGGCGTCGATGGTGACGATCCCCTCGGTGATGGAGTTCAGCACCGAGGACAGCACGGCCTGGGAGCGCTCGCCCAGTTGCCGGGCCTCGCGCTCGCACAGCCGGTCGTGGATCGCCTCGGCGGCCGAGATCACCATGCCCATCGTCAGGCTGGTGGCCTTGGACAGCAGCACCGTGAGCGTGACCGTGCCGAGCAATTCGTCGTCGGGACCGAACACCGGCGCCGATGCGCACATCCAGCCGTGGTGGCCGACCTTGAAATGTTCGGCGCCGGTCAGCTGGATGGGTTTGCGCTCGCCCAGGGCCAGGCAGATCGCGTTGGTTCCGACGGCGGCCTCGGTGCGCACGCAGCCGGGCTTGTAGTTGTTGTCCCGCCCCAGCTCGACGATCTCGTGATCGCCGAAGACCTCCAGCACCACCGCATTGCGGTCGGTCAGCGACAGGATGAATTCGCCGCCCCGGGCGGCGTCGCACAGGCTCTGCATGAAGGGCAGGGCCGTGGCCGTGAGGATGCGGTTGTCGGCCATCACCTGCTGCAGCTCCTGCGCGTCCAGGCGCACCGGGAGCTTGGGGGCGTGCGGATCGACGCCCAGGTCGCGGCAACGCGTCCAGGAGGCCGCGATTTCGGGGCGTATCGCGCCCGGCTCGATCCGCCCGGTCTCGACGAACCGCTTCCAGGTTGCCAGGACCTGGTCCTGCATGGCGAGCACTTCCATGGTCACTTGCGGGGTCTCCGGGTTGGGCTCAACCTGCCACGGCCGCATGCGCGCTGGCACGGGGCTTGCAAACGAAGCGCCTCGAACGCCGCGCGCCGCGGCAGGGGTGAGCAAGGAGGAGTTCATGTCGACAACCGGCAGCAAAGGACGTGCAGAACCGGTCGCAAGATCCGCGCCGAATCCCTCCAAGGGAATACCCGGACTGCGGGGCACCGATCACATCGGCTTCACCGTGCCCGACATGGACCAGGCGATCGACTTCTTCGTCAACGTCATCGGCTGCGAGCCCTTCTTCGAGCTCGGGCCGCTGCAATCCGACGACGACTGGATGAAGGTCCATCTCAACGTGCACCCGGCCGCCGTCGCCAAGCGGGTGAAATTCATGCGCTGCGGCTTCGGTGCGAACTTCGAGCTCTTCGAATACAGCGCACCCGAGCAGAACCGGACCCAGCCGCGCAACAGCGACATCGGGGGCCACCACCTGGCCTTCTACGTGGACGACATCCACGCCTCGATTGCCTGGCTGCGGTCGCAGGGTGTCGAAGTGCTCGGCGAGCCCACGGTGCGCACCGCGGGGCCCAACGGCGGCCAGACCTGGGTGTACTTCCTGGCGCCCTGGGGCATGCAGTTCGAGCTGGTGAGTTTCCCCAACGGCAAGGGCTACGAGCGCGACACCGCTCGCCGGCTCTGGGACGCGACGAAACCGGCGCGGTAGCGCAGACCGCATGCATGCCTCCAAGATCTGTCCTGACATCTGTCCGTGCAACATGTCGCTGAATGGAACACTCGGGAGGCATATTAGCGGGACAGCCGGGCCAGCGCCGAATACCCCGCACGGGCCAAGCCTGATCTTTTTGGATTGGTTTGCCGGATCGTCAGGGTTTACGCGAGGTTTGCTTGGATTGGCCCGAAAAATGCGGACGTGGCCCGCAGGTGGTACCGAAGTGCCACGACACAACTTGACAGACGACGGAGACGAGAAATGACGCAAGACGCAACACCTGGTTGTTCGGTGGTCATCGGCGGCACGTCCGGATCGGGACTCGATCTGGCCAGGGCCCTGGCCGGCCGCGGCGAACGGGTGCTCATCACCGGCCGCAATCTCGAGCGCACGCAAGCCGTGGCGCGCGAGATCGGCAGTGGCGCCCAGGGCGTGGCACTGGACCTGACCCGGCCGGAAGAAATCGCAGCGAAGCTGGCCGGCCTCGGACCGGTGCGGCGGCTCGTGCTGGCTGCCATCGAGCGCGACTCGAACTCCGTGCGCAAGTTCGACGCTGTCCGCGCCCAGCACCTGGTGACGCTCAAGCTGGTCGGCTATGTGGAAGTCGTGCACGCGCTGGCCGAGCGCCTCACGCCCGACGCCTCGATCCTGCTGTTCGGCGGCGTGTCGCGCGAGAAGCCCTATCCGGGCTCGACCATCGTGACCACCGTCAATGGCGGCATCACGTCGCTGGTGCGCACGCTGATGAGCGAGCTGGCGCCGGTGCGGGTCAATGCGATCCACCCCGGCGTGATCGTGGACAGTCCCGCCTGGGCCGGCAATGCGTCGATGCTCGACCCGATGCTGGCGCGCACGCCGACGCACCGCCTGACGACGATGGAGGACGTCACGCATGCATGCCTGTTCCTGCTCGACAACCTCGCCGTCAACGGCGTCAACCTGCCCGTCGACGGCGGTTACTGACCGGCCGGGCCAAGAGTTCCCCGGGCACCTTCAGCGCCGTGATGCGCTGCGGCCGTGCCCTTCACCAGCAACCCATTCCACCCTGGAGCGATAGAGATGAAAAAGCGTGAAGTCGAGTTTCCCAGCGCCAACCCGAAGGAGATGATCCGCGGCGACCTGTTCATGCCCGAGGGCAAGGGCCCGTGGCCGACGGTCATCATGGGCGGCGGCTGGTGCTACGTGAAGGAATTGATCATGCCCGAGTACGCGGACTTCTTCGTCCGCCAGGGCATGGCCGCGCTGGTCTTCGACTACCGCTGCCTGGGCCTGAGCGACGGCATGCCGCGCCAGCACCTGGACCCGTGGATGCAGATCGACGACTACCGCTCGGCGATCGACGCGGTGAGCTTCCTCGACCAGTTCAAGGACGAGGTCGACGCGTCGCGCCTGGGCATCTGGGGCATTTCCTACGGCGGCGGCCACGTGCTGGCGGTGGGCGCGCTGGACGACCGCGTCAAGTGCATCGTGTCGCAGGTGCCGGCCATCGACGGCCTGTCGATCACCAAGCGCGGCCACGGCACCACCGGCTACCGCGACCTGATGGCGCGATTTGCCGAGAACCGCAAGACCCGCTACCTGACCGGCGTGGACGGCACGATTCCGCATTCGGGCGACCCGAAGAAGGAACTGGTGATGCTGCCGCATCCGGAGACCAAGGAGGTCTTCATGCAGATCAAGGCCACCACCGCGCCGCGCCACGAGCACTGGAGCACGATCGCCTCCGGCGAGATGTTCCTGGGCTACGACATCCGCCCCTACCTGCCGCGCATCGTCGACACGCCGACGCTGATGGTGGTCGCCGAGGGCGACGACATCACCCTGTGGGACGAGGAAATCCTGGCGTTCAACCAGATCGCGACCACCAAGAAGAAGCTGTTCGTGCAGGGCGCCACCACCCACATGACGCTATACAGCGACATGTCGAAAGTGGCCATTGCCGGCACCGAAGCGGCCAACTGGTGCCGCGAATGGCTGATGGATCGCTGATCCGGCGAGTGCAACCCTTCCCAGAAGACAACAGGAGACCTGAGATGAGCACCATTTCGAAACGAACCGCCCTGGCCACGGCCGTCAGTGCGCTGGCCCTGGCCGGCATGGCGCACGCCCAGTCCAAGGCCGAGCCGTACCGCATCGGCGCGCTGCTGTCGGTCACCGGCGGCCTCGCCGTCGCCGGCCAGCCCGAACGCGAGGGCGTGCTGCTGGCGCAGAAGGTGATCAACGCGCGCGGCGGCATCAATGGCAAGCTGCTCGACATCCAGCTCGAAGACGACGGCTCCAACCCCGACTCGGCGGTCTCCAAGGCCAACGCGCTGCTGCACACCCAGAAGGTCATCGCCATCATCGGCCCCTCGGCCATTGCGCAGACGGTGGCCATCGGCGGCACGACGCAGTCGCTGAAGGTGCCGCTGCTGGCCTTCACCGGCCTGGGCCCGCCGGTCGAGCGCGAGCGCACCTGCGTGATGCACATGACGCCGTCGCAGGAGCTGAACGCCCGCGCCATGCTGTCCTATGCGCGCGACAAGGGCTACAAGAAGGTGGGCGTGCTGCACGACTCGGGCTACGGCCAGGTGATCTGGAACAGCATGAAGACGCTGGGCGGCGAATACGGCATCGACTTCGCGCAGGTCGAGAAGTACGAGCTGTCCACCAACGACGCCACCACGCAGGCGGCCAAGGTGAAGGCCGCCAGCCCCGACGCGGTGCTGGTCCTGGGCACGTCACCGGCGCCGTTTCGCAACATCCGCCAGCTGAAGATGACCCAGCCGGTGATCGCCACCCATGCCTCGTCCACCTACGAGAACGTCAAGGCGATGGGCGAGGGGGCGGACAACATCATCCACGCCGAATTCCTGGTCGCCGAAGACCCGCTGCCGCAGCAGAAGGAGTTCGTCGAGGCCTTTCAGAAGGAATACGGCAAGCTGCCCAAGAACTTCGCGGCGGCCGGTTGGGACTCGGTGATGGTGCTGGCCGCGGCCCTGAAGGATGTTGGTCCCACCCCCACCGGCGACAAGCTCTGCGCGGCCGTGCGCCGGGTGCACCAGGGCGCGATGACGCGCTTCGACTTCACCCAGCCCGACATGGGCGGCTTCACCATTGGCGGCTATACCTATTCCAAGCTGTCCGCCGGCCGCTACTCCCGCCTCGACTACAAGGCCGGCGGCGCTGCCAAGTAAGGCCGCCTGACACCCCACCGCACACCGAACGCAAGCCATGTCGATGGGCCTTCTCCAGCAGGCGGTGCTCTCGGGGATCACCAACGGCTTCGTCTATGCCCTGATCGGCATCGGCCTGGCCGTGATCTTCAAGGGCAGCCGCATCATCAACGCGATGCAGGGCGAGTTCGCGGTGGTCGGCGCGCTGATCACCGTGTTCGCCATGCAGGCGGCGCGGATGCCCTACCCGCTGGCCATCGTGGCCGGCGTGGCGGTGGGGGCGCTCAGCGGCGTGCTCGTCGACGTGCTGTTCGTGCGGCCGATGACGCGCCGCGGCGCCAGCGAGGAGAGCTTCCTGCTGCTGACCATCGGCCTGGCGTTCACGATGTCGGCCGGCGCGCTGTATTTCGGCGGCCGCGATTCGCACATGCTGCCGGGCTTCGGCGGCCAGGGCGTGCTCGAGATCCTGCAGGCCACCCTGCCGGTGCATGCGGCCTGGCTGATGCTGGCGGCCACCGCCGTGGTGATCGGGCTGCGGCTGTTCTACACGCGCACGCTGCTCGGTTTGGCAATGTCGGCGGCGGCAAGTGATCCCGACGGCGCTACCAGCACCGGCATCGACGTCGGGCGCATGCGCATGCTCACCTTCGTGCTGGGCGGCGGCGTCGGGGCCATCGCCGGGGTGCTGGTCACGCCCCTGATTTCGATGAACTACCAGATGGGCATCGGCCTGACCCTCAAGGGTTTCGCCGCGGCGATCCTCGGGGGCCTGACCAACCCGCTGGGCGCGCTGTTCGGCGGCCTGGCGCTGGGCCTGCTTGAATCGCTCGCGGTGGTCGGCTTCCCGTCGGGCTACCGCGACGTGGTCGCGCTGTCGCTGCTGGTGGTGATCATGATCGTGATGCCCAACGGCCTGCTGGGCCGCGCGGGCCGCAGCGGAGGATGAACATGGTGACGGGGAAATCCGGCGCGAAAACCGCCGGCATCGCGCTGGTTGTGTTGCTGGTGTGGGCCGTGCTGCCACTGGCCCTGTCGCGCCACCACGTCGACCTGCTGAACTTTGCCGCCATCCTGGGCATCGGCGGCCTGGGCGTCGGCCTGCTGCTGGGCCAGTGCGGCATCGTCAACCTGGGCCAGGCGGCCTTCTTCGGCTGCGGTGCCTATGCCTCGGCCTATTGCACGACGGCGCTGGGCTGGCCGGCGCCTGCCGGCATGGCCACCGGCGCCCTGGTCAGCACGGTGGTGGCGGCCGTGATCGGCTGGCCGATCCTGCGCCTGAGCGGCTTCTTCCTGGCCCTGGCCACGCTGGCCGTGGGCAGCATCGCCGGCGTGCTGTTCTTCGAGTGGGACTGGCTGACCGGCGGCACGCTGGGCATCGGCGGCATCCCCAAGCTGTCGCTGGCCGGCTGGAAGCTGGACACGCCGGAGCGCTACTACTACTTCGTCTGGTCGGTGCTGGCCCTGGCGCTGTGGCTGGCGATGAACCTGGTGGCCGGGCGCCCCGGGCTGGCGATGCGCGCCATGCGCGACGCCGCGCCGGCCGCCGAAGTGATGGCGATCGACATGCACCGCCTGAAGACGCAGATGTTCGTGCTGTGCGCGGTGCTGGGCTCGCTGGCCGGCTCGCTCTACGCCCACTACGTCTCCTTCGTCAGCGTGCAGAGCTTCACCGTCGAGCGGTCGATCTTCTTTCTTCTGGTGCCGGTGATCGCCGGCGCCCACTCGGTGCCCGGCATCGTGGCCGGCGCGCTGTTCGTCGGCCTGGCGCCGGAGCTGCTCAGCGGCCTGGGTGATTTCCACCAGGTCCTGTTCGGGCTGCTGCTGGTGGCCGTCGTGACCCTGATGCCGGGCGGACTGGTCGGGATGGCGGGCATGCTGCGCCGCGCGGGAGGGCAGCGATGACCAGCATGGCCAGTTCGGTCGACCGGACCGCGACTCCATCCCCCGCCGAACACGGGCGGGCCAACCCGGTCCGATCGCATGCCGCCACCGGTGGCGCCGCGACACTGACGCTCAAGGGCGTGGCACACAGCTTTGGTGGCCTGCAGGTGCTGCGGCAGGTCGATATCGACGTGCCCGCGGGGCGGCTGGTCGGCCTGATCGGCCCGAACGGCAGCGGCAAGACCACCTGCTTCAACATCGCTTCCGGGTTCCTGCGCCAGAAGGCCGGCCGCGTGCTGCTGGATGGCACCGATATTTCGGCTGCCAACGTGCAGGAGCGCAGCCGCGCCGGCGTCGTTCGCACCTTCCAGGCGCCCAAGGTCTTCGAGCAGATGACCGTGCTCGACAACCTGATGGTCGGGGCGCACAAGTCCACCTGCACCGGTGTGCTGGCGGCCATGCTCGGCACCCGGGGGTCGCGCGCCGAACTGGCCGCCACCCGCGCGGACGCGGAGCAATGCGCCCGGCGTTTCGGACTCGAGTCCTTGCTGTCGACGCGGGCCGGGCTGCTGCCCGCCGGCCAGCGCCGCATCGTCGAGCTGGCCCGCGCCTGCATGGGCCGGCCGCGCGCGCTGCTGCTGGACGAGCCCTCCTCGGGCCTCAACAGTGAGGAGATCGAGGTGCTGCGCCGCTGGATCGTCGAACTCAATCGCGACGGCCTGACGGTGTTCCTGGTGTCGCACGACATGGGGCTGATGACCGTGTGCGACACGGTCCACGTGCTGTACTACGGCGAGATCATCGCCTCCGGCAGCCTGGCCGAGGTGCAGGAAGACCCGCGCGTGCGCGAGGCCTACCTGGGGGTTTGAAGTGACCGATCGCCCCACCATCGGATGGATCGGCGTCGGCGCCATGGGCTTGCCGATCTGCCGCAACCTGCTCAAGGGCGGGTGCGAGCTCATGGTCTATGACCGCCTGCCCGAGCGCGTCGACCAGGCGGTGACGGCCGGCGCCACCGGGGCGGATTCGGTCCGGGCCGTCGCGCAGCGCAGCGACCTGCTGTTCTCCATGGTCTATGACGACCAGGCCTTCGAGGCGATCGTGACCGGGCCGGATGGCGTGCTGGCCGGCATCCGTCCCGGCAGCCTGTACGTCGACATGAGCACGGTCTCGCCCCGGGTGTCGAAGGAAATGGCGGCGCTGCTGGCCCGGCAGGGCGTGCGCTACCTGCGCGCGCCGGTGTCGGGCTCGGTCGGGCTGGCCGAGGCGGCAGAAATCACCGTGCTGGCTTCCGGGGAGCAGTCGGACCTGCAGGCCTGCCTGCCCGTCCTCCAGTTGTTCTCGCGCGCCCAGACCTACGAGGGCCCCGGCGAGGCGGCACGGATCGTCAAGCTGGTCGTCAACGCGATGGTGATCGGATCCACCGTGCTGATCGGCGAGGCGCTTGCGCTCGGCGAATCCGCGGGCCTGTCGCGCGACAGGCTGGTGGACGCGATCAACGCGAGCATCGTCGGCTCGCGCCACTACGCCGCTCGGGCCGAGGCGCTCAAGCATCGCCGGTATGGCAATGCCGGGCCCCTGAACCTGGTGGCCAAGGACATGGACCTGGCCCTGGCGCTGGATGGCGAAGCCTACCTGGAACTGCCACTGCTTCGCTATGCGAGGTCGCGCATCGGCTGCGCCATCGAGCAAGGCCAGGGCGACGTCGAAGTGACATTTCTGGCCGAGCCTTCGAAACGGGGGGACTGAAAGACATGCTGAGGGTGCAAGGACTGAAGGCGGGCTACGGCAGCGTGCCGGTGCTGCACGGCATCGACCTGCACGTCGATGCTGGCGAGGCGGTGTCGGTGGTCGGCGCCAACGGCGCCGGCAAGACGGCGCTGGTGCGCGCCTTGACCGGGCTGATGAGGGTCAGCGCCGGCCGGGTCGAGAAGGATGGGGTGGACATCACCGCGGTGCCGGGCCACCGGCGGCTGGAGCATGGCATCGCCGTGGTCACCGAGGGGCGCAACCTGTTCCCGGACCTGACCATCCGCGACACGCTGCGGCTGGCCGAACACTCGGGGCGCCGCGCCCCGCGCCAGCATGGCCGCTTCTCGATGGCCGAGGTGTGCGAGCTGTTTCCGGTGCTGCCCGAGCGCAGCCACAGTGCGGTCGGCCTGCTGTCCGGCGGCCAGCAGCAGATGGTGGCGATCGCGCGCGCACTGCTGCTGCAGCCCGACCTGCTGATCATGGACGAACTGACGACCGGGCTGGCGCCGGTGATCGTGCGGGAGATCCTGGCGGTGCTGGACAAGCTGCGCGCGCGCGGCATGAGCATCGTGCTGGTCGAGCAGAGCATAGCGATCGCCTCGGAGATGACCGAGCGGGCCTATGTGCTGTCGGTCGGCCGGGTGATCCACGAAGTGCCGCGCGGCGGCTGGCCTGCGGTGATGGCGGACAAGACATTGATCAAGGCCTATCTCCATGGATGACACGCAAGCCGTCCTGCAGGCCGACGCGCAGCGTTACAGCGCGATGCGCGCGGGCGACCTCGAGCGCCTCGCGTCGCTGCTGGCCGACGACCTGGCCTACACCCATTCGTCGGGCGTGTGCGACAGCAAGCCCGAATACCTGGTCGCGATGGCGAGCGGGCGCTTCCGTTACCTCGAGACCGAAACCGAGCAGGTGCAGGTCCGCTTCTACGGCGCTTGCGCTGTGATGCTGGGCCGCTCGCGTTTCCACGCGATGGTCGACGGCGTCGAGCGCTGGCTGGACAATCGTTTCCTCAGCGTCTGGACGCGGTCGGCCAGCGGCTGGCGGATGGCCGCCTGGTCATCCTCGCCCATCCCGGCCCCGCGCTGAACGCGCAGCCGCGGGAGACTGGCAAGGAGCAAGACATGGCACATATCGGATACGTCGGACTGGGCGGGCTGGGCAGCCAGATCGCCGCCTACCTCATGGAAAAGGGCCACCGCGTGACGGGCCACAACCGCACGCGGGCCAGGGCCGAGCCGCTGATCGCGCAGGGCATGCAATGGGCCGATTCGCCGCGCGCGGTCTGCCAGGCGGCCGACTTCACGATCGTGCAGGTCAGTGACTCGGCGGCGCTGCGGGCGGTTGCCGATGGCCCGGACGGCTTGCTGGCCGGCCTGGGGCCGGGCAAGGTGCTGCTGGACATGGGCACCAACAGCCCGGAAGGCAGCCGGCTGCTGGCCGGGCAGGTGCGCGCGACCGGCGCCCGCATGGTCGATGCGCCGGTCTCGGGCACCGGTTCCACCATGCGCCAGGGCCGGATGTCGGTGATGGTGGGGGGCGAGCCGGAGGACTTCGAGCGGGTCAAGCCGATCCTGCTGGACATTGGCCCCAAGGTGACCCATGTCGGCGGCAACGGCGTCGCCATGTCGATGAAGGTGGCCATCAACCTCAGCCTGGCGGTGCAGTTCCTGGCCTTTTCCGAAGCCGTGCTGCTGGCGGAGAAGAGCGGCATTCCGCGCGAGATGGCGGTCGAAGTGCTGTTGAACAGCGTGATCGCCTCGCCCTGCCTGCAGTATCGCGGCCCCTCGGTGCTGCGCGATCCCGATCCCAACCTGTTCTGGAACGTCAGGATGATGCAGAAGGACATGGTGCTGGCCATGGAGATGGGGCGCGCGCTCGACGTGCCGCTGCCCACCACGTCCGCCACGCAGGAATATCTGGTGGCCGCCCGTGGCATGGGCATGGCCGAGCAGGACTGCTCGGTCATGTTCAAGGTGCTGGCCCAGATGGCGGGCGTGAAGGCCTGACGGCGACACGGGCGCGGCGATGGAATTGGCCGATCCGATCGACTGGTTGCGCGTCCTGTGCGGGCTGTTCTTCCTGCCGCACATCATCGCCAAGCTGGCGCGCTTGCCACTGGGCTTCTTCCAGGCCGCCGGTTTCCCGGCACCACTCTGGGTGATGTACGGCGCCGCGCTGGTCGAGTTACTGGTTTGTCTTGGATTGGTCTTCGCGGTGGCGGCCAGCACCGCCGCGTGGCTGGGCGCGGCCTACCTGCTGGTCGCCTGCGTAGCGCTGATCAAGGCGGGTTCGCAGCACCGATGGCTCTGGAATCTGGGCGGCATCGAGTACCCTGCATTCTGGGCCGCAGCCTGCGTGGTCGTCGCCATGGCCAGGTGAAAGGCCGGTCGATCCACCACCTCGCTTTCTCGTCTTGCCAATCACTCCCAGGAGGAAACATGTTCATCACCCTCGACGATTTCAAGCTCAAGGCCAGCAACTTCGACCTGACCGAAAGCCACAACGTGGTCCGCATGCTGGCCGGCTTCATGCTGCTGCCGCACGCGGCCAGCAAGTTCGCCAATGGCGGGCTGAACCCCGGCACCGTGGGCTTCTTTGCCAAGGCCGGCCTGCAGCCGGCCGAGTTCTTCGTCGGCCTCGCCGCAACGGCCGAGATCATCGGCGGCCTGTGCCTGCTGCTCGGCCTGGCCACGCGCTGGGCGGGGCTGGGCGTGGCCGCGATCATGGCGCTCACCGTGGTGGCGTTGCTGAACGTAGGTCCGTTCAAGTGGCTGTGGAACTTCGGCGGCATCGAATACAACGTCTTCTGGTGCCTCACGGCGCTGTCGGTCGCCGTCACGGAGTTCAAGCGGCGTCAAGGCAGCACGACGGTGGGGCGTCCGGGGTACACCGCCCGCTGACGCAGCCCACCGGGCGCCGGGGCGGCGCGGCCGGGCTGAAGTCTGCGTGGCCACCCGCCGAAAACTTGATCGAGGTCAAGCGGGGACGAGACGGGCATCGGGGCCGCCGCAGGCGTGCCGGCGGTTGGCCCGGGTGCCGGCGACGATTGTTGACTGATCGTCAATGCCGCGTGCCGCCGCACGCGCTATGCGACACGGGACGGTATGTCTACAGTGGCCGCATGAAAGACCAAGTCGCCCACCTCAGGTACCGCCACGTCGACGGGCAGGAACTGCACTTCCTGCCTGCCAGCCGCATCCATCCGGCGGACACGCACTTTCACTTTTCCTTCGCCCACTATCACGATCCGAATCGCATGGGGTTCGGGGTGCTGCGCGTGCTCAACGACGACGACGTGTTGCCGCACAGCGGCTTCGATCGCCATCCGCACCGCGACATGGAGATCTTCAGCTATGTCGTCAGCGGCGAACTCACGCACTGGGACAGTGCGACCGACAGCCCCGCCGTCCTGAGGCGCGGCCACGTGCAGACGGTGACTGCCGGCACCGGCGTGTGGCACTCCGAGCTGAATCGAAGTGACGCTCGCACGCGCTTCCTGCAGGTCTGGATCCTGCCGCCGGCCGCAGGGCTGCCGGTGCGCTACGAAAACCGCGCCTTCGAGGCTTCCGAGCGCGAGAACCGGCTGCTGTGCATCGTCGGCAACATGCGCGACGCCGGCGCGCCGCTGCGACTGCACCAGGACGTGAACGTCTACGTCTCCGAGCTCACCCGGGCCGACGCGACCGTCGAATTCTCGCTGCAGGAAGGTCGCCAGGCGTACGTCAACAACTTCGAGGGCGCCGTGAACATCGCCGGATTGCCCACGCTGTTCGAACGCGACGCCCTCGAAATCGTCGGCCCGGCGCAACTCAGCTTCCGCGCAAACGGTTCCAGGGCGCACTTCATGATCATCGAGATGCCGCAAACGCAGGCAGGCTGAGCGCCGCCTCCGCCGCGGTCCTGTGGCGAGGCCGGCTTGGTCGGGCGAGCGCGATCAGCGGCCTGCCCGACCGCTCCCCTTTGCGCCCGGCACGGGGTGTGCGGGATCTCGTCACGTTCGCCAAAGAAAAAGGACCTGGCCTCGCGGCCAAGTCCTTGATTCGAGTGGTGGGCCCTGAGTGACTCGAACACTCGACCTACGGATTAAGAGTCCGCTGCTCTACCAACTGAGCTAAGAGCCCACTGAAAGTGGAAAGATTCTGTGGTGGAGAGGAGGAGGATCGCTCCGACTCAGCCACAAATGTATCCACGGGCCTTGTCTGACAAGGACTTAGCTTCGATCAGCCAGCCCTTCGACGTCGGCGGGGACAACGATTTGGAGTTTATCACACGGCCATGTCCAACTCTAGCGGCTCGGCCGCTCTGCGCGCACTTGTCGGCTGGCGGTCAATGCTCGCGTGGCCAGTCCTCCGGGACTAGCTTGATTCCTTCGCGCCATCGTTCGCGAACGGCCTTCTGAAACCGGGCGTCGTCGGTGAAGTCCGGGTGGTCGGTGATGATCACCTGGAATTTCCCCTTTAGGCTCTCGACCACCTCGAATATGAGTCCGAAGAGGCGTTTGACGGCCTTGCGGTCTGCGTCGATCTTCTCCTGCGTCACGCCATCACGGGCCGTGGCATCGGGTGAGAAGTGAGCCTGGGACAACTGGTCAAGCAAGAGGAAGGCGGGCACTGGCCTGTTACGGTCCGCGAACCAAGTGTGCAGCGCGAGATGGGCGACGATGTGGTAGCCCACATGGTTTTCGCCGCTGCCGATCTCGCGCATCGGCACCGGCCGCTCTGGCGTATCCGCGACAATGGTCAGCGCGCGTGGGTCGAGGCGCAGCGGAGAGTCTGAGTATTCCAGATCAACCTGCTTGGCGTAATCCGAAAGGTGCCTGTTGACGTTGGACAGGCAGGATTCCATCTTCGCCTGGACGATGTCCGCGCTTACGGCTTCATCGAGCTGCGTCTCCTGAGCCCGCAATTCCGCCACCCGCGTTTGCTGGTCGCTTACATCTGGCACCTGCGGAATGTTCTCCATGTAGAGGCTGATTCGCCCGAGAATCATCGCCCGGCGGGCCTCGATGTCCGTGGCCAACTGCAGGCGCTGGTTGGTACGCTTCACGGCCGTGAGCAGGAGTCGGTTGTCCTCGATACGGCGTCGCACGTCGGCGAGCTTAGCTTCCACCTCCTGAATCGCCGTGGCGATGCGGGGTGTTGCCAAGTCCATCGCGCCGCTGCGCTCACGGATGTACTCCTGCGCGGCGCGGAGATCGCCGATCGATGGAACCTTCGAGGCTTCCGGCAAGCCCTGCAGGCACAGCGGGCACGAGTGACCGGGCGCTTCATGCTCGAAAACTGTCGCCGCGTTTAAGCGAGCGACGTGTTCGCGGGCCTCGGCCGAGTACCCTTTTGAGCTGCCCTCGAAGCTCCGTGCACGCTCCAGCGTCGATTGAAGCGTTCGCTGTTCTTGCACCAGGTCGCTGCGCACTCTGGACAGGCGCTGGAACTCTGAATCCTCACCTGCCTCCGCCGCGGCGGCCGTTACCGTGTCACCAGCACGGGCTCCCCAAGTGCCTGCAGGCCATGGGTCCCTCCTCGCCGAAGCAAGGCCGTAATCGTGTGTGCGCTGGCTCTTCGGATTTTATTCCGGCAAACGCAAGTTGTGAGCGTTGGCGCTGCACAATTTGCACGGAAAGTTCATTCACGTGCCTGGCACCAGGTCAAGCGGCTCTAAACATAGAAGGCAGCACAGACGAAGCTAGCCGCTGTGGAAGCTCAAATCCGAGAACAGGAAATTGCCGCGTGTCACATGCAGCCGCAAGCTGCCGTCATTGACGCGTCTGTCTTCGATCTGAACGCACGCGACACCGAGGTTCGCCAGCCAAGTTCATTCAGAGCTTCCGGAGCAGCGGCGTATCGTGAACGACGCGCGCTTGCGCGACTTGATGCGCGAGAAGCGGCGTCCGATGCCGGATACCCATGACGCCACGAGAACAGCAGACGGGTCACGGATGCGAGGCTGCCAAGGCTTCACCGGCTGGACGCGGGCCCCGCGTTGCGGTAGGCCACTAGGGAGGGCAAGCGCTCCGGCGAACGTAGCCTTGGGCTTCGAAGTTCTACTCAGCGTAGAGGCAGCGATGCAACAATGGCACACTTTTCCACCATCAGAGTCTACTGCTGGTAGGGCGGGTTCCGCGGCGTCGGAATGCGCGATGGACTGCGCGCGCTTAGTAGGTTGTTTTCCTCTGAGCACGGCATTACAGTCCGCGGCAACCGGAGCAAGCCAACACTCTCGCGACGGGGGCGCTGTCGCCCGAATACGAGATGCTCGATCGCGCGGAGGAAAAACTCGGCGCCGGTTCCCTGTCCCCGGCGGGCGCCTTCGCCAGTTCGCTGCTGATCCTGCTGCGCGAAGGCTGGAGGCGATCCTGGTGCTGGCGGCAATCATCGCGTTCGTCGTCAAGACCGGTCGGCGCGACGCGCTTCCGTACATCCAAGGTGCCGCAGGCGACAGCGGTCATTGGCGCTGCTGGTGCTAGCTACGGTTGACATACATACGACATGCCAATACTATCCGGCTAGTATGTAACGCTGCAATCGAGATGAACCCTGCCGATATCGTCTACCCTGTGTTTGCCGGTGTGCGTCAGCGCGCAGAGCAAAAACCGATACTCCCGGTTCTCGGCGGGTGGGGGAGCAACCGCGCTCGGTGCACTTCAGGGCGACACGCTGCCGCCCGTCGGAGACTTGGAATGCGAATGTCCGCGCCGTACACGCATGCGGCCCATGTGCCCGCACGTGCCAGTGGCTATGCGGCCAGTGCCGAACGCCGGCTCCCGGGGTGATGCAAGTCAACACCGACACTCAAGTGGTCTCAGCGGAACACGCGTTCGATGTAGCGGCAATCGAGGAATGGCTCGGTAGTCGTCTGCCCGGCTTTGCCGGACCACTCAAGGTGGAGCAGTTCAAAGGCGGACAGTCGAATCCTACCTTCCGTCTCAAAACGCCGTCGGCTTGCTATGTCATGCGCGCGAAGCCGGCATCAGCGGCGAAGCTGCTGTCATCGGCCCATGCGATAGAGCGAGAGTTCCGCGTTATGAGCGCGCTGAAGCCGCTAGGGATTCCAGTGCCCACAGTGCACTTGCTGTGCGAAGACGAGTCGGTGATCGGCCGCGCTTTCTACGTCATGGACTTCGCTGATGGCCGCGTTCTCTGGGACCAGTCGTTGCCTGGCATGAGCCGCGACGAAAGGGCGGCAGTCTACGATGAAATGAACCGAGTCATCGCCAAGCTGCACTCAGTCGACGTGCATGCCGCCGGGCTGAGCGACTTTGGGCGGCCGGGCAACTATTTCGAGCGGCAAATCGTGCGCTGGACAACCCAGTACCGCGCCTCGGCTACCGGACCGAACGAGGCAATGGACCGACTGATCGATTGGCTGCCAGCTCACATTCCGGCCAGCGCGCGTGATGCCTCGCAGAATTCAGTCGTGCACGGTGACTACCGGCTCGACAACCTCATCTTCCATCCTTGCGAGCCGCGCGTTATCGCGATACTCGACTGGGAACTTTCGACAATCGGCCATCCCCTGGCCGACTTCAGCTATCACTGCATGTCCTGGCATATCCCGCCCGCTTTGTCTCGCGGCATCGGCGGGCTCGACTTCCGGGCGTTCGGAATCCCCGACGAAGACGCATACATCCGCCGCTACGCGGAGCGCAGGGGGATTGACGTTATCAAGATCGAAGCCCTCCGCGCCGACTGGAACTTCTATCTCGCCTACAACCTGTTCCGCAGCGCCGCCATCGTGCAGGGCATTGCGAAGCGTGTCGAGAACGGCACCGCCTCGAGTGCCGAGGCGCGTGAGGCGGGGGCGCGGACGAGACCGATTGCCGAGCTCGGTTGGCATTTCGCCCGACGCGCTTGACGGACGGGATGCTTTTTTCCCACGCGTAGAGCAGAAGGTGCTGTGCGCCATGGCTGATCTGGATGGATGCGTACCTGCGGAACCATTACGCGTGCGGTGGGCCAGACTGGCCCGTCGCCTTCGGGACGCTGCCCGCCGGCACGGCGCCCGATGAAGTTCTCGTGCCGGCACCATTGACACGGAATCCGATATGAAAAGCTTCCAAGGGCGCATCGCGGTCCTTACCGGCGCTGCTTCGGGCTTTGGCCTTGAAATGGCTCGCCTGGCTGCCCGGCAAGGAATGAAGCTCGTGCTAGCCGACGTCCAGGCCGACGCGCTCGACCGCGCGACCGCGGAGTTGCGCCTCGCTGGCGCCGAGGTGCTTGCGCGTTGCGTCGACGTCTCGAAAGCCGGCGAAGTCGACGCGCTGGCTGCGGCGACGCGGGAGCGCTTCGGCGCGCCGCACCTCGTATTCAACAACGCCGGAGTCGGTGCCGGCGGGCTCGTCTGGGAGACGGCCGTTTCAGAATGGCAATGGGTGCTTGGCGTCAACCTGTTCGGCGTAGCTTACGGTGTGCGTGCGTTTACACCGATGATGCTCGACGCCGCTTCGGCGGATCCCTGCTACGAGGGCTGCATTGTCAACACCGCTTCGATGGCCGGGCTGGTCAACCCGCCCAATATGGGCGTCTACAACGTCAGCAAACACGGCGTCGTCGCGCTCACGGAGACGCTGTATCAAGACCTGGCATTGGTCACGAAACAGGTCCGCGCGCACGTATTGTGCCCCTACTTTGTGCCGACCGGCATCGTCGGCAGCCATCGCAACCGCCCGGCCGACGCGTCCGCCGGAAGTCCGACGAGAAGCCAGATTGTCGCTCAGGCCATGATGACGAAGGCAGGTGAGAGAAGCAACATCAGTGCGGGCGACGTCGCGGCGAAGGTGTTCGATGCACTGCGTGAGGACCGCTTCTATATCTACAGCCATCCGGACGCCTTGAGGCCCGTACAGACACGTCTTGAGGACGTCACGCAACATCGAAACCCCAGCGACCCGTTCGCCGACCGGCCAGCGCTGGGCGAACAGCTGCGAGCTGCGCTTCGAGCGGTCGGCTGATCGTCCGTGGCCTGTCGTCGAGGAAGGCGTGATCGGCGGCAATCCGATGGAAGCAGCGTTGCGCTGTGCCTCAGGCCTGCGAGCGAAACGAATCCCACGGGTTGCGCGCGAATCCAGTCTCTCCTTGTGTTTGAGCCGGTCGGAAGCGACAGGCTCTGCGGTCAGTCGCCGCCGCGCACCGTTGCGCCCCCGTCGACGACGATCGTCGTACCCGTGATGAATCGACCGGCTTCCGAAGCGAGCAGCAGGGCGGCTCCGGCAATGTCGTCCGGATCGCCGATTCGATTCAGCGGACTCGCCGCGAGTGCTGTCGCCACCGTCTGAGGGTTGTCCCACAGCGCCTTCGCGAAATCGGTCTTGACGAGGCCCGGCGCGATGCAGTTGGCACGGATGCCCTGCTTGCCCCACTCGAGCGCGAGGTTGCGCGCAAGCTGCATATCGGCTGCCTTCGAGATCGCATAGGCGCCGAGCATGCGGGAACCGAACATGCCGGCGATCGAACTGATGATGACGATTGAGCCCCCGCCTTTCTCGGCCATCGGAGGCGCGACTCGGTTGGCGAGCCAGGCATTGGACAGGATATTGACCTGTAGGACCTTGCCGAAGGTCTCGTCGGGAATCTCCGACATAGGACCATAGAACGGATTAACCGCCGCGTTGCAGACCAGCACGTCCGGTGGGCCGAACGCGGCTTCGGCGCGGTCCGCGAGTGCGTGGACGTGCTCCTTGTTCGAGATGTTGCAGGCGACCGCGACGGCCTCGCCGCCCGCAGCCTTGATCTCCTCGACGACTGCGATGCAGGCATCCAGTTTGCGGCTGGAGATGACAACGCGCGCGCCAGCACGTGCATACGCGTGCGCGATCGCGCGGCCGATGCCACGCGAGGACCCGGTGACGATGGCGGTCTTGCCTCTCAGTGAAAACGTATCCAAGCTTTCTCTCCTTCAACGGTAATTGCATTTAGATGGCGCACGCAGCTTGCTGGTGAGCCGGGTCGAGTGCAACGGGCAGTCGTGCGCCTGCGTTTCCGGAGATCGGCTTCAGGTCCGCGCCGGTGCGCTGGGTGCGGCGGCTGAACCGGTTGCTCCAGCGCGGCCGAGTGGAGCAGCGGCATCTCGACCATCGTCGTCGTAAGCGCAATGTGCTGGTCGGGGTGCGGGGCTCGGCGTTTCGAGTGCAGCCCAAAGCTGCATGTCACCGGTGGCGCACCGGGTCCATGCCAGGACCGCGGCTCCAGCGCGGCGCCGGCGGCGCGCCGAGACGCCAGGGCTATGAGTTCGTCCACGGCGCGGCGGGTGGGGTTTCCCCGATGACGTGACCCCTTGACGAACGGCTTACAAACACGGACTATCCGGATAGTATGTAAAGGACAGTGTACATGAATCACTCTGATCTGGTCCGACGCGTCACGGACTTCACCCTGGGTCACCACGACGAGCGCGATTGCTGGATGAAGGCGCCGGCGATCAGCGCGGTCCTGCTATCCGGATCGCAGGCCGACATCGACGTGGTCGACGGCTGGCTGAGGCGTGCGATTGCAACGCAGCGCTCCAGCGGCAATCTGGCCTTCGCCGAGTGCTACGAGGGGATCACGACCGGGCACATTCGGTCGTTCACGACGCTGGCCAGTCTGACGGCGAGTCTCGGCTACCCGCTGATGCTGCGATATCAGCAGACGAGCGACCCGGGCCTCCTCGAGGCTGCGCATCGCCAATACGTGGCGCTGCGCGACGCGCCGCGCACGCGCGACGGCGGCATCTGGACGCGAGCGGAGGCACCTGAACTCTGGATCGACTACACGTACCTGATGTGTCCGTTCCTCGCGCTCTATGGGCAGACGGCCGACAAGCCCGAAGCCATCGAGGAAGCGTTTCACCAGTTCCGGGTGCACGTCTCGCACCTTGTCGATCCGGCCAAGAAGCTTGCACGCCACGCCTGGTGCGAGAGTCCGGACCACTTTCCGCAATCGACGTTCTGGTCGCGCGGAAACGGCTGGCTCGTCTGTGCAGCTGTCGATCTGCTCGAGCTCGTGCCGGGTCACCGCGATGCAGGTTTTGTCCGAGAGGTCGGGGTTGCCGCGCTCAAGGCGATGGCCGCCTACCAAGATGCCTCGGGCTACTTCTGCCACGTGCTGGACGACCCGCGCTCGAACCTCGAGGCCTCAGGTGGACTGATGTTCGCCTATGCCGTGGCTAAGGCGGCTCGACTCGGTTTGGACGTCGAGGAGCTAATTCCCGCTTCGCTGCGCGCGTTCAGCGCCGTTGGCGGCGGGGTCGAGCCGTCAGGCAAGGTCCCGGGGGTCGCTGTGCCACCTGGCGGGCCAGGCGTTCCTTTCGACTGGGCGCCCTTCGGCCAGGGCTTCTTTCTTCTGGCCGCCAGCGAGTTGGCCGGGAGGCTGCCGGAATGATCGTCGATCAGCGCAAGAATGACGTGCAGCAGAAGACATCCGGACGACCACCTGCGGAGCGCAAGTTGCCGCTCACAGGTGTGCGCGTGATCGACATGTCGCGCAATGCGCCGGGCCCGTACTGCACGATGCTGCTTGCGGACCTCGGTGCCGAAGTAATCGTCGTCGGCGGCGGCCGGGCCGGTCCGCCCGTGTCGTCGTTCGCCCGGGGGAAACGTTTCATTGCACTGGACCTCAAGGCCGATGAGGGCCGGCGCGCCCTGAGGCGCCTGGTCGAGACCGCAGACGTATTCGTCGAAAGCTTCCGCCCTGGTGTGGCGGAGCGACTCGGAGCCGGCTATGAAGCGCTGAGCGCATCAAATCCAGGTCTCGTCTACTGCTCGTTGACGGGCTACGGTCAAAGCGGGCCGCTCGCGCAGGAGGCGGGACACGACCTCAACTATCTGGCGCTGAGCGGCATTCTCGGGGCGATCGGTCCCGACGACCGGCCGCCCACGGCTCCGTTGAATCTGATGGCCGACTTCGCTGGAGGCAGCTTCGTCGCCACGATCGGCATCCTCGCAGCGCTGTTCGAACGCGTCTCGTCGGGAATGGGGCAGCACATCGACGCCGCCATGATAGACGGCTGCATGTCGCTGATGACGATGCACTATGCGGTCTGGAATACGAAGGCCATGCCGTCCCGGGGGCGCGGTCTGCTAGCGGGCGGCGCACCGTATTACCGGTGCTACCGCACGAGCGACGGCCGGTACGTGTCCGTCGGCGCACTCGAGCCGCAGTTCTTTGCCGCCCTATGGGCCGATCTGGGCGAAGGGCCGCCGCCGGACCAAATGGACATGCGTCAGTGGCCGTTAATCGAGCGGACCTTCGAGAAGGCCTTCGCCGGCAGGCCGCGCGACGAGTGGACCGAGCGATTCAAGGGGCGTGACGTATGCGTGTTCCCGGTCCTGGATCCGTCCGAGGTATGGGAACACGAGCACATCAGAGCGCGTTTTGCCGGAGCCTCGGCACGGTCGACGCCTCCGATTCCAGCCTTCGGCCGGACGCCACTCGCCACGCGGCCCACAGACGACGCGGATTGCAGCGTCGAGGTCCTGGCATCGCTGGGATTGGCCTCAGACGAGATCGAACGGGCGAGTCCTGCCAAGGACCGCGTGCGCCAGGACCGAATGGGCTGGCCACCCCGTCTGCTGGATTGAGTTGAAGCACTGAACGAGGACAAGCACATGAATGATTCATCCGACATCTACAAGGAATTTCGGCACACGATGCGCCGCTTCGCGCGCGAACGCGTGGCGCCGTTTGCAGCAATTGTCGACAAGGAGCAGCGTCCGCCGATCGAAGCGGTGACCGCAGGGCTGGAGTTGGGGCTCCCGGGCCTGCCCTATCCCGAAAAATTCGGCGGCCAGGCCGGTGACATGTACACACAGTGCATCGTCGTGGAAGAGATTGCGAAGGTCTGCGCCACGAGCTCGCTGACTGTCTCGACCGCCTGGGTCACGATGGCGGTCGTGCACTTCGGCACCGAGGCGCAGCAGGAGGCGATTCTTCCGGCGATCGTGCGCGGAGAGTCCCGCCCCGCCTGGGCGCTCACCGAGCCCAAGGCTGGATCGGATCTGATGTCGGCCAGCACGCGCGCCACCAGGACCGCTGAGGGCTGGGTCCTCAACGGCACCAAACGATTCAGCACCAATGCCGGTTGGGCGGATTGGTATTTGATCCTCGCGCGGACCTCCGAAAAGCGCTTCGGCCTGTTCCTGGTTCACAGGAACGATCCCGGCATTTCGTTTGGTGCACCGGAGCGAAAGATGGGCATGCGCGGCAGCCAGACGGCCGACGTGATTCTCGACGACTGCGTGGTGCCCGAGTCGCGGCTCCTTGGCGATCCGCAATGCGGCGCACAGTACATCGCTGAAGAACTGCTGCGCTCGCGTATAGCGCTGGCCGCTCATGCCATCGGCATCGCAGGGGGAGCCTTCAACGAAGCTGTCCGATACACGACGGAGCGGGTGCAGTTCGGCAAGCCGATCTCGGAGTTCCAGATGCTGCGGGGAATGGTCGCCGACATGGCGATCCGTGTGGAGACTGGACGCGCGGCGCTTCGCCAGGCGATCGAGTCCTACGAAGCCGGGGATCCGGCGGCGAAGTACCACGCGTCGATCGCCAAGGTCCTGTGCTCCGACACCGCGATGGCGGTGACCACTGACGCAGTCCAGCTTCATGGCGGCTACGGGTACCTTGAGGACTACCCGGTGGAGCGAATGATGCGCGACGCCAAGATCACTCAGATCTGGGAGGGCACGAACCAGATCCAGCGGCTGCTCATCGCAAAGGGCGTGTACGAGCGAATGGGAGAAGACTGAGATGGGCGTCCTCTCCGGGATCACTGTCATAGAGTTGTGCGAGGTTTACCAGGGTCCGCTGGCAGGCCAATCGCTGGGGGATTTCGGGGCGCGCGTGATCAAGGTTGAACGCCCGCCGAAGGGAGATCCGATGCGTGGCGAGCAGTACGCCTTGGAACGCAACCTGATGAGCAGCGTCTTCGCGGCAACCAACCGCAACAAGGAGTCTGTGTGCCTCGACCTGAAGACTGAAGAGGGTCGTTCGGCTCTGTTGGCTCTGCTGCGGACGGCCGACGTGCTGCTGCACAATTACCGCGCAGGCGTGATGGAGCGACTGGGATTCGGCTACGAGACGCTGGCCGAGATCAATCCGCGGCTGATCTATGCGGGGGCGAGCGGATATGGCGAGTCCGGCCCCCTCGCCGGATTGGCCGGTCAGGATCTGCTGATCCAGTCGATCACCGGCATCTCTCGCAAGGGGACGAACGGCGGGGTCACTCCGAACTACTTGAACGTGCCGCTGACCGACTACTCGTCGGGGATGTTGCTGGTACAGGGGGTACTGCTGGCACTGATCGACCGGATGTCCTCCGGTCGCGGGCAGAAGGTGTCGATTTCGCTGTTCGACACCGCAGTTTCGATGCAGAGCCTCGAAGCGGCCACGCTCCTGAACTACGGCTACGAGATACGCTGGTTCGATCTCTCGCTGAACTTCCCGGTGCAGGTCGCCGACGGCTGGGTCACCGTCCTGGGCTTTTTCCGGGATAACCCGTTAAGGCTCATCTGCCAAGCGCTCGACCTGTCGGATCTGAGCGAGTCCATGGGACTTCAGACCGATGTCGAGCAGGCGGCGAACCGCGAAGAGATCGTCGAACGACTGCGGCCGGCATTCCGCACATTGACGATGGACGACGCCGTGCAACGGCTGCAGGAAGTGGGCGTTCTGTCGGCCCCGGTGCTCTCCTACGAACAGGTGCTCCAACATCCGCAGGTCAGCCACAACGGAATGATCCGGAAGGTGCCAGTTGCCGGCCAGGAGGATCTCCGCGTGATCGACCATCCGCTGCGGCTGTCACGGACGCCGCACTCGATCCGACGGGGGCCGCCGCGCCTGGGCGAGCATACCGCCGAAGTCCTGGGCCGCCTCGGCTTCGACGAGGCGACGATCGCCAAGGCCTCGAAAGCAAGGCCGGAGCCACCGCAAGCGGCAGGGCAATCCCCTGCGGGCGATCTCTGAGGTCGAGGGCACCCGGCCATGACGACAAGGATACGCGTCGATGAGCGATCGCACCGCCGCACCGTCGGGGACCTCCTCGAGGAGCAGGCGACGCGATTCCCGGACCGGCCGTTCATCCAGATGGTCGGCGGTTCGCCCCGCACGTATGCACAGGCGTACGCGAGGGCAAGGCAGATCGCGACCGGACTCGCCAGTGCAGGGGTTCAGAAGGGACAGGCCGTTGTTCTGATGCTCGCCAACAGCATTGATCACATTTTCACCAGTTATGCGGTCAACCTGCTCGGCGCCATCGACGTCAGCATCAACACCGGCTATCGGGGCGCCGCGCTCGAGCATGCGATCCGACAGTGCGGCGCCAAGCTCATCGTCGTCGAAGCCCAATTTCTGCCCTTGTTGAAGGCAGCACTGCCTGGCGTGGCGGCACTTGAGATGATCGTTGTCGTCGGTACCGTAACCGACGGTAGCGATTGGGGGCGAGTTCGGCTGCTTGGATTTGACGAACTGTGCAGCGACGACGGTGATTCGGAGTTGCCGCAAGTCCGGCATTCCGACGTCGCATCGATCATTTATACGTCTGGCACGACAGGTCCGGCTAAGGGCGTTCTCATGCCGCATGCGCAAGTCGTGCTGCTGGCACGGCGAACGGCCGAGCAATGCCGCCTCGGGCCCGACGACGTCGTCTATTGCTACCTCCCGATGTTCCACATGGCAGGCAAGTTCATGACCGTGCTCGGCACGATGAGCGCGGGTGGCAAGGTGGTGCTCGACGACCGGTTCTCAGCCGACAAATGGCTTGAGCGGATCCGCGACTGCGGTGCGACGTTCACTGGCGGGCATGGCCCCATGCTAGAGATGATCCATGCCCTGCCGGCAACAGCGGACGATCGCAATCACAGCCTGCGAACGATCTGCAGTGCTCCATTTCCCAAGCACATTGCTCGATCGTTCCAAGAGCGTTTCGGGGTGCGCGGCCTCGAAGTATGGGGCATGACCGAAGTCGGCATACCTTGCTGGGGCAGCCTGGACGAGCCGCTGCACGAGGGTTCATGCGGGCGGGTGGACGATGAGTGGTTCGAGTTCCGGATCGTGGATCCGGAGACCGACGAGACCCTGCCGGCCGGCGAGGCCGGAGAGTTCGTTGTCCGCGCTCGCCGGCCGTTCACTCTGATGCAGGGCTACATCGGCATGCCGGACAAGACTGTGGAGGCCTGGCGCAACATGTGGTTCCACACCGGGGACGTCGGCTACATGGATGCGTCCGGCCTCGTGTACTTCGTCGACCGCGGCAGTGAGCGGATCCGGCGCCGTGCCGAGAACATCTCGCCTTACGACATCGAAGTCGCTGCACTGAAGCACCCGGGCGTGGCCGAGGCGGCCGCTGTGGGCGTGCCTTCCGGTCTCGCGGGAGACGACGACGTCAAGCTGTGCGTAGTGTTGCGAGACGGCGTGGCGCTCGACGCCCCCGATCTGCTGCGTCACCTTGCGACCCAGCTCCCCCACTTCATGGTCCCGCGCTACCTCGAGTTCTTGGAGGCACTGCCGCGCAGTGCAACCCACAAGGTTCAGCGTGCCGCGTTGAAGCGCCCGCCTTTCGGTGCCCAAGTGTGGGACAGGAAGCAACACGGAGTCGCGCTGCGAGATCTGCTCAACGGAATGTCCGCGGCGCCGTATCCCGGCGCCACAGGCGACAACTGACGGGGCCACTCCCCTGGAAAACATGGAAACAATCGCAGTACACAAGCCGCCACGGCTCGACACAACGCTTGCCGACAAGTACAGCCTGCCCGAGGGGCTGGTATTCATGTCAGGTACGCAGGCGCTGGTGCGACTGCCGATCCAGCAGCGAACTCGCGATCGCAGGGCCGGTCTGAAGACGGCTGGCTTCATCTCCGGCTACCGCGGCTCACCGCTCGGGCGCTACGACATGGAGTTATGGCGCGTCGGCACGTTGCTGGCGGCGCACGATGTCCGCTTCCAGCCAGGCGTCAATGAGGATCTCGCGGCGACGGCCGTCTGGGGCAGCCAATACGTGCCGCTTCTGCCTCGCCCGAAGTTCGATGGGGTCTTCGGCATCTGGTATGGCAAGGGTCCGGGTGTCGACCGCAGCGGCGACGTTTTGAAGCACGCCAACGGCGCGGGTACTTCGCCCTTGGGCGGCGTGATCGCCGTCGCCGGCGACGATCACGGGGCAAAGTCATCGACCCAAGCCCATCAGTCGGAGCAGGCCTTTCTGTCGGCCGGCATGCCCGTGCTCTACCCGTCGGATGTGCAGGAGATCCTCGACTTCGGCCTGCACGGCATCGCGATGAGTCGCCATGCCGGATGTTGGGTCGGCCTCAAGGTCGTGACCGAGGTGGTCGAGGGGTCGGGCACGGTGCTGGTCGCGCCCGACATGCCGCCTATCGCAATGCCGCAGTACGCCGACGGCGGGTCGGACGTGCACATCAGGCGCTTCGAGATGCCTGCGCAGCAGGAGGCGCGGCTGTACCAGCAACGCTTGCCGGCTTCGCTTGCGTATGCGCGCGCCAATGCGTTGAACCAAATCGTCAATGACGCACCCGCCGCGCGCATCGGCGTCGTCAGTGCTGGTAAGTCATGGGCGGACACCAAGCAGGCACTGCAGCGCTTGGGCCTGCCGTCGAGCCCGGCTGGCATTCGCCTGCTGAAGGTGGGCATGGTCTGGCCGCTCGACCCGGAGATCGTCGTGACATTCGCGCGCGGGCTGGACACGATCCTGGTCGTCGAGGAGAAGCGCCCGCTAATCGAGGACCAGCTCAAATCCATCTTATTCGACGCCGGGCCGGAGCTCGGGCATCCACGCGTCGTGGGCAAGTTCGACAGCGCGAGCGCATGGTCTCCGGATGCCGGCGCCCCAGTGCTGTCGATGGTCGGCGAGCTCAATCCGGCCGTCATCGCCCAGCGCATGGCCGCGTTACCGGGGATCGCCGCGCTTCTGCCGTCTGGACCGCCTGCTACCTTGGTTTCATCAACCAATCAACGGCCGATGGATGTGCCATTGGTCAGCGAGCGGACCCCTAGCTTCTGTTCGGGTTGTCCGCATAGCACCTCGACGCGCGTGCCCGAGGGGAGCTTGGCGCTCGCAGGCATCGGCTGCCACGGCATGGCGATTCTGCTGTATCCCGACCGCACGGGGCCGATGTCGCACATGGGCGGTGAGGGCGCGATGTGGGTCGGTCAGGCGCCGTTCACCGATGAGCCCCACGTGTTCGCCAATATCGGCGACGGAACTTACTACCACTCGGGGTTCCTCGCGATCCGCCAAGCCGTGGCTGCCAAGGTGTCGATCACCTACAAGCTGCTTCTCAACGGCTTCGTGTCGATGACGGGCGGGCAGCCGATCGAAGGCGAGCTGACTGCGGCGCAGGTGGCCGCCGAACTCTACGCCGAGGGCGTGGTCCGCGTGGTGATCGTCACCGACGATCCCGCCAAGTACGAGGGTCGCTCGCTGCCAGCGAACGTGCCGGTCCACCACCGTGAGCGGCTCGATGCCGTGCAGAAGGAACTGCGCGGGCAGACCGGTGTCTCGGTTCTGATCTACGACCAGATGTGCGCGACCGAGCGGCGACGCCAGCGGAAGCGCGGCACGATTGCCGACTCCAGCGTGCGCACCTTCATCAATACAGCGGTCTGCGAGGGCTGCGGTGACTGCGGCGAGCAGTCGAACTGCCTGTCAGTCGAGCCCCTGGAAACGGAGTTCGGCCGCAAGCGGCGAATCAACCAGGCGTCGTGCAATATGGATCTCTCATGCGTGGAGGGATTCTGCCCGAGCTTCGTCACCCTCAAGGGTGCCAAGCTGCGAAAGACCAAGACGCCGGCTTCCGTGAGCCCCAACCTCTCGCGCCTGCCCGAGCCGATCGTTCCGGCGCTCGACACGGCGCAAGGTCTCGTCGTCGCTGGTGTCGGGGGCACCGGCGTGGTCACGGTCTCCGCCGTCCTCGGCATGGCCGTTCACATGGACGGCAACCATGTGACAACACTGGACCTGACGGGGCTGGCGCAGAAGTACGGCGCCGTGATGTCGCACATCCGGATTGCCAGGAATCGCGACCAACTGGATACCTACCGGCTGGCGAGTGCGACAGCCGACGTGATGATCGGCTGCGACCTGATCGTTGCCGCTGGCAGCGAGGCCTGCGATCGAATGAAGCCAGGTCACACGCAGGTCCTGGTCAACACTGACTTCACGCCGACGCGGGAGTTCTTCCGTAACCCCGACTGGAAGGTCGACGCAGAGGCCTTGGTTGCGCGGATGGCAGAAAGGGCAGGACGCGTAGAGCCGATCGCTGCAACCCAGATTGCACGGGATTTGCTCGGTGACCAAGTGGGGGCCAACATGTTCATGCTCGGTTATGCCTGGCAGAGGGGTTGGGTCGGCGTATCGCGGACATCCCTCGAGCGCGCCATCCAGCTGAATGCGGTGGCGGTATCCTTCAACCTGAATAGCTTCAACTGGGGCCGTATCGCAGCCCAGGATCCGCAGCAGTTGCAAAGCGCGCTGAGTTCGGTGAGCGGCGCGCGGCAGGAACCCCACAAGTTGGAGCGATTGGCAGACATCGTCGACCACCGAAGCGGTGAGCTGAAGGCTTGGCAGAGCGGGGCCTTCGCCGACAGGTACCGCCAACTCGTCGACCGGATCGCGAGCGCCGAAAAACGAGCCGTGGCTCCGGGGATGGGCGGCCAGCGAGGTCGAGAGCGGCTGGCCATGGCGGTCGCCCGCTACTACCACAAGCTGCTGGCCTACAAGGACGAGTTCGAGGTGGCGCGTCTGTACTCGTCGCCGGCATTCCGAGAAGAGCTCGAGCGGACCTTCGAAGGCGACTACGACCTGCGCTTCCATTTGGGTGCGGGGCCGTTTGCCCGGCACGTCGACGGCAGCGACAAGCCGCGCAAGCGCGAGGTGGGTGGCTGGATCCTCTCCGCGTTCGCGGTGCTCTCGAAGCTGCGATTCCTGCGCGGAAGTATCGCTGATCCATTTCGAAATAGCGCCGACCGCAAGCGCGCACTGGCCAGCATCGCAAGGTACGAGGCGGACATGGAACGCATTGCGGCGGAGCTCGATGCCGACCGGCTCGATCTGGCCGTCGAAATCGCCTCATGGCCGGAGCATCTTCGTGGATTCGGCCATGTTCGACAGGCTCACGACGCCCGTGTCGCTGAAAAGCGCGCCGACTTGTGGCAACGCTGGGAACGTAGCTCGAAGGAGAACGCTCGATGATGCTCGAACTGGCTGAGTTCCTTATCCGCGGCGCCCTGCTGGGCTCGATCTATGGTTTGCTTGCCTATCCGGTGAGCCTGCTCTTCGCGACGACGGATTCCGTCGACCTGGCGGTTGGGGCGTACGCCGTGCTGGGCGCTTCGATCGCCTTCGCGGTTGGAGGGCCGGGAGGCATCGCCCTTGCCGTATTCAGCACGGTGGCGGTTTCGTGCGTCGTCGGCCTGCTGTCGATGTCGATCAATCGGGGTGCACCAAACCCGTTGGTCGGGGTGCTTGCGACCTTCGGCCTGGCAACGTTCCTCGACTCCCTGGTCCTGACGATCTTCGGCAAGGATCCGATGGTCCGCCAACCGTTCAATACCTTCTGGGAGTTGGGCGGCGTACGAGTGAGTCCTCAGGCCGGCATCAACTTGAGCGTCGCTCTCGCTCTATTGCTCGCCATGTACATGTGGCTGTACCGCACGCCGATCGGACGCGATATGCGTGCATGTGCGGCGAATGCACTGGCTGCCACGCTTGCCGGCATTCCGGTCAAGCGAATTTCGCTGCTCACCTACATGGCGGGCGGGCTGCTGGCCGGAATTGCCGGAGTGCTGATCCTGTATACGACCGGCGCTAACTACAGCGCTGGACTAGGGCTGACGATCTGGGGCTTCGGGGCTGCCGTGCTCTTTGGGATGACCAAGCCGCTACGCGGGTTCGCCGGAGGCATCGCCATCGGGATCGTGCAGGGCCTGTCATCCGGCTATCTCCCCGGTGCCTGGGCGACCGTGGCGCCCCTGGGATTCATCATCATCATCTTGGCCTCCGGCCGTCTCAACGTGGCACACGTCGCCGGAGGCCGCGCATGAAGCACTCATTCGTTACTCGTCAACGCCCGACCCTGGTGCTGATGGCGATTTTGGCGATCGCGTCGGTTTTCACTTACGGTCATGCCTTCTGGCTCGACAACTCGATAGTGATCGCCATTTTCGCCCTGATGGCGATCTCGGTCGGCCTGTGCTACGGGCAAGCTGGAATCCTCTCAATGGCCACCGCCGGCTTCGCCTCGGTGGGTGCATTCGGAACAGCCATTCTGACTACGCGCTACGGCCTGTCGCCCTACATCGGCTTCGGGTTTGCAGTCGTCGCACCGATGCTGCTCGCCTATCCGATCGCACGCGCGTTGACCCGCCTGTCTCCGATGCCGCTTTCGATGGCTACCTTCCTACTCAGCGGAATCTTCGAGATTGCCGTCCGCGAAGGAGGCGACTTCACTGGTGGCTACATCGGGCTGTCCGGCATCCCGCGCCTGAGCATCGCTGACACCGCGCAGAGCATGCACTTTCTGGCATGGGGCCTGGTGTTGCTGGCGCTCTTCCTCTGCGTCAATCTGATGCATTCGTCGCATGGCCGCGCGATAAAAACTGCGCGTCACGATGCGTTGCGTGCGACCGCCGACGGCGTGGCCGTGCCGCATCTCCTCGCCAGCACGTTTGCCGTCTCGGCGGCCATCGCCGGTGTCGCTGGCTGGCTGTATGCCCACCACCTCACCTACATGGGCCCCGATTCGCTGACGACACAGGTGTCGATCCAGGCGATGTTGATGGCCGTGGTCGGAGGAGCGCAGACCTTTCTCGGTCCAGTCGTCGGCGCTGCGCTACTGCTGCTGCTGACTCTGAACCTCCCAGCCGCCGAAACCCAGGGCATGGTTTTTGGCGGAATTCTGGTGACTGTCCTTCTCTTTACGCCGCGCGGCCTGCTCGGCACGAACTGGAAGGCTTTGATGCGCGGCCGGTCCTCTGGCCGCGAGGAGCCGTTCGCCCGACCCGCGCAGCCCGGGTCCGGGGCGGCGATCTCCGGAACTTCGGTCACAGATGGGGTTGGTTCATGAGCATCATCGTGGATCGCGTCAACGTGCGTTTCGGTGGTGTATCCGCGCTGACCGACGTCTCGATCCGGCTGGACAGCGGCCGGGTCGTCAGCATTATCGGTCCGAATGGTGCGGGCAAGAGCACGCTCTTCAACGCCATCACCGGCCTCGCCGCAGTCAGCGATGGCAGTGTGCGAATCGATGACACGGACGTCGCGACCACGCCTCCGTATCGGAGGATCGCGTGCGGGCTGGCTCGGACCTTCCAGACCCCGCGCTTCGACCCACTGGTGACGGTGGAGGAGGCCGTCCTCTGTGGCTTCTACCCCGTGTCGCGAGCCGGCATGCTTGGCGCTCTGGTTCGCACCCCTGCGGTCGCGAAGGAGGAGCGCGACCACCTCGCCGCCTGCAACCGCTTGCTGGAGCACTTCAAACTGGACGACATGCGCGACGCGGTCCTGGGCGAGATCCCGATGGGGCAAGTCAGGTTGGTCGAGGTTGCCAGGGCCATCGCGAACCAGCCAAGGTATCTGCTGTTGGATGAACCCGCGGCGGGGCTTGCAAAACCAGAGCAGGAGATGCTGACCACGGAGATCCGGCGCCTCGCCGAGACGGGCGTGGGGATCCTGCTCGTGGAGCACAACTTCGCCCTCGTACGGCAGCTCTCCGATCACACCGTCGTACTTGATCGCGGTGCAATGCTGATCGAGGGTCGACCGGAAAAACTCATGCAGGACCCTCGCTTCGTCGAGGCGTACCTGGGTGCGAGCCATCAGGACCATTCCGAGGAGGCCGCGCGATGAACGCATGGGCAAACCACATGCTGGGGATCCCGCTGCTCACGGCCCGATCGATCAGGGCAGCCTACGGGCGCATCCAGGTGGTCTTCGACGTTGACCTCGAAGTGCGGAGCGGCGAATTGCTCGGACTGCTCGGCCCGAACGGCGCTGGCAAGAGCAGCCTGTTGGGATCGTTGGCAGGGGCGGTGCGAGGCGGCGGCGAGCTGCTGCTCGATAGCCAGTCGTTGAAGTCGTTGGCCGCGCATCAGCGCGCGGCGCAGGGACTCGCCTTCGTACCCGAACGGCGCCGCAACGTCTTCAGCGCAATGACGGTCGGGGAGAACCTGGCACTTGGCTTGCGGCTGTGCCAGCCGCACCGTCGCGCTCAGGTTCGAGACCGGATCCTCAAGCTTTTCCCGATCCTGCAAGAGCGGATGGGCGCTACAGCCGGCATGCTCAGCGGCGGCGAGCAGCAAATGCTCGCCATTGCGATGGCGCTCGGAAAAGAGCCTTCCGTGCTGATCCTCGACGAGCCCTCACAGGGACTGGCACCGATCGTGCTGGACGTTCTGCAGCGCACCTTCGAGGCATTGAAGCAAGAGGGGCTCGCTTTGCTGGTAGCCGAACAGAACCTCGCGTTCGCCGCAAAGATTTCGGATCGATATGTCGTTCTGTCCCACGGCGCGATTGTCGCCTCGGGCGGCAAGGAGGGCTTGCAGCAACGCGGTGCGTTGCTCGCAGCGTACATGGACGTCGAGTAGCGACGCCAGTCACCGGGTGGTCGAGCTCGACCGCGAATCTTTGGAATATCTAAATTGAGCAAGGAGTGCACCATGAAGTATGGAGAGCAACTCGCCACGCTGGCGAGAATCGGTCTGGCGGCGGTGACCACGGCACTGATGTCGGCCGCCCTGGCGCAGGAGACAGTCAAGGTCGGAGTGATCCTGTCGGTGAGTGGCCCTGCAGCAGCATTCGGAATCCCTGAGCGCGACACCGTTCAGGTCTTTATCGACAAGTACAACGCGGAGTCGAAGGCCCGCAAGCTCGAGATCGTCTTCCACGACGAACAGACCAATCCGACAGAAGCGGCGCGCGGAACGACCAAGCTGATACAACAGGACAAGGTCCAGGTCATCCTCGGCCCGACGATCGGATCCAGCGCGCTGGCATTGATGCCAATCGCAGCTGCCGCAAAGATCCCGGTGCTGGGGATGAATGGGGTGATCTCGCTGACCGATAGAAAGAACACCTTTGCGCCGTGGTTTTTCCGCGCGTCGATTAACGACGAGCTGATCGTCCGTGAGACGATGAAGCGTGGCGTGTTCAGCCCTGCTCACAAGCGCGTCGCGTTCATGTATCAGGAAGACGCCTACGGAAAGAGTTCCACTGAATACGCGGAAAAGCTGGCGAAGGAGCGCGGCATCGAGGTCGTTGCCGCCGTCGCGGCGCCCGCCAGCGCAATCGAGTTGTCGACAGCCGCCACCCGGATCCGGAACGCAAAGCCAGACGTCGTCCTGCTTTGGGCGTCGTCGCCGGCCATGGGCGCAGCGTTCCTTCGTGCGGCCCATCAGGTTGGGCTGTCGGCCCCGATCGTCGCATCGGCCGCTCTGGCACAACGCTCATTGATCGATGCTGCCGGGGCTACGGCCGAAGGCTTGATGCTGGTGTCGTTTCCGCACTGGGACGAGCCCTCAGCCAAGCTCAAGAAGCTCGAGACGGTCATGCGAGGAGCGGGTAAGAAGCCCGGGGGCTTCGGGGAAATGCTCGCCGTGACAGCGGTAGTCGCGCTGACCTCGGCGGTGGACAAGATCCACGGGCCAGTCACTGGGGAGAAGCTGCGCGACGCGCTCGAGAGTCTCGGCCAGATCGATAATCCCTATGTCGATGGGCGGTTTAGCTACTCCAAGGATAGCCACGAGGGCTTCGCCGATGATGCGTTGAAGACGATCGTGGTGAAGAACGGCAAGTTCTTGGGGGGTGACGGGGCGCGTTAAGCATGAACCCATGCAGGGCGGGCGTCGGAGCGCCGGCGCCTCGGCATGGACGATCAACCACCTGCGCTTGGCGCTTGTTCGGACACTGGGAGCTTGAGGATGAAGAGGCAGCAAAGCCGCGAGGAAAGCATGAGGGGTATCAAGGATGCAGCCGTCCGGCTGTTCGCCAGCCGCGGCTACGCCAATACCAGCCTCGAGGACGTAGCAACCGCGGCTGGCTTCACGAAGGGCGCCGTCTACTATTACTTCAAGAGCAAGGAGAGACTGCTGCTCAACGTCCTGCAGGACATCGAGGCCCGCTCGATCGACAAGACCGTTGCATCTGTCAACAGCCTGGACGGCACCGTGCTTGAAAAGATGCTCGAGTTCAGCAAACTCCATGGTCGATGGGCGGCAGAGTCGCCGGACGACTTAGCGATTCTGATGATGATGTCAATCGAGACGGCGAGGATGAAGGCGAAAAACGGCGTTCGCACGCGTGTACGCGCCTTCTACTCCAAAATGGAGGGCTTGCTCACTGACTTGATCGAACAAGGGAAGGCGCGCGGAGAGCTTCCTGCTCGTTTCGCGACAGCCGAGACGGTGACCGCAACGATTGCGCATCACGACGGCAACATGCTGCTTTGGTATCGGAGCGGCTGTGACGCGACAGTGGGTCGCCGGCTGACAGCGTCAGCAAGGCACAGGCTGGAACAACTTTTTGGGGAATCGTCTCATTCTGCTGGCGCTCGACGCGAGCGCAGGAAAGAACAAGTTTGCGATGGAACGGTTGTCGGCGCGTCTTGACCGGGCAGCTCTCTGAGCCTGCCTTGGTTTAGTGCGATCCGGGCTGAGTTGAGCGAACAGGCTACACGAACATAAAGAACGCTTTCGGTGGTAACGCCAGAATTCGTGAGCGCTGCGATCCGGCGGAATGTCGCGGCGACCCGTCTATCTGACGCCGAGTCGATCCAGGCCACAGCGTTTTCCAGTCGCAACCACGAGGGCCGCCTTTTAGGCCGAGCGCAGCCGTGGGGATGCGGTGCGCAAGCCCGCCCGGTTCGTAAAGCAGCTCGGAGGGTCATCGCGAATTTTTCGTAAGCACGTACGCTCGCCGACAGGAAACGGATCGGGTGTCGCGCTGCAACTCAGGCTCCGACTTGGCGATTCAACTCGGAGCGACTGCCATAATAGGTTAGCCCATTACAGCCGTCGTGGACCTTCAGAAGCTCGAGACGTTCGTTTGCGTTAGCCAGCTCGGGAACCTGAGCAAGGCTGCGGTAGCGCTCGGCTCCTTGCCTTCTATCATTAGCCGGCAGATCGCGGCCCTGGAGCGAACCTGCGGAGGCAAACTGTTCTATCGCACCGGCCGAGGCATGGCATTGACTGCCCTGGGCGAGCGCCTGCTGCCGCGGGCGCAGGCCACTCTGGCCGAATTCCACAACCTCCAGGCAGAGATCAAGTCGCAGCAGGGCGTCATCAGCGGCGACGTGCGAATCGGGCTGGTGCCTTCGCTCGCTCAAGCCGTGGCCGCGACGCTCTTCAGGACGGCGCAGGTGCTATACCCGGGGGTCAAGCTGATCATCATGGAAGGCGTCAGCGCACAGCTGGACATGTGGCGCTCCAATGACGAGGTGGACATCACGATCGTTTTTCGAGGTGGACAGTCGGAGCTCCGCAACGAGGACAGCCTAGGCTGTGTGGAGACGTACCTGGTTGGGGCGCGCGGAGACGCGTTGACGGCAGGTGCCGTGGTGCGCTTCAACGAGCTCTCCGGCTTGCCGCTCGTCCTGGCGTCGGCACCCAACGGCTTGCGCACCGACGTCGAGAAGCAGGCGCAACGTCTGGGAGTGAAACTGAGCATAGTCTTGGAGACCAACTCCTTGTCCGTGCAAACCGAGCTTGCGGCGCGCGGCGGGGCGTACACCATCATGGCTGGCTATGCGGCGAGCCAGCGCATGGCCGCCGGGCTGCAGGCGTCGCGCATCGTCGAACCGTCGATCTCGCGGACCATCGCGATGGGAATCGCTTCGCACCGCCCTGCAAGCGACGCAACCCGCCGTATCGCGCGGCACGCCAGGATTCAGGTCATGGAAGCCTTCAAGACCATTGGAATGCCCGAAGGCCTGGCGCCAGACGCCTAGTCAAGCGATATCTTGGCCGAGCGGATGACGCCTCCCCAGCGCGAGATTTCAGTCTGAATGTAGTCGTTCGCCGCGGCCGGCAAGCCCGTCACCGCCCCTGCGCCCAGTTGACTCAATCGGGCGAGAAACGCAGGGTCGTTCACCACTTCATTAAGCGCCGCGTTGTAATCGCGAATCAGTGGTTGCGGCGTCCTTGCCGGCGCGAGCAACGCGAACCAGCCCTGGATCTCGTATCCAGGCAGGGTCTCGGCGACCGTCGGCACCTCCGGCAGCAAGGAGGAGCGTTCGGTGCTCGTGATCGCCAGTGCTCGCAGCGCGCCGGAACGCACGTGAGGGACCATGAGGGCCACGTTGTCGAACATGATCGGCGTGCGCCCCGCTACGAGGTCCGGAAACGCGGCGGAGCTGCCCTTGTAGGGAATCTGCGTCATGTCGACGTCTGCCATTTTCTTGAACAGTTCAGCCGCGAGGTGCTGCCCCGTGCCTTGGCTTGCCGTAGCGTACTGGAAGCGGCCGGGTTGCGACTTGAGCAGCGCGATGAACTCGGGAACTGTCCTTGCAGGAATCTGCGGATGGACCACCAACACGTACGGGGTGGTCGCCACCAGGCCGACCGCAGTAAAGTCCTTCTCCGTGTCGAACGGCAGTTTCTTGTAGAGGCTGGCGTTTGTCGCGTGACTGCTCGCAACGAACAGCAGGTTGCTGCCGTCGGGCGCAGCTTTGGAGATCATCTGCGCGCCGATGTTGCCGCTGGCGCCGGCCCGATTCTCCACAACCACGGAACGCCCCAGCTTCTGGCCGAGGCTGTTAGCGATCAGGCGTGCGATCACGTCCGTCGTGCCGCCGGGCGGAAAGCCCACGGTGATGCGAATCGGCGCATCGTTGGCGAAGGCGGGCAGCGCCGTGGCGGCCACCCCGGCGATGATCAGTTGCCTGCGAGTCGGTTGGAACATCGTGTCTCCCTTGGTCTATTCAATCGTGCAACAGCGATACGCCGGCGGCGATTTCCCCGCCTGTGGCAGCTGCTGCCTTCTTCGCGGCCTCGCCCGCCCCCGGGTTCTCGAATCGGCCGAAGTAGTCACCCATCGTCGAGGTGCGGATCATGTGGCGGATCTCCGAAGGGTCGTAGTCCCCCACCGCGAGGTGGGTGAGGCAACGGTTGTCCCACACGACGAGGTCGCGAACTTCCCAGCGATGGCGGTATACGAAGCGCGGGTGCACCGAGTGTTCGCACAGGAACTTGATGATCGGCTTGCTCTCGGCCTCACTCATGCCGACGAAGGTCCGGACACGGTCGTTCACGTACAGCGCCGGCTTGCCCGATTCTGGATGGATGCGAACCGCTGGATGCACAACGGGCGGGTTCAGTCGTTTGAACGCCTCAAGAATGGCTGGGTCGCTGCGCGCAGAGATCAGGCTCACGTCGTTGATGGCCTCCATGTCATCAAGCAGCGCGCGCATCTTGGGCGAGAGAGACTCGTATGCTGCGTACATGTTTGCGAACATGGTGTCGCCGCCGAGCGCGGGTTTCTGAATGCAGTACACCATCGTCGCTTTGGCCGGGCGGATCGTGTATGAGAGGTCGGTGTGCCAGTTCTGACCGTTGTATGCGCCGGCGGGCAGTTTCCCGTCAACGGGCTTGTTTGACAGCAGCATCACCTGGTCATAGCCGGGATGCCGGTTGAAAGGCTGGCTGCTGTAGTTGTCGAGTTCGCCGAAGTGCCGGGTGAACTCGATCAGCGATTGGGGAGCGAGCCGCTGCCCCGGAAACACGAGCACCAGGTACTTCGTCCACGCCGCCTGGATCTGGTGGACCACGTGTGGCTGCAGTGGCCTCGAGAGATCGACGCCGGTGACTTTCGCTCCTAGGGAGTACCCGAGAGGTTGGACTTCGATGTTTTCCATTTCGGAAGCAGGTGATTGAGCGTGGTCACTGTATTGACGGAGGTCAATCAATGCGATCGCCAGCGAGCGAATTCAGAGTTGCCGAATTCGCGAAACCGCGAGTTCGCCGGCATTGATCACGTGCGGCCGAAGCAGGGGCTCAGGTCATCCGGTGAGTGGAGTGGCAACGCCATTCGCTGCGGCAACGGCGAGCGTGCGTCGAGGAGTGCCCCGCATCAGCGTGAATACCGCTCGCTCCGCGTGGGATTCTTTCAGGGGTAAACACCTAACATGCCCATCCCTACCAGGCCGGGAGTAGCACTAAAGAGTTGGACTTCTCCGGCCTGCAGCCGACCGAATAGCACTAATGGACGAGGGCGCGGCAGCAGAACCACCATCCTTCTGTGCTCGCGCCCTTGCAATGGTATGAAAGGATAGGTTATAGTTCTTTTGCCATTCAGGAGTCAGCAGAATGAAACGTTGGAGACAGCGCCCCGAAGGTTCCACCTGGGGTGATTTCGGTGAAGACGACCAACTTGGTCGACTCAACCTGCTTACCGAACAGAAGGTGCTGCAGGCCGTCGCGGAGGTCAAGGTCGGAAAGGTGTTCTGCCTTTCCCTGCCGCTGGACCTGCCCGGAGGCAACGGCCTCAATTCGCGCCGGCTGCCTCCAGTGGTCTCACCCACAACCAAGGACGGCCGGGCGTACATGAACGTCGTGATGGGCGATGGCGATGCATCGGTCGTGGATGTGCTTTGCGACGACCAGGTAACGCTCTGCCTTCAGTATTCGACGCAATGGGATGGCCTTTGCCACATCGGGGCGCTCTTCGACGTCGACGGAAGCGGCCGCGAAAGCATGGTGTATTACAACGGCTTCAAAGGCGGCGAGCATGTCCTCGGCGGGGCGCATTCCGCGGAGCATGCCGAATGCCACCATGGCGCTACGGGCGCGCTGAAGCTCGGCATTGAAAACTATGCGGTCAAGGGGATGCAGGGTCGCGGTGTCCTGGTCGACCTCGTCCGTCACTTCGGCGCCGGTCGCACCGTGATCGGGTACGACGACCTGATGCGCGTCATCGACGCCGATGAATTGCGCATCGGTACCGGTGACATGCTCGTGCTCCGAACGGGTTTTGCCGAAGCGGTTGTCGCGATGAACGGTGCACCAGACCACGCGGTACTCGATCAGTCGGGCGCCGTTCTCGATGGCGCCGACCAGCGCCTCCTGGACTGGATCACCCAGTCAGGGATCGCAGCGATCTGCGCAGACAACTACGCGGTAGAGGCCTATCCCGCGCGGACCAGCGGCGCGAAGCGGTCCGTGCTGCCCTTGCATCACCACTGCCTCTTCAAGCTTGGCGTGCCGCTGGCTGAACTCTGGTATCTGAAGGATCTGGCGGAATGGCTGCATCAGCACGAGCGATCGAGCTTTCTGCTGACGGCGCCGCCGCTGCGGCTGCCGGGTGCCGTCGGCTCGCCGGTGACCCCCGTCGCTACTGTCTAGGCACAGAGCATCCAGCAGCAGACGATAGACGCTTCATTGCCGCACAGCCATGCACAGCCCCAAGTCCTTCACGGCCCTCCTCGCGCTGCATTCCGTCAAGCGGGGCGACCATGTCGCCTACTACGATCGTGGGCTGCCACTGACCTATCGCGAGCTGCACGATCAGAGCATGCGGCTCGCGAGCAGTCTTGCTGCTCGGGGCGTGAACGAGGGACACCGGATCGCGCTGTGGCTGCCAAATTGCCATGCCTGGTTGGTGACATTCCTGGCGTGCGCGCACCTGGGCGCTACCGTTTTCGCCGTCAACACCCGGTTTCGCGAGCGCGAAGTTGAAGACATCCTCGACCGCGGCAAGATTGACTGGCTGGTGCTGTGGCCAGACTTCAAGGGAATCGCGTTTGCCGAGATTCTGAGCGGCGTGTCCAAAGGCTGCCTCGAGCGGCTTCACGGGGTGGTCTGCTACACCGAAGGTGCAGAGAGCGCCGCCGGCTGGCTCCGCGGCAAGCCTAGCTGCGACTTCCATGAGCTGCTGGCGCAGCGCGAAGCTGCGGACTTGAATCCGCAGCAGGATTTGGCTGACAAGGGCGTTCTGACGTTCACCACGTCCGGAACCACCGCGCTGCCGAAGTTCGTCCTGCACCGGCAGCGGACTCTCATTGAGCACGGGCTCACGATTGCGGCGGCCTTTGGATACGACGAGCAGGCCAAGATTCTCGTGAGCACGCCGTTTTGCGGCGCATTCGGGTTCGCCACGCTCATTGGTGGGCTGGCCAGCGGCGCCTCACTGATCAGCGACCCGATCTTCGAGCCGGCAGCTGCCGCGGCGTCCGTCTTCACATATGGTGCGACGCACACCTTCGCGAATAATGAGTCCATCCTGAAGATGATGGACGCAGCGGGTGATGCCGCCGATTTCTCGTCGGTGCGCGTGTTTGGGTTTGCCAGCTTCTCGCCAGCTCTCGGCGATCTCGTGGCGCGAGCGACCAACAGGAATCTGACGCTGTGCGGTCTCTATGGATCAAGCGAACTGAACGCGTTGGTCGCGGCGCAGCCGTTCACCGGCCAGGATGCCAACCCGGACTTGCAGTATTTGCCAGGGGGCCGCCTGGTCCACCCTGAGGCGCGAGTGCGTGCCCGGAACCCGGAAACGGGCGCCGTGCTGCCGCATCGCCAGTCGGGTGAACTGGAAATCCGTGCCCCGTCGACGATGGTCGGCTACCTCGACCAGCGAGACGCGACCGCAAATGCCTTCACTGCGGACGGATACTTTCGCACTGGTGATCTCGGATTCACCGTCAGCGACCGGCACTTCGTGTTCGAAGCGCGCATGGGAGACTCGCTGCGGCTCTCCGGCTTCCTGGTCAATCCCGCCGAGATCGAAGCGATTGTCGACACCCTGCCCGGGGTCTCGGCGTCACAGGTGGTCGGCGCTTCGATGGGCGGCCGCCTGGTGCCGTTCGCATTCGTCGTGCTCCAGCCGGGGGCCGAGGCCGATGAACAGAAGTGGCGCGAGATCTGCAGGAAACGCATGGCCGGTTTCAAGATCCCGGTCGGCTTCCGGATAGTGGACGCATTCCCGACCGTGATCAGCGCCAACGCCCCAAAGATCCAGCGCGGGAAACTGCGCGAACTCGCCGACGAAATCCTCAAGTCGGCAACGGAGCCTGCGAAGTGAGCGCCATGTCGAACGAAGACATGTTCTCGCGCAGCCAGCAGCCGCTGTATCTGCAGCTGGCCGCGATCTTCCGGCGCAACATTCAGTCAGGCAACTGGAAGCCGGGTGCCCAGATACCGACGCTCGCCGAGCTGACGCCGCTGTCCGGCGTCTCCCGCGTGACCGTCCGTCAGGCTTTCGGGGTGCTCGAAAAGGAGGGGCTGATCCGCAGAGGCCGCGGCTCGGGCACCTTCGTCAACGAGCAGATACCCGAGATCTTCAAACTCTCACTGCCGAAGACGTGGCGCGAGACCATCGAGCTGAGCGAGAAGCTGAACACGCTGTCGATCACGGATGCAGATGCGGATGTGTATCTGCCTGAGCCGCTGGGAATCAAATGCGAATTCAAACGGGACAGCTCGTTCCGCTATCTGCGCCGATTGCACGGCATAGACAACGTGCCAGTCTGCTTCAGCGAGGTCTACGTAGAGAGACGTATCTACCGACGTCATGCCTCACGATTTCGAGCCGGGACCATCGCTCCCGTGCTCGAGAAGGCGTACGGGTCCCGCATCACGGCATCGCGTCAGTTGATGACCATCATCGAGGCAGGCGCGGATTCGGCCCAGTGGCTGCAAATACCGATCTCAACGCCGGTCGCCGAGCTGCGGCGCTTCGCATGCATCGACGACGAGGTCGTCTACTTCGCGCGACTGGAGTTTCCGACCCGGTTCGTTCAACTGGAGTTTGATCTGCTCGCGAACGACGATGGACCCGGTGCAGACCACGAACCCGCCCGGCGCGTGCGGAATTCCTGAAGACACAGGCCGATTGGTATCAGCTTGAGGAGATTGAGATGAATGGTTCGGAAGCAATGGTCCACACGCTCCTGAATGGAGGAGTGGATGTGTGTTTTGGCAACCCCGGAACGTCGGAGATGCACTTCGTTTCGGCACTCGACGCGATCCCGAAGATGCGCTGCATCCTCGGACTGTTCGAAGGTGTGATTACGGGGGCGGCGGACGGCTACTACCGGATCGCCGACAAACCTGCTGCCACGCTCCTTCATCTCGGTCCCGGCTTGGCAAACGGACTGGCGAACTTGCACAACGCTAAGCGCGCGGGCTCCGGAGTCGTCAACATCGTGGGGCAGCATGCCGTCGACCATCTGGCCAACGATGCGCCTTTGACGTCCGACATCGAGGGGCTGGCGCGGCCAATGTCCCACTGGGTCAGGACGGCCATGAGCGCGGATGCGGCTGCCTCGGATACCGCTGCGGCCATCGCACAGGCCCGCGCCACCCCTGGCCAGATCGCTACGCTCATACTGCCGGCGGACGCGGCTTGGGGATCGTGCGCGGCGGGGGCGAGTTCCGTGCCGGCTGCGTCCGGACCTCGCCGGGTTGACATGGACAGGGTTGATGCCATCGCGCGCGTGATCCGTGGGGCGCGCGAGCCGGGGAGGGTGGCGCTGCTTCTCGGCGGGCGAGGGACGCGGGCCCGCGCCAGCGAGTGGGCTGGGCGCCTTGCCGCGAAATGTGGCGTGCGGCTGCTGTGCGAAACCAAGAGTGCGAGAACGGAACGGGGGCGTGGCCGGGTGAACATCCCGAAGATTCCATACCCGTTCGAGCCGTCGCTGGCCCTCCTGAAGGAAGTCAGCACGCTCATCCTGGTCGGCGCGCCGAACCCGGTAGCATTTTTCGCGTACCCGGACAAGCCAAGATTCCTGATGCCGCCCGGAAGCGCGGTACACACCCTGGCGACCGCTGCGGACGATATCGAGGCAATGCTGGAGGCGCTGTGTGACGCACTCGGATGCCGCAGCAGTGCGCCGGCCTTGATCGGCCAGCCGAGAGACTTCGGCGCGCTGCCTGCTGGCAAGCCGACCTCGGAGGCAATCGGCCACGTAATGGCGGCCTGCATGCCCGAGAACACCATCGTCGTGGACGAGGCGATCACGACCGGGCGGATGCTCCACAACTTCACGGCCTCGGCAGCCCCGCATGACTGGCTCGAGATCACCGGAGGCTCGCTCGGCTACGGGTTGCCCGCCGCCGTGGGCGCGGCTGTTGCTGCGCCGAACCGCAAGGTTCTGGCGATCATCGGTGACGGCACCGCGATGTACACGCTGCAGTCTTTGTGGACCATGGCGCGGGAGAACCTGGACGTAACGGTGGTGATCTGTGCGAATCGCGTCTACCGCATCCTGTTCGGCGAACTGGACAGCATGGGCAAGGCGGCACCTGGACCCAGTGCGAAGCGCATGTTGACGCTCGACGGGCCGGTACTTGACTGGGTGTCGATCGCCAAGGGCCATGGCGTCGATGCGAGACGAGCCGAAGACCTGGCGGCTTTCGCCTCCGCCTTGCACGACGCGATGAACAGCAGGGGTCCGCACCTCATCGAACTGGTCCTTTAGCTTGGTAATCGGCCTCGGCTCGGCCGCGAATGGGCCCAACACTCAGGAGACATAAATGAAGATCGCAAAGAGAGCACTCCGACTGCTCGTCACACTTGGCGCTGCTGCCGCTGCTTCTGTCGCTGGCGCGGGCGCGGGCGCTTTTCCCGAGAAGCCGATCACCATGGTCGTGGCCTATGCACCGGGCGGCTCTACCGATCAGGTCGGCAGATTGGTGGCTGCATCGATGGCCAAGGAATTGGGTGTCTCGGTCGTGGTGCAGAACAAGCCGGGCGCCAACGGCTCGATGGGCAATGCCTTTGTCGCGAGGTCGCAGGCAGACGGCTATACCGTGCTCTACGGAAACTCGTCGCTGCTGACGAATACGCTGTTGTACAAGTCGGTTCCCTACCAGATGAGTGACTTTGTTCCGGTGGCGATCGTCAATGAATTCCCGCTCGTGATGGTGGCCAATCCAAAATTGCCGGCAGCGAATCTTCGTGAGTTCGTCACCTACGCCAAAGGGCAGCAGGGAAAGCTCAACTTTGCGTCTGCCGGACTTGGAAATTCCACACACCTCGCCAGCGAGAAATTGAAGCTGAGCGCCGGCATCGACATGACTCACGTGCCGTTCTCAGGGAGCGCGCCAGGGGTGACCGCCGTCATGCAGGGCGACGTCCACACCTTCTTCGATACCACAGTGACAGTCCTTCCGTTCGTCAAGGGCAACAGGCTCAAGGCATTGGCCGTCGCGTCCAATGCGCGACTTCCAGTCCTGCCGGACGTTCCGACGGTGATGGAGAGCGGCTTTCCGGATTTTGGTGCAGTGACCGCATGGCAAGGTGTTTTCGTTCCCGCCAATACGCCGCCGGAAATCGTCGCGCGTCTTCGCAAGGCGGTCAATGCCGCCCTCGCTGACGCACAGAACCGGGCCACGCTGGAGCGCCAGGGCGGTGTCTTGCTCGCGCAGGATCCGAATGGCCAGGGAGCGCTGAAGTATCTGGCAGACGAGACCAGCAAGTGGTCCGCCCTGATCAAGGCGCTGAACATCAAACTCGAGTGAAGGCAGCGCCTCGACTCTTGCATCGCGACCATCTCAGGAGAAGGAAAAATGAGCCTTGAAAAGCTCGTGGAACGCGTCACGCAATTCACCGTGGCACATCCGCTTGAACGTGACTGTTGGCAAAAGGCACCGGCGCTGAGCGGCATGCTCGCCTGGGATGACCCGCGGTTCCGTGCAGATGCAAAGCGCTGGATCGATCGCGCCGTTGCGACTCAGAAATCGGACGGCAATCTGAGTTACGCAGACTTCCATCCTTCGCCGGGTCATGCGAAGACGTTCACGCCTTTGGCCAGCGAAACTGCCTCCCTGGGCGTTCCGGTACTCGATATGTACGAGCGCACTGGCGAGGCGCGCTACCTCGACAGCGCCCGGCGCCAGTTCGAGGCACTGCTTGCCGCCCCGCGTACGGGGTCGGGCGCGATCTGGTCCCGTGGCGAGGGCCCGGAGGTCTGGATTGACTTCACGTACCTGATGTGCCCGTTCATGGCTCGCTACGGCATTGCTGCGAAGGAGCCGAAGGCGATTGACATGGCGTTTGAGCAGCTGCGGCTCTATGTCGAGCCCCTGCTCGATGCCAAGAAGCACCTGGCACGACACGCCTGGTGCGAAAAGCCGGATCACTTCCCGCAATCGACTTTCTGGGCCCGCGGCAATACCTGGCTGCTGTGCGCATGCGTCGATTTGCTGTCCATTGCAGGCGACCACCGGGAAGCGCCCATGGTGCGTGAAGTCTATGTGAAGGTTGTCCGTGCGATGGCCGCCCACCAGGATGCATCAGGCTACTTCATGCACATTCTGGACGACCCGTTGTCCAACCTGGAGGCATCGTCAACGCTGATGTTCGCTTATGCGGCCGAGCGAGGCGTGCAGCTGGGAATCGAGGTGCCGGGAATCGGCCAAGGATTGCGCGAGCGCGCGTTGCGGGCCTTCCGTGTCGTAGCCGGTTCCGTCGAACCGTCCGGGCTGGTGCCTGGCGTTGCGCTCGTTCCCGGCGGCCCGGGCGTCCCCTTCGGCTGGACTCTTTTCGGGCAGGGATTCCTGCTGCTCGCCGCGCATGTCTTGCGCGAGCAGTTGGGAGATTTCAATGAGTAGCGCGGTCCCCGCCGGGAACCGGGCCTCAATCCTTTCCGGGTTGAGGGTGGTCGACATGTCGCGGCTGGCGCCCGGGCCATATTGCACGATGCTGCTGGCCGACCTGGGTGCGGAAGTGATTGCGGTCGGTGGCGGTCGCGCCGGCGAGCCCACCTCTTCGTTCTCGCGTGGCAAGCAGTTCATCAGGCTCGACTTGAAGGCGCCGGGCGGTCAGGAGGCGCTCGCCCGCCTTGTGGAGACGGCGGATGTCTTCGTCGAGAGCTTCAGGCCCGGCGTTGCGGATCGCATCGGGGCGGGATACGAGCGGCTGTCGCAACGGAATCCGCGGCTGGTCTATTGTTCGCTCACGGGCTACGGTCAATCAGGGCCGCTGGCCCAGGATGCCGGCCACGACCTGAACTACCTCGCCCTGAGCGGCGTACTCGGGGCCATCGGCCCGGCAACGGCTCCGCCGTCCGCGCCTTTGAACCTGCTGGCCGACTTCGCAGGCGGAAGCCTCCTGGCTGCGTTCGGAATTGTCAGCGCCCTGGTCGAGCGGAATCGCACCAACCGCGGCAGATACGTCGATGCCGCGATGATCGACGGCTGCCTGTCGCTGATGACCATGCACTCTTCCGTGTGGGGCACGCCAGTTCTCCCCGACCGCGGGCGCGGGCTGCTGGGCGGAGGAGCACCTTTCTATCGCTGCTACGTCTGCGCCGATGGCCGGCACGTCTGCGTTGGCGCACTCGAGCCGCAGTTCTTTGCTGCGCTCTGGGATACCGCAATCGGCGGAGAGCGCCCCGAGCAGATGGACACCACTCAGTGGCCTGCCATGGAGGTGAAGCTCGCCAAGGCATTCCTCTCACGGACAAGGGACGAGTGGACGCAGATCTTCAAGGGCACGGACGCCTGCGTCGACCCTGTGCTGTCGCCGGAAGAAGCGTGGACCAACGAGCACATCCGGCATCGGCATCCTGCCGCATCCATGGCGGTGCCGCCGGTCGTGCCGCGCTTCGGCGCAGAAGCAGCGGTGCCGCCGGCAAGTGATACGAGCGACAAGACCGAGCAGGTTCTGCGATCGCTTGGCCTGAGCGAAGACGTCATACGCGAAGCGTATCCGGACAGCGAGCGCAACCGGGTTCCCCCTCGCACCTGGCCTCCCAAATTGAAGACCTGAGTCTTCTCACGAACTGGAGCAAACGTATGGATATCTATCGGGATGAAGCGTCTGTGGCGTTTCGCGAATCCGTGCAGCGATTCGCACGTGAAGCAGTGGCGCCCCATGCTGCAGCAGTCGATCGCGAAGCGCGCCCGCCGATCGAGGCGCTTGAGGCCAGCCTGGCGCTCGGATTGCCGGGCCTCCCCTTCCCGGAGGAGTACGGCGGCCAAGGTGGCGATCTGGCGACGATGATCATCACGCTGGAAGAGCTGGCGCGGGTCTGCGCGTCGACTGCCATCACCGTGTCGAGCTGCTGGATCATGCTGATCCTCGTCAAACGCGGAACGGAAGCACAGAAAAAGCGGATCATCCCGTCCATCGTCAGCGGGAAAATCCGTACGGCCTGGGGCCTCACAGAGCCCAAGGGCGGCTCGGATCTGATGGGCGTGACGTCAAAAGCTGAGCGTACGTCTGACGGCTGGGTGCTGAACGGCACGAAGCGGTTCATCACCAACGGCGGCTGGGCGGACTGGTACCTCATCTTTGCGCGTACAACCGAAAAGCAATTCGGCATCTTCCTGGTTCACAAGGACGATCCCGGTATCTCCTTCGGTGTGCCCGAGCGCAAGATGGGCGTCAGAGGCAGCCCGACGAGCGATGTCATTCTCGACAATTGCGTGATTCCAGAGGATCGTCTGATCGGCGATCCGGAGCAAGGACAGGCATACATCAACGACGGCCTGCTGACGTCGAGGCTGAAATATTCCGCTCATGCGCTTGGCATCGCCCAGGGGTGCCTTGACCAGGCAATCCCATACACCCTGGAGCGGCAGCAGTTCGGCAAACCCATCGCATCGTTCCAGATGCTTCGCGGCATGGTTGCCGACATGGCGATCAAGGTGGAGGCCGCGCGATCGGTTCTCTACCGCGCCGTGGACCAGGCCATGAGTGGTGATTCGTCGCGGACGCTGGCGTCCATGGCCAAGGTGCTTTGCTCTGACGCGGCGATGTCGGTTGCGACCGATGCGGTGCAGTTGCATGGCGGTTACGGCTACCTCGAGGACTATCCGGTCGAGCGGATGATGAGAGACGCGAAGATCACGCAGATCTGGGAAGGCACGAACCAGATCCAGCGGCTGATGATCGCCAAGGACGTGTACGGCCGGTACTCTCAATGAGCTCAGTTCTCAATGGCGTCCTGGTCCTCGAGCTTTGCGAGGTCTTCCAGGGTCCGCTCGCCGGGCAGATTCTCGGCGACTTCGGCGCGGACGTCATCAAGATCGAGCGCCCCCAGCGGGGCGACTCGCTGCGCCGCAGCGACACCGTCGCGAACGGCAAGGGCCTGATGGGCAGTTTCTTCGCTGCTGCAAACCGGAACAAGCGCTCGGTGCGCCTCGACCTGAAGGCGACTGACGACCGGGAGTCCCTGATCGCCTTGATCAAGCAGGCGGATGTCCTGCTGCACAACTACCGCCCGGGCGTCATGGAGAAGCTGGGACTGGGGTACGACGAGCTGAAGAAGCTCAATCCGCGCCTGGTGTACGGGGCGGCGAGCGGCTTCGGGGAGACCGGACCTTATGCCCGAATGGCTGGGCAGGACCTGCTCATCCAATCGATGAGCGGCCTCGCAATGAAGACGACAAATCCTTCAGGCGAGCCAACCTTCCTGAACGTCGCGCTGACTGACTTCACGTCAGGCGTCTTGTTGGCCCAGGGTGTCCTGCTTGCACTCCTGGAGCGCGCGCGGTCCGGAGAAGGACAGAAGGTGACGGTGTCGCTCCTGAACGCTGCAATCGCGATGCAGAGCCTGGAGGCAGCGACGATATTGAACTTTGATTACGAGACGCGCTGGTTCGACCGCGCCTTGAACTTCACGGCCCAAGTGAAGGATGGGTGGATCACGGTTCTCGGGTTCTTTCGGGACAATCCCCTACGACTGATGTGCGAGGCGCTCGGCCTGCCGGATCTGTCGTTGGAGCCCGGCTTGGGAGATGGCCTCTCTCAAGCACGACGCAAGGCAGAAGTCGTTCCTCGATTGCAGCAGGCGCTCGCGCCCCTCACGGTTGCCGAAGCAGTCGATCGGCTGCAGCGCGCCGGCGTGCTGGCTGCACCCATCGAGACATTGCAGACGGCACTGAAGCTGCCGCAAGTGCAGGAGAACGGGCTGATCACCGAAGTTCCGGTCGAGGGTCAGGCGCCCATGCGCCTGATCGCGAACCCCATCGGACTTTCGCGAACCCCAGCCAGCGTGCGCTTGCCTCCGCCTGGCTTTGGAGCGCACGACCAGGTGGTCGGTCAGCTCGCTCACGGGGGGCCTGGATCGGCCTCGATGAACGACGAAATGGCACCCAGGCGATTGGTACACGACCCCGATGACATGAAGTCGTGGACTGTGCCGCAGTTGCTCGCCGACCGTGCAGCCGCTCACCCAGACACTCCATTCGTCGAAATTCTCGGTGGCGCTTCGCAGACAGTGAGCGAAGTGCAACGCGACGCCTCGAAGATCGCTCGTGGATTGAGGGCCTTGGGGGTGCAGCCGACGGAAAGCGTGCTGGTCATGCTCCCCAACTCGCTCGAAGCGGTGCATGCCTGGTTCGGTATTTGCATGGCCGGTGCTGTCGATGCCAGCATCAATACGGCGTATCGCGGCGCGACTCTCGTCCATGCCATCAGGACCAGTCAGGCACGAGTCGCGATCGTTTCCGGGAAGTACCTCCCACAGGTGGCCGCCGTCGCGGTCGATGTCCCGTCGCTGAAGACTGTGATCGTGGTGGGCAGTCCGCCACCTGACGTGAGCTGGCCAGTTGAAATCGAGGTGATGAGCCTGACGGACCTGGACTGCGCTGCCAATGGATCCCCCCTTCCTGCAGTGCTCCCTTCGGATATCGCTTCGCTGATCTACACGTCGGGAACGACGGGGCCGGCGAAGGGTGTGCTGATGCCGCACGCGCAGGTGAGCCTGTTGGCCCGACTGACGGCAGTCAAGACTGGTTTGCGCAGCAGCGACGTCGTCTACTGCTACTACCCTCTCTACCACATGGCCGGCAAGTTCATGTCCGTGCTGGCCGTTCTTGCAGCGGGGGCCAAGATCGTCCTGGACGCCGACTTCCGGCCCACCGAGTGGCTCGAGCGAGTTCGCCGTGCTGGCGCGACTGTCACGGCCGCCCACGGCCCGATCCTTGAAATGGCGTTCGCCGTTCCCGGGTCCCCGCAGGACCGCGACCATAAATTGCGCATGCTCCGGGCCGCGCCACTGCCCAAGCGGATCGCTGCTGATTTTCGCTCCCGCTTCGGTGTCAAGACGATGGAGGTGTGGGGCATGACGGAACTCGGCATTCCCTGCTGGGGCGACGAGCGCGAGGCGCCGCGGCCAGGGGCCAGCGGCAGGGTCGACAGCGACTGGTACGAGCTTCAGGTAGTCGATCCGGCCACGGACGAACCGGTTCCCACCGGGCAGCTCGGCGAGTTCGTGGTGCGGTCGAAGCACCCTTGGACCATCCTGCAAGGCTACATCGGCATGCCGGAGGCGACGGCGAAGGCTTGGCGAAACCTATGGTTCCACACAGGAGACCTTGGGTTTATCGACGATGACGGGTACGTCCACTTCGTCGAGCGAGCCACTGAGCGCATTCGCCGGAAGGGTGAAAACATTTCAGCCTTCGAGATCGAGTCTGCCGCGCTGCAGCAGGACTGCGTCGCCGAAGCGGTCGCGGTAGGGGTCCCCTCCGGCTTCGAGTCTGACGAGGAGGTGAAGCTGGTGGTTGTCAGGCACCCCGGAATGCCTCTCTCGCCTGAGACCTTGCTCCGGTTCCTGGCTGAACGACTGCCGCATTACATGGTTCCCCGGTATATCGAGTTCGTCGACTGCCTGCCGCGATCTGCGACTGGAAAGATCCAGCGTGGTTCGCTGAAGGCTTCCACGGCCACGGCTGTCTGGGACCGAAAGGCGGCGGGAATCGAGCTGCGCCGCCTGCTCGAAGCGACGCGCGCCTAGAGCGGGTGTGCACTTTTCATATTTTCTTGACAACACTTTGAAGGAGACAAGATGAAACGCAGAACACTTATCCACGCGGCTGCCGTCGCCGCTGCCGCCGCTGCCGCTGCCTTGCCGCTGTCCGCCAGCAGCCAGGACCTCAAGTGGCCCACAAAGCCCGTCCGCCTCGTTGTGGCGTATCCGCCGGGCGGCTCCACCGACACGCAAGCGCGGCTGGTGGCCAAAAAGCTTTCGGAGCGCTGGGGACAGCCCGTGATCGTGGAGAACAAGCCGGGCGGGAACACTGTGATCGCGACGACCGCCGTCGCCAAGGCGGAGCCGGACGGACACACACTGCTTCTCACTGCCTTGCCCGTTGCGCTGAATCCGCTGCTGCTCGACAAGCTGCCCTATGACTCGGCGACCGAGCTCACGCCGGTCACCCTGCTCACGACGATTCCCAACATCCTGGTGGTGCATCCCGGCTTCGGCGTCAAGAACGTCCAGGAGTTGATCGCGAAGATCAAGTCCTCGCCCGAACCGACGCCGTACGCATCGGCAGGACTGGTGACGTCCACGCACTTGTCGGCGGCAATGTTCGCGAGCATGGCTAACCTGAAAATGACGCATATTGCCTACAAGGGGAGTGCGGCGGCTCACCAGGACCTGCTGTCTGGACGCGTCCAGATCATGTTCGACAACGGCGCCTTGCAGCATGTGAAAGCCGGCAAGCTTTCGGCTCTGGGTGTCACGTCGGCCAAGCGGGTGCGCTGGCTTCCGGACGTTCCGACCGTGGCCGAACAAGGCCTCCCTGGCTACGAAGCAGTGGCGTGGTACGGCATCTTTGCCGCCGGCGGCACGCCCAAGGCGGTGGTCGATCGGGCCGCCGCTGACATCACCTGGGCAGTGCGCTCTCCTGACCTCGCTCCGATGCTCGAAGGGATGGGCGCTAATGCGGAAGGTGGCACGCCGGATGAATTCCGCAAGTTCGTCGCCTCGGAAGCGCAGCGCTGGGGCCGACTGATCAAGGAACAGAACATCAAGCTCGAGTGATTGCCGAGGCACCACACGGATCCGGCCGGGCGAGACGCTGCCTGGGCGGCTGCCCAAGCGAGGCCTTTGAGCCCCACTTGGGTGGCTTGCCAGGAAAGGCAGCGGCACGCGCGACCGCTTGTTCAAGTGACGCACGACCACGAACTGCGCTTCAACGAAAACTTATCAAATGGCGGACAAGACCTACCTGCACTGGCCTTTTCTCGAGGAGCGGCATCGCGCACTGGCCAGCGAGCTGGACGAGTGGTCCGCCAACAACCTGACTCACCACCGCTCCCCGGATCTGGACACCGAGTGCAAGCGGCTGGTGCGGATGCTGGGGAGTGCCGGCTGGCTGAAGCACGCCGTCGCGGGCGGTCCCAGCATGGATGCCGCGATCGACACCCGCACGCTCTGCCTGATCCGGGAAATCCTCGCACGGCACGACGGACTCGCCGATTTTGCGTTCGCGATGCAGGGGCTCGGCTCGGGTGCGATCAGCCTTCAGGGGACGCCTGAGCAAAAGGAACGCTATCTCCCTCGCGTGGCGCGAGGAGACGCCATCGCGGCGTTCGCACTTTCGGAGCCAGAGGCCGGTTCGGACGTCGGCGCGATGCAATGCAGCGCTCGCGTTGCGGGCGACTACGCAGTCATCAACGGCGAGAAGACCTGGATCTCCAACGGTGGCATCGCAGACTTCTACATCGTGTTCGCGCGGACCGGCGAAGCCGAGGGTGCGCGCGGCATTTCTGCGTTCATAGTCGACGCAGACACACCTGGCCTGGAAATCGCAAGCCGCATCGACGTCATCGCACCGCACCCACTTGCCCAATTGCGCTTCACCGACTGTCGCGTACCGCTGACGCAGCGCGTAGGAGCATCGGGTGAAGGATTCAAGGTCGCGATGCGCACACTGGACGTATTCCGTACCTCAGTCGCTGCAGCCGCGCTTGGTTTCGCTCGACGGGCGCTCGATGAGGCGCTTGCTCGCGCAACTACACGCAAGTTGTTCAATCAGCCGCTGGCTACTTTTCAGATTACGCAGGCGAAGCTGGCACAGATGGCCACTACCGTTGACAGCTCGGCCCTCCTTGTCTATCGCGCCGCCTGGGAGCGTGACCGGGGCAACACGATCACACGCGAAGCGGCCATGGCGAAACTCGCGGCCACGGAAGGCGCGCAGCAAGTGATCGATTCGGCCGTGCAGATCTTCGGCGGCCTGGGCGTTGTGAGCGAGCAGCCGGTGGAGCGGCTTTATCGCGAGATCAGGTCGTTGCGCATATACGAAGGCGCGAGTGAAGTTCAACTTCTCATCATTGCACGAGAGCTTATTAAGGGCGCTGCTGCGACCTGAAATTGCTTGCGTGCATTCCTGAACGCTTCGCGTTTTCCCGGCCTGCGGGCCACCATCCGTGATTGATACCTGAATCCATGACTGCACAGGCCCGCTTTTCCTGGTCCGATCCCCTCTTGCTCGATGCCCAGCTCACCGACGACGAGCGCTCCGTGCGCGATGCAGCGCACGCGTACTGCCAGGAGCGGCTCGCGCCCCGGGTGCTGGAGGCGTTCCGCAAGGAGCAGACCGACGTCGCCATCTTTCGCGAGATGGGCGAACTGGGCCTGCTGGGGCCGACGATCCCCGAAGCCTATGGCGGTGCCGGCCTCAACTACGTCTGCTACGGACTGGTGGCCCGCGAAGTGGAGCGCGTCGATTCCGGCTACCGCTCGATGATGAGCGTGCAGTCGTCGCTGGTGATGGTGCCGATCAACGAGTTCGGCAACGAGGCGACGAAGAAGAAGTACCTGCCCAAGCTGGCGACCGGCGAGTGGATCGGCTGCTTCGGCCTGACGGAGCCGAACCACGGCTCCGACCCCGGCAGCATGATCACGCGCGCGAAGAAGGTCGACGGCGGTTATTCGCTCTCGGGCAGCAAGATGTGGATCACCAACAGCCCGATCGCCGACGTTTTCGTCGTCTGGGCCAAGGACGACGGCGGCCAGATCCGCGGGTTCGTGCTGGAGAAGGGTTGGAAAGGGCTGTCGGCGCCGGTCATTCATGGCAAGGTGGGGCTGCGCGCGTCGATCACCGGCGAGATCGTGATGGACGGCGTGTTCTGCCCCGAGGAGAACGCATTCCCCGAAGTGCGCGGCCTCAAGGGCCCGTTCACCTGCCTCAACAGCGCCCGCTACGGCATCGCCTGGGGCGCGCTCGGGGCGGCGGAGGACTGCTGGTTCCGCGCCCGCCAGTACGTGCTGGATCGCAAGCAGTTCGGCAAGCCGCTGGCGGCCAACCAGTTGATCCAGAAGAAGCTGGCCGACATGCAGACCGAGATCACGCTGGGCCTGCAAGGCTGCCTGCGCCTGGGCCGCATGAAGGACGAGGGCACGGCCGCGGTGGAGATCACCTCGATCATGAAGCGCAACTCCTGCGGCAAGTCCCTGGACATCGCGCGCATGGCCCGTGACATGCTGGGCGGCAACGGCATCAGCGACGAGTTCGGCGTTGCACGCCACCTGGTGAACCTGGAGGTGGTGAACACCTACGAGGGCACTCACGACATCCATGCGCTGATCCTTGGCCGGGCGCAAACGGGAATCGCCGCATTCTGAGTCCGGCAAGAGGCCGCCGGCCGCAAGCAAGACGAAAACTCAGCCGCTCACTCGGACTGGATACCGGCCGCCGCCGCGATCTTCTTCCAGCGGCTAATCTCCGTCGCGATGAACTGTTCGAATTCGACTGACATACCACAGACATGTTTACGATCTCGCACTTTCCTTCTTAGTCGGCATGCTGTTCGCAATTTGTGCAGTCGCAGCGCGTCTGCCCAAGACGAGGAAAGACCGGACGCTGGGTCATGCTCCCGAGTGGTCGACACTCGTCTTTCCGCCATCTTCCTTCAAGTAAGCGAGCGGGGACCACGGCACTGGCCGCCGCCAGCCCTTCTCGTTAGGCACGACGCCAGCGCGCGGGCACAGGTCGCACGGTCCCGCGTCTACCGGGGAGGGCAGAAGACCGATCCGTTCCTGAACTGCGTCGGTTACCGTGACGGAGGAAGGCTGACGACCCGCGGCCTCTCGGCGCATCACGAGCGCTGTCGGTTCCGCCACGCTCCGAGCGCAGGAAATGCGTTGGCGCCCCCGCCCCGGCGCCGCTCACCTGTCTCGAGGCACCAGCGGCGTCTTCTACGTTCGTCTGGTGATTCCCGAGCGTGTACGGGCGCTGCGCCCGGGACTTCCGCGCGAGCTGATACGCTCAACAAAAACGACAAGCTAGTTCAGCCTAGCGGCGCGTGTCCCGGAAAGGTTGTGACGCACGCCGCGGCGGAGTCACATTACTGCCTAAGTGAGTGCCCAAGATTTCAATGCGTACAGCAACGTACGCCGTTGCGTGTGAGCGGATCCTGCTCGCGCGTCAGGAGCGCGGGCTGTACCCTGATGAGCGGACACAGTTGGACGCGTCGGCAACTATGGACACACACGGCTGCCGTCGTCCACTCCAGTCAAGCTCACCAGGTATCGCGCGATTAGCCGGAAGAGGCTCTTGGGTGCCGCGTGATCGTGCTGTAGGCGAACTGGACAAGGTAGTCGTTCAGCGCGAGGCAGGCTTGCTCCGCGGCGTCCGGTTCGCGGGCGAGGATCGCGCGCAAGATTGCGAGGTTGTGTGCTCCCCCGCGCACGATCTCGTCTGGCCGATGCTGGATATGGGCTAGCCAGAACCGGCGGGACAGGCCGTGCAGTGGAGCCATCGCATCCGCCAAGTATTCGTTGTGGCCTGCGGTCGCGATCATCTGATGCGTCTCCTTCAGCGCGTCCGCGTAGTCGACTAGCGGCATCGGAGCCCCGGACAGACGATGCACCATGTCCTCCATCCGGGCGCGATCCGCGGCAGTGGCGTTATGGCAGGCCAGCCGGCCCGCGAGCGCCTCGAGGACGCGCCTCACCTCGAGCATGCGCAGTTGCGACTCCACTGAGGCGGGTGGAATGAGCACCCCCCGGTTGGGATGGATCTCGACCATCCGATTGCGTGCGAGTTGCTGGAGGGCTTCGCGGATCGGCGTGCGGCCGAGGCCGGTTTTCTCCATCAGGAGCGCCTCCGAAACGAGTGTGCCGGGTTCAAGCGCTTCGGAAACGATCAGCTGTTCGATGTCGTGGTAGGCCTGTCCGGCCTTGCCTTTGTTAACCATCACGCTCCTCTAAGGGTAAGTGCTGAGGCCTGAAAGTGGGAAAGCATACCCTAGCCATTGTACAACCGATATATTTTCGATATATTGGATGTTCCGCCAACGACCCGAGGTGTCCATGCGACAGACCACCCCTATCGAATTCCGCACGAGAGAGCTCCGTTGTTCCGATTCGGCCATTAGCAAGGAGCGCCTGTGAAATACGACCCGTCCCGTGAAAAGAGCCCCCTGCCTTTCTCGCCCTTCAAGAGCTGCACAGTGCCCCGCCCCATCGGGTGGCTCTCCAGCGTCAGCAAAGATGGCATCGACAACCTTGCCCCCTACAGCCAGTGGCAGAACCTGACGTTCGACCCCCCGATGGTGATGTTCGCAGCCAATCAGTACCCGGACGGGCGCCGCAAGGACACCGTGCTCAATGCTGAGCAGACCGGATGGTTCGTCTGGAACATGGCGACGTACGACCTGCGCGAGGCAGTCAACATTAGTGCCATGGCCCTGCCGCGTACGGAGAGCGAATTCGACCGCGCCGGGGTAACTCGCCGTCGCGCGGATCTCTGTAACGTGCAGATGGTCGCCGAAAGCCCGGTGCACTTTGAGTGCCGTTACCTCTCCACTCATCGCTTCAACGGCCACTCAACCGTTGGCACCATCGACATCGTCTTCGCCCAAGTGGAGCGCATCCACATCAACGAAGCCTTTATCAGTGACGAGGGCAAGCTGGACATCCGCCGCATCCGGCCGCTGGCGCGGTTGGGCTACTACGAGTACACCAGCGTCACTGACATCTTCGAGATGCGGATTCCAAACGCCACCGCCGACGAAGCGAATGGGCTCGAGGGGGCGGCTGTCTGAACCGACGCAAGCTGTTTCCAAGCCCCGGACGCTCAAGTCACTTCAATCGCCCAACCTTCTAACCAGGAGACAAACCCATGTCTGAAAACGCATCACAGATTGGCCGCAGAACGATTCTCAAGGCTGCCGCCGCGGGCGCGTTCGGCCCCGCGCTATTGCTTCGTGACCTCCACGCACAGACCGCACTCCCCGTCAGTCTCACCACCGGCCTGAAACTGGCCAACTACGGCCCCATCTACGTTGCGCAGCGCAGCGGACTTTTCGAAAAAGCTGGTCTGAAGCTGGCCGTTGATGTGGGAGGGAGTGTCAACGAACCGGTCGCCATCGCGCTGTCCGGACGCGGTCAGTTCGCCGCCACTGGAACGGGCATGGCGATGAACGCCACCGCCGAAGGTGGACGCATGAAAGTCATCGCCAAGATGACCGGAGCGTTGGGCATGTGGGTCATCACCCGTCCCGGAACCCATTTCAAGTCACTTGCCGACTTCAAGGGAAAGAAAGTCGCCAGCCTGCGTTTTCCTTCCAACACAGTGACATCGCCAACCTACGCGATGAAGAAGTTCGGCAAGTTCGATGCCAAAGCAGCGGGGGTCGAATTCGTCGAGGGCCCCCCTGGCTCGATCGTCAGCGCCGTGCGGGACAAGCGCGCCGACGTCGGCATAGTGTTTGAGTGGGATGCCAGCATTGCATCGAATTCAGGACTTCAGATCGCCTACGGGTTTGCGCCCGAAGTCGGTCCGATCCTGCTGACATCGGTGATGGTCAAAGAAGACTACTTGGCGTCCAACGCCGACACGGTTCAGCGTTTCTGCAACGCCCTCGCCGCGTCGATGAAGCTGATTCGCGAGGACAAGACCGCTTACGTGGCCGCGATGGCCGCGGAATTCCCCAATCTCGACCGGGCGGTGATCACAGCGGGCTGCGACCGCCTGCTCTCCACGCCAGGTTTCGTGCCGACCACGCCCGTTGTCACGAAGGCCGAGTGGGATGCGATCGTGGAGCACGACACACTGGCGGGCACCGTCCGGAAGGCTTACACGTTCGAGGATCTGGTTGACAATCGTTTCGCTCTGAAAGCTGCGGCCGCCGCGGGCCTGAAGGACTGACATGGCCGCGATCGCTGCACCCGACCCCCACAGCACGCGCGCACCGAGCACCCGCGGCTTTCGCGCGACGCTTGTCTACCAAACGCTCCTCATCGTCGGCATCTTCGCGCTATGGGAAGCCCTCGTCCGCTTGGAAATTTTGCCGGTGTATCTATACGGGCAGCCCAGTGGAATTTTTGCCAAAGGTCGTACGCTGTTGGTGGAAGGGGATTTAGCGCGCGATTTTGGAGCGACCGCCTTCGCGTCGATCCTAGGGTTTGTAATCGGAACATCGCTTGGCAGCGCAGCCGGCCTTCTGCTGTGGCTATCCCAGACGGCTGCAGCCGTGCTGCGGCCGATCATCGTCGCAGTCAATGGTGTCCCTAAGATCGCGTTGGCGCCGCTGATCGTGGTGTGGGTCGGTGTCGGCCTGGGAGCGAAGGTGGCCATCGCGGCCAGCCTGACCTTCATCGTCGCGCTCATCGCGGTGTACCAGGGCACGCAGGAGGTCGACGAGGACTTGGTCAAGCTAATGCGTTCCCTGGGCGCGAAACCGATGACGATCTGGCGCAAGGTAATTGTGCCAGGCTCAACACCGTGGATCCTGTCAACGATGCGGCTGAACATTGGGTTCGCAATGATTGGCGCTGTCGTAGGCGAATACATCTCCTCCAAGATGGGCCTCGGATATCTGATCTACAACGCCGGAGCACTGTACGACCTGAACACCGTGTTCGTCGGCATCTTCAGTCTCATGGCCCTTGCGCTGGTGCTGGACGCCGTGCTGGGTCACATCGAAGCGAGGTTCAAATGGTGAACACGTCCACCCGCGAAGTGGTTCTGGAAGCAAACCACGTTTCATTGGTGTTCAATGCCGGCACGCCCAAAGAAGTAGTCGCGTTCCGCAACATCAGCTTTGAACTTAGACAGGGTGAGATCCTGGCGATCGTCGGCCCCTCCGGTTGCGGCAAGTCGACGTTGTTCAACGTGATTGCCGGCCTGCTGCGGCCGACCTCCGGATCCGTGCGCGTCGACGGAGCGTTGGTCGACGGCGCCTCAGGGCATGTTGGCTACATGCTGCAGAAGGACCTGCTCCTGCCTTGGCGATCGGTTCTCGACAACGTCATGTTGGGCCTGGAGGTGCGCGGCGTTGATCCCAAGGACGCGCGTGAGCGCGCCCTTTCGCTGATCCTCCGCTACGGCTTGGACGGCTTCGAGTCAGCCATGCCGCGGGCGCTCTCGGGTGGCATGCGCCAGCGCGTTGCCTTCATGCGTACCCTCGCATTGAATCCCAAGGCCATCTTATTGGACGAGCCCTTCTCCGCCCTGGACTTCCAAAGGAGGCTGAACCTGCAAGGCGACGTTAAGCGCATTATCCGTGAGCAGCACAAGGCCGCGATCCTGGTGACGCACGATATCGGCGAGGCCATTGCGATGGCGGATCGCGTGGTTGTCCTGTCGCAACGACCTGGAACGATCAAGGCAATCCATACCATCGAGCTTGGCGACGAGACCGATCCCGGCGCTCTTCGCCGTTCGGCAGCGTTCAACGAGTATTTCGACGTGATTTGGAGTGAGCTGGACGCGCTCGTGGAGACCGTCGCCGCATGACCGCCGCCGTGTACGCGGAATTTGCGCGCCCGGCCGAACGCCTACGCGGTGATGCGCGACGGGCGCCAGCCAGCGCCAATCTTTCCGCAGATGGCTATTGGCTGGGTGGAGAGTCCTATCCTATTAGGCTATGGCAGCCTCGCCTCTGAGGGCATGACCGTGCTGCTCGTGGAGCAGAACACGGAGCGCGTGCTGCGCGTCGCGGACGACATCTGCGTCCTCGAATCCGGCCGCACCGTCTGGCAGGGCACCGCCGCGGCGGCCCGCCTCGATCTCCAGCTCAGCGCCGCCTACCTGGGCCTGCACTGAAACAACCAAACCAAGGAAACCGAGACATGACCAGTCAACCTGACGTCCGCTTCGACCCCACCCGTGTGATCCGTGCCCCGCGCGGCAGCGAGCTGCACTGCAAGAACTGGGTCACCGAGGCCGCCTACCGCATGATCCAGAACAACCTGGATCCGGAGGTCGCCGAAAACCCGCAGCACCTGGTGGTGTACGGCGGCATCGGCCGCGCCGCGCGCAACTGGGAGTGCTTCGACCAAATCCTCGCGTCGCTCACGGACCTGAACGAGGACGAGTCCCTGCTGGTCCAGTCCGGCAAGCCGGTGGGCGTGTTCAAGACCCACGCCAACGCCCCGCGCGTGCTGATCGCCAACTCCAACCTGGTGCCCAAGTGGGCGACCTGGGACCACTTCAACGAGCTGGACCGCAAGGGCCTCTTCATGTACGGTCAGATGACCGCCGGCAGCTGGATCTACATCGGCAGCCAGGGCATCGTGCAGGGCACGTTCGAGACCTTCGTCGAGGCCGGCCGCCAGCACTTCAACGACGACCTCTCCGGGCGCTGGATCCTCACCGCCGGCCTGGGCGGCATGGGCGGCGCGCAGCCGCTGGCCGCAACGCTGGCGGGCGCCTGCTCGCTGAACATCGAGTGCCAGCAGAGCAGCATCGACTTCCGCCTGCGCACCCGCTACGTGGACAAGCAGGCCAAGGACATCGACGAGGCGCTGGCCATGATCCAGCACCACACCGCGCGCAAGGAAGCCGTCTCGATCGCGCTGCTGGGCAATGCCGCCGAGCTGCTGCCCGAGTTGGTGCGCCGCGCCAAGGCCGGCGGCATCCGCCCCGACATCGTGACCGACCAGACCTCGGCCCACGACCTGATCAACGGCTACCTCCCCCCGGGCTGGACCGTGGCGCAGTGGAAGGCCGCGCAGAAGGATCCGGCGCAGCACGCCCCGCTGCAGGAAGCCGCCGCCCGCGGCTGCGCGGTGCACGTGCAGGCGCTGCTGGACTTCCACGCCATGGGCATCCCCACGGTGGACTACGGCAACAACATCCGCCAGGTCGCCTACGACCAGGGCGTGGAGAACGCCTTCGACTTCCCGGGCTTCGTGCCGGCCTACATCCGTCCCCTGTTCTGCGAGGGCAAGGGGCCCTTCCGCTGGGTGGCGCTCTCCGGCGACCCGGAGGACATCTACAAGACCGACGCCAAGATCAAGGAGCTGTTCCCCGAGAACAAGCACACGCACCGCTGGCTGGACATGGCCCGCCAGCGCATCAGTTTCCAGGGCCTGCCTGCGCGCATCTGCTGGCTGGGCCTGGGCGAGCGCAACCTGGCGGGCCTGGCCTTCAACGAGATGGTGCGCAAGGGCGAGCTCAAGGCGCCCATCGTGATCGGCCGCGATCACCTGGACACCGGCTCGGTGTCCAGCCCGAACCGCGAGACCGAGGCCATGAAGGACGGCACCGACGCGGTGAGCGACTGGCCGCTGCTGAACGCGCTGCTGAACACCGCGGGCGGCGCGAGCTGGGTCAGCCTGCACCATGGCGGCGGCGTGGGCATGGGCTACTCGCAGCACTCGGGCATGGTGATCGTCGCCGACGGCACGGATGCGGCCGAGGAGCGCCTGGCGCGCGTGCTGGTGAACGACTGCGGCTCCGGCGTGATGCGCCACGCCGACGCCGGCTACGAGCTGGCCGTGCGGACGGCTAAGGAGTTCGGCCTCAAGCTGCCCATGGTGCGCTGACCGGCCCATGACGCTGCAGCGCTTCGACCGCGCCACGCTGCCGGCCACGCGCTGGAAGAACGGCGGCGGCGTCACGCGGGAAATCGTGTGCAACCCGCCGGGCGCCGGTCTGGACGGCTTCGACTGGCGAGTGAGCATCGCCGAGGTCGCGGGTGACGGGCCCTTCTCTGCCTTCCAGCGCGTGGACCGTGTGATCACGCTGCTGGAAGGTGCGGGCATGCGCCTGCACGCCACCGACGGCCGCTTCGACCACCGGCTGGACCAGCCGCTGGTGCCCTTCGCCTTCGCGGGTGAGGCGCCGGTGCAGTGCGAACTGCTGGCCGGCGCCTGCCAGGACTTCAACGTCATGACCCGGCGCGGCCGCTGCCGGGCTGAGGTCCGGTTGCTGGCGCGCAGCACGGCGCTTCCCGCTGCGGCGGGGGGCTTGCTGCTGGCCCTGCGCGGGCAGTGGCGGGCCGGCGCGCAGGCGCTCGCGCCCGGCGAGGGCCTGTGGTGGTCCGGCGGCGAGGGCCCCGGCGCGCCGTCCTGCGAGGATTCCCATGCGGCCCTGCTGGCCGTGCACATCCATCCGGTGAAGCCATGACCGCCTTCCATGAACTGCCCAGCGCCGACGGCCTCTGGGTGAACCTGCGCCTGGCGTCCGAGGCCCTGGGCGAAGGCAGCGCCGCGGTGGCTGACGCGGCCATCGCGGTGCAGCAGGGCCGCATTGCCTGGGTGGGCGCGCGCGGCGCGCAGCCTGCCGCGTTCGAGCCGCTGCCGCGCCACGACGGCCGCGGACTGCTGGCGACGCCCGGCCTGGTCGACTGCCACACCCACCTGGTCTATGGCGGCCAGCGCGCCAACGAGTTCGCGATGCGGCTGGCCGGCGCGAGCTACGAGGAGGTGGCGAAGGCCGGCGGCGGCATCGTCTCAAGCGTGCGCGCAACCCGCGAAGCCAGCGAGGACGTGCTGTTCGGACTGGCGCTGCCGCGCCTGCAGGCCCTCCTGGACGAAGGCGTGTGCGCGATCGAGATCAAGTCGGGCTACGGCCTGGCGCTGGAACACGAGCGCAAGCAACTGCGCGTCGCGCGCCACCTGGGCGAGGCCCTGGGCGTCACGGTGCGCACCACCTTCCTGGGCGCGCATGCGCTGCCGCCGGAGTACGCCGGCCGCGACCAGGCCTACATCGACGAGGTCTGCAGCGGCATGCTGCCCGCGCTCGCCGCCGAGGGCCTGGTGGATGCGGTGGACGTGTTCTGCGAGCGCATCGCCTTCAGCCTGGCGCACACCGAGCAGGTGTTTCGGGCCGCGCAGCGCCTGGGCCTGCCGGTGAAGCTGCACGCCGAGCAGCTCTCGGACATGGGCGGCGCGGCGCTCGCCGCGCGCTACGGCGCGCTCTCCTGCGACCACATCGAGTACCTCTCGGACGAGGGCATCGCCGCAATGCGCGAAGCCGGCACGGTGGCGGTTCTGCTGCCCGGGGCCTACTACACGCTGCGCGACACGCACCTGCCGCCCATCGCCGCGCTGCGCGCTGCCGGCGTCCCCATGGCCGTATCCACCGACCACAACCCCGGCACCTCGCCCGCGCTCAGCCTGCTGCTCATGGCCAACATGGCGTGTACGCTGTTCCGGCTCACCGTGCCGGAGGCGATCGCCGGCGTCACCCGCCACGCGGCCCGTGCGCTGGCCCTGTCGGACACGCACGGCCGCATCGCGGCGGGCCTGCCCGCCAACTTCGTGCTCTGGCCCTTCGCTGAAGCCGCCGAGCTGACCTACTGGTTCGGCCACAAGCCCGCCCACACCGTCGTGCGGCAGGGACGCGTGGCCCGTGCCCCTGCATCCTGATCCCATGAACCACCCCATGCCCGCCGCCGCGGGCCACCTCTTCGCCGAACACGCCCTGCTGCCCGGCGGCTGGGCACGCGACGTCCTGCTGGGCTGGGACGGCGCCGGCCGCCTGCTCTCCGTGCAGGTCGGCGCGTCGCCGGGAGGTGCGCCCCGCGCCTCCGGCCCGGTCCTCCCTGGCATGCCCAACCTGCATTCGCACGCCTTCCAGCGCGCCATGGACGGGCTCACCGAGTACCGCGGCGCGGCGCAGGACAGCTTCTGGAGCTGGCGCGAGCTGATGTACCGCTTCGCTGGCGCGCTCACGCCGGGGCGCCTGGAGGCCATCGCCACCGCGCTCTACGTGGAGATGCTGGAAGCGGGCTACACCAGCGTGTGCGAGTTCCACTACGTGCACCACGACGGCGAGGGCCGCCCGTATGCGGATGACGCCGAGATGTCGCAGCGACTGCTGCGCGCTGCCCAGGTCACCGGCATCGGCATCACCCTGCTGCCCGTGCTCTACCAGGCCAGCGGTTTCGGCGGCACGCCGCCCAGCGCCGGCCAGCGCCGCTTCATCCGCAGCACGGACAACATGCTGGCCCTGCTGGAGCGCCTGCAGCCCCTGTGCCATGCGCAGGGGGCCCGCCTGGGCCTGGCGCCGCATTCCCTGCGTGCCGTGACGCCCGAAGCCCTGCGCGATGCCGTGCAGGGCCTAGCGCAGCTGGACCCCGCGGCGCCCATCCACATCCACATCGCCGAGCAGGTGGCCGAGGTCGAGGCCTGCCTCGCCTGGAGCGGCCAGCGCCCGGTGCAGTGGCTGCTGGACCATGCCCCGGTGGACACGCGCTGGTGCCTGGTGCACGCCACTCACATGGACGCGGCGGAGTACGCGGGCGCCGCGCGCAGCGGCGCGGTGGCCGGCCTGTGCCCCAGCACCGAGGCCAACTTGGGCGACGGCCTGTTCGACGTGGCGCAGTGGCGCGCCGCCGGCGGCCGCTGGGGTGTGGGCTCGGATAGCCAGGCGACCGTGAGCGCCGCCGAGGAGCTGATGCTGCTGGAGTACGGGCAGCGCCTAGCCACGCGCCAGCGCAACGTGCTGGCGGCTGAGGGTCAGCCCTGGGTCGCCACCGCGATGACGCTGCAGGCGGTTTCCGGCGGCGCCCAGGCCAGTGCCCGGCCCGCGGCGGGCCTCGCCCCAGGCCAGCAGGCGGACTTGGTGGTGCTAGACGCCTCGCACCCCGTGCTCGCCGGCTTGCCCGGCCCCGACGCCATGCTCTCGGCCCACGTGTTTGCCAGCCACCGCCAGTCGGCGATCGCCGAGGTGCGCGTGGGCGGCGAGGCCTGCGTGCAAGGCGGCCACCACGCCCTGGGGGGGCAGGCCCGTGCCGCCTTCCTCGCCGCGCGCACCGAACTCCTGCAGGGCACCCACGCATGAACTTCAGCACCACCCAACCGCCGCTCCGCTTCCGCCAGGGCACGCGAGCGCTGCTCATCTCCATGCCACACGTGGGCACGCATGTGCCGCCCGCACTGGCGGCCCGCTTTGCCCCGGAAGCGCGAGGCGTGCCCGACACCGACTGGCACCTGGAGCGCCTGTACGACTTTGCCGACGCGCTGGGCGCCTCCGTGCTGGTGGCGACGCACTCGCGCTACGTGATCGACCTGAACCGCCCGCCCGACGGCAGCAGCCTGTACCCCGGGCAGAGCGTGACCGGCCTGTGCCCGGTGGACACCTTCGACGCCACGCTCGTCTACCGCGACCCTTCGGACCTGCCCGGCGAGGCCGAGGTGGCCGCGCGGCGCGAGGCGATCTGGCGGCCCTACCACGCGAAGTTGTCCGAGGAACTGGCGCGCATCCGTTCGGCGCACGGCGTGGCCGCGCTCTGGGACGCGCATTCCATCCGCTCGGTGCTCCCGCGCTTCTTCGAGGGCCGCCTGCCCGACCTCAACCTGGGCACGGCGGACGGCGCCAGCTGCGACACGCGCCTGGCCGAACGCCTGCTGGCCATCGGCCGCGAGGCGCAGGGCTACAGCGCGGTCCTTAACGGCCGCTTCAAAGGCGGCCACATCACCCGCCACCACGGCAACCCGGGTGCGGGCGTGCATGCGGTGCAGCTGGAGATGGCGCAGTGCAGCTACATGCAGGAGCAGCCGCCCTTCGGCTACCTGCCGGCGGTGGCGGCCGGCATCCAGCCCACGCTGCGCCGCATGCTGGAGGCGGTGCTGGAGTTCGTGGAAGGGCGCTGATCGAGCCCTGGGAGGCCGGAGCGAAAGACCCAGCCCTGCCGGGGGGCGCCCCGGCGGCTCGTGGCATTTATGGCACTCCATTGCCTGTTCGCACTCGCGGTCGCCGCGGTCGGGCGTTGGCCCAGGGTGGGGCCCACCCATCCGCAGAGTGACGGTTCCGCTACTGGACAGGGAGTTTTCGCGACCGCTCACGCTGAAGCTGATCTGTCAATCGCTCCAGAACCTCACGGGCAGGAAGTTGGCAAAGGGATTCGCGGGAATCGCTTCGGGACAAAATGGGATGACGTATGTGCTGGAATCGTTCGTCAATCGTGTGGGCGATCCGATGGAGCACGAATACGGTATGAAGCCCAAGGGCTGTTGGCAGCTGCTGAAAGGAAGCGATCAACTCTCAGACAAACGGCTGGCCGGGTTCGCGCCATGCATGGCAGTGAATCTACGTGGCTATGTTCGCCCAGCAGAGGCCGATCGCATCGTGAGTCTCAGCCTTTCCCCGATTTGTGGGGTTGCGCGGCCTGCGGGATACTCCATCCGCGCATGCTCGTCAGCCGCCGAAACAATTCGCAGTTCCGGCTGCTGCCACACCGTCGGCAGGCCTCTTTCGATGGCGACGGCCTTGTGCCCCGCGTCCAGCACAGCCAGCCCCGGCCTGGCAGTGCTCATGACGGAGGCCAGGACGAACAAGGAATGCCTAAAGGTGCGGAATGGCTGACCATCTTCCTGGAGGTTGGCCGCAGAGTCGCCGTCCATGAAGCAATAGCTGCCGGCCTGGAGCTCGGTATAGACGCCAGACGCGGCTTCCAGCTCAAACGTCGCCGTCCCGGGGCCGGAGACGATCCCGCAGGGAATGCGCGTCTGGCTCAGTCCTTCGACCGTTCGTTCGCAAGCGGCAATGGCCTTGCCAATGGCCTCGCGCCGCTCGACTGCACTGCGCAGGTGCTGCGCTGCGCCGTGATAGGCCTGAAGTCCCGCGAAAGCGAGGTGGCGCGAGCTTGCGATACGCTTTGCAAGCTCCACCGCTTCCTCTCCCGCAGGTACGCCGGGGCGCCGCGAGCCGACGTCGATTTCCACGAGGACGGACATCCTGATGCCGGCAGTCCGAGCCGCAGCTCCAGCAGCGAAACATGCTCAGGGCTGTCGTTCTTCGTACGTCGGCACGCCTGCTGTCTCGAAGAATTTTCTGGCATGCCAATTCGACGGCGTCCTAGGTAGCGACTGCTTGGCTCATTTTTGGCGCTCACCGTGACGAGGCAGGCTGCCCGCATGTTCCGGATCGGGCGCTCAAGCGCGGTGTCCGATCTGAACGTGCTTTCGCGAGATCTGCTTCGCCTTGGCTCTTGCGACTTGCATTTCGCGAACTTGCGAGTACGGAGGAAAGGTCACCCCGAAGTCGGTTTTCTCGAGGTACTCCAGCGCCCGCTTCATGGGAAAGGCAGGGCCCTGATCCGCTTCGCCGTAGGAAGCCTCGAGTTCGGTGCCTGTCGAGTGGCCGACGTAACGCTGCACCATGGCATCCGGCATGCCCACTTCGTCGAGCGCCTGCGCACAGTTCGACCTCAAACTGTGTCCAACCTTCCTGCGCTTTTGCCACACGCGTGCCGCCTTGAGCAGCATGAGTGTGTGACGCGATGCCTTGCGCCCGTACCCCGACTTGGGCTCCCAGGTCAGGCCGAAGAACAGCAGGCAAGGCGTGCGCCCGGCGAGCTCCTGCCGTTCTTTGACCCATTCGAGAAATCCAAGCTCGATCAACTGCGGGTGCACGGGGATGATTCGCCGGGAGGCGCGAGTTTTCAGCCGCCTGAATTCCTCCGGCGTGGCAGCCTTGCTCACCGTCCCGCCCGCCTCGTCCTCTTCGTCGTCCGGCGCAGTGTCGTTCACGAAGGAAATGCACGGGACGCCATCTACCTCAATGATGTCATTGGTGTAGAGCTGGCTGATTTCGCTGACTCGCGCGCCGGTGTACAGACGCATGGGGTCCACCCAATACTTCCACGGAGCCTGCAGCGCCCCTTCGAGCCAGGCTTCGGACTCGTAGGTCCTGCAAAGCTCCTCGACGCTCAGAGCCACCGCTCCCTTCTTGGGACCAGCGCTGTTGCACTTGCTGGCGCGCGCCTCGGCAGCCTTCAGCATCAGAGAGAACTCGTCGAGCAAATCAGCGCCAATCCACGCCTTCTGCTTCGCGAACTGAATGAAAGGCCACAACTGGCGCAGCTTCTTCGCTACATTCCCGGGGCTTTGCGGACGCAGCCGCCCGTCCGCGGCGCGCTTCAGAACTTCCGGCGCCTCGAGGCCATCGTTGCGCTTTCCCTGTCGCGCTGGATACATTTTCAGAAGACGGTGCAACAGCTCCATGTGGGCGCGCTGGAGGTCTGTGAGGCGAATGTCCAACTGTGATGGCGCCGCGCCTATGTCGCGGCGTGCAGTTCCCAGCAGCTCACGGAAGATGCGGAAAGTCGGCGCATAGGCATCCAGCCAGGTCTGATCCGAAAAGCGCACCCCCGAGGTGGTCCTCCAGTTTTCAATTGCCTCTGACAGCCACTGTGGCCGCGGCACTGCATCGAGCGCTTTGTCCTGAACGCCCTGTGGCGCGGACGGCTCATTTGCGCCCACCGAGAGTGTCGCGGCCGCTGTCGCCGTTGCACGGCCCACGAAAATCGGGGCGCGAGCGGCATCGGCGAACGAAGGGGTCTCAGCCGGGGCGTCGTGGTGGCGCTGCACCATGGCTGCGGCCGCGGGTGCGGCTGCGACAGGATGCAGCGACAACGATTGCGGCCCCTGCTGCAACTGCAGCATCACCAGGGGCAACAAGCGCGAGAACAGGTTCAGCGTTTTATCGTCCGCACCCGGATAGAGCTCTGTACGTAGCGCGCCGTCGGCAAACTCGATAAGGAAGCCCTGATTCGGGGGGCGAGTGGGGGAATTGGAGGGCACCAGCATGTCGTTTTTCGTGGTCAAGCTGGTTACCAATTCTGCGAGCATTTTTTGCGCTTTGGGAATAGCGAGGGCTCTTTGAGTCGTTTTTGTTGAGCGTTTCAGCTCTCGCGGAAGTTCCGGGCGCAGCGCCCGCACACGCTCAGGAATCACCAGGCGCACGTAATAGACGCCGTTGGCGCCCCGAGACAGGTGAGCGGCGCCGGGTCGCGGGCGCCAACGCAGTGCTTGCGTGAGTTCGGTGGGCCCGCCGGCGCTCGTCGTGGGCAGCGAGGGCGGCGGGACGCTGCCGGGCGCCCCAGGGTCAGTGGAGGCCGGTGGCTCGGCGCCGGCGCCCAGTTGGGCGGCCAAGGTCCAACAAGGGGCCTGTTCTGGATACATTTCTGGTGCGACTTGGACGAAAAGTTGGACATCTCGTCGAAGTGGCAGCCGGAAAAGAAAAAAGGCCTTGTAGAACAAGGCCTTAGGAACATTGTGGTGGAGAGGAGGAGGATCGAACTCCCGACCTCCGCATTGCGAACGCGGCGCTCTCCCAGCTGAGCTACCCCCCCACACGGAAGACCGACATTCTAGCCCAACTTGGCGCGACGGCCGCGCAGGACGCGAATTTTTTGGGGGAAAGCGCGCGGCCCGCGCTTCACCGCGCCTGCTGCAGCCGCTCGCGGAACGGGCGCTCCATCTCGTTGCGGATCTTCCAGGCGTGCGTGCTGGTGTCCATCGCGACGTCGTCCCAGGTGAGGCTCTGGCCCTTGCGGACCGCACGCACCACCTTCACGTCGTGCGCCAGTCCGAGCGGCAGGCCGCCGATCTTCAGCGAGGTCGCGGCCGGCAGCAGCTTGCCCCACACGGTGTAGCCGCCCTCGCCGTCGAGCATCTCGCCGGGGGCCAGGTCGCGCTTGGCGGTGGCCACCACGTCGGCGTTCCAGCCGGTGGCCACGCCGGTGGCTTCGCCGCGCAGCGCCACGCTGGCCACCGACAGGCCGACCTCCAGCCCGATCAGGTGCCAGCGCTTGTACAGGGTGAAGTAGCGCCCGCTCGGATCGGTGTGCGCGTTGTATTCCTCGAAGCAGTTGCGGATGTACTCGCTCTCGCCTTCGACGGTCACCCACACGCCCATGCGGATGTCGTAGGGGATGCGGCGGCCGTCCGGCTCCAGGCAGGAGATCACCTCCACCATGCCCTTGCGTTCCAGCACCCCGCCCTCGCTCTTCGGGCGGGTGACGAACGGGATGTCCTCGATGCTCGCCGGCGGGTAGAGCAGGCCGTCGGCCGGCACCTCCAGGCCGGTCGCGTTGGCCACCGCGGTGCATTCGATCGACGGCTTGGAGCCGTCCAGGAAGCTGTTGAACATCTTGGGATTAAGGCCGCCGCGCTGTGCCTGCTCGGGCGTCAGCCCGTAGTTGGCCCACACCGTCTGCGGCGTCGACTCGCAGAAATGCGGCAGCCACTTGTGCCCGCGGCCGGCCGCCACCACCGGAAAGCCGCAGCTGCGCGCCCAGTCGACCAGGTCGCAGATCAGCGCCGGCTGGTCGCCGAAGGCCAGCGAATAGACCACGCCGGCCTGCGCCGCCTTGCGCGCCAACAGCGGGCCGCAGAAGGCGTCGGCCTCCACCGTGACGTTGACGACGTGCTTGCCGTTCGCGAATGCTTCGAGGCAGTGGTCCACCGCCGCGATCGGATGGCCGGTGCACTCGACGATCACGTCGATCGCCGGATGCCGCACCAGCGCCTCCCAGTCCTGGCCGATGTGGGTGCTGCCCTCGCGGATGGCGGCGTCCAGCGACCCGGCGGCGAAGCGCTCGGGCTGCCAGCCCACGCGCGCCAAGTTGGCCCTGGCGCCGTCCGGGAACAGGTCGGCGATGCCCGCCAGGTGCACGCCCGGGGTGCGCGGCACCTGCGCCAGGTACATGGAGCCGAACTTGCCGGCGCCGATCAGGCCGACGCGGATCGGCCTGCCTTCGGCGGCGCGCTGCTGGAGTCTGGAATGAAGGCTCATGGAATCGTCGTGGTGGCCGCCCGTGGCGTGACAGCGCACGATACCTGCAAGCGGGCGGGCGCGCAGGCGGGAATTCCCGGCCGGTATGCCAAGATCGCGTCATGCCGACGACCGCACCGATGAGCAGCCGCCACGACCCGCAGTGGCTCGACAGCATGTACGACAACCGCGCGCTGGTGCCGGCCCACCCGGAACATTTCCGGCGCTGGGCCGCCTGGTCGACCGAGGCCGTGCGCACGCAGCCCTGCCAGATCGACCTGCGCTACGGCGGCGGCCCGAACGAGCACCTGGACGTTTTCCCGGCGCAGCGTTCCGGCGCGCCGGTGCTGGTGTTCATCCACGGCGGCTACTGGCGCGCGCTGGACAAGCGCGAGCATGCGTTCGTCGCGCCGCCGTTCACGCGCACGGGCGCCTGCGTCGTGATCCCCAACTACGCGCTGTGCCCGGCCGTCACGCTGCCGCAGATCGTGCTGCAGACGGTGCAGGCCCTGGCCTGGACCTGGCGCAACATCCGCCGCTGGGGCGGCGACCCCCAGCGCATCGTGGTGGCCGGCCACTCGGCCGGCGGCCACCTGGCCGCCATGCTGCTGGAGTGCGACTGGACGGCCTATGCGGCCGACCTGCCGGCCGGGCTGGTGCGGCGCGCGCTCTCCATCTCGGGGCTGTTCGACCTGGAGCCGATCATGCACACGCCGTTCCTGCAGCCGTCGCTGCAGCTCACGCCGGCGCAGGTGCGCATGGCCAGCCCGGCGCTGCTGCCGGCCCCGGTGCACGGCACGCTGGCGACCGTCTGCGGCGGCGACGAAAGCGCCGAATTCATCCGCCAGAACCGCCTGATCCGCGCAGCCTGGGGCGAGCTCGCGGTGCCGGTGTGCGAGACGCTGCCCGGCTTGAACCATTTCAGCGTGCTGGAGGCGCTGGCGGAGCCGGGCCACCAACTGCACCGACTGGCCTTGCAGCTGCTGCACGATGCCTGAGCCGATGGGACGCCTCGCCCTTGCGCTGCTGCTGGCCGCGCTGCTGCAGGCCTGCGGCAGCGGGGGCGGCGGCGCAGAGACGGAGCCGCCGCCGACGGCACAGGCGTGCACGGTCGCCGAGCAGCGCCAGAGCCTGCGCGAGTTCATGCAGGGCCACTACTACTGGTACCGCGACATGCCCGCACCCGACGAGCGTGCGACCACCATGGATGCGTATTTCCAGTCGATGCTGGTGCGCCCGCGGGATCGCTACAGCTACAGCGAGCCGACCGAGCTGTACAACCAGGTGTTCACCGAGGGGCGGCGGGTCGGCTACGGCTACACGCTGGTGTGGGCCGACCTGGCGCGCACGCAGCTGCGCGTGCGCTTCGTGGAGCCGGCGGGGCCGGTGGCGCGGGCCGGGCTGGCCCGCGGCGACCGCATCCTGGCGATCGACGGCCATCCGCCGGCAGACATCGCCGCCGGTCTGGTGCCGGCCGTCGCGACGCCTGGCGTGCCGCGCACCTTCACCGTCACCACGGCCGCGGGGCAGTGGCGGATGTTCACCGTGGAGTCCGAGGACTATCCGCTGAGTCCGGTGGCGGCGACCAGGGTGTTCGAGGTGCCCGGCAGCAGCGGGCCGGCGCGGGTGGGTTATCTCGCCTACAGCCAGTTCGTCGGCTACAGCCGCGAGCCGCTGCAGGCGGCGTTCGCGCAGTTCGCCCAGGCCGGCATCGGCGAGCTGATCCTGGACCTGCGCTACAACGGCGGCGGCAGCGTCGCGGTCTCGCGCGAACTGGCCAGCCTGGTGGGCGGGGCCGCCACCGCCTGGCGGCTGTACTCCTACCTTCGCTTCAACGACCAGCAGCCCGGTAGCACCCAGACCCTGCTGTTCACCGCGCCGGAGGCGACCGCCGACACCCCGCTGGGCCTGGGGCTGCGGCGCGTGTTCGTGATCACCTCGGGCGGCACGGCCTCGGCCAGCGAGCTGCTGATCAACGGCCTCAAGCCGTTCGTCGACGTGGTCCTGGTCGGCGAGACGACCTACGGCAAGCCCTACGGCTTCGTGCCGTTCGATCTGTGCGGCACGACTTACCAGGCGGTGCAGTTCGAGTCGCTGAACGCGCTGGGCGCGGGCGGATTCACCGCCGGTTTCCAGCCCACCTGCGCCGTCGCCGACGACCTGGACCACCAGCTCGGCGACCCGGCCGAGACGCGTATCCGCACCGCGCTGGACTATGTAGTCACCGGCAGCTGCGGCGCCGCCGCGGCGCAGCGGGCGCCGAAGCAGCCACTGCCGCTCGAGACTTTCGGCGAGCCGTGGCCGCGGGGGATGTTCGTCGAGTAGGCGGGAGCAACACCCGTACGGGTGTCCGCTTTCTGCGGCCCGCTTACATCAGCAGGTGCTCGCCCGCGTTGTCGCCGCCGAGGATCACGTAGTTCACCTTGCGGATGTCCATCAGCTTGCGGCCGCCCGAATAGCTGATCGAGCTCTGGACGTCCTCTTCCATCTCGCGCAGCGTGTCGGCCAGCCGGCCCTTCACGGGCTCCAGGATGCGCTTGCCTTCGACGTGCTTGTACTCGCCCTTGTTGAAGTCGGACGCGCTGCCGTAGTATTCCTTGTACAGCTTGCCGTCCTCGTCGACGGTCTGGCCCGGGGACTCCTCGTGGCCGGCCAGCATCGAGCCGATCATCACCATGGTCGCGCCGAAGCGGATGCTCTTGGCGATGTCGCCGTGCTCGCGGATGCCGCCGTCGGCGATGATCGGCTTGGTCGCCACGCGCGCGCACCACTTCATCGCCGACAGCTGCCAGCCGCCGGTGCCGAAGCCGGTCTTCATGCGCGTGATGCACACCTTGCCGGGGCCGATGCCCACCTTGGTGGCGTCGGCGCCCCAGTTCTCCAGGTCGATCACGGCTTCGGGCGTGCCGACGTTGCCGGCGATCACGAACGAGGAGGGGAGCTTCTCCTTCAGGTGGCCGATCATGTTCTTCACCGTGTCGGCGTGGCCGTGCGCGATGTCGATGGTGATGTACTCGGGCGCCAGGCCTTCGGCGGCCAGCCGGTCGACGGCCTCGTAGTCGGCCGGCTTGACGCCCAGCGAGATCGAGGCGTAGACGCCGGCGGCCTTCATCTCGCGCACGAACTTCACGTTGTCCAGGTCGAAGCGGTGCATCACGTAGAAGTAGCCGTTGCGCGCGAGCCAGAGGCAGATCTGCTCGTTCACCACCGTCTTCATGTTGGCCGGCACCACCGGGATGCGGAAGCTGCGGCCGCCCAGCTCCACGCTGGCGTCGCACTCGGAGCGGCTGGTCACGCGGCACTTGCGCGGCAGCAGCAATATTTTGTCGTAGTCGAAGATTTCCATTCCAGGCTCCAGGAAGCTGTCGGGACAACAGATGTGAGCGCTTGGACTTTGACCCGGCGGTCCGCCCGCCCGGCCAGACCGCGGACGGGTGTGGCGCAATGGGCGCGGCAGCGCCCGGGCGGAACAAAAAACCGGGCCGCAAATGCTTGGGCCCGGTGACTGATTCTACCCTTTCCTGCCCGGCGCCGTGCAGCGCGACTGGGCGATGCCCATGATGCGGCCGCGGCCGTCCTCGACCAGGCCCACCACCCGCAGCCGCTCGGGCCGGGCGCCCTCCGGGATGTTCATCGGGCGGCTTTCGAACCGCTTCGACTGGCCGCTTCGGACATCCCAGCGCAGGTGCAGCGCGTTGCGTACCAGGTTGCGCTCGACCGGTGTGCGTTCGCTGCCGGCCGGGACGGTTTCCACCAGCAGCAGCCAGGCTCGCCAGGGGCCCGAGCCGCCGTCGCGCAGTTCGATCGAGGCCCCGACGTAGCCGTTCAGCGGCAGGCCGTGCGCCACCCGCAAGGGCGCCGGCCGGCCCTGGCGCCGGCGCTGCGACCAGTCGTCGTGGGTCGGGACGGCGCGGCCCAGCGCTGCCAGCCGGGCCAGCCCCTCGTCGCGGGCGGCCGCGGACAGCGGCGCATCCTCGCCACGGCTGCCCGGGACGATCCAGTCCAGCGCCAGCTCGGCGGGACCGGGCTCGGGCGACTTCAGGTCAGTCCAGCAGCCTTCGCAATCGGCGCTGATGAAGCGCTCCAGCAGCGCGGCCGGCGGCGGCACGCCGTCGCTCGAGCAGGCGGACTGCGCGGCCGCGCCGGCGGCCAGAGCCAGCAGCACGGCCGCGAGGGCGGAGCGGGACGCGTCGTTCATGGTGCCTTCCTACAATGCCGTATGTTCCCAGATGCCGACGCCGACTCGCCCCTGTTACACGACCTGAACCCGGAGCAGCGCGCGGCGGTAACCCTGCCCGACGAGCATGCCCTGATCCTGGCCGGCGCCGGCTCGGGCAAGACCCGCGTCCTGACCACCCGCATCGCCTGGCTGCTGGCGACGGGGCAGGTGTCGCCCGGCGGCGTGCTGGCCGTGACCTTCACCAACAAGGCGGCGCGCGAAATGATGACGCGGCTGCAGGCGATGCTGCCGGTGAACGTGCGGGGCATGTGGATCGGCACCTTCCACGGGCTGTGCAACCGCTTCCTGCGCGCCCACTGGCGGCTCGCCAACCTGCCGCAGGGTTTCCAGATCCTCGACACCCAGGACCAGCTGTCGGCGATCAAGCGGCTGATGAAGCAGTTCAACATCGACGACGAGCGCTTCCCGGCCAAGCAGACGCAGTGGTTCATCGCCGGCTGCAAGGAAGACGGCCTGCGCCCCAACATGGTCGAGGTCCACGGCGAGGACGACCGCAAGAAGGTCGAGATCTACCAGCTCTACGAGGAGCAGTGCCAGCGCGAGGGGGTGGTCGACTTCGGCGAGCTGATGCTGCGCAGCTACGAGCTGCTGCGGGACAACGATCCGATCCGCGACCACTACCAGCGGCGCTTCCGCCACATCCTGATCGACGAGTTCCAGGACACCAACAAGCTGCAGTACGCCTGGATCAGGATGTTGGCGCAGCCGCGCGAGGCCGCGCCCGGCGTCCGGCCGAACGCGGTGTTCGCCGTGGGCGACGACGACCAGAGCATCTACGCGTTCCGCGGCGCGCGGGTGGGCAACATGGCCGACTTCGTGCGGGAATACGGGGTGCGGCACCAGATCAAGCTGGAGCGCAACTACCGCAGCTACAGCAACATCCTCGACTCGGCCAACGAGCTGATCAGCCACAACCGCAACCGGCTCGGCAAGAACCTGCGCACCGACCAGGGCGCCGGCGAGCCGGTACGCGTCTACCAGGCGCCGACCGACCTGGCCGAGGCGCAGTGGATCGTCGAGGAGATCCGGCATCTGGTGCGCGGCGATGGCCCCGAGGGCGGTTTCGACAGGAAAGAGATCGCGATCCTGTATCGCAGCAACGCGCAGAGCCGGGTGATCGAGACCGGTCTGTTCAACGCCGCGGTGCCGTACCGCGTGTACGGCGGCCTGCGCTTCTTCGAGCGCGCCGAGGTCAAGCATGCGCTGGCCTATCTGCGCCTGCTGGAGAATCCGGGCGACGACACCAGCTTCCTGCGGGTGGTGAACTTCCCGCCGCGCGGCATCGGCGCGCGCAGCATCGAGCAACTGCAGGACGCGGCGCGCGCGGCCGGCTGTTCGCTGCACGACGCGGTGAGCGCCACTACCGGCAAGGCCGGCGCCAACCTCGCGGCCTTCGTCGCGAAAATCGATGCGCTGCGCGAGCGCACGATCGACCTCTCGCTGCGCGAGATCATCGAACTGGTGCTGCAGGAATCGGGGCTGGTCGAGCACTACAAGGCCGAGCGCGAGGGTGCCGACCGCGTCGAGAACCTGCAGGAGCTGGTGAACGCCGCCGAGAGCTTCGTCACGCAGGAAGGCTTCGGTCGCGACGCCGTCGCGCTGCCGGTGGATCCTTCGACAAGCTCAGGACAGGCTGAGCTGGGACCGTCGCTGCGCCAGTCACCGGCCAGCCAGGGGCTGGACCCCAGCCAGCCGGAGGTGAACGAGCCGGCGCCCGACTACGTGCCGCCCGACGCGGAGACCGGCGAGACGCTGTCGCCGCTGGCCGCCTTCCTCACGCATGCCGCGCTGGAGTCGGGCGACAACCAGGCCGAGGCCGGGCAGGACGCGATCCAGCTGATGACGGTGCACTCGGCCAAGGGCCTGGAGTTCGACTGCGTCTTCATCACCGGGCTGGAGGAGGGCCTGTTCCCGCACGAGAACTCGCTGGCCGACCCGGCCGGCCTGGAAGAGGAGCGGCGCCTCATGTACGTCGCGATCACGCGCGCGCGCAAGCGGCTGTACCTGAGCCACTCGCAGACCCGGCTGCTGCACGGGCAGACCCGCTACAACGTGCGCAGCCGCTTCTTCGACGAACTGCCCGAGGACGCGCTGAAGTGGCTCACGCCCAAGCACCAGGGCTTCGGCGGCTCGGCGTTCGGCTTCGGCGCCGGCTACCCGACCTCGCGCGCCGGCAGCCACGCCGGCGGCTCCAACCGGGATTCCTTCGCCAGCGCGCCGGTGCCGCCGCAGAAGGCGGCGCCCTCGCACGGCCTGAAGAGCGGCATGAAGGTGTTCCACACCAAGTTCGGCGAAGGCACGGTGCTCAGCCTGGAAGGGCAGGGCGACGACGCCCGGGCGCAGATCAACTTCCCGCGCCACGGCATCAAGTGGCTGGCGCTGGCGGTGGCCAAGCTGACCCCGGTGACGTGACCGGCGGCAGACGAAAACCCAACAGCCGAACGCGGGAAAACCCAACAGCCGAACGCAGAGGCCGCAAAAACTCGCAGAGGACGCAGAAGAAACCAAAAATTCTTGCCTTGGATTTTTCTGCGTCTCTTGCGTACTTCTGCGACCTCTGCGTTCGGCTGTTGGGTTTCCCTCAGGACCCGCGCTCCGGCACCAGTTTCAGCAACCGCTCCAGCGCGCGGTCGCGGATGTCGTGGCGCCGCAGTTCCTCCTGGGTGCGGTGCGCGTAGTCGAGCGTGGTGCCGTACTTGCCGGCCGACTCCGCGAAGATGCGACGGTATTGCGCCTCGGTGAGCAGCCCCGTGTGGCTGGGACTCTTGCGCGACAGGGTGAACGCCAGCGCGCGCACCGGGCCGTGGCCGGTCTGGCAGGTGAGCCAGCGGGGGTCGTAGGTTGCCAGCGGCATCTCGCGCGGCCACAGCTGGCGCAGCACGGCCTCGCCGCGCTCCTGCGGCACCCGGAACACCATGCCCTGGCAGCAGCCGCCCGACAGCATCGCGAACACCAGGCCCGGTCGTTCCATGGTGCCGCGGTTGATGCGGCTCCACATCTTCAGGGCGCGGTGCCAGCCGTGCACCGTCGCGCGCCGCCGTTCGACGAAGTCGAAGTCCGGCCGCCAGATCAGCGATCCGTAGCCGAAGATCCACAGGTCGCCGGTGTCGCGCCACTCCCGCAGGACCTTGTCCAGCATCGCGCCCGGATCGCGCAGCGGCCTGGGTGGGTCGCAGGTCTTGTCCATGGCCGCACTGTAGCGCCAGGCGCGTCGCGGCAGGGTTGCGGATGGTCACCGGCCGACGTGGCACCGTGCGTTTGCCGCATCGTGGCAGCCAGGCTGCGACAATGCCGGGTCAACCGATGGAGAAAGCCTGCTCATGGCCGTGAAACTGACGCCGCTGGACGTGATGCGGGACGCGCCGGTGATCCCGGTGATCGTCCTGACCGAGCTGGCGCATGCCGTGCCGCTGGCACATGCGCTGCTGGACGGCGGCATCCGCATGCTGGAAGTCACGCTGCGCACGCCGGTGGCGCTGGCCTGCATCGAAGCGATCGCCCGGGAGGTGCCCGAGGCCGTGGTGGGCGCCGGCACGGTGCGCAGCGCCGCCGACGCGCAGGCCGCGGCGATGGCCGGCGCGCGCTTTGCGGTGAGCCCCGGCTACACCGCCTCGGTCGGCAAGGCCTGCCATGACCTGGAGCTGCCGCTGCTGCCCGGCGTGGCGACCGGCAGCGAGGTGATGGCCGCCCAGGAGGACGGCTACAGCGCGCTCAAGTTCTTCCCGGCCCTGCAGGCGGGCGGGATCGCCATGCTCAAGGCCTGGCAGGGACCGTTCGGCGACGTGAAGTTCTGCCCCACCGGCGGCATCACGGGCGGCAACGCCGGCGACTTCCTGCGCCTGCCCAACGTGGTGTGCGTCGGCGGTTCGTGGCTGACGCCGGCCGAGGTGGTGGCGCGCGGCGACTGGGCCCACATCACGCAGCTCGCGCGGCAGGCGGCGGCGGTGCACCGCCACGAGTGATTCAGCTGCCGCGCTGGATCAGCTCTATCTTGTAGCCGTCCGGGTCCGTGACGAACGCGATGACGGTCGTGCCGCCCTGGACCGGACCGGCCGGTCGCGTCACGTTGCCGCCGTTGGCCTTGATCTTCTCGCACGCGGCGTAGGCATCGGGCACGCCCAGCGCGATGTGGCCGTAGGCGGTGCCCAGCTCGTACTTGTCGACCCCGTAGTTGTAGGTCAGCTCGATCTCGGCCTGTTCCGGGTTGCCGCCGTAGCCGACGAAGGCCAGCGAGTACTTCTGGTCCGGCCGGTCGGTGGTGCGCAGCAGCTGCATCCCCAGCACCCGGGTGTAGAAGTCGATCGAGCGCTGCAGGTCGCCCACCCGCAGCATGGTGTGGAGGAGTTTCATGCGCGCGATTATCGCGCCGGGGGCAGCTCGAACACGAGGCAGGTGGTGGTCGAATGGGCGTACAAGGTGCCGTCCGGCCCCACCAGCCGCGCCTCGGCGGTCGCCAGCTGGCGGCCGCAGTGGATCACCTTGCCCTCCGCACGGACCCGCGGCGCCTTGGCGCCGATCGCGCGCACCAGGTTCACGCCGAACTCGGCCGTCGTGTAGGCGCGTCCGGCCGGCAGCATGGTGTGCACGGCGCAGCCCATGGCCGAGTCCAGCAGCGTGGCGTACCAGCCGCCGTGCACCGTCCCCATCGGATTGAGGTGGGCCGGACCCGGGGTGCCCTGGAACAGGGCGCGGCCCTCGTCGGCTTCCAGCAGCATGAAGTCGAGCGTCCTGGCGATCGGCGCGAACGGAATGGCCCCGGCGAGCATCGCGCACATCAGCTCGAGGCCGCTGCGCCCGGCCACCTGGGCCGGCGTGGCGATACCCGGGCCGGGGCCGGCGTCGTAGCGCGCCGCCTGTTCCTGTTCCTGGGCAAGCCAAGCCTGCAGCTGGTTGGTGTCCGTCATGGTTCCGCGGTTCCTATCAAAAAATTGCATCTACAAGAATTGCAGATACAATAATCAGCATGGAAGACGCTGTCAAGCCCCGCGGTTGCACCAACCTGAAGCTGCGCCAGCTGATGCGCCGCGTGGCGCAGCACTACGACGGCGAGCTGGCCAGGACCGGCCTGAAGACGACCCAGTACTCGCTGCTGTCGTACGTGGTGAAGCTGGGGCCGATCCGCCCGGGCGATCTGGCGCGCGAGATGAAGATGGACGCCTCCACCCTGACGCGCAACCTGCGGCCGCTGGTGGAAGCCGGCTGGCTCGACCTGGGCCCCGGGGCCGACGGGCGCAGCCGGCTCGTCACGGCCACCGACGCCGGCCGCGACAAGCGCCGCGAGGCGCAGCGGCGCTGGCGCGTCGCGCAGGAAGGCGTCAACGCGGCGCTGGGCGTGCCTCGGGTGATGGCGCTGCACGCGCTCATAGACGAATGCATGGACCTGTTGGCGCACGCCGCGCCGGGAGCGAACGATGAATCGTGATCAGGCGTCGCACCCGGCGCTGCCCCTGCTGCTGGTGCTCGTCGCGGCCGGCGGCCTGTTCGCCCTGACGATGGGCACCCGCCAGACCATGGGTCTGTTCGTCTCGCCGCTGAACACCTCGACCGGCCTGGGCGTCGGCAGCATCGGACTGGCGTTTGCCTTCGGCCAGCTCTGGTGGGGCCTGACGCAGCCCTTTGCCGGCGCCATGGCGGACCGGGTCGGTGCGGGACGGGTGCTGTTCGCCGGCACGGTGCTGGTGGCGCTGGGCACCGTGCTCACGCCGTTCATGACCAGCACGGCCGGCCTGGTCCTGGCGGTGGGCGTGCTCGCCGCCGGCGGCGCCGGGATGGCCGGACCGGCCGTGCTGATGGCAGCGGCCACGCGCCTGGTGCCGCCGCAGCGGCGGGGCCTGGCCACCGGCGTGATCAATGCCGGCGGCTCGTTCGGGCAGTTCCTGATGGCGCCGCTGGCGGCCGCGCTGATGGGCGCGTTCGGCTGGAGCGCAGCCTTGCAGGTCCTGGGCGTCCTGGTCCTGCTCGGCCTGCCCGCCGCGTTCGTGCTCAGAGGCCACTCGATGCACCACGGCACCACAGCCCATGCGCCGGCCGGCACGCGCCAGGCAATCCGGGCGGCGCTGCGCGATCCGAGTTACCTGATGCTGTCGGCCGGTTTTTTCGTATGCGGGTTCCATGTCGCGTTCCTGGCGACCCATTTCCCAGGCGTCATCGCCGCCTGCGGTCTCCCGGCTCAATGGGCCGGCTGGGCCCTGGCGATGATCGGGCTGTTCAACATCGCCGGCAGCATCGTCATGGGATGGGCGGTCGGCCGCTGGCGCATGAAGTCCTTGCTGTCGCTGGTGTATGCGGCGCGCGGGCTGGCCGTGCTGGCCTTCCTGTTCGCGCCCAAGAGCGGGCCGGTGGTGCTGGTGTTCGCCGCCGTGATGGGCGCGACCTTCCTGTCGACCGTGCCGCCGACCGCCGGACTGGTGACGCGCTTGTTCGGCCCCGCGAACATGGCCACGCTGTTCGGCATCGTCATGCTGGCGCATCAGGTCGGTGGCTTCCTCGGGGCCTGGCTCGGCGGCAAGGTGTTCGACGCCACCGGGGCCTACGACTGGATCTGGTACGTCGACATCGTGCTGGCCGCAGGCGCGGCGCTGGTGCATCTGCCGATCCGTGAAGCACGCCCGCTGCCGGCGGCTCGCGCGGCGGCGGCCTGAGCCTCAGCCCGGCGGCGCGGCCGCGCGGCCCTGCCCCGGTTCGTCGCTCGCGAGGAAGCTGTCGCGGAACGTGAAGTAGATCGAGGTCGAGAACATCGCGGCCAGCAGCAGCGCCAGCGGCATCATCACGGCGCGGGCCATCGACGGACCACCCAGCAGGCCGCCGATCAGCCCGAACAGCGTGCCGCTCGCGACGAACAGGCCGAGCCAGCCGAGTCCGTACACGAGGAATGCGCCGGCGTTCTTCAGGCAGGCGACGAGGCTGAAGAACAGGCTCTTGGCCGGCGCCACGCCGTGCCAGTGCACCAGCGCCGGCGCGTGCCAGAACATCAGGAAGATCGGGATGTGCAGCGCCAGCGCCAGCAGCGCCGCCGCGTCGATCTGCAGGCCCGCCTGCGGCTCGCCGGTCGCCAGCGATGCCAGGTGGGTGGCCAGCCAGGAGGCGATGGTGTAGACCACCCCCAGCACCAGCATGGCCCGGGCCCGCTGCCGGCCGGCGCGGAACGCGCTGAGCAGCACCGACGGCATCGGGAACTTCCCCTTGCTGGCCTCCTCGGTGGCGGCCATCAGGCCCAGCGTGGCCGCGGGCACCAGCAGGCCGCCCACGAAGATTCCGATCACTGGGATCATCGCGATCGCGATCACGGCCGTCATGTACATGAAGAACAGGCCGGCCAGCGCGAGCGGCTGGCGCAGGAAGGTGCGCACGCCCAGCTTGATCCACTGCAAGCCGGTGCGGGCGGGGACGATGTTGAGTTTCATGCGGGGGTCAGCGGGGGCTGCGCCACGCGCTGGCGCAGCACGCGCTCGAAGTGCGTCGGGTCGTGCGGCTTGAGCATGGTCGCCTCGCGCGGCAGGTGGAAGTCCCACAGCCGCGAGATCCAGAAGCGCAGCGCCCCGGCGCGCAGCATGGCTGGCAGCAGCCTGCGCTCGGCCGCCGCCAGCGGCCGCACGGCGGCATAGGCGTCGATGAAGGCCGCCGCCCGTGCCGGCTCGTGTGCGCCGGTGGCCAAGTCGACGCACCAGTCGTTCAGGCACACGGCGACGTCGAACAGCCAGGTGTCGACGCCGGCGAAATAAAAGTCGAAGAAGCCGGTCAGCCGACCCTCCTCGAACATCACGTTGTCGCGGAACAGGTCGGCATGCACCGGCCCGCGCGGCAGGGCGGCGTAGAGCGATCCGGCCGCCACGTGGTTCTGGAATGCCAGTTCGCTGCGCAGCAGGGCGGCCTGCTCGGCGTCGACGTGGGGCAGCACCACCGGCACGGTTTCGTTCCACCACGCCAGCCCGCGCAGGTTGGGCTGCTGGCGCGGGTAGTCGCGGCCCGCCAGGTGCATGCGCGCCAGCGTCGCCCCGACGGCGGCGCAGTGGGCCGGGCCGGGGTCGAGCACGCTGGCGCCGCGCAGGCGGTCGACCACCGCGGCCGGCTTGCCGGCGACTTCCTGCAGCAGCCGGCCGTCGGCCCCGTGCGGATCGGGCACCGGGATGCCGCGCAGCGCCAGGTGCTTCATCAGCTCGAGGTAGAACGGCAGCTGCGCGGCCGTCAGGCGCTCGAACAGCGTCAGCACGTAGTCGCGCCGGGTGCCGTCCTGCTCGGTGGTGAGGAAGTAGTTGGTGTTCTCGATGCCGCCCTGGATGCCGCGCAGTTCGCGCAGCTCGCCCAGCCCCAGCCGGCGCACCAGTTCGTCGGCCTCGGCCTGCGAGACTTCGGTGAAGACCGCCACGGTCAGAACTTGAGGACGTTCCAGACCCGCTGGCCGGTGGCGCTGCTCATGCCGTCGCGGTGGTCCGCGGGGCGGCTGCGCGCCAGGTCGGTCGGCTGGATCTCGTATTCGGGGACGTCGGCCTTGGGCTGCACCGTGATGCTCTGGGTCTGGCCGCCATAGCGCACCTCGTCGATGCGTACCCGCGCGTCCTCGACGTGGATGCGCTCCACGCGCTGGTTGCGGCGCCCCTGCAGGGCCGGCGACTCCTGCACCAGCGGCGCCGCGGGCGCCGGCTGCGCCAATGCCGCCGAGGCGGCGAGCAGGGCCGGAAGGAGCAGGATGCGCGATTGCATGGGCGGATTGTAGGCGGTGGGGGTGGCGGTGAGACGGCGGCCGGGGCCGACCAAGCCGGGGAGCGCCGCGTCGGGGTTCCCTGCGCTCCAGCGTCGTGCCACGGCCGCCGACCGGCGCCCCCGTTCTCCGGTCACGCTCGCGGGCGTCTGCAGTGGCGCGCCGCCATCGCGGCATCAAGGGCGTGCGTGACTGGCCGGCGCAGTGGCAACCGCGACTGGCCCTGCGCCCGGGGGCGCCGATCGTCGTCCTCTTCGGTGGGCCCGGCCACTCGCGGCGGCAGACCCGGCGTCCGAGCGGCCGGGCACACCCTGGAGGCCGGTGATCGGGTGGGGTCAGGCGCAGGGCCAGTCGCGGTTGCCACCTCGCGGGCGTGCCAAACGCCTTGTTGACGCAGCGGTGCTCGCATGCGCGGGTGGTCGCCCGCGAGCGTGACCGGAGAATGACCCCACCCGGTCGCCGGCCGCGCCACCGCGCCGGCCGCGCCACCGCGCCGGCCGCGCCACCGCGCCGGCCGCGCCACCGCGCCGGCCGCGCCACAGCGTCGGTCGCGCCACAGCGTCGGTCGCGCCAACGCGCCTGAGAGCGGTCAACCCGCACGAGGGAAAGGCACAATGCCGCCATGACCGACACGAACAACGAGCGGGAGACGGGCGAGGGCCGCCGGGTGCTGCTGCTGGTCGATGGATCCAGCTACCTGTACCGGGCCTTCCACGCGATGCCCGACCTGCGCGCCGTGCCGGGCGATCCGGCGAGCCCCGCCACGGGTGCGATCCGCGGCATGATCAACATGCTGCAGAAGCTGCGGCGCGACGTTCGCGCCGATTACGTTGCCTGCATATTCGACGCGCCCGGCAAGACCTTCCGCGACGATCTCTACCCCGACTACAAGGCGACCCGCTCGCCGATGCCGCCCGACCTGCGCACCCAGATCGACCCGATCCACGAGGTGGTGCGGCTGCTGGGCTGGAAGGTGCTGAACGTGCCGGGGGTCGAGGCCGACGACGTGATCGGCACGCTGGCATGCCTGGCCACCGCGCGCGGCCTCGAGACCGTGATCTCCAGCGGCGACAAGGACCTGAGCCAGCTGGTCAACGACCAGGTCACCGTGATCGACACGATGAACGACCGCAAGCGCGACGCCGCCGGCGTCGAGGCGGAGTTCGGCGTGCCGCCGCGGCTGATGGTGGACTACCAGGCGCTGGTGGGCGACGCCGTGGACAACGTGCCCGGCGTCGACAAGGTCGGACCCAAGACCGCCGTCAAGCTGCTGCAGGAATACGGCTCGCTGGACGCGCTGGTCGCGCGGGCCGGCGAGGTGAAGGGGGCGGTCGGCGAGAACCTGCGCAAGGCGCTCGAGTGGCTCCCGATGGGCCGCAGGCTGCTGACGATCCGCCAGGACTGCGAACTGGCCGACCACATCTCCGGCCTGCCGGCGCTGGACGACCTGCGGGTGCGCGAGGGCCAGGACACCGAGGCGCTGAAGGCGTTCTACGAGCGCTACGGCTTCAAGGGGCTGGCCAGGCAGCTGGACGTGCACGACGTGCCGCCCGAGCTGATCGAGGAGCATCGCAGCCGCCGCAAGGTGGGGCCGGGCGCGGCCGCCTTCGAGGATCCCGACCTCTCGGCCCGCTCGCAGGTGACCAACCTGCAGTACGAGACGATCTTCACCTGGGAGCAGCTGGATGAGTGGATCGGCCGCCTCGAGGCGGCCGACCTGGCGGCGCTGGACACCGAGACCGATTCGCTCGACGAGATGGTGGCGCAGATCGTGGGCCTGTCGTTCAGCGTGCAGCCGGGCGTGGCCGCCTACCTGCCGCTGGGCCACAACTACGGCGGCGCGCCCGACCAGCTGCCGCGCGAGGACGTGCTCGCGAAGCTGAAGCCGTGGCTGGAGAACCCGGACCGCAAGAAGCTTGGACAGCACGTCAAGTACGACCGGCATGTGTTCGCCAACCACGGCATCGAGGTGCGCGGCTACGCGCACGACACCATGCTGCAAAGCTACGTGCTGGAAGTGCACAAGCCGCACGGGCTGGCCAGCCTGGCCGAGCGCCACCTGGGCCGCACCGGCATCGACTACGAGCAGGTCACCGGCAAGGGGGCGCACCAGATCCCCTTCGCGCAAGTGCCGGTGGACAAGGCAGCCGAGTACTCCTGCGAGGACTCGGACCAGACGCTGGACGTCCACCTGGCGCTGTGGCCCAAGCTGCAGGACGACGGCCGGCTGCGCTTCATCTACGAGCTGGAGATGAAGAGCAGCGAGGCGCTGTATCGGGTGGAGCGCCACGGCGTGCTGATCGACTCGGCGATGCTGGCGCGGCAGAGCGCCGAGCTGGGCCAGCGCATGATGCAGCTGGAGCGCGAGGCGCACGAGCTCGCGGGGCAGCCCTTCAACCTGGGCTCGCCCAAGCAGATCGGCGAGATCCTGTTCACCAAGCTGGGGCTGCCGGTGGTCAAGAAGACCGCCAGCGGCGTCCCGAGCACCGACGAGGAGGTGCTGGAGAAGCTGGCCGAGGACTACCCGCTGCCGGCCAAGCTGCTGGAGCACCGCGGGCTGTCCAAGCTCAAGGGCACCTATACCGACAAGCTGCCGCAGATGGTTCACCCGGCGACCGGCCGGGTGCATACGCACTATGCGCAGGCCGTGGCCGTGACCGGTCGGCTGTCCAGCAACGATCCGAACCTGCAGAACATCCCGGTGAAGACCGCGGAGGGCCGCCGCATCCGCGAGGCCTTCGTCGCGCCCCCGGGCCACCTGATCGCCAGCGCGGACTACAGCCAGATCGAGCTGCGCATCATGGCGCACCTGTCGCAGGACGAAGCGCTGCTGCGCGCCTTCCGCGAGGGCATGGACGTGCACCGGGCCACCGCCTCCGAGGTGTTCGGCGTGGCGCCCGAGCAGGTGAGCGGCGAACAGCGCCGTTATGCGAAGGTGATCAACTTCGGGCTGATCTACGGCATGAGCGCGTTCGGCCTGGCGCGCAACCTGGGCATCGACGGCGCGGCGGCCAAGAACTACATCCAGCGCTATTTCGAGCGCTATCCGGGCGTCAAGCAGTACATGGACGAGACCCGCCTCGCGGCCAAGAGCAAGGGCTACGTCGAGACCGTGTTCGGCCGGCGGCTGTACCTGCCCGAGATCAACTCACCCAACGGCCCGCGGCGCGGGGGCGCCGAGCGGGCTGCGATCAATGCGCCGATGCAGGGTACCGCGGCCGACCTGATCAAGCTGAGCATGGTGGCCGTGCAGGACGTGCTGGACGCGCAGCAGCGGCGCACGAAGATGATCATGCAGGTGCACGACGAACTGGTGTTCGAGGTGCCGCAGGACGAGGTGGAGTGGGTGCGGGCCGAGATTCCGCGCATGATGGCGGGGGTGGCGCAATTGCGGGTGCCGCTGCTGGCCGAGATCGGGACCGGCAACAACTGGGACAAGGCGCACTAGCGCGGCGGACCGGACTGCAGCGCGTCCACCGGCGGTCGTTCGGTGCCGCCGCCGTGTGCGCCGCCGTCGGCCAGCCATCCCTTCAGCCGCGCGATTTCGCTCCTGGTGCGCAGGCGCGTGCGGTGATCGTCGCGCAGCACGGCCACCAGCAGCCGCTGCTCCAGCGCGCAGATCCGGGCAGCCACGTCGGCGCCCTCACTCATTGAGGCCTCGCACGCGGCGCTGGCGCTGGAGTGCCGTCGGCAAGCCCGCCTGTACCCGGCTGCGGCGTGCCGCCTCCAGAAACTTCTGCAGGCTGGCGGAGCCTTCCCCGCTGCGCGTGCCGGCCGGAAAGCGGGACTCGACGTTGTCCGCCTCCGGGGGCGGGGGCGACAACGGCCATATGCGCGCTCTGATCATCTTCACCTCGTTCTCACTGTGCGGCGGCGGCGCCTGTGCACCGCCACGCTGATTACCAGTTCCTTTCAAGCTTCTTCGGCGTCCGCGGTCTCGGTTGTCGTGGCGGATCGCCCGTGGATCGAGCTCCATCCTGACGCAGTCGTTCCTGTGGGACCAGTCCCACATCGAAACAAGCTGTATCCCTACCGGCACACCGACGCCGGGGCGGCCCAGCGGTGGCCATGTGCGCTCCAGGCCGGTGCGTTGCGGGTGCTTACACGTGATTGCGGTTGCGGGCACCGATGCGTTTTGACCTCAGGCCGGACAACTGTTGTCTTGAAATAAAGACGCGCGCGCAGCTTCGCTGTTGCAAAAGTCTCAAGATGTACGTTGCGATGCAGCCGTTCGACTCAATGGCGGGGCATGGACCCTGGCGGTGTCCTGCGCGTTTCTGAAAAAGTCATTACAGTGTTTTTCCTGCTTCCGAATCCAGGTGTGCCATGAGCAATTCTGCCGATTCGATCCGCGTCTTCATCGTCGGGGTGCCGTTGCTGCGCTATGGCCTTGAGCGGCTGGTGCAATCGGCGCATCCTCGTTTCGAGGCGCTGCCCGGCGCGGCGAGCCTGGAGGAAGCACGCGGCATGGAGTCGCGGCACCAGGCCAACGTGGTCGTGCTGGCCGAAGACGTGGTGCTCGAGCAGATCGCAGCCTTCTGCGCGTCGTCGCCGGCGACGTTGATGCTGGTCACCGGTTCGCAGGACGACGCCACTTTGGACGCCGCCATCATGGTGGGCGTGCGCGGCATCGTGCGCACCAACGATTCGCCCGACCTCTTCCTGCGCGCGATCGAGAAGGTGAGCGCCGGCGAAGTGTGGGTCGACCGCGGCGCGACCGGCCGGATCTTCGTGGCGATGGCCAGGCAGCGGGCGGCGGACCGGTCGGACCCGGAGCGCGCCAAGATCGCCACGCTGACGCTGCGCGAGCGGCACACCATCGCGGCAGTGGTCAGCGACGCGGCGGCGCCCGGCAAGGTGATCGCGGCGCGGCTGTGCATCAGCGAGCACACGCTGCGCAACCACCTGACCTCGATCTACAGCAAGCTCAACCTGGCCAACCGCGTCGACCTCTACCGGTACGCCAGCCGGCATTCGCTGCACGAGCCGCCGTGAGCGGCAGCCGGTTCAGCCGCAGCGCATGCGCCGGATCCTGCGTTCGGCGTCCACCTCGACGTTCAGGCGCATCGGGTCGTGCTCCAGCGTCACGACGCCGTTCGGCGGAATGACCCGGGTGCGCAAGCCGCCCGACGCCCGCAGCGCCTCGGCCAGTGCCGGCTCGTCGGCTTGCCGGCCCAGCAGGGCCTCGGCGCCCGCAGCGCGGCAGCGCGACTCGGCGGCACCCATCGCCGCGGTGCCGGGTGGGTGAGCGCAGCCGGCCAGCGCCGCGGCCGCAGCCGCGACCAGGGCAATGTGACTTGGCACTCGAACCATCTTGCGGCCATTATGGGTTGGCCGCGTCCTGGGCAGGGGTGGCTGCAACCGGAGGTATCAGGCGCGATGCGCGGGCCATCCCGCGTCATCCGAGCTGCTCATTCCGCCGACGATGCCGACGCCTCTGTGGCCGTTAACCACAAGCCCAGACTCCACGTACTCTGTTGATCGACATTCCCGCTGCCTGCCAAGAGTCGAGTCCAGCGATGTTGGGCAACATCCTGCGCACGCTCACCCGTGCCCGGCCAGCATCGGGACGAGGTTGCGGTATACCTGGATCAGGGCAGGACCCAGGATGACCATGATGATCGACGGAAAGATGCAGAGCACCAGCGGGAACAGCATCTTCGTAGGAACCTTGGCGGCCCTCTCCTCCGCGAGCACCTGACGCTTGTGCCGGAGATCGTCCGAGAACACTCTCAGCGCGTCCCCAATGCTGGTCCCGAATTTGTCAGCCTGTGTCAACATGGCTGCAAAGGTGCCGATTTCTTCGATCCCGGTGCGCAAAGCAAGGTTGCGCAATGACTTTTCCCGGGTCGCGCCGGCACGCATCTCGAGATTGGTCAAGTGCAACTCTTCGGCCAACGCAACACTCTTGCGTCGGATCTCGTCCGCCACCTTGCTCAGGCCCGCGTCCAGTCCCAGCCCTGCTTCGACGCACACCATCATCAGATCAGCCGCATCTGGAAAACTCTCAAATATTTCGCGCTGGCGTGACTTGATCTTCAGATGGACCACGAGGTTCGGCAAATAGCAACCGATCAATGCTGAGAGCAACACATAAAAGATCAGTGCCACACCGCCGGACTGATTCAGGCTTCGCAGGAAGATGAACGCGAGACCGGCCAGGAACAAGGGAAGGAAGGTCTTCGCGCCGAAATAGATCATCCGTGCGTCGGAATTGCGGATTCCAGCGTGGAAGAATCGCATGCGCAAGGCCGAGTTTTCCCACTCACCCTCTGGGGTCGAAAGACGCGCCAGCGGTCCTGCGATCTTCACCACCGTCTCGGTCCAGTCCGACTTTTCGACCGGCCCTGCGATGACTTGCAATCGCTGCTCGGCCCGGGTGGGTGCCAGCCACAGCAACAGCCCGGCCAAGGCCAGGCCGACCGCCGCGAAGATGAGCGCGCTCAGTATCAACATGCGATTTCTCCTAGACGCGGATCCGGATGATTCTTCTCAGGAGCACTGCGCCAACCAACATCAGCGTGAACAACACTTTGAGCATTGCGATGCCTATCGGGTCCGTCCACAATGGCTTCATGAAACCGGGGTTGGCCAGATGCATGATGCCTCCCAGGAAGAACGGGAGAAGACCCAGGATCCAGGCCGACATCCGGCCTTCGGCGGACAGCACCCTGACCTTGGCCATCAACTTGAGCCGTTCGCGAATGAGCTTGCTCAGGTTGGCCAGAATCTCGGTGAGGTTGCCCCCGGAGTCGCGTTGGATCAGCACCGCTACGACGAAATAGCGCAGATCCGTGAGGGGCACACGCTCGCTCAGATGGGTGAGTGCCTGCTCCAGGGATACGCCGAAGTTCACCTCGTCGTGCACCGTATGGAATTCACCGGCGACGGGGTCCTGAGTCTCTTCGCCAGCCATCTTGAGTGCCGACGAAAAGGCATGTCCGGCCTGCAGCGCGCGGGTGATGAGGTCGAGCGCTTCAGGCAGTTGCCGCTCCATCTTCGCCATGCGCTGGCTCCGCCGGTAATGGATATATACAAGGGGCATGACACAGCCCGCCAATCCTGCTAGGGTCGCAACGAGCATCGACTGGCGAGTTCCTACCTTGACGGTCATCCATGCCAGTACGCCCGCGGCAGCGCAGCCCAGCAAAAGTTTCGGGATCGTCCAGTTCAGGCCCGACTGCAGAATGAGCCGGTCCATTCCGTGCACGTGCGGCAGACTCCGCACATACCGTTCCACGATGGGCAGTTCGCTGAGCAATCGCTGTTTCAGCAACTTCGTTTGGGGGCTGCGGTCGCGGGTCGCCGCCAGGGCGTGGAGCCGCAAATTGAGCTTTTTGGCCTCCGGCCCGCGATGTGACCGCCACGCCAAATAGATGCTCTCCAGAAGCAGCATCACGGCGACGAAGACCAACACCGCCATGAACAGAAACGAATTGGCCGGGAGGAGCGTCAGCATGTTCGGCCTCCTATTGGTACTGCCGAGAAGGATCGAACATCGCGTCGGGCAGCGCGATACCGAAGGTGCGCAGCCGGTCACTGAATTTCGGCCTGACACCACTGGCCTGGAAATAGCCCTGCACCTTGCCGTCCGAGCTCACCCCGGTCTGCTTGAAGCCGAAGATTTCCTGCATGGTGACGACCTCACCCTCCATGCCGGTGACTTCCTGGATGCTGGTGACCTTGCGCTTGCCGTCGATCATGCGTAGGACCTGGATCACCACCGTAATCGCCGAGGCGATCTGCTGGCGGGCCGCCTTGTGCGGCAGATTCAGGTTTGCCATTCCGATCATGTTCTCGAGCCGGGCAATGGAATCGCGCGGCGTGTTGGCATGAATGGTCGTGAGTGAGCCCTCATGCCCGGTATTCATTGCCTGCAGCATGTCGAACGCTTCCGCTCCACGCACCTCTCCGATCACGATCCGGTCCGGCCGCATTCGCAAGGCGTTTCGCACCAGCGCGCGCTGCGTGATCTCACCCTTGCCTTCAATGTTCATCGGCCTGGTTTCCATGCGCACCACATGCGGTTGCTGCATCTGCAGCTCTGCCGCGTCCTCGATTGTCACGACTCGCTCCGCGTCCGGGATGCAGCCAGAAAGAATGTTCAGCAGGGTTGTCTTGCCGGCACCCGTTCCCCCGGAGATAAGCATGTTGACCTTGGACCTCACGAGTGCCTGGAGCATGCGTGCCATGTCGGGGGTCAGCGTCTTCAGGCCTTCGCCGGTCAGGTCGTCCATCGTCAAGGGGACGAGTGCGAAGCGGCGAATGGAGATCATCGGCCCGTCGAGGGCAACCGGGGGGATGACTGCGTTCACGCGCGAGCCGTCGGGCAGCCTGGCGTCCACCATCGGGCTGGCCTCATCGATGCGCCGTCCGACTAAGGAGACGATCTTGTCGATGATGCGCAGCAGATGCTTCTCGTTGGTGAAGGTGACGTTGGTGAGCTCCAGCTGTCCCCTCCGCTCGACATAGACCTGACGGTACGAGTTGACCAAAATGTCCGAGACGGCCGGGTCGGCCATCAATAACTCGAGAGGTCCAAATCCCAGCATCTCGTGCTGAATGTCGCGAATCAGGTTTCCACGCTCCGTGTCGTTGACCACGGCCTGCTCCTCATCAAGCAGTCGCTCGACCATCGTCGCAATCTCGCGTCGCAACTGCTCAGGTGCCAGTGCCTCGAGCGCTGCGAGGTCGAACATTTCCAGCACCTTCAGGTGGATTCTCTCCTTGAGCGCCTTGTAGGCATCGCCACTGACCGCGAGCTGGGGCCTCGCAGCGCCCTCGACCTCGCCTCCATTGAGTTTCTGGCGCAACGACAGGACAGTGTGTTCGCGCGGCAGCGCAGTGATCGGTTGAATACTGCTCATGTTCATGCCTTCCTGAAAATCCGCCCCAAAAGTCCGCTGCGGCTCTCTTCCGGACGTGGGCTGAGTGTTTGTGCGAAGTCGGCCAGGTGCTTCGCCACGGAGTTGCCTCGCGTCGTCCTGGTCAGGGGATCGCCTTGATTGATCGATGCGTTCACTTCGCGATAGGAATTCGGGACGGTGTTGATTCGTACGTTGCCCAGCGATCGCCGAACCTGGTCGAGCCCAATGTCATCGGCCTTGTCGAAACGGTTGATGATCAGCTCGGTCTTGTCCTGCGCGTACCCCAGCGACTTGAATGCTTCCAGCAACTTTCCCGCGTTGCGCAGGTCTGGCAGGCTGGACTGCAACACCGGGAAGATGCGCCAGGCGCGATCCAGTGCCTTGATGGCGATGGTGTCCAGCGAGCGTGGCACGTCCAGCAAGACAAAATCGTATTGGGTCACCGCGAGGCTGAGGATGGCGTCGATGTGTTCCGGCTTGACTTCCATGGCGTGGGCAAGGTCTTCCGGCGCCGCCAGGATGCTGTAGTTGGAACTTACCTTCACTGTGCTGGCCGCGAGCAGCGACGCGTCGAGCCGGCTGATGTCCTTGGCCACGTCGGCCAGCGTCGAGGGTGCTTTTCCATCGTGAACGAACGACAGAGCGTCGCCGAACTGCAGGTTGAGGTCGACCAGCAGAACGGATCTGGTTTCAGCCAGTTGCCAGCCCAGGTTGGTCGCCAGGAAGGTTGCGCCGGCGCCACCCTTGGTCGGCATCAATGCCAAGATCTTTCCGACCTTGCGGGCCGATACCTGCTTGAGCTTGGCGGCGACGCGACCCACTGCTGCTTCCAGTGCCGGCGGCGTCACCGGCGAGGGCAACACCTCGCGCACGCCTGCACGCATCGAGTTGATCAGGAACTCGGGCGTGTGCGTCGAGCACAGCAGAATCACGGCGATCGCGGGGTGGTGCGTCGTGACGTATTCAACATGCTCCAACTCGTGCGTGTCGCAGCATATGCCGTCGACCAGCATCAGTTCCGGTAGTTCCTGCTCGGCGACTTCCCGCATCCTGCTCTTGCCGCCGTCGAAGAGCAATGCCGAGTGCCCCTTCGCATTCAGCACCCGCCCCACGTCCTCAAGGTGGCTCCGGTTCGGGGAAATGACTGCTATCTTCATTGGACGGTCCTACGGTTATGAGCAGAGCTTGGCGCCTGAATAGCTGTTGGGGTCTTGACCCATGATTTCGCGGGTCAGGTACGTCTTGAAGGTGGGCATGGGGATTGGAGAAAGGGCCGCAGCCGCGCCCGCGATTGGAGAGATCCACTGGTAATTCAGCCCGACGATCGTCACCGTCACACCGATACACGTGGCGGGCGTGCAACTGTTTCCCTTTGCATCCTCCCAAGCCAGGTTGATGTCATTGATCTGCGGCAGCAGCGCCTGCATCCTCGCCAGAACTTTCGCCTTGTTGGTCATGTCGTCGCACACGACGGCATAGCGTGCGCCTGCGCGCGTGGCCTCGGTGGCTGCATTCCACGTGAACAACATCCGGCTGAAGTCGGTGATTCCCAGCACAAATGTCAGGAAGATGATGAACACCAGAGCGAACTCGACCGTCGTCGCACCTGGCTGCCGTGACCTCCGCGCAGATCTCACAGATAGCTCCTCATGGTGGCGGAAATGTCGGAGAACGTGACAGCGCCGAACGGCAGCCCGAACACGCTGACGAACATTGAGTCGAACGTATAGTTGGTGATCCGGACGGTGACGGTCTTGATCACGGGGCCGGAGCCGGCGGTTTGCCAGGTTGGGCTCGGCACGTTCGAGGTCGTGAGTCCCGCCGCCAAGGGTGTTCCAGTGCCGGTCAGGTTGCCATAGATGGTCAGGTTCCGCGCCTTCGCGATCGCAAGCGGGTCCTCGGGTGTCTGGATCGACAGGTACCGGGCGGAATCGCGCACCGACTTCGTCAGGGTGTTGTACTGCCAGATCGCGCGCCCGAACTCCGTGGTGATGAAGGTCAACACAAGCAGGAAGGGCAGGATCAGTGCGAACTCGACGATCGCCACGCCCCTTTGTCTCTTTTTCATCGTCTTTCCCCCTATCGGACAAGGGCCGGCACCAGCGGCCCAGCCGCGCCCCCTGGCATCCCGCTGAAGCTGCACGGGCTTGTGGCAAGACTCGCGTTGCCGAGGTATTCGAATTGCACTTCAACCATCGGAATGCTGAGCGGCTGCAGCATGAGCATGCAGGCGAAACTGACCACCTTGTCCGTCGCGCCCACGATCGGAACCAGCACAATTCGTCGATTGGTCCCCTCTGCGCCGTGGCTATCCGGAACCAGCTTGCCCCCGGACGGGGTGATGTAGTTGATGTTCCCCGGAAGTTTCCAGTCGGGGGTGCCGACTGCTTTGCATTCAGCAACGCTTGCAGCGCATGCGGCATTTGCGGACCGGCGGGTCACGAAATCGTTGTAGACGTTGGAACCGGTCGAGTTCTCCAGACTGTAGGCATAGCCCGTCAGGTCCGGACGCTTGTATGCGTTCAAGGGGTCCCCGAAGTCTGGCTTGTTGGCATAGAGGCCGAACCTGTAGTTCCAAGGCTCGACCAGGGCGGTCTTCACGCCGCTGTCGGACGGCTCCAGCTGGTCGTCAATCTTGGTGCCGCAAAACCCGTTCAATTGCTTCCTGATTTCGTTCGTGCCGGATGCGCCGTCGACCAGGCTCATCCAGCCGATATGTCCGCCGGAAAATTCTGATTGGCCGGTGATCATGGGCACCCACTCCCCGACGGTAAAGCCATAGTCCGGAGCCACGCCGCCGGCCTTGGGCTTCATCGCTACCGGAAGCGGGCAGGTGGTCTGGCCATGAGCGCGCGTCGCGACGGCACTGGCCAATACATATCGGGTACTGGGGTAATCGGTGGTGTTGTTCAGGAACGCGCCCAACGCCTGCATCAACCACATTTGTACGCCGGACTGGACGTGCTGGCACTGCACGTACTGAGCGGTGCTTGAGTCAGCTGGCGCATAAGCCGCATCCCGGAAGGTGATCTCGGCGTCTACCAACTGACCCTTTCCGCTCCAGCTCGACGACTGGAAATTGACGGAATTCAAGTTGCCGGCTGTCTTGCCGGCGCTGGTGGCGCGATCGATTGCCGTGGGCTGCAGGTCGAGTTCCTGGGCCGCGGCCAGCGCGCAACTGTCCATGGCGGTCTGCAACTCCGACTTCACGACGAACAGCCGTCCGAAGTCCAGCGCGAACCCGATGAAGCCCAGAAGGAACAGCGTGAGCAAGGCGACGGTGATGATGACCGCGCCTTGTTGGCGATGACGTCCGGCAGCGTTGCGCATGAAAGTGCCTTCTATCGGTGTCCGTGGTCTGCATCGCGGGGGTCTGTATGGGCCACGCCGCTGGACGGGCCCATCCAGACAGAACCCGCTCAGCAAGCTCCCGTCGTCAGGCAGAGGTTCACCTTGGCAATCCACGCGGTGAAATCGATGCCGTTGGCGCCCATCAGCAGCAGGATCAGACCGAGCGAGACGACCGCGATGATGAGGGCGTATTCGACGATTTGCGCGCCATCTTCCTCGATGGCGAAGGAACGGATCGAGCTGAAAAGTTTGTCCATGATTGACCTTCCAATGAATTGAAAAATGGTTAAGAAGAACGGAATGAGGCGATGGAGTTGGTTAGCGCATGCGTAAGTCCTCCCCTCTTTATTTCCCGGCGGCGCCGAGGGCTCCGCCGATGTTGATGACGTTGGTCACGGGCGGCGGCTCCTTGAACGAGTCCTGGTAGCGGCCGACGGCTTCCTTGCCGCTGCGGCCGTCCATGCCGGCGATGGGGTCGGGGTTGCTGCCCGCGTTGGGGTTGAGGGTCATCCGCTGCCGCGCTTCGCGCACCGCGTCGCCGAAGCGCAGGTCGTAATTCGGCGTTGGGGAAGACGCGCAACCCCACAGCAACCCCAGCAGGACCAGAACGAATGCTTTCTTCATGATGTTCTCCGGAAGATCTGAATCACGGCCGCAGCAGCGCTGCCGGCGCGGACGAGGGGACTGGGTCGCCCACGAAGGCCGAGGTCCGTACCGGCGTCGCGACCGCCTCTTCGATGGCAGGAGCCTGCGCGGCCGGCCTTGCCGGCGCGGACGGAGGTTCGGACGCCGTCTCACTTGTCGCTGCAGGAGCTGCGGGTACCGGTTGCACCGTGACGGCCGGCGCTGCGGGGGTCGACTCGACCTTGGGCGGCGTGGCAGTGGGGACGACAGGCCGCGTTTCAGCGGTCATCGGCGATGCGGGTGCCGGTGATCCCTGGGGTACGGGTGTGTCCTGCGCGGCCGATGTGCGCACCGGTGCGGGCGAGGCGCCTTCGCCGGAACCCCTGAGGATGACGTCGCCGCGGCTGGGAATCACGTGGTTGTCGGTGGGCAGCACCGCTACGGCGTTCAGGGGCTTGACCAGGCGTGGCGTCACCACGAACATCAGCTCGGTCTGGTCGTTCTGGAACTCGGTGGAACGGAACAGCGCGCCCACCACGGGTGCCTCGCCCAGGCCCGGGAACTTGTTCAGGGCTTCCGTGAAGTTGTTCTTGATCAGGCCCGCGACGGCGAAGCTCTGTCCATCGCCGAGCTGCACGGTGGTGTCCACCCTGCGCGTTGCCATCGACGGAAGTACTGCCGTCACCCCCCCCACGGTGGTGAACGGAGTGCCGGATTGAGACAGCTCCGAGACCTCGGACGTGACCTTGAGGTTGATGCGTCCGTCCAGCACTGTCGGCGTGAACTTGAGGCCGACGCCGAACTCCTTTTCCTCGAGGGTGATCGTCGTTCCGCTGTTGGATCTTTCCTGCGCAACCGGAATGAAGATCTTCCCGCCGGACAGGAAGCTGGCTGACTGGCCGCTGATCGCCATGATGTTTGGTTCCGCCAGCACGCGGATGATGCCGTCGCGCTTTTGCGCGTCGATGCCGAGCAGCGTTCCGCCCCGGCCGCTGGTACTGAAATTCCCGGAAGCAGTAGCCGATTCGCTGCTCACCACGCCGGCTGCATTGCCGGTGATGGCACCGCTTCCGGCGCCGTTCGGATGGAACCGCCCGAGCACGCCGGCACCGCCACCCACGATGCCGGAAATGATCGAAGACTTCATGCCATCTGCCGACGTGACCAGCCGTGAGAAGTCCAGGCCGAAGCGGTCCAGCAGTGTCTTGCTGACTTCGGCGATCTTCACTTCAAGCATCACCTGCTGCGGCGCGCTGACTCGCAACATGTTCACGATGCGCTTGGCGTCGCCATAGGAGTTGGCCAGGGTCAGGACCTGGTCCAGCTTGACCAGGTCCGTTACCGTTCCGGTCAACACCAATGAGCTCTCGGCACCGCGGACCTTCACGTCGGTCTGGTCCGGCATGATGGCGAGCAGCTGCGCTTGCAGCGTCTCCGGGTCAACCGTCACGACGATGTCCTTCACCACGCAGCGCCCGTCGGAGCCCTGCAGCACCACGTTCATCGAGCCGGTCTTGCGACCCAGGAAGAAGAGTTCGGTCGGGCTGAGCAGCGTGATTTGCGTGTCTGCGACTCCGTCGCTTGCCAATTGCGCGGGCGCTCTCGCAGGAACACCGGGTGCCCCTGGTGCTCCTGCCTGGGGTGCCGGCTCGGGCGCACCCACCCGGCTGGCGGACTGCCCGCCCACCACGATGCGCGATGCCGGGAAGTCGAGCCGAATGACGCGCGACTTGCCGAGTGTCAGAAAGGTCGGCGGATCGACGGTCACCGTCGTGCATGGCCTGAGCACCGGCGCGGCGGTAACACCCGAGGCGGACGCTGCGACGCGGCCCGCCCTCGTCGGGCTCGTCGCCCGCTGCGCGCCTGGTGAGGCGGCTGCCGCCGCACTCTCCGCCGGGCCTTGTGCGAATGCCGGGCCGCCGAGGGCGACCGCAGCGACAAGGGCCGTCGCGGCCAGACGATAGTTCTTGGTGGACATTATTCTTTCTCCCTGAGTTGTTGTTCTTGCTCGGCCGACTCCATTAGAAGCAGCTGAGCGAGGCAGTTCCGTTGCGAATGACTTCGACGCAGTCGGCCTTCACCGCGGCCGGTGCGGGAGTACGAGCGGGGGTGGCTTTCAACACCGCCACGCGCTTGACGAGCGGCGCCGGAGTTGGCGCGGCGCCCATCGTGGCAGTCGGCTTGGATTCTTGACGCTGCATGCCAAGCAACTCGGCTCGGGTAATGCCCTTGGTGGCAGCGGCTTCCTTGTCCATCTGGTTGCGCAGCACCAGCGACAGGGAGCCCACGCTGCGGGCCAGGTCCAGCTTCTCGGCGGCTTCCGGCGTGAGCTCGAGCGTCACGGCACTCACGACCTTGGGCTTCGTTTCGTCGCGGCTGGCTTCCTGGGCGACCGCGAGCACCAGCACGTGTTCGAGCACCGTCATGCTGATCTGGTTCGGGCCGTCCTTGCCGGCGCGGTCCTGCTGGGCGTTCACCATCACGTCCACGTAATTGCCCGGCAGCGCGAACCCTGCGACCCCGACCACGTCGTTCACCCGCACAGTCATCGCGCGCTTGCCTTCCGCGATCACGGCGGAGAGCCCGCCCTTGGAACCGGGCGGCGAGAGCTTGCGCTCCAGAATCGCATCGCCACGCTGCACGCTGACCTTGACGACGCGCTCCTGCAGGTCTTTGGCGTCACGGAACGCTCCCTCGGGCACCGAACCGCTGGGCCAGTCGACCATCTGCAGCATCTGCGGGTTGATCCGGCTGCCCAGTTCGATGTCCACGGCGGCCACGACAACCTTGCTCGAAGCGATGTTGCCGCGCTGCGCTACCCAACTCGCAGCGTAGACCGCAGCGGCGAGCCCGGTGATGACTGCGAGGACCAATAGTCCGATCGCCTTGACGTTCTTCATGACTTTGCTCCGGTGAGGTTGAAGTTCGGCGTCACGTGCGGCTCAGGACGATCCAGGCGATCGTTCCCGCGCTGATGCTCACGCCGTAAGGGATCTTGCCGACGGATGGCTGCATCGCGGTCATCCTGAACGGTGGTGTGCTGGCGGCCGCCGCGACCACGATCGATTGCACGATGTCCACCACGTTGGCCGTCATCCGGCCGAATGCGCGTCGCCACAGCGAGTAGCCGACCGCCAGCACCCCGCCGGCGACGAACACGCACAGCACCGCCTGCACGATCTGTCCGAGCCCCAGGAACGCGCCGGCCATCGCCATCAGCTTCACGTCGCCGGCACCCATCACGCGCAAGGCGTACATCGGCAGCATCAGCACCAGGCCGGCGGCCAGGCCGCCCAGGGACCACAGGAAGCCGTCGACGGCCCAGGCCGGTCCCAGCATCCGCCACTGCATCGCCGCGCCGAGGGCGAGGCCGATCGCCGCGCCGCCGGCGGTGAGCCAGTTCGGAATGCGGAAGGTGCGCACGTCGATGCAGGCCGCCAGCACCAGCAGCACGACCAGCAGGGCCGGACGCAGCTCGTCCAGGCCCGGCGTGGACAGCTGGGCCAGCCAGGCGGCGGATCGGTGTTCCATGCGTTTCTTCCTTTCGTGCTGTCGGTGTGCGGTCCGGATCCGAATATCGGGAAGGGCGGTTTGCAGCGCCATGGGCGGGTTCTCCCGATTTCGGCGGGACAACCGGCGCGCGCGCCTGGGACAAACCTCACTAGCCGGTTGCCGGGTCCAGCGTTTCCAGCCGCGGGTCGATCAGCCGCACCGCCACGCCGGTGCGGCCGTCCTTGAGTTCCACGCGCACGATCTCACCCGACGACGTGAAGCGCATCGAAACCTCGGGCAGCTGCAACTCGAAGTCGACCGGTCCGCGCAGCACGTGCGCGCCGGGCAGCTCGAAGTACAGGCCCGTGGCACTGATGTCGCGGGTGACGGCTCGCGCGCCGTCTGCGAGCCTGAGCGCCAGTGCGAGGCGCTCCCGTGGGTTGACGCGTCGTTCTTCGAACATGCGAAAAGTGTGGATGCCGGTGCCGCGGCTGTCGTGGGCGGTTCCGCCCTTTCTTCCTGGGTGTTTCCCGTCGCGTGCGCTAGTCGCTCCGCCCCAGGCGCGGGGCGCGCGGGCGGGACAAAAGTCCCAGCCGCAGGTCAGCCGTGGCGTTACCGGGCGTGTCCGGCGCGTTGAATATGCGACAAATTGCGCACGGCGGCCCCCGCGATGAGCCGCGAACGGCAGCGCCTCATTACCATCGATTCCCCCAAGTGCCTGAGCCGCCGAACATGAACAACCTTCGCGCTCATTCGATCCATGTCTTCGTGATCGCCATGCCGCTGGTGTGCTGGGGCCTGCAGCGGCTGGTGCAGTCGGCCTCTCCCCGCTTCGAGGTGACCGGCACCGCCAGCGACCTTGTCGACAGCCTGCCCGCGCTGCAGCGACTGGCGCCGCACGTGGCGGTGCTGGCGACGGACGGCACCCGCATCGAGGTGCTGTCGGAATTCTGCGGCCAGACGACGGCGAAGCTGCTGCTGGTCACCAGCTCGGCGGACCACGCGTGGATGGACGGCGCGGTGATGGCCGGCGTGCGCGGCGTGGTGCGCACCGGCGAGCATCCGGACGCGCTGCTCAAGGCGATCGAGAAGGTGGACGAAGGCGAGCTGTGGATCGACCGCGGCGCCACCAGCCGCATCTTCATGGAGATGGCGCGCCAGAAGGCGGCCGACCGCGGCGACCCGAACCGCTCGAAGATCGCGACGCTCACGCTGCGCGAGCGGCAGACCATCGCCGCCGTGGCGAGCGACGCGTCGGCGCCCGGCAAGGTGATCGCGGGCCGGCTGTGCATCAGCGAGCACACGCTGCGCAACCACCTCACGTCGATCTACAACAAGCTGGGCCTGTCCAACCGGCTGGACCTGTACGCCTTCGCCACGCGCCACAGCCTCAACGAGATGCACTAGGGAAGCCCTGAACGAATCCCGCCGCGCGACGGCGCGATTTATTCAGAGTTTCCCTCGGTTGTTAAGATCGAAGCTGAGCCGGACGCTTCGAGGCCGGCCTGAGGGAACCGGCGCGCCGCTCACGCGCGCCAGCCAGCCATGATCTTGATCGCAATCCTCGCGGCCACGCTGGCCGCCGGCATCGGCAGCGTGTGGCTCGCCGCGGGCCTGATGCGCCTGGGCTTGCGCGGCCAGGGCGGCACGCAGGTGGCCACTCACGCGGGGCCGCAGCATCTCCTGAGCCTGGCGGCCGGCGCGCTGCTGGCCACCGCGTTCATGCACCTGCTGCCGGAGGCTTTCGAAAGCGAAGGCCCGGAAGTGCTCTTCGCGGTGCTGCTGTTCGGCCTGGTGTTCTTCTTCCTGCTGGACAAGGCCGAGTTGTGGCACCACGGGCACGAGCACCACCATGCCGGCGACGACGCGCACCATCACGAGCACGCCGGGGCGGCGCACGTGCATGACCACGGCCAGCGCCTGCGCTCGGGCGCGTGGGCGGTGCTCACCGGCGACAGCGTGCACTGCTTCGGCGACGGCATCCTGATCGCTTCCGCCTTCGCCGCGGACCTGCGGCTCGGGCTGGTGGCGGCGCTGGCCGTGCTGGCGCACGAAGTGCCGCACCACATCGGTGACCTGGCCGTGCTGCGGGCGAGCAGCGGCAACCGGCGCATGGCACTGGTCAAGGTGTCGCTCGCGGGCGCGGTGACGCCCCTGGGCGGCCTGGTGGGATGGTGGCTGGTCGACCGGCTGCATGACTTCCTGCCGTACTTCCTCACCGTCGCCAGCAGCAGCTTCATCTACGTGGCCCTGGCCGACCTGATCCCGCAGCTGCAAAAGCGCCTCTCGGCCGCCGAGACCGCCCTGCAGATCTTTTGGCTGCTCGCCGGCATCGGGCTGGTGACCGGCGCCAGCCACCTGGTGCACGCCACGCACTGACGCCGGCACCCTGCCGAGCAGTCCTACATGGTGTCGCCCTTGTCCGACACCGGGGCTCAGCGAGCCGTCCTAACGTCCCTGGTCGCGACGGGCATGCGGCCCGCTTTTGTTGACTCAGGCACGTGTCAAGGAGAAGTGCACATGGCATCGAACGACTACGACGACGACCAGCGGCAGCAGGGCCGGTGGGGCAGCGAACAGCAGGGCCAGCAGGGCGGTCAGGGTTCGACCGGCGGTGAGTCGCGCTCCAGCTGGAGCCAGGGCGGCTCGCAGACCCAGGGCGGCCCGCAGGGCTGGGGCCAGCGCGCCGGCTCGGCCGGCGGAGCCGAGTTCGGCTCGCAGGCATCGGGTGGCTACGGCGGCTACGGTGGGGGTGGTGAAAGTCACGGCCACGGCCGCGCCAGCACACGCGGGTCGGACTACGGCCAGGGCCAGGGCCGGGGCGGCGAATACGGCAGGCACGGTGGCGAGTTCGGCGGCCAGGGCTACGGCAGCCAGGGCTACGGCAGCGGGCAGTCCGGACAGAGCGGTTATGGCAGCTGGGGCGGCCAGGGCGGTCGTGAATGGGGCAGCCAGTCGCAGCAGCGCAGCTGGGGCGGTGACCAGGGTGGGGGATACGGTGGTCATGGCGGTCAGGGCGGCTACGGCGGCATGGGCGGCCAGCACCTGCAGGGCGGCTACGGCGGTCAGGGCGGCTATGGCGGCATGGGTGGGCAGAGTGGCTACGGCGGTGGCATGGGCGGCCAGCACCTGCAGGGTGGCTATGGCGGCCAGGGACAGCACCTGGGCTCGACCGGCGGGTATGGCGGCATGGATGCGCAACAGGGCGGCTACGGCGGCGTGGGCCAGCATCAGGGCGGCTATGGCGGCATGGGCAACATGGGAACGCAGGGCTATGGCGGGTATGGCCAGGGCGGCAGTTACGGCCAGGGAAGCTACGGGCCAGGCGGCTATGGCCAGAGCGGCTACGGTCAAGGCGCCTATGGCGGCGGCCACCATGATCCGGATTACCAGAAGTGGCGTGAAGAGCAGATGCGCAACCTGGACAACGACTATCACTCGTGGCGCGAGGACCGGTACAAGAAGTTCTCCGACGACTTCAACAGCTGGCGGGCCACCCGTAGCGGTGGCCAGGGGCAGGGCGGCAGCGGCGTGGGCTCCGGCAGCGGCACCACTGGCGCCGGCAGTGCCGGAAGCACCGGCGCTTCGGGCTTCGGCTCGGGCAGCACCGGAACCAGCGGCACCGGGACCAGCGGTACCGGTACCACCGGCACCGGCGGGTCGTCGACCAAGAAATAGCGATCGGACGGACGCGGCGGCGGCTCACGGCGGCCGGGGACAAGTTCGGCCAGCGGTTGGTGCGCGTGGTCGGGATCAAGGACCACGAGCACGACATCCGCCAGTTCGAGAAGGCGAGCCAGCAGGTCAAGGACGCGCAGCTGCGCGCCTGGATCCTGCCGCGCACGGGCCGGCGGCGTCGCTGCTAGCATGCAGCTGTGCGGGCGGCGCCGGGCCGCCATTGCCGTGGGAGGAACGTGATGAGGTGCGTGCGCTGGTGGGTCGCCGCGGCGCTGGCCTGCCTGTCGGGCAGCGTTGGCCTGCGGGCCGAAACCGAGGCCGAATATGCCTCGCCGGCCCCACGCGGCGCGCGGGCACCTGCCCCGCCGCCTCGTACCGTGCCGCCGCGCAGCGTGCCGCGGCCTGTGTTCGCGCCGCAGGCGGCCGCCAGTGCGCGGCCGCTGGAACCGCACGAGCGCGAGGAACGGCGCTTCCTGCGCGAAGCGGCGGCGGCCAGCCGCCTGCAGACGGAGGGAGCGCGGCTGGTGCTGGCGCGCTCGACGAATCCGGCGGTGCGCTCGTTGGCCACCACCCTGGACGGCCATCACACGACCAGCGGCAACGAGTTGCTGCGCATGCTGCACCAGCGCGGCATGGCCGCGCCGATGCTCGAGACGTCGCAGCGCAAGACGCTCAACCGGCTGGCGCGGCTGCAGGGCGCCAGGCTCGACCGCGAATACCTCGAGCAGGTGGCCGTCCAGGGACAGGAGGATGCGGTCGACGCGTACGAACGGGCGGGCCCCGGCGTGCAGGATCCCGGGCTTGGGCAGTGGTTGTCCCAGGGACTGCCGGCCTTGCGCTACCAGCTCGACGCAGCCCGGCGGCTGGCGTCGCGCGAGCCCGCGGCCGGCCGCGCCTCGCGGCATCCGGCCGCGCCGCGCCGAGGCGCTGTCAGCGGGTCGAGTAGCCGGTGACGCGCCACTTGCCGTCGGCGTCGCGCACGGTGGTGACGACCTCCTGCACCGCCTTGTCCTCGAACTTCGAATCGAAGATGACGGTGACGTATTCGCCGTCGGGGCGGCCCTGCAGCGTCGTCTTGTAGACCGCTTCGGCCTGCGTCCGTTCGGCCAGCCGGCCCAAGGGCGCGCGCACCTTGGGGATGCCGTCCATCCATGCGGCCAGCGGCACCGTGCCGCGGAATATCGCGCTGGAGGATTCCCAGGCCCGGCCCCAGTCGGCCCGATCGAGCAGCAGCAGCCAGCCGCCCGCGGCAAGCGCCCCGGCGGCGGCCTTTTCCGCGTTCGCCGCGTCGTTCGCGGCCGGTGCGGCCGGTGCCGGTGCCGCGGGCTTGGCGGCCGAGGCGGCCGACTGAGCGCCGCGGGGAGGTTTCAACTGGGCGTCGGCCGTTCCGGCGGACAGGACGGCGGCCAGGGCCATTGCCGCCACGGAAAGGGGCTTCATGCGGATTCGGGACTCGGTCATTGCGGCGAGTCTAGCCGCGCCGTCACCGCCCAGCGGCGCGGCAGGGCGTTCTTACGTCCCTTGACCTGCCCTTGACGTCAGCAGCTTGCGCATCAGCCGCGCGGCCGCCTGGCCCTGGTCCTCGTAATTGGTGTTGAACAGGACGTGCACCTGGTGGGTCAATCCAGCCAGCCGCCGGACCCGCGGCACCATCGCGGCCAGCTCCTGCTGCGAATAGAGGTAGTCGAAGCGGCTGGACGCGCTGGCGGCGCCCTTGATGTTCCAGCTGGCCGCGTTGCGCCCGTGCAGCCGCACGATGGCCAACGCCGGGTCGGTGACTTCCCAGACATCGGGCACCGCGTTGGCGAATCCCTGCGGAGCGTCGACCACGGTGTGCACGACCCCGAGCTCCCGCTCCAGGGCGAGCGTGTCTTGCGCATGGTCGCGCTCGAACCAGCTGCGGTGGCGGAATTCCACGGCGAACCGATGGCCCGCCATGCGTTCGACGCAATGCCGCAGGTGTGCGATCGCGTCGCGGCCACGCACCAGCCAGGGCGCGAACTGGAAATGCACGGCGCCGAGCCGACCGGCCGCCTGCAGCGGCGCGAGCGCCTCGAGGAACCTGCGCCACAGCTCGTCGCGGATCTCGTCCGGCACGTCGCGGTAGTACATCATCCGGGGCGGGCTCGGCCCGAGCGCCGCGCGCAGGTCATGGTGCAGTACGTCGGGCGAGGTCTGGTGGCCCGTGAAGAGGCGGAAGGCCTTCACGTTGAACACGAAGCCCGGCGGCGTGCGCTGCGCCCACAGCTGCGCGTTGGCCGGCGTCGGCATGCCGTAGTAGCTGGAGTCGACCTCGACCAGCGGGAACTGGCTCGCGTAGTAGCGCAGCCGCGCCTCGGCGCTCTTGCAGTCCTTCGGATAGAAGCGCCCGCACTCGATCAGGGTCTTGTCGGTCCAGGAGGCGGTGCCGACGAGGATGTTGTCCACTGGATTAATATACAGTTCTTGCCGCCCATGCCCTCCGTCCATTCTCCCGTCGCCCAGGGCGACCCGCTCGCCGAACTGAACCCGCAGCAGCTCGAGGCGGTGCAGCACGGCATCGGCGACCAGGCGCAGGACGCGCGGGCGTTGCTGGTGATCGCCGGCGCCGGGTCGGGCAAGACCAACACCCTGGCGCACCGCGTGGCGCACCTGATCCGCCACGGCGCCGACCCGCAGCGCATGATGCTGCTGACGTTCAGCCGCCGGGCCGCCCAGGAGATGGAGCGGCGGGTGGGCAGCGTGCTGCAGCGCGCGCTGCGGCTGGCGCCGTCGCAGCCGGTGGCGGCGTTGCCCTGGAGCGGGACCTTCCACGGCACCGGGGCACGGTTGCTGCGCGAGTACGCGCCGCGCATCGGTCTGGACGACAGTTTCACCATCCACGACCGCGGCGACGCGGAGGACCTGATGGGGCTGGTGCGGCACGAGATCGGCCTGTCGGAGACCCGCAGCCGCTTCCCGCTGAAGGGGACCTGCCTGGCGATCTACTCGCGCGTGCTCAACACCTGCGAGCCGCTGGAGCGGGTACTGCAGGACCTGTATCCCTGGTGCAGCCAGTGGCAGGCCGAACTCAAGCGCCTGTTCGGCGCGTACGTCGAGGCCAAGCAGCAGCAGAACGTGCTCGACTACGACGACCTGCTGGCCTTCTGGGCCGACATGATGGCCGAGCCGGCGCTGGCCGCCGAGGTCGGCGCCCGCTTCGACCATGTGCTGGTCGACGAGTATCAGGACACCAACCGGCTGCAGTCGCGCATCCTGCTGGCGATGAAGCCGACGGGGCAGGGCGTCACGGTGGTCGGCGACGATGCCCAGAGCATCTATTCATTCCGCGGCGCCACGGTGCGCAACATCCTCGATTTCCCCGGCCAGTTCGCGGGCGCGCCGGCGCGCGTCGTCACCCTGGAGCGCAACTACCGCAGCACGCAGGCGATCCTGGACGCCAGCAACGCGGTGATCGGCGCGGCGCGCGAACGGCATGCCAAGCAGCTGTGGACCGACCGGACCGCCGGACCGCGCGCGCAGCTGCTGCTGGTGCCCGACGACGCCGGGCAGGCGCGCTGGGTGGCCGACCAGGTGCTGCGACAGCGCGAGGCCGGCTGCCGGCTCAAGAGCCAGGCGGTGCTGTTTCGCACCAGCAGCCACAGCGCGGCGCTGGAACTGGAACTGGCCCGCCGCAACATCCCGTTCGTCAAGTTCGGCGGGCTCAAGTTCCTCGAGGCGGCGCATGTGAAGGACCTGCTGGCCCTGCTGCGCTTCGCGCAGAACCCGCGCGGGCGGCTGGCGGGCTTTCGCGTCGTGCAGCTCATTCCCGGCGTCGGCCAGGCGACGGCCGCCCGCCTGCTCGAGGCCATGGACCAGGCGGCCGAGCCGGGAGAGGCGGTGCAGCGGTTCGAGCCGCCGCCGGCCGCGCGCGAGGCGTGGCCGGCGTTCGCGCACCTCTACGAGCGGCTGCGTGATCCGGCCGTGGCGTGGCCGGCGGACCTGGAGCTGGCGCGCGAGTGGTACCTGCCGCACCTGGAACGGATGCACGACGACGCGACGGTGCGCCGGCTCGACCTGGACCAGCTGGTGCGCCTGGGCGCCGGCTATGCGAGCCGCGAACGGTTCCTGACCGAATTGACGCTCGATCCGCCGCAGGCCACCAGCGACGAGTCCGGCGTGCCGCTGCTGGATGAGGACTACCTGGTCCTGTCGACGATCCACAGCGCCAAGGGGCAGGAGTGGCGCTGCGTGCACATGCTGAACGTGGTGGACGGCTGCATCCCGAGCGACATGGCGACCGGCACCACCGATGAGATCGAGGAGGAGCGGCGCCTGCTGTACGTGGCGATGACGCGCGCTCGCGAACAGCTGCACCTGATCGTGCCGCAGCGCTTCTACGTGACGCAGCAGGCCGGCGGCGGCGACCGGCACGTCTACGCCGCCCGCAGCCGCTTCATCACCGAGGCGATGGCGCAGCAGTTCGAGCACCTGACCTGGCCCGAGGCGGCGCCGAGCGCGCCGGCCTCGCAGGCGGCCGTGCCGCTGCTGCAGGTGCGGGCGCGAGCCCGCGCGGCCTGGCGGTGAGCAGGCAGAATCCTCCCATGGACCCCACCCTCGCCTCGCTCACCCGGTCGCTGCGCGAATTCGCCGCCGAGCGCGAGTGGGAGCAATTCCATTCGCCCAAGAACCTGGCCTGCGCGCTGGCGGTCGAGGCCGCCGAGCTGCTCGAGCACTTCCAGTGGCTGACCGAGGCGCAGAGCCGCGAGCTCGCCCCCGAGAAGCTGGCGGCCGTCAGCCACGAGGCGGCCGACGTCCTGCTGTACCTGCTGCAGCTGGCGGACCAGCTGCGAATCGACCTGCCCGCCGCGGCGCAGGAGAAGCTGGCGCTGAACGCGCGCAAATATCCGGTGGAGCGGGCCCGCGGCAACAGCCGCAAGTACGACGAATCATGAACCTTCGCATCGCCGGCGCCACCAATTTCCGCGACCTCGGCCGCTACCGCACCCGCACCGGCGAGACGGTGGCGGCCGGCCGGCTGTTCCGCGCCGATCACCTGGGCGCCCTCACGGCGCAGGACGTGGCGCAGATCCGCTCGCTGGGCGTGCGGCGGGTGCTCGACCTGCGTGGCGCCAGCGAGCGCACGGCGGCGCCGTGCGCGCTGCCGGACGCGGTGGTGCACTCGCTCGCGATCGAGCCGACCATCGTGCAGAAGCTGTCGGATCTGATCGCGGCCGGCCATCGCCTGACGCCGGCCGAGGTGGTCGGGCACATGCAGGATACCTACCGCGGTTTCGTGCGCCACAACACGCACCGCTTCGCGCAGCTGTTCGCACACCTGCTGGAACGCGACGAACCGACCGTGTTCCATTGCACGGCCGGCAAGGACCGCACCGGCTTCGCCGCCGCGCTGATCCTGCGCAGCCTGGACGTTGCCCAGGCCGATGTGCTGCGCGACTACCTGCTGACCAATGAACGGCTGCGGCCGCCGGACACGTCGCGCTACGGCCTGGCGCCGGAAGTGCAGGCGGTGCTGTGGCGGGTGCAGCCCGATTTCCTGCACGCCGCCTTCGAGGCGCTGGACGCTGACTTCGGCGGCCTGGAGGGGTACCTGCGCGAAGGCCTGGCGTTGCGCGACGCCGAGCGCCGGCGGCTGCGCGAGCTGTACCTGGAACGCCGTCCCTGATCCCGTCGCGACCGCCTGCTCGTAAGCAGGTTTGAGCTTCGCAACAGTCGCGCCGCGCGCCACACGCGCGCACGGCCCGCTTTCATAATGGTCTGCCCTGGTTCACCAGACTGGCAGGCGGCACCATGGCAGTTGAGCAGCGGGCGGCGTCGGCGGCGCAGGCCAGGCCGGGCGGGTCGCGGCTCGCGCGGCTGTGGCGGGCGCGCTGGTTCTGGCCGCTGTGGCTGTTGGCGGCATGCCTGCTGCTGGCCGCATCGGAGCTGCTGTGGCTCTGGCATTCCTGGCCGGTGCGCGAACTGCTGGACCAGGACCCGCCCGCCGGAGGCACCGCATGACGGGCCGCTGGCTGTGGCGCGGCGGCGCGCTGGTCCTGCTGGCAGCCTGGGCGGCCGCGCTGGGTGCCTCCGCCGTGCAACTGGCCGCCTGGGACCGCGACGTGGTGCAGGTGCTGCTGCAGCTGCGCGCCGACCGCGCCTTCCGGGTGCGCATGGCCGAGCGGCGCGAGCCGATCCCACGCGAGTGGTACCGCAGCAAGGCGCTGGCGCTGCTGGCGGCGGGCGAGCAGCTGCGCGACGACGACCGCTGGAGCCGGTTCCTGCCGGGCGCGTGGCCGCGCGTGGACGACCTGCGGCAGCGGCTGGCCCAGCGCGTGGAGCGCGAGTTCGGCGAGATCGCCGTGGAGACGATCCGCCGCGAGCTGGAGTTCCGGGCGGGGCAGATCGCGGGCGTGCCGCGGCACGCGATCACCGGCGAGTTGCCGGCCGGTGGCGGCTGCGCCGCTCCGGTGCTGGCGGCCAGCTTCTTCCAGCCCGGCGTTGATGCCGGCCAGGTGCCGGAGCTGCAGGCGGTGCTGGCCCACCTGGACGCCATCGAGCAGCTCGACCGCGCGGTGCAGGCATTGGCCCGGCTGCAGTCGCCCGACATCGCAGACGGCGGGCCGCCGCTGCGGCTGCTGGTGCAGTACGCGCTCGGCGCCGAGGTGCCGGGGTCCCTGTCGCGCAGCGCCGTGCTGGTGCGCCAGGCGCTGCGGCCGGCCGATCAGGCGCAGCACGCCCTGCGCGCCGAGCAGCTGCAGACCGCGGTGCGGTGCAGCCTGGGCAAGCGCATGGCGCTGCTGGACGCGCGCCTGTTCGAGCGCAACGACCTGCTGGCCAGCGAACGGGCGCTGGCTGCTTCGCTGGCCGAGCTGCTGCAGCCCGGCGCAGCGCCGCGCCCGCTGCCCGAAACGCTGGCGCGCTGGCACGGCGTGGTTGCTCTCATCGGGGAGCAGCAGCGGCTGCTGGCGAGCGACACCGGCTGGCTGCAAGGGACGGGCGGCAGCCTGGGCGCGCCGCACGAGGCCGTGCTGGCCCGCGCCGCGCAGATCGGCCTGCTGGGGCCGGAGGCCGTGGGCCAGCTGCGCCGGCAATCGGCGCAGGTGCTGCAGCACCTGCAGCTGCAACTGGGGCGCCGGTCCGGTGCCGGCCATGAGTCCGGACTCGTGTGGCTGGAGCAGCAGGGCCGCTTCGCGCTGGCGCCGCAGCGGCTGGTGCTGCGCGACCAGCTCGCGGCCCTGCTCGAGGAGCCCTTCATGACGACGCCGGCGCCGGCGTCCTTTCCCGAGGATGCCCCCGGCGCGCTGGCGTGGGACGCGCAGCGGCTGGACGGCGCGCTGCAGCAGGTGCAGGCGTGGCAACGCCTGCAGGCGCAGCGCCTGCAGGCATTTCCGGGCGCGACGCGGGCGGCGGTGCAGCGGCTGGTCGAGCGTCAGCTGGCGCGGCAGGTGGAGCATGCGGCCGCGCAGGCGCTGTCGTCGCCGGCCGGCGCGCTCCCGCCCGATCCGGCGGCATGGCGCGCGCAGCGGCAGCAGGCGGCGCAGGTCGAGGCGCTGCTGGTGCGACTGGGCGCGCGCGACCGAGCGCAGCGCCTGCACCTGTTGCTGGCGGCCGACCTTGCGGCGCGGCTGGCCGTGGCTGAACAGGCGCTCGCGCAGTCGGACTTCGCGTCGCCCAGGCTGCAGGACTTCGGCTGGTGGACCGGTGAGGGTGCGCCGGTCCTGGCGGCGCTCGGCGTGGCGGACGTGCTCACGCTGCGCCATGTGCTGGCGCAGCAGGTGGGCCGGCTCGATGCGGTGGCCCGCCAGGTCACACCGTTGCTGCAGCAGCCGGTCGGCGCCGGCGAGATCGAGGGCGACCGGGCTGGTCAGGCCGCAGGCAGCCTGGCAGCGCTGGAGCGGGCGCTGCTGGCAGCTGCCGAGATCCACGCGGGCAACTGCCTCGACAAGCTCGCAGCCTGGCCGCCGCCCGCGGGTGCCGACCCGTTCGCCGTGCGCCACCGCCAGCTGCGCGATGCGCTGGCGCGGCGCTGCGGCCAGCTGCGGGCGGCGCCCGGCGCCGCGCCAGCGGCGGATCCTGCGGCCGCCGTTCCCCTTGGTTGAGCTGGCGCAGTCCTGCGCGCCGCCGGTTTGGTATCGTCGGCGCTTCGTCTTTCTCGAGGCTTGCTCCCATGAAACTCCTGACGTTCGCCGGCCTGCTGCTGGCCGCCGCGCTGCTGGCCGGCTGCAAGGACGCCGCCGCCCCGGCCGAGCCGGGCAAGGCGGCCGCCGCCAAGATCCCGGTGACCACCGCCGCCATCGAAGCCGAAGCCAAGGGCTTCACCGTCGGCGCTCCCATGGCCACGCGCACGGTCTACGTGTTCTTCGATCCCCAGTGCCCGCATTGCGCGGCGCTGTGGCAGGCGGCCAAACCGCTGAAGTCGCAGGCCAAGTTCGTCTGGATCCCGGTTGCCTTCAGCGGCGAGACCGGGGCGGCGCAGGGCGCCACCATCCTGGCGGCGAGCGACCCGGTGGCCAAGATGGAGGAGAACGAGGCGTCGATCCTGGCCAAGAGCGGCGGCATCACGGCCGCCAGCGGCGTCGACGCGCAGAAGGAGCAGGTCAAGAAGAACACGGCGCTGCTTACGCGCTTCGGGGTCGAGTCCGTGCCGGCCACGGTGGCGCTCCACGCGCAGACCGGACAGCTGGTGACGGCCGAGGGTTCGATGCCGACGGCTGAACTCGCCGCCCGCCTGGGCCTGCAGGCGCCCGCGCAGTAGTCCGGTCGGCCCTTATCCGCAGGGCGTCGTGGTGACGCCCTGGCTGGCGAAGAACTCCGACTCCAGGTCGGTGCCGCGCCAGGGCCGCGCCCGATCACCGGTCAGCTCCTGGCAACGGGCGATGATGTCGTCGATCAGGTCGTCCTGGGTGTCGCGCAGCTGGCGGTAGGCGGGGTCGCGTGGCGGGGGAATCCAGGCTCCTGGCTCGCTCAGCCGCACCAGCTTCTGCTCCCACAGGTAGCGCATCAGCTGGTTGTCGGCGCGCAGCAGCCGCAGCATCGGCTGCTCGAGCACCGGAAAATGGCGCCGGGCGATGGCCCGGGCGTTGCGCAGCGGTTCGGCCGAGGTGAGCTCCTCGGGCTTGCCGCTGGTGAAGGGTTCGCCGCGCAGCGACTCGATCCAGGCCGCGTAGGCCTTCAGTTCGTGGACCAGCTGCCAGCCCTGCTCGCGCCGCCAGCGGCGCCGCCAGCGCACGAGCCGCGTCAGCCCATGTGCCAGCGCCACCGCCAGCACGATCACCGGTACCAGCAGCAGCGGCGGGGAGTCGAGGAGCCCGTTCACGCACTGCATCTTCGCGCGCAGCGCCCGCCGGCGTGGCCGGCGCGGGACAGCAGGTGCCCTTGTTCCGACGAGTGGTATCCGCGGGTGGGCGAATGAATAAGGAGGTGTTAACAAGCCGGCGAAAGGCCAAGCCGCCGAAGGGCGCGCGGCTCAGGTTCGCAGCGTTCCGTTCCAGGCCGCCAGAAACTCGGTGGCCGCGTGCCCGACTTGGGCGGCGCTGGCGCCGGGCCGGTACAACGCCGACCCGATGCCGAAACCGTCGGCGCCCGCGGCCCGGTAGGCGGCCATGTTGCCGGCGGTGATGCCGCCCACCGGGAGCAGCAGGGCATCGCGCGGGAGCACGGCGCGCAGCGCCTTCACGCCGGCCGGCGGGATCATGTCCGCGGGGAACAGCTTGAGGCCGGCGGCGCCGGCGTCCAGGGCCGCGAACGCCTCGGTGGCCGTGAACACCCCCGGCAGGCAGACCATGCCCAGGCGCACGGCCTCGCGCACCACCTCGGCATTGAAGTTCGGGGCCACGATCAGGCGGCCGCCGGCGGCGTGGACCCGGGCCACCTGGGCCGGATGCAGCACGGTGCCGGCGCCCACCAGCGCCTGCGGGAACGCCGCGGCCAGCGCCGTGATGCTGGCCAGCGGCTCGGGCGAATTCAGCGGCACTTCCAGCAGCCGCCAGCCGGCTTCGACCAGCGCCCGGCCGGCCGGCAGGGCCTCCGGCGGGGTGATGCCGCGCAGGATCGCGACCAGCGGGCAGGCAGCGAACGCGCTGCGAAATGGTTCGTTGCCGTCCATCATCGTGTCTCCAGGGTATCGGCGATCGCGCGCAGCCCGCGCCAGGCCGCCTGCGACCCCACGCGCACCGCCTGGACGCCGAGCGTGGCCAGCGCCAGTTCATAGCGGCGCGTGAGCGCATCGGCGCCGATCACGACGACGCTGAGCGTGGCCTCCAGGTCCTGCGCGCGCAGTTCCTCGCCGATGACCAGTCCCGACAGGTAGCTGGGCAGGGCGGCCGGCGGCAGCCGCTCGAACAGCGCGAGGGTGCGGGCGCTGAACGCGGCGTGCAGCAGGGTGCCGCAGCGCCGGGCGTGATGCACCCCCTGCTCGAACGCGCGCAGGTCCAGCTCGCCGTCGGCCTGCGGCATCATGCGCGCGAGGATCGAGTGCTGCCGCAGCAGGGCGTAACACTCGCCGGTCATGAAGGTGGCAAAGCGCTCGATGCGCCCGTGCAGCACCTGCACCCACTTGCTGTGGGTGCCGGGCAGCACCAGCACCGCCGACGCCAGTCCCAGCAGCTCGAGCGCGCCGAACACCTGCGTCTCCTCGCCGCGCATGACGTCGGGCACGCCGTGGGTTTCGCAGGACAGGCCGGGAACCAGCGCGATCCGGCCGGCTTCGACCCATGCCAGCCGCGAGGCCACCTCGGCGAATCCCGCCGGGCAGGCGGCGTACGGTGCCTCGACCCAGCCCTGCCGGCTGCCCGCCATGCCGCAGATCAGGGCCCGCGCGCCGGGCGCGCGCATCCAGTCGCCGCAGGCCTCGTCGAAGACGGCCGGGAAGCCGCCGGCGGGCACCGTGAGGATGCCGCGCGGCACGGCGCGCTCCTCCAGCACCGTGCCGGCAGCGTCCAGCCGCGCGGCGCGCAGCGACGAGGTGCCCCAGTCGACGCCGATGAGAGTGGTCATGAGCTCACCTCCGTGCGAGCAGGCTTCGACAGGCTCAGCCCGAACGGTTCTCTGCGACGGGCCGGAAGGCGTCCGTCCGGCGCGCGCGCTCGATCAATGGTTGTCTTTCGGCACGAAGGAGCCGCGCTTGCCGACCAGGAAGTCCAGGTCGGCGCCTTCGTCCGCCTGCAGCACGTGGTCGACGTACAGCTTCCAGTAGCCCGACGACAGCGGCGGGGCCGGCTGCTTCCAGTCCTGCAGGCGCTGCGCCAGCTCGGCGTCGCTGATGTCCAGGTGGATGCGGCGGCTGGGCACGTCCAGCTCGATCATGTCGCCGTTGCGCACGATCGCCAGCGGCCCGCCGGCGGCCGCTTCCGGTGCCGTGTGCAGCACCACGGTGCCGTAGGCGGTGCCGCTCATGCGCGCGTCGCTGATGCGGACCATGTCGGTGATGCCCTTGCGCAGGACCTTGGGCGGCAGCGGCATGTTGCCCACTTCGGCCATGCCGGGGTAGCCCTTGGGACCGCAGTTCTTCAGCACCAGGACGCAGGTCTCGTCGACGTCCAGGTTCTCGTCGTCGATGCGCTTGTGGAAGTCGTCGCTGTCCTCGAACACCACGGCGCGGCCGCGGTGCACCATCAGTGCCGGGGTGGCGGCGCTCGGCTTGATCACGGCGCCGCGCGGCGCGAGGTTGCCGCGCAGCACGGCGATGCCGGCCTTCTCCTTGAACGGCTTGTCCAGCGGCTGGATCACCTCGGTGCTGTAGTTCACCGCGCCCTCGACGTTCTCGCGCACGGTCTTGCCGTTGGCGGTGACCGCGTCCAGGTGCAGGTACTTGGAGATCTCCTTCATCACCACCGGCAGGCCGCCGGCGTAGCAGAAGTCCTCCATCAGGTGCTCGCCGGAGGGCTGCAGGTTGACCAGGCAGGGCAGCTCGCTGCCGAGGCGGTCGAAGTCCTCCACCGTGAGCTTGACGCCCAGGCGGCCGGCGATCGCGATCAGGTGGATCACGGCGTTGGTCGATCCGCCGATGGCCGCCAGCGTGCGGATCGCGTTCTCGAACGCCTGGCGCGTGAGGATCTGCGAGATCTTCAGGTCCTCGTGCACCATGTCGACGATGCGCCGGCCGGCCATGCGCGCCAGCACGTTGCGGCGGCCGTCCACCGCCGGATAGGCGGCGTTGCCCGGCAGCCCCAGCCCGAGCGCCTCGACCATGCAGGCCATGGTGGAGGCCGTGCCCATGGTCATGCAGTGGCCGTGGCTGCGGTGCATGCAGCTTTCGGCCTCGAAGAAGTCCTGCAGCTTCAGGGTGCCGGCGCGCACCTGCTCGCTCATGCTCCACACGCCGGTGCCCGAGCCCAGCTCCTGGCCGCGCCACTTGCCATTGAGCATGGGGCCGCCCGAGACGCCGATGGTCGGGATGTCGACGCTGGAGGCGCCCATCACCAGCGAAGGCGTGGTCTTGTCACATCCCATGAGCAGCACCACGCCGTCCATCGGGTTGCCGCGGATGCTTTCCTCGACGTCCATGCTGGCCAGGTTGCGATAGAGCATCGCGGTGGGACGCAGCAGGGTCTCGCCCAGCGACATCACCGGGAACTCCAGCGGGAAGCCGCCGGCCTCGTAGACGCCGATCTTCACCTGTTCCGCGAGGGTGCGGAAATGCGAGTTGCAGGGGGTCAGCTCGCTGAAGGTGTTGCAGATGCCGATGACGGGACGGCCGTCGAACTGGTCGTGCGGCACGCCCTTGCCCTTGACCCAGCTGCGATAGGCGAACCCGTCGCGGTCCTGGCGTCCGAACCACTGCTGGCTGCGCAGTTCTTCGGGTTTCTTCTTCGGGTTGGAACTCATGGTTTCGATGGTGCGCGTGGATGGAGGTGAAGTACTATGGTAATACGATAGGGCGTGATATCGCAATGGGGAGAACCGGGGCGGCGGCGGCGCCTACCCGGACACGCCGGCCAGCCAGAAAGCCAGCGGGACGTAGCCGATTGCGAACACGGTGGACTCCAGAACGACGGCGGCGGCCTCGCCCGGTCGCAGTCGCAGCTGGGTGGCGAAGGTGACCGTGTTGCCTGCCAGCGGCACCACGCCGACGATCAGCAGCAGGGTGTGCACCGTCGGATCGAACAGACCCAGGGCGCCCCGGTCGAGCAGTACCAGTCCCCAGGTGCAGGCCGGCCAGAGCAGGAAGCGGACCGAAAACAGCATCGCGGTGAGCCGGGCGTTGGCCCGCCAGCCGCCGACGCGGCTCAACGCCGTGCCGATCAGCATCATCCCGATGACGATCCAGGCCCCGGTGAAGCGCTCCCACCAGGCGAGGAATGCCGAGGGCAGGGGCCACTCCAGCCGGTTCCAGGCGAGCCCCGCCACGACCGCATAGTTGGCCGGCAACGACAGCACCTTCCTGACGCTCTCGCGCACGTCGTGCCGCCCGCGAGCGCCGACGTAGTAGCCGACGGTCGTCTCTGAGAGCGCGACTGCGAAGTTCATGAGGAAGTAGACGCCCGCGGCGGCCGGCCCCAGCACGGCCAGCACCAGCGGCGTGCCGAAATAGCCGGTATTGCCGGTCGACGCGGCCATGGCCACCAGGTTGCGGGTGTTGTCGGCGTAGACGCGCCCGGCAAGCCAGTAGGCGAGCAGCGAGATGCCGGCCGCGACCGCGAACAGCAGCGGCGGCAGCAGCAGATAAGCGGACCGGAACTGCAGCTGGGCCACACCGCCGAAGCTGACCAGCGGCGAGAGGATGTAGATCGCCACCGTGGCCAGCGGACGCGGCTCGACCTCCAGCCAGCGTCCGGCGCCATATCCGAGCGCGATGAGCGCCAGCAGCGGCAGCGAATGCGTGAGCAGGAGCAGCGTCATGACCTGCTCCTCCCGGCCGATGCCCGGCCTCGCGAGCCCGGCGCCTGCGCATCGCTGCTGCAGTGCAGCAGCAGAAATTTCTTGACGCGTGCGAACTTCAAAGTAATATTCGCGCCCTGTAAGCGATTACATGCCTGATGGCGTCGGCCTCAGCCGCAGCAGGCGTTCACAAGAATATCCAGAGAGAGACATCCGTGCAGGAAGAGACCGCGAGTTTGCACAATCGTGTAAGCGATTACAAGTCCGGCGCGTTACGCGACTGCCGTTCCGACCGCCGGCCATGACCGACAGCCAGCACGCCCTCCGCGCCGGCCAGCCGGTCCTGGCGCCCAGCCACGCCGCGCCGCGCGGCAAGCGCTTCGGCGAAAAAGAACGCTTCATGTTCTTTCTGATCGCGCCGGCCGCGATCCTGCTGTTCCTGTTCCAGGTGCTGCCCATCGCCATGGGCCTGAACGTCAGCTTCCGCGACTGGATGCTGACCAATCCGAAGAAGACCTGGATCGGACTGGACCATTACGCCAGCGTCCTGGCCGATCCCGTCTTCATCGGCAAGGTGCTTCCCAACACCTTCCTGTTCATGTTCGGCAGCGTGAGCCTGTCCCTGTGCCTGGGCCTGGCCGTCGCGCTGATGCTCAACCGGGGGTTGAAGGGGCAGAAGCTGATCCAGACCGTGCTGCTGCTGCCGCTGATGGTCGCGCCCGTGATCGCCGCCATCATGATGCGCTGGATGTTCAACGACCAGTTCGGCATCGTGAACATCGCGCTCCAGGCGCTCGGCGTGGACCCGCCGGCCTGGCTCACGCAGCAGTGGACGGCGTTCCTGGTGATCCTGCTCACGGATGTCTGGCTCTGGACGCCCTGGTTCTGCCTGTTGCTGCTGGCCGCGCTGCAAAGCCTGCCCAAGGAACCGTTCGAGGCGGCCGAGATCGACGGCGCTTCGCGCTGGCGGGTGTTCCGCTACCTCACGATCCCGATGCTCCGCCCGGTGATCGTCGTGTGCGTCGTCATCCGCATGATCGACGCCTTCCGGACATTCGACATCGTGTGGACGCTGACCGGCGGCGGGCCGGCGCGCGCGACCGAGCTGTTCAGCCTGTACGCCTACATCAACGCCTTCCAGAACCTGAACTTCGGCCGGGGCTCCGCGGCCTCGATGATCGGCGCCTTCGTGATCGTGGTCACGGGGGCCATCCTGTTTCGCGTCATGACGCGGCTGACCAAACCTGCTGTCTGAGGACGCCGCGATGATCCTGAACCGCATCGACTTCGCCAGCCGGAAAGTGACCTACGCCCTGATCGCGCTGGTCTGCTTCTTCTTCGCGTTCCCGGTCGTCTGGCTGCTGCTGACCTCGGTGCGGCCCAGCGCCAACATGTACTACGTCCACCGCGGCCTGGATTTCACGCTGGGCAATTTCGCGGAAGTGCTGAAGAACGAGCGGGTGATGGCGGCGTTCTTCAACAGCGCCCTGATCTCCACGCTGTCGACGGTGTTCTCGCTGCTGGTCACCGTCTGCAGCGGCTACATGCTGTCGCGCTTCCAGGGCAAGGTGTCGTCGTCCTGGTTCGGCCTGATCTACGTGTTCCGCTGCATTCCATACGTGTCGTGGGTGCTGCCGCTGTACTTCGTCAGCCAGCAACTGGGCGTCTACGACACCTATGCCGGCCTGCTGCTGCCGCACATCGCCGTGCACATCTGCTTCTTCTCGTGGCTGATGAAGGGGTTCTTCGACGGCATCAACCCCTCGATGGAATACGCGGCCCTGATCGACGGCTGCACGCGCTGGGGCGCCTTCTTCCGCGTGGCCCTGCCGGCGGCGGTCCCGGCGATCACGGCGCTGGGCGTGCTGTGCTGGCTGTCGACCTGGAACGAGTTCCTGTTCGCGCTGATCCTGACCGGCGAGCAGGTCCCGATGATCACGGTGGTGATGGCGCAGTTCGTCCACGAGATGGGCATCGAATGGAACCTGATGAGCGCCACCGCCATCCTCGCCCTGATTCCGGCGTTCCTCATCACGCTCTTCGGCCAGAAGTACGTGATCCGCGGCCTGAGGATGTGATCGCCTGGCGTGTGAGCGCAGCGAAGGGAGGCGGGACGAATCGTCCTCCATCGTGAGCCGCGCCGGCCGGTTCGTGGCCTGCGCGTGTGTGTTCGGGCGGCAGCGCAGTCTGTCCGCAAGCAAATCAAGGAGACAACATGAAACGTTCCATGTATGCGGTGCTGGCTGCCGCCCTGCTGACCGCCGGTCAGAATGCGGCGGCGCAGGCGCCGCGCGAGCTGCGTATCGCCTACCAGCCGAACCCGCTGCAGGACGCCTCGGTGGCGATGATGGAGAAGTGGGGCGCAGCCAACAACGTCAAGATCATCAAGGTCCCCAACTCGTACGGCGTTTACGTCGAGAAGATGACCGCGTCGCTGACGTCGAACTCGAACCAGTACGACGTGATCTGGCACAACGACGACTGGGGCCAGCTGTGGTCGCACCTGCTCGAGCCGACCGACGACGTGAAGAACATGCAGTACGCCGACCGCGGCGCGATGAGCGACTACATCTTCAACAACGACAAGGGCCAGAACACGGTGGTCCCGATGGGCCACACGTTCGGCGTGTTCTTCTACCGCACCGACCTGGTGAAGGAGGGCGAGCTGCCCAAGACCTGGGACGACATGGTCAGGATCAGCAAGAAGCTGCAGGCCGAGAGCAAGGTGAAGTACGGCTATGTCGGCGGCATGTCGATGAACAACTCGTGGTTCTCGTGGTTCTGGGCGATGTGGGGCAACAACTGCGACATCCTCAAGCCCTATTTCAACCGCGACAACAAGGCGCTCGCGAAGAGCGGCTGGGAAACCTCGATGAACGACACCTGCATGCGCCAGGCGGCCGAATTCTGGTGGGACGCCATCAATGTCCACAAGATCAGCCCGAAGGGCATGCCCGCGTATGACCGCAATGAAGCCAATGCGGTGTTCCTGGCAGGCGACGCGGCCTTCACGGTCGCCGACTCGACCTACTGGGCGACCTTCAACGATCCGGCCAAATCCAAGGTGGCCGGCAAGGTGAACATCGCGTACTTCCCGATCGGCCCGAACGCCAAGGAAACCTTCGCCTGGAACGACATCTGGGGCTGGGCGATTCCGAAATCCATCGCGCCCGAGAAGAAGAAGCTGGCCAAGGAAATGCTGGGCGCCTTGATGATCGACAACCAGGGCCAGACCGAGGTCTGGAAGAAAACGGGTGCGCCGCCGCCCAACAAGGATCTCTGGGCGGTGATCGGCAAGGACGACGCGTACATGCGCCAGCTCAAGAAGGTCGTCTTCGACGTGCCCAAGCAGCAGCATGGCGCCTATTACTTCGCCCAATGGCCGGCCGTGCACAAGGCTTTTTCGGACACGGTGATCAAGGCGGTGACCGGGTCGCGCCAGGACATTCCCAAGGCGCTGGCCGAGGGCGCGGCCACCATCACCAACGCCGCGAAGCAATAGGGCC